>Ga0179593_1558897_pt1 | contig 11014 bp, 12 predicted proteins | sample CZODoug2_1_08_16_FD_185931 | JGI IMG/M metagenome (GOLD analysis project Ga0179593, IMG submission 185931) | Vadose zone soil fungal communities from Angelo Coast Range Reserve, California, USA - CZODoug2_1_08_16fungal (PacBio error correction) | ecosystem: Environmental > Terrestrial > Soil >...
CGGGAGAAGGGAGTAGGAAGCATCCTGGAGCCTCAATTTTCAGGAGGGAAAAGGGGTTAAAGAAAAAAAAAAAAGCCGATTATTATTCGACTATGCTAGGAGGAGTGGGGAGGTTATTTGGGTCGGGTGGCCAATCAAGAAGTCTTAAAAAGGGACTAAAAGGGGGAAAAAAATTTCAGATTCTATGGTGATTCCGAAGTGGAGGGTGGACCTTTTAACATGACGTACGGCTTTGGGTGGAAATTCCGGGAGGACCGGAGCAAGAAAGATTTGCAGCTGCTGGGAAAACTACGGGTTTCTTGGCTAGGAAACAGCAGCCGTCCCCCGAAAAAGGAGGAAAGACTGGGGGAAAGGGAAGACAGGGCATTGACGCGCATAGAAGGAAGTTTGGAGGGCGTTTTGTACTGGTACAGTAAAAGGGGTGCTTTCGCAGGGCAAGAAGGAGGCAATAGAAAAAAGGACAAAGGAGCGTGGAAAATGGACTGACAGGGGGCGGGTTTGATTACGAGGCGAAGGAAGGGGGGTTGATCGTCCGTTGAGGGGGGGGGAAGTATATGAGAGGAAACCAAAAAGAAGGGGGGAATTGTGATGGGGAAGGGAACCGGACTGGCGGCCGAGAGGGGGTAAAGAGTCGATGGCGCGGGCAATGAGTGATCCACGATGGAAAAAAGGAAGGATCGAATCACATGACGAGATGGGAGCAGGGATTGGTGGGGGGTGTTCTTCGGGGACGCGAGCTGCGCGAGCAAAAGAGTGGAAGAGAATGCTCTGAAAAGGGGTTAAGCGTTGGAAAACCAAAGCGGTGTCCGGCAAAAGCACGGGCCGCTAAGTGCCGGTAAAGGGCGGGTTGTCTCTCCTAAAAAAAAGAACGGGCCGGCAGCTGACGCCTTAACGTGGGGGTGAGGGGAGTTTAAGCGTTTGAAGGGAAAGGGGAGCTTGCTGGGCAGGTCTAGGGCATGGGTGGGAAAAAACGGTTGAGCGGTTGAGGATATAAATTAGGCGGGTCCTTACGACGAAAAAATACAGAGAGAGGGGGAGCTTCTCCCAGAGGAAAGGATGGGGGTGGTGAGACAGGAAAATGGTTTGGTGAGGGGGGGGGGGGGGGTTTTCTTTGGAGAAAGGGAAACAGAACCAGTTCACCAAGTCCTGTAAGTACAGGTGGTGGCGGGGGGAGGGGAATTTCTTTGCGAGAAAAAAAAGGAGTGGGGTGGGTGCCCACACAGCGAAAAAAAGGGGGCGTCGGGCTGCTCTAGAGAGACGGGTCAGATTGCGCGGGGGGAAAAAGCCTTCGGGTGCCAAAAGGGGGGGGGGGGGGTGTTGTACGCGGATTGTAGAGCAAAAGGGAAACGGGGATGAGGGGGGGACCGGGGTTTGGTTGCTTGCCAAGGGGGTAGCAATTGGGGGATATTTGGAACGGGTTATAAAAGGGGGGGAGGGCTGATGGCGATTACTTCGGTAAGGGGGGGGGTCCTTAGCTGGCAGGAAGGAAGAGAAAAGGAGGACGAAAAAGGGGTGGGGGGGGTAAAAAAAATGTTAAAGAAAAGACGCTGAACAAAAGAAGAAGGGGGGGTCAAAGTTCTGGTTAACAGTGAGCAAGGGGAGGGAGTGGTGTAGACGCGAAGGGGTAGGACTCGAATTCGGGAGTAGATTTGGAAAGAACTCTCGAGTTCCTGCGGGGTTGAAGAGAAATCCTTCGAGAAAGGAGCGGTCCGGCTCTGAATCAAAAAGAAAATTCGGAGGGGTGGGAAGGGGGGCGGGGGATTGGGTGGGGAAGAAGTTTTCAAACTTCAAGGGTTTTTCAGCGGGCGTCAGGGGGGGGGAGTGCCCCTCATGGGAGGGAGAAGAGTGTCGGCGGAATGGGAAAAAAAAAAAAGAAGTGTTCTGCCGGAAAGTTGATTGATATTGCATCCCTAAAGAGGAAACCGTTTTCAGCAAGGCGAGGAGGGGAGGGAAAGGATAGACAATAAAAGGGACCCCTTCTCAGGAGGAAAGGGTAAGTAGACGGAAAAAGGGGCGACAATTTGCAGATCGTCTAAAAGGGGGGAAAATGCGGATAGGGTTATAGTTCCGAAGGGGAATGGCATCGACCGACTTAAAGGTAGGAGCTTGCTAGGTAATTCGTAAAAGGAGGGGGGGGGGGGTGATGTGGGGGGAAAGACTACAAGGTTTTTGGGGGGCTGGGGAGAATCTCGGTCGAGGAGATAGTCAATCTGTGCTTTGATAAAAAGGTTAACGAAAAAAGGAAGGGCTGGGTGGTTGGGGGCGATGAGGGGGTATAAGAACTAAAGTCTCTCGGTTGAAAGGGGGGCGGGTGGGGCAGAAGGGACGAATGGCACGGTACGGGGGATTCGAATTCTTAAAAAAGAAAAGGTTAGGACGGAAAGGTCCATGGGAGGGAGAAAAAAGGGTGAAGCCCGTAGTCAAGATGGGGTTGGAGAAGTGCTTTCTCCGTGCCACGGAAGGTGGGGGGGGGAAGGGGGGGTTACTCGTCGAATGAGGACAAAGTGGGGACGTGTTAGGAGGATTGGGTGGGTTCGCCGGGGAGGCAAGGGGCCGATAATTTTCGGAGTAGGTGGGGGGGGAAGGTGGCAGAGCCTACTGTTTGAAGATCAGGATCGAAAAGAAAGACGATTGATGCGTTGAGACCCGACGAGGGGAGTTTCGAGTTTCTGGCCATGAAGAAGAAATCACAACAAAGGGAAGGGAAAAAGGGGAAAAAAAAAACCACCTTAAGAGAGTCGAGGAGAAAGAATCGAACTCTTTCGACCAGGAAGGGATCAAATGCAAGCTAAAAAATCAAATAATAACTCCAAAAGTAACGGGTCAATTCCGCCGACAACGGATAACCCCCACCCAAATCCTGACTAAGAAGACCCAGGACTAATCCGAAAGGGAGAGCGAATAACCAACGCAAAGGGGGTCCACAGCGTAAAGTTTCCCCCGGGACGCGCAGCGGAAAAAAAAAAAAAAAAAAAAAAAAAAAAAAAAACAACCTCTTCTGACTAAAGGAGGCCCACGTATAACAAACAGGGGCAAACCTCTAATGGAGGAATAATCCCCTTCCCGGCCAGATCGGAGATCTCCTCCACCCCCTGCCTTAAGAAGAAAGAAACAAATCCTCCTGATTCAGCGTCGAAGAGAAAAAAAAAAAAAAAGCAAGACCGGTAGAAGGTCGTCCTCAACGACGATCGGAAAAGCCGAGAAGACGCTCGCCACAAAAAACATCAGACTATTCACCAGAAAAAAACCATTCCTAAGACCCGCTACAAGAAAGAATTCGCGCGGAAAGGCCGCTAATGCAGGAACGAAACGCATCAAACCGTACCGATCCAAAAAAGGAATAGAAAGTCACTAATCAGGCAATCCGGGGGATGGGGGGGAAGGAAGATAAAGAACCTGGGGTCTCTCGTCCGAAACTCAGAAAAACAGACTTACCAAGAAGGGGGGGACTATGGGTACAATAAGCAAGAGAAAGGTATCAAAGACCCGAATCGTCCCGCTCAAAAGATAGAGCCGAAACAGAAACTCTACGCCGGACAAAGAGGAAAAGGGACCAAATTCCTCTCAAAAAGAGACGAAAGAAAAGCAAGCCGCTGGGACCATGGAATCTACCAACGGAAGAAAACAGAAAAAAGTTCAAACCCCAAATAGGGAGACGACCATCGGAATTGGTTCTAGCATCCAAAAATGGAAAAAAGAGAAAGAGTCAGGAAAAGATGCCCTACTTCTACCATAAGATCGAAACTAGTACAGGGGGGACACGGACGTAAAAAATCGCCGGAAAGCCAAAAATCGGAAAAAGCAAGAAAAAACGACGCGACACAACCATTGTAACAAAAGTCCAGAAAGGAGTTTTGGGGGGGAATAGCATGTTCTGGTTTCCATGGGGTTTTTTCACTAAAAAAAGGGAGAGCATCCGTAGCGGAAGAAAAGGCCGCCGTAACCAAGAAAAAAAAATAAAGAGGGGGACAAAGGACCGATGGTCAGGGGGGGGAGAACCTGCTCACAGGAGAACCACTGGAGAATGAGACTAGAAACCTCCATCCTTTTTTACGGAAAAGGAGACAGAACTCTTCAGGCGTAGTCGACATCCGAAAATGACGCCACAAAAAAGGAAGGACCTTCGGGCTTTGGGAAAGGGGACACGGGGGAGGCACCCGCCTCAGGGCTAAAATAAGACATTAAAAAAAGCAAGAAATAGCCCTACAAAACAGAAGCGGCAGCAGAGGAAAACTGAATAACGAAAAACAAAGGAAAATCGCGAAACCTGGGCTTGGAATGCATAACGCCAACAAGAAAAACCCCGACTCCATCACCCAACATTTCCCTTGTGGGTGGAAAAAAACCCCCCAAAAAGAAAATGAACTGACGAAGCAGAAACAAAAAGTCCTTGAAAAATACAGGGGAAAATCAACTAACAACACGAAGATCTAAACCATCAAAAGAGGAAAAAAGCTCACCAATTTGAAACAACGATCAGGATCACAATAAAGAACTACCTCCAATCTCCACACACACACAGGGGTAAAAAGCACACACATAAAATCTCCTCAGCTGACAAAAGAAGAAAGAACAGGGACAAAAAAACAAAAACACAAAGAACCGTCATCTTGAGCGGCAGAGGGAAGAAACAGAAGAGATACTCACCACATCTCAAACCCGGGGGGAAGCAGGGGCGTAGCCTAAGCTGCCCAGGAAGGAGAAAGGAAAAAAAAAAGGAAACAAAATTCCTCTTCAAGTCCCCATAAGCAGTGGGGCGGGAGCGTACGCGCTATACAGAAGGAGAGACGAACAAGAGTCTGGAAAATTCACAACTCCGCGGCACCAAAAGGAACGCCACAACCATACAGTGAGGGGGAAGAACTTGGGTTCTATTCTAGGATCAACCCACCTGAAAAACGAATCCACACTCCATTGTTAGAAGCAACAGGTACCCCCACCTCAAGGAAATCAGGAAGCTCACACAAAAATAAAATGGTTCAGGGTAAAAGATAAAAGAAAACGCTTCAACGAGGACAATCCCCAAAATGTCCGCACAGCAAAAAAAAACAAAAAAGGAAACCGCACGGAAGTTTCCCCTGGCCGATTCAGAATAAAAAAAGAAAATCCCAAGGGGGGGGGGGGGGGCAAGAGAAGAGAACGTTTTAATCGGAGCTTAAGGCTTTTCACAATACCACTGCACCAGGGGGGAGTTACAGCAAAGGGGCGAACAAAAGAAAGGAATCTTGTCTTCAATCCAGGGAGATCGAGCAAAAACAATAAGAGCCTTTTAAACAAGGAACAATTCGGGGGAGCAGGAAAAGAAAGAGGGAACATCAATCCAGAGGGTCTCAGCAGAGGGGGAACCCAAGAAAATTCTGATACTCAAGAAAACATCTTCCCACCAGAAAAACAGCTCTATCATCGGCCAGAATAATAGGGCGAAGGGGAAAGACAAGCCTTTCCATAAAACAGTAAATTCTGCAGGGGAACCGAAGAAGTCAAGAAAAGGATTCTGCGTCAGAACGACAAAAAAAGGAGGATTCTTAATATAAAAGAGGCAACGAAGAACAAGAACTCTTAATGCACCGGCATCGGTGGAGAACACCCTTGGGGACGTTTTCGGGGGAGTTCTCTTTCTATTAGGGTTCCTAAAAGATTATGGTTCGACGAAGCTACGCGGTAGGAGATTGTTTGTTTGGGTGGGGGTGGGAGGGATGGGGGGGTGCCTCTTTTAACACGCTAGAAGGGAGTTCAGGTTGGGCGTCCATTTCTCCGAAAGTAATTTCGTTTCAGGGTGGAGAGGGGTGGAGGGGAGCTACCGAAGTGGAAGGTAGGCCTTGGCAACTAAGGATTGTGGAGGAAGGCAAAGGGGAGTGATTCTTATGAAGAATATAACGAGTGCGGCGCTGCAAAGGGCATATAAGGTTGCGGAGGGGGAACAGCAGCCGAAAAAGGGAAAACAGGCCGGCCATGAAAAGAAAAAAAAAGGGACTAGAGGGGGAGGGTTCCAATGGGAAGGGCGCTGGAAAATTCCGGGGCCGGGTTATGGGGGGCGGGGATGGTTTGTGAGAAGGGATTCCGGGAGGATTACAAGCGAAAACAGAAAAGTCTTGCAGAGGGTGAAGGGGACGACACTGATGCAGGAGGTTTGATTGAAGGGGGGAGGGGGGGGGAGAAAAAAGTCGTGGTGGGAAGAGGTTGAGGTTGGAGGAATGGAGGGACCACCGGATATGTTTCAAAGGAATGCGGGTGGCATACCGCTGCGGAAGGGAAAAGTGCGGAAAGACTTCTATTGAGCAGTTTGAGGGGAGCACAGAAAAAAACGATTGAGAGAGCTGAGTCGAGAAAATCACTCAAACGATTGATGGGAGGAAGGAGAGCGGGGGGGGGAGTTCTGTACGTGAGGGAGCTTCGCGGCACTGCGTTAGGCTATGCATCGTGACTTAAAATGGGGGAGGGGGGATAGAGGAAAAAAGCGGTGGTACCGGGAGGATCGCGAACCAAAAAGAGGACTTCTCGGGGATTTTAATAGGCCGACCAGTCAAATGAAAGGGGTACTAGTAATTCTTTTTGGAAGAAAAGGTAACTTTTCCGAGTGAACAGGGAAAAGCGTCTGGAGTGGAGAATGGGCCGCCGGAAGGGTCAAAAGGTTTGTGAGTAGGGGGAGAGGGTGCCTTAAAAGAACCGTAGATAAGATTTGATTGACTTCTAGAGATACGCTTGGGGGGTTGGGGTTCACTCCTCCCCCAAGTTAAAGGGTGGTGAATGTCTTGAGGGGGCATTGGGGGGGGAGGTGGGCTTTTGAACATTAATAAGAGAGGGGTCTTATGGAAGGGGGGAAAAGCTGGGGGGGGGTGAGGATCAGTTTTAAATTTAGGGAAAGCTTTCGCCAGCATTATTGTGTGGGGGGTTGGAAGAAGGGATATGGGAGGGAGTTTAAACGGGGGTGACTTACGAGAGAAGGAGGAGGGGAAACGGCAATCTGGGGGGGGGGAAAAAATCGAGTTTCGTTTGGGGGAGTTCTTATGGGGGCACTTAACGATTGAAGGGGCGGGTTGTCTTCCATGGTAGGCCGTTCGGGGGGGATAAATTTTGAGCTCGTGATGAAAAGTGTGATGTCGGAGGGGACGGAAAAAGGTCGGGTCCGTCGAATGGAGGAGGCTCGCTCAAAAGGAAGAGATGGTTGGGTTAGAAATGAAAAAAAATGTTAGAAAAACAGCGAGAACGCTAGATGAACAAAAAAAGCTTACTAAGTTCGGGGGGGGGGCAAAGAGGACTGGGGGCTGAATGGTTCTAATTCTAATTGGTTTGAGGCCCGAAGTAAAGTATTCAACGAGTTTGCCGGGGCCGTCGAGTTTCCATGATGGTTAGAAAGTCGGCATCCTGAGGGAGGAAAGGGGAGGGAGCTGGCTAGGGGCCTCTTCTTGATGCCGGCTAACAAAGGTCACTTGGGAATCTAGTGGTGGGGGGGGGGGCTTGTTCCATGAGTTTGGTAGATCCGTTTTTTCGCTGAGGGGGGGAAAAAGGGGGTTGCGGTTGAGGAATGGCCCGGACTGCATTAGCGGATCATTGGGGGTAGGCTAGAGGATGAAAAAGGTCCGATGGCGGTCGGACGGCGATGGAGGGGGGGAGGAGGACTTGAGGGGGGAAAGGAAAACTTCAAAATGGGGGGCAGGTGGAAAGAATATCCATAGGAGGGCAAGGCCGCTCTAAGTGAAGTTTAAAGGGACATTAGTACGTCTCAAAAACTTGGAAGGATATCGTAGGGGGGAAATGAGGGTATATTGTTTCTAGTTCACGGAGGGAGCGTCAATCGGGAAAAAAAAGTGAGTATCTTTCTATTTCAGTTTATACAATGAGGGTGGGGGTGGGGAAAAGAAAGGGGGGGGGGGTTGGGCGCGGAAGGGGTGGAGTGTTCCCCCCATCGCGGACGCTGTCCTTTGAGGGGAAATGGAAGACGAGAAAAAATACACGGTCGATGCCCGGGCAAGGATTTGTTAGAAACGCAGAAGTGGAGGGCGGAGGAAGGGGGTGGCGGACTAGAGGAAAAAGCGGATGAGGGGGGAAAAATGAAAGCAACTTGTAGGGCTTGTTGTCCAGAGGGAGACGAAGACGGAGTGACGAAAAGGTGGGGTTGCGGCTGGGGGAAAGCATCGAAAGGCAACTTAGTGGGGTTTGGGATTGGTGACTGGGGAAGAAAGCTTGCATAGGAGGTCCTGGGATAAAAGAGGGATGGGGGGGTTGGTTCGCCGCTTCGGAATGGTGCGGGGAGTATGGGCGGTAGTGGGGGCATAACTACTGATTTGCTCGATCGGAGGACAAAAGTTCTCTGATGATGGTTTGAACGCGACTTGGGGGGAAGTCTTTGGGTATCTCTAGAGAAACAGCAACGAGGAAAAAAAATACGAAATAAAAAGGCCGGGGGAAATTCTCAACTCATCCATCAGAAACTCGGGATTCGAGAATAAGAGGGGAGGCTTTACATGAAAAGGAATCGAATAACTCCCAAGGAAAGAAGACGACTACCAGAGGAAATAAAACCACTCTTCCTCTACTCTTCCCCTAAAAAAAAAAAAAAAGGACTAGAAGCCTTCATGAATAGGATTAACCCCAATTCAAAGCAGGGAAAGCGTCGACCGAAGCCGCAAACAAAGATCGTCGATACTGGACTTAGAATCTGAAGGGACACCTCCGCGTCAGGGGAAAATGAAAAAAAAGAAACAGGGCTGTCCAGATCTTCTACGGATCCAAAGGCAAGTACGACTCCACCAAAATCAAAAAAAAGGGGGAACTTCTAAAGAATCAGAAAAAGAAGAAGGGGGTAGAAATTCAGTACAGAGGGAGAGAGATAGACTCGGCGGGGGAAGAAAAAAAGAGCCACAAAAAACCGAGACCTCTTCCAAAACCACCAGAAAACGATGTCAAAGAACGCAAAAGCGAAGACGAGTCGCGTCCGCGCCGAAGGACAGGCAGAAAAAAGGGAAAACCTATGCAAGAAAAATAGAGAGGCAAGCCAAGTAGTACAGGAATAGTAATCACTTATCTTCAGGGAAAGAAGTGAGCTCCCGATCTAGAAGTTAGGGGAAACCTCGACGCTGGAAAGGGTTCAAATAACAGGAAATTGCTCCTAAAGCATAACGGCGCCGAAAAGGAAGCCATCTAACCGAGAAGGGCAGGCAAGATAAGAAATGGAAGCCATAGCTAACCAACGCCGCCTCGAAACAATACAAAACAAGGGGCAATCAACCACATCGATAACAAAGAAAAAGGGGTCGAAAATCCGAAAAAAGCGACACGCCGACCGAAAAGGAGCAGAATGGGCAGAAAAAAAAAGATAAACCCATCAGACTCTCCAGTATCCGAAGGAGAATAAGAGGCCGAAGCCGCAAATTCGAATTCTAACGCATAAAGAGGGGGGGGGAAAGAAACTTCTTACAATTGGGTTGGGGGGGGGAAAAGCTATCTGGGGTAATGTTGCCTTGAAACAAATTGGGACAAAGCTCGTCGAAGACCGAGGGAGTCCAAGAATCGAATGTAAAAGGAAAACAATACATCTCCCATAAACAAACCGGGCAGATCTCAAATTATCAAGGAACAAAGAACATCATGGGGGGCAGCCAAAAAACAAAAATCAATAAAGGGAGGAAAATTAATATCTACATCCGCGACAAAAAAAACACGTGAGGTCACAAATAGGAGAACCGCCTCATCGAGGACGAAGGAAAAGACATGTAGCCATCACCACAAGAAAATCTAAAAAACAATAAAGGATGCAAGACAAGAAAGGGAAACCCTACAACAAACACCGATTGAAGAAACGAGCCGAAACCGGGGGAGGGGTTTCAATCACCTCCAAAACGAAGGAACAATAATCCATCACCCAACCATTCCTGGAGGGGGAAAAGGGGAAAAAACCCCAATCAGAGTCAGGGAGGAAGCGAATGCAGATCAGAAGGGAGGGATATGAAAAGGAGAAAAGGGAAAGAGAGAAATCACTACCACCGCTCAACGTGAAAAGACGTGACAGAAACTCACCCGCCAAGCTCCGCGGACAGGGGAACCGAAGAAGGACGTCCGCTTCATCTGACGTCATGAAGGGGGGGGAAGGGGGGCTCAAAATTCGAGAAGATAGTACAATATAAGGACATCTTGGTCGGAAGCAGTCCGAAGAAATACCCCGGCAGAGGAGACAAAACCCCGAAAAAATACACAGGGGTAAAACAACCAAAAGGGAAAGATACTAGGTCAGTAAAGAAAACGGGAAATGCCGCTAAAGCTCAGAAACAAACGATTCCTCTCAGCAAAAAGGAATTGAGTGAGTCTAGACGTATATGATGAGAAAATTGGGAATCACGGCCCAACGGGGAAATCAAATTGAGGAAAAGGAAAAGTAAAAGACGCCAAAACCTTTCTTCCAAAGCACCAGAGAGAACGAGAAGTTTGGTGACCCTGCAAAAATTACCACTTCCAAAAGACAAGAAAAACGCAATTTGGGGGAAAAAAAAAAAGTCACGACAACAAAGAGACCTAATCGACTTCAATACTCACCCTCGCCAGGTGGGAACCGGGGTCATAAACAGAAGCCGTAAAAGAGTACAGAAACACCCAACCCAAAAAAAAGAAAAAAAACTGACGCACCATCTACACAAATACCAAAACGCGTCCGCGGACATCCCGGAAAAGAAAAGAGATCAGACCCTGTCGAGGGGCATCGGAGGGTCTGCTGTCACTAGCAAACCGGAACGGCAGCGAAAGCTTCGTAGTCTTCAGGCATAATTCCGGAGGACAGGACCATCAAAGGGAACCGCTAGGCTGGTTAACCGAGACCTAAAGGGTAGTATGCATCATTAAATAGAATAGTAAGGGGGAACTGGGAAAAAGCAATCAAAACTGGGTAGGCACCAGCTTGGAAAAAAAAAACCTTAAACCTAACCAACCTCTCGCCTCGTCAGGGATAAGAGGGGCTTAAAGTACTCGCATCCCCTGAAAAAAAAAGTAGAAAGCTGGGGACTTCCTACCCAGAATCCGTGGA
>Ga0179593_1569394_pt1 | contig 11014 bp, 14 predicted proteins | sample CZODoug2_1_08_16_FD_185931 | JGI IMG/M metagenome (GOLD analysis project Ga0179593, IMG submission 185931) | Vadose zone soil fungal communities from Angelo Coast Range Reserve, California, USA - CZODoug2_1_08_16fungal (PacBio error correction) | ecosystem: Environmental > Terrestrial > Soil >...
GAGTCGCTGCGCGAGGCAAAGGGAGACAATCTCCGACGGCACTAAACAAAAGGGGAAGGCGTAGTTCCGCGGGGGGCCTAACGCGGCCCGAAATAAAAGAAGCGGGAGAACGCCGGCTGCCAGGAGTGATACGTAAAAAAGGGAACATAAAAACGACGGAACGTCTCCACTCCGAAAAAGATTCTTTCAGCGGGGGAAAAATCGGCAAATTCAATAAAGAGCACTAAAAAGGAAAGTGGAGAGGCCTCTGTAAGGAAAGGAGGATGTTTGATCCGCAGGCTAAAAAGAGTGAAGGGGAAGGGAAAAATCCAATGCGGATTCCTATACGAAATTGGAGTGCACCGCAGGGGGAAAAGTTGAGAGTCTTTGGGGAAGAAAGGGGCGCTAACGCACTACCTCGAAAAGGCCATTTCTTAGAAAAGGAAAAACAATCACTTCCATCGATCGAAGGGGCGAGCTTGGGAGAAAAGAGGGCCATCCACCGTGCACAATCAAAAAAGGGGGGAGGTCCCGGATGATTCAATTTAAAGGTCTTTCAAAACGATAAAAAAGGCTTCCTATTCGAATTGTACCGGTAGACAGGAACAAGGGAGGAGAGGCCCGGGAGCCGTTCCATTTGGGAGAAAAAATTCCCGTTGAGCATGGGGGGGAAAAATTTTGGCGAAACGATCAGGTTGGAGGGAGAGGGAGGAGAAACTGGATGAAAATGCTGCCGACGCTTGCGAGGGGGGAGGGGAAAGGGGTTCGGCAGAGGGGAGAGGGTCATTGTATCAGCGTCCGAGAAGGGAGTAACCGAGGGGCCAAAAAAGTCGGAGGAAAAAAGGAAAAGCTGCTATCGGCATGAGAAGAAAAAGAAGAACTTCTCATTCCGGGCGAAGTCAATCGCGGGAAAAAAAGGACGTCTCGTCAGACATGAAAAATCGGAAAAGGGCGAAAAGACGTGGCCCAACTGCGCGGAAGGTTCTTCTACACTCGATCAATGAGAAGAGAAAAGGGAGGGACGAACTCAGCAGAAGAGAAGGGGAAAGGAGACGATTTCTCTATAAAATCTCAGTGTGACCTAGAAAGGGGAAAGCCAAAATGCCAATTTGTTTTGGGGGTTTTTTTTGTAATGTGTTCCTTTCGGGGGGAGAAATTTGAGGAGCGGAATCGCCTTGGGAAAGACGCCTCATTGGGAAAGAAACGACCGGCAAACTGAATGAAAGGAACGGAAAAAAAAGAGGGGGAATCGGTCTCGAAAAAGGGATGCACAATATCTCTGTAAAGTCGCCGTGTGGGGGGGGGCAGGAAATCCGGCGGCAGGGGGCCGCAGTAGGGCGTGCTTCATTGAGGAAAAATCTTATGGCGATAGTACCATCGGCTTGCGGAAGAGGAAAAGACGAGATCGAAGGGGGTGGAATAGAGACTTGAACGTTCCGCAAAAAAGGGGGATTTTTGCCCGAAAAGCGAGAAAAAGGGGAGAAGGGTGCAGGAGGAAAATCGTGCTGACCTGGGGGAGTAGCGGACGATTCCGGAAAATCAAAAACGAGCAGCTCCAGAAAGAAAAAAGGCCACATTGTCAGGGGGAACTCTTTTGAAACGCCGAAGGTCCGGAGTGGATGGACGACTAAGGAAAGCCAAGTCTGGTCTGGAAAAAGGAGGGGAGGCGAGGAGCGAGACGGGCGAGGGGAGGGGGGGGCCTATATCTTCGAGGAGGAAAACGACGGCGTGCAGGGTCTGTCGATCGAAAAGGGGGGCATCGCACGGGACAATCAGGGAAAAAGCGGGAAAGATTCGCAAAAAGAAAAGAAAGGAGTTCGGCCAGAAAAAAAGCGATTTGTCCCCGTCTATTACAAAAAAAACATGCCCACCCCGTGCGGCTTGGAGGACAGAAAGGCTCTAATAGCGGGCCTGGCAAAAAGGAGAGAGAAAAGAGTCACCCCATTCCCACCGATTCGTACGTGTAGAAGAAAAGCCTGCACTGCATCAGGGGGGAAACCGGTCAAAAGCCGGTTCAACAAAAAGGAAAAGATGACGGCACGAAAAAGGGGGTGGAGGGGGGGAAGGCGCCACGAAGAAATCCCTGTATCCGCCACCAGGTCGAGCAAAGTTCCATACATGATCCGAAAAAAAGATAAAAGGCGGGCGGCCGAAGTTTCCTCGAACTTTCTCAAAAGACTTCCAACACGAAAGCAGGAAAAAAGGAGGCTCATCGCGGGACGCCGCCGGAAAAGAGGAAATCACGAAGTTCGTGGCATTCCCTCCTCAAGAACTTCTCGCTCGGGAGGGAGAAAGAAGGCTTTCCTTCAACTCTAAAAAAAGCTAGTATAGGGGGGGAAGACTATTGAAAGGGGGGGAAAAATTCCCTAATACTAACGTGTCTCATTCAGGGGGAAGGAATCCTTTGATTATCACACTGAGGAGAAAAAAAATCGAAACCGGAACACGGCCAACTAGGCCCTAAAAGGAAAAGAAAAGAAAAAGCAACAGCCCAAGCACCCACAGGGGAAAAATTGCGGGTTGTTTTCGTTTGAACTGAGGCCTGCAGTTAGGAAGGGGGGGCGTCAGAGGGGAGCGACACATCGTTTCATAAAGGAAATCTCTTTGCATTGAAAAGCGTTAATTTTTCACTTGAGCGAGGGAAAAAGGGAGCGCAGGAAAAAAGGGTTCTGGTCCTCGTCTATCCTCTGAATCCCAGGGAGAGGAAAATGAAGCGCCGAACGAGGGTCTCGAAAGGGGGGGGGGGGGAGGTAGGCGGTGAGAAGGAAAAAGATAGCCAGCTTTTCGCCCCTCAAAAAGACCCCTAAAGTTGGGTGGGGGGGAAAACCACTGATTGTAGAAAAAGCGATTAAAAGGGCGGACAGCCCGAAAAAAAAGAGAATGACGCGGAAAACCTGCCCACGAAGGCCTCACAGCAGAAAAGAGACAGCTTCTTCAGCGTGACCCGGAAGGGGTCTAGAGATTGTCAAAGAGGGGTCGCCAAAATCTCACGATTGGGGAAATTTTCCGCCATGCAAAGGGGGGATACTGAAAAAGAAAGAAAGACTAGCCGCCCATGGACGCTAATTTATAAGTCACTCCGTCCCTAAATTAATAAGGGGGGGGGGGAGGAAGGGATCGCCTGTTTTAAGACAAAAAGCCCATTCACTTTCTCTCAGGAAAGGAACCTTTGAAAATGGGGAAAGGGAGACCGCACAAAAAAGAAGATAAGTTGGGAAGAAGACGGGGGATTGATTTCTTCCTCATGTTTGAGAAGAACTTAGAGGGGTGAGAGGGTCTAGCGCAAAGGGAAAAAAAGAAAAGGAAACGCCGAAGGGGGGCCATTCAAAGCTGTATCGGGAAGAAAGGGATGGCACGAAGTTAGGGTGAGGGGGGCATCAATAGAAAAAAGGATCACACATAGGAGCTCTTGGCCTTAAGGGGGAGGCTACGGGTCATAAGGAAAGATGGAACGAGGGGGGAAAGAGGAAACCATCTACCGAAGAGAAGGGCCTCCAAGAAGTCGGGGGGGGAGAGTTTCTTGGTGAAAAAAACAACCTAATTGGAAGGAAGAAAAATTCTTTCGGGCGAAAGGGGGGCCGTTTCCTCTGTAAAGTTTCCGTTGAACTAAGCCCTAGCAGCGGTTCAGTGAGACGGAAGGAAATTGACTTTCAGGGAAAAAAAAAGGGGGAGATATGGCAGAGAAAATCAATCTTCCCTACTGGAAACTAATCTTTTCCGCGGGAGGGAAATTACGTTTGATCGCGAGAGCGGTGGTCTCGGAAAACCTACCATGAAAAGGGGGAAATCCAGCCTGAAATCCCGAAAGAAGGCTAGGTGGAGAAGGTGGGAGGGGGAAAAGGGTTCTTGGGCACATCTCCCGTTTTTATAGGATCAGAAGACGCTGAGTCGCCTGGGGAAAATTGATCAGGAGACAGTTAGCAGAATCGGAAGAGGGGCAGGATCATTTCGGACACCAACATCACCTGAAAGAAGAGGTCTCCAATTCCCGAAAAAAAAGATTAAAAAGGGGGAAGGGGGGGACCTGTCTGGGAAAAAAGGCGGCAATATCAAGAATCCCGTCGAAATCAGGAATGCATTCCGCGCTGCAGGAGAAGGGGGGAGAAAAAATTGGTAAGAAAGGGGAAGTTTAGGGGAACTACACCGGAGGGCATAAAAGCCGAAAGAGAGTGTTTGCAGGGGGAAGGGTCTTCTAATTGGGGGATCTTGGAAAAAACAAAGGATCTCTCCCTACAACACACCGAGAGAACCTTACTCGGTCAAAAAAATGTGGGGGGAGGGGAGAGAAATTTAAAGTCGTTGAAACCTTCTATAAAAAGAAGTACCCGAAAGGGGTAACAATAATGAAGGCCAGGGTGAAAGAGAAAGAGAACTTACTGAAAAAGGGAAAAAGGCCTAAAATAAGGCCGACACCGATCATACTACCATGGAAAAGCAAACGGACCAAAGGGGTAGATGTAGACTAAGCAGCTCGCATCCTTACTTCTTGGGGACCTTGCCAAGGGAAAACTTAAGGGAGGTACCGGAGGGGGAGAAGAGAATTTTTAAGAAGGGGGTCACAGAAGGAGCATGCAGTCTTAGGGGACTTACTCAAAAGGAAAAAAAAAGGGATCTCGAAGTTGGGGGGGGAAAAGCTGGCTCTTGTCGGAAAACAGACATTACTCGCCATCGAAAAACCACTGAGAGAATGAAAAAGCACAGGGGGGCCTCTACCAGGTAGGCATTGAATAGGACTAAACGAAAAGAAAAAGTAGATGTTCTCGGGGGAAAAGAAAAAGCACCTTCACTCCAAAGTCGAAGGGGAAAAAGAGTCAGGTACTAATACTGAGAGAAGAACTATATTAAAAGAAGGGGGGGAGGTAGTAACTTAACCGAGGCGGAAAGGAAAGGCTTAACTTCAGAGGCTTTCATGTGACGTGGATGGACCCGATAAATTCGACGAACAAGAAGAGAATGCAATGCAAAAGGTCTCTTCTTGAGTTTTTGCTTTAACGCAAGGGGGAAAAGAATAGGGGGGGAGAGGAGAGAAGGGAAAAGGTGTGGCTCGCTCAACCGCGCAGCAGAAGAGAAGGAGAAAGATTACCTTGCAAGGGGGGGAAATCGTGACGGAAAAAACGACTCGAAAGCAGTCTATTGGAGTCTCAAAGAGGCGAATCGGAGGGGAGGGAGCTCCACGAAAAAGGACACGCACTTATGAGGGGGGAACTCCTACTCCGTGTTGCCGAGGTGTACGCATTCCAGGCCCAGGGGGGATTCAAAAGAAAGGCTGTTTGTGAAAGGGGACGACCTGCCAGTTAGTCGATAATGGTTGATCAAGACGGAAGGAGCGGCGGAGGAGGGGGCGGTCCCGTTGAACAGAAAGTCTCCGTCGAGGGAGGGTAGAGAAATTGAAGGGGGTCGGGGGGAAAATCGGACGCTTTGAAAAATAGGGGGAAAGGCTCCCCGTCTCCAATAGGGAAGTCCCCTTTCGTGGACGGAGAAAAGGCTGTCAACGCAGGCCTAAGGAAACGAAAAAGTCCTTCTGTGGGGGTCCGCGAAAGGGGCTAGATTCCTGGCCGGGGTGGTGTAACCATCAAAAGGGAAGGAGTGCCTGCGCGAAGAGGGGAGGGCTACTTATTTGAGAGGGGCCTTCCTAGCAGACAACCGGGAAAAAAATCACGGAGCTGGTGTCCGGGGAAAGGGCGGCCGTTGAAAAAAAGGGAGGAAAGGTTCTTTTGGGAAAAAAAATTTGTGCAAGGAAAGGAAATCCTTCTTTCACTGTTGGGGGGGAGATACCAAGGAGGGGAGAAACAGAGGAAGCGCTACGATCTAGAGGCTTTGTGAAGAACGAAAGACCAGAGAAATCCAGGGAGAAAAGATGGTCAAAGGAATAGAGTGCCTGAAAAAGCAGCGTTCCCGTCAGTACTCAAAATACTAGGTTCGGGTAGGGAAAAGAAAAAAATAAGGAAAAAAGGGTTGCTATGCCCTTAAGGACAGCTCCGAGGAGTCGTAAGGAAGCTTGATAAAAGGGAGGAGGGGTGGGAACTCGTGTAATTCACGGGAAAGGCTTCGAAGAAGAATAAAACCTCGCACTGGGAGACAACAGGCTTAGGAAAAAAAGGTTGCACATAAAAAAAGACATTTCAAAAATCGACCGGGCATCTTGTAAAGGCAGCCGGAGGAAGAAAAAAAAGAAAGTGTCATAAAACCTACGTCTTTAGCCACGAGAGAGTTCTCTTCGGGAATGTTCAAGGGAAAGGAAGTCGGAAGCTTCACTCCAAGGAACCGTGAGACGCCCCTGTAGAAGAGGGTGATAAAAAGCATTTATTAAAAGAACGCTTTCTAATGAAGGGGACTCGAGATAGAAAAATTTGGTCCCACGACCAGAAGGGTCGGCGTCATTTTTCTAGAGCTTGAACTCGAAAACGGACCGAAGGAGGAGGAGGCGAAAATCAAAATCAACGGTCCAGGGATCGGGAAGAAACGGTAAAGGGAGTCTGGCTCCGAATGCAAGGCTCCCCGAAAACTACAAGAAGGCCACGAATGCATTTCCTCAGAGTTGGCTGAACTATAAGTCGTCGGAGGTCGAGGGGGGGCAGGGCTTCTTTTGGGGGGAGGCTCTCCCAACAAAAAAAGACCAGTGTCTCGAAGGGGAGGGGTCAATTCGGGTTCCACAGATTCCTCAATCTTTCGAAAAGGGGAAAAGTTGGCGAAAAAAGGGCCAAGGGTGGAGAACGCCGAGCTCGGAGAAAAAAAAGGGGATGTGTGGGGTCGCCGATGCAGAGACGCTGTAAGGGGTCGTCTTATTGTAAGGTCTTGAGAAAAGAAAAGAGGGGGGACCGACTTTGGGGGGGGCAAGGTTGCGAAAAAGAGGGGGACAACAAGGAGGGACTGTCCTCTCCTTTCTTTTTAAAAGGATTGACGTAACAGACATCAATCAAGAAGGGAAGGCTACTATCAACCGAGAGGAAAAATTCGCAGACGAATGAATCCATTGGGGGTGCGGGGTCGGGAAAACTCTACGCGCGAAGGGGGGGGAACGCGATTTCTTCGGGAGGGATAAAGAGGGAAACTTAGCGGAGAAATGCAGAAGAGATATCACTATGGAGAGGAAAAAAAAATTTCGTACGCAAGGGGGTTACAGGGAGAGGAAACTAGAAGTCCACTGCAAGTTGTCAAAACCCCCGGAGGGGGGGCTTGGCTGGGGGTGGGAGGGACCCTGAAGCGTGCCTTCTACGGAAAAAAGTTTTCCAAGCCTGAGATCATCCGCAAGATTGAGGGGAAAAAAAAGGAATGAAAGAAAGGGGTCACTTTTTAGGTCGAAGAATTGAAATCAGGCAACACTACCAGATCGAGGGAAAAAAAAGCGAGGAAGCCTTCTCTACTCTCGGAGTGTGAAGGAGGAGGCAGAAGGGCTGCAGGGGGGAGGAGGATCAAAATCGGGAAGGGAAAGTCTCGAAGGCGTCTGCCCCCCTCGAAATACCTCTATCTTAGAGGGGGAAAGTGACTATGTCCAAATGGAAAAAGGCGGGGATTTTGAAAAAGCCGATATCAGAAGACTTGCGGCGCACGAGTAAGGGGCTCGCACGGGGGAGGAAGAGCGAGCATCAAACCTCCGAGGAACGACTCCATACAATCAAAACATTTGAGGACGGGAGGGGGGGGGGGGGGGGGGGGGGAGGAAAAGGGGTTTTGAAAATCAGGGGGAGGGGAGAAGATGCCTTTCCTTTGAAAGGAAATCTACCCGTCCCGGGAAGAAGGGGAGGTTCGCCCGGCTGGGGGGCTCAATATATCAGAATGGAAAAACGACTTGTGAACGAGAAGGAGGGGGAGTTGAGGTCTACCAATCTACTTCTGGGGGGCAAACTCATTTGTTGAATCGAAAAGGGGAAAGAGAGGAAAACGTACGATGGCGGGCTATTCGAAAAAAGAAGGGAGTTAAAGGAAAGAGAAGTTGTCTCCGAAGGGAAAAAATCTATTAAGAAGACCCATTCCCACCAAGGAAGGAAGAAACGAAAAAGGCTCGAATATCTTAGAAAGTGGCAGAACAAAAGAGAAGAGGAACAGAAGGGGAGTTCCCATCCTATTCTTAAGGGGGGAGATCTTCCCTCCAAGCCGTCACGCAGGCCCCCCCCTCGCGTGACAAAAAAGGTCAAAGGGAGGGGAAAGAAAGGGAAACCTAAACTGGGGGGGGAAGGAGCGGTCCCGATACTTTTAGTCTCTAGGAAGAAGAATGTCGAGCCGGGAAAGGAGAATAAAGAGAGTCTCTGAAAAAAAAAAATCCACTACATTGGGAGGAAAAAAATGGTAATCTCCTAGGAAAAAAAACAATCGAGGTCGGCGAGGGACTGGAAGAAAAAAAAGGGTTTTCATCTCCAATCGGAAGGGAGCATTACTGGGGAAGAAATATTTCCAAATATTTCTCAAGAGTTCTCTTATAGATGAGCGTACCGCATTGGGAATAACAGGGGGTCAGCGAGCTTGGGGGAGGTCACATTTCTTCGAAGCCCTAGACTAAAACGAGGAAATTCCGAAAGGAAAGGAGGCATCCTGGGAAAGCGGATTATCGACCTTCTTTACAAAAAGGAGCGTCCACTAGGGCAGGGTCCGAAAAGACCAAAACAAAAACAGGCATGGAAAGGAGACGGAAACACGAGGGGGGGCTTTTGAACGGAAGATTTATTCTCGATGGAAAATGAGGCTCGCAATTTGTTTAAAGAAAAGAGTGGAATAAAGGGGGGAAAAGATGAGGTTCGGAGAGAGGACCGTCTCACTTTATCGAGGAGAAAATCGAGGGGAAACCGAGCGTTTTTGCGTCGAGAGTCGCAGGGGTACGCCTCCTCTATCCATGGGCGCAAGGTTCCCGACCAGGGAGAAAGTATTGAGGGAGGAGGGGGTGGGAGTAACTTCACTAATGGATCTCCAGCTTTTAAAAAGAACGGAGAAGGTCCACGTTCCAGCGAAAGTTGGGGATATGACGATGGAAGGAAAAAACCCCCCGAATACGCTGATCGCAATGACTCCACGAGGGAAAAGTTGGCTTCATACATCGGGGGAAATTCGACCAAACAAAAGAAGAGAGCAGAGTGTGAGAAAAGCCCAAATCGGGGGGGACAAGGGACCGCCAAACGGGTGCCCAATATGCTGACCTGAGAAAACCTGGAAAGGCTCCCAAGGCCCTGAGTGGGTCGATATGGGAAGGTCGTGGGACAAACGCCCGGCCGAAGTAAAAATGCAACATGGGGGGAGAGATCACAAAAAGATTCTTCCCGGAAGACCAAGCTCCGTAAGGAAATCAAGTTAACCAGGGGGGGGAAATGTGAACGTTGGGGGGAAGGCCCTCAAGGGACCGCTATAAAGGGGGGAAGAGAGTCCAGAATAGACTTTACAGGTAAGCTACTTGTGACTTTCTATTTGTAGAGCTCAGTTGACTATTTCGGGGGAAGATCGAAGTCTCAATGAAGAAAAAAGAGGTGCTTTCATTATCGAGGGAAGAGGAGGTCATGGATGGCACTCAGGGAGTTCAAGTGAAAGAGGGAAGCAACTCCGACGGGGGGGGGAAGAACCTTACAGTTTCGGGATAACAGGGGAGTGCAGACGTGGGGGAAAGGGAGTGAAGAAGAGGGAGAACAGAAGGGGACAAAACTCGAGTCGTGGAAGAAACTTTTGGGGATGACAAGGTCAGTTTGGTGTAAGGGGCGAGTGGAAAAGGGACGGTAACTAGCCTTGGTCTATCCTTGGGAGGGGCAGCCGCGTTTTCAGGGGAAATCGGGAAAGAAGGGAGAGGGGAGGGAGGAAACGGGGAAGGGAGGGGGTCCGCTACTCCTGGAAGAAACTCGTTGGGAAGGGACTGCCTCTCGAGAAAAAAGAAACTAAGCATTAGGAGATCGCGGAAGAAGGGGGGGAATCTCTCTAAAAAAATCTATTGGGGGGCCCCGAAAAAAGGACCATGAAGGGGGGGGGGGGAAAGGAAGAAAGCCGGCACGCTGGCGGTTCAGGGGTTGGAAAGAGCCGAGAGGAGGAGGATCGGTCGGAGGGGACAAAAAGCCGGAGAAAGGAGCTCGGGAAGATCCGCCGTATCCCCTATTGGGGGGGGCCATTTAAGCAAAAGAAGAGTGAAAAGGAAGGATCATGGCGGGGGGAAAAGCAACTGGGGAAGCAAAGGAAGAAGGTCCAGCTAAAGGAAGGCGCCGTGGCTTTTGGGAAAGGTGAAGGGTTCGGCAAGTAGCACTTCGCAATAAATTAGAAAAAAAAGTCGAGGAAAAAGAATTGAAAAGCGACCAAAAAGCACACGGGTCCTAATAAATTTAAAAGAAACTAAAGGGAAAAGGAAAAGACTGCTCTCTCTTGTCAAGAAAAGGTTTCACATCGGAGGTTCCCGAAAGGGGCCCCAATGCGTACTCTTTAAAAATCTGGTGCGCAAAAATCGGGGGAAATAAGGGGGGGAACAACCTGCAAACGGGAAGGAGAGGGAAAAAAGTCTCTACAGAAGAAATCCCTGGCGAAACGAAAGAAAAAATCATTCTGACTGAAGAGGGAAGGGACCACGGGGTCCAGAAAGTCCTGTACTGAAGAAGTTATCTACGACAGGGGGGCAGGAGGTCGTCTCGGACAGATCCGGGAAAAAAGCGGAAATCGCATTCCGGAAGACCACTAGTCTGGAAAAGGAAGCTCGTTTCTTGAAAGGGAGCGGAAAGAAGATAATTTTGAGCGAGGGAGGGCCTACTTACAGCCTGCCAAAGGGGGAGGAGGGAGAGCCGGTGAAGTCCCGAGATAAAAATGGGTATGGAAGGCTGAGGAGAGAGGGTTTATCGGAAAAGGAAACTTAACTCGTCCAAGGGGGGAGGAAGGAAAAAAACCCCCATCTGTCCGGCATATTCTGAAAGTCAGCCTATAAGACCCCGAGTCACAAAGAGTTTGTGTCTCTTTGCTCGAGCTAGCGACCATTTCGCCTTGGAAGAGAAACTCTCCAGGCTGGAATTAGAAATGGAATCAAGGGACAGACACGAAAAAGCAGCTCAAGAATTTAACGGCTCCTCGGACGGTACGAAAAGGA
>Ga0179593_1303045_pt1 | contig 11013 bp, 16 predicted proteins | sample CZODoug2_1_08_16_FD_185931 | JGI IMG/M metagenome (GOLD analysis project Ga0179593, IMG submission 185931) | Vadose zone soil fungal communities from Angelo Coast Range Reserve, California, USA - CZODoug2_1_08_16fungal (PacBio error correction) | ecosystem: Environmental > Terrestrial > Soil >...
AAGCCGAAAGGAGACCGGGAGAAGTGACTAGGATCTTAGTTCAGGGAATGTACAGGCGCAACCGGTCGGCGAATTTAAGCTAGCGACGGGACCCAGTGCCCCAAGGCCTGCTCATCCCTTTCGATGCAAAGAGCATTGAATGGGGGGCACGAACCGCTCATGAAGTCAGGGAACAAGTGAGAAGAAAAGAAGTTAAGACTCGCAGCCTTCTTCAGCTTGGCGAGGAAGGCCGGATGCGGGGTCACTAAAGCTTGCGCTCGAAAACGGTAGTGGGAAGCCCGGCTGTGGTACAACCTGTAGCGGCAAGAGGGGAAGTGAGGGGTCGTGTCACTGGTCGGGTGGTCGGCCCATAAACGCGTAGAAAGGAGAGTGTCTCGGGGTAAGCGCCTGGGATTTGCCAAAAGCCCAACACCTGCTCCCCCCTCTCGCAAAGACAGGGCGAGTAAGAAAAACGAAGGTTGACTGGGGGGAATCGGCAGATCGCTGGGACAGTCAGCTGCCAAACAACTGGGATGTCCCAATGGCAAGACCAATAGTGTCATGAAAACCAAATGCTCCTCCGGGCGCACAACCAATCAGACATTGCGGTTAGCCGCGGCTCGAATCTCCCGGTGGGCGGGACTGTAAAGTGATGCGAGCTTATCGTGCAAAAAAAAAGGGGCCATAGTCACAAATAGGCATAACACTAACGCCGATCCTCAATAGAGGAGTCCCGGGGAAATGCCTCAGAAGGGAACCTGGCAAGTAATGCGGCTAGATGACCCGCTCTGCACAGGTGGGGAGGACCACCACATTCAGAATGTAACAGAGGGGGTGCGCAGCCTCTAAAGTGCCTGCTCAACAAAAGATAGGTGTCATTGGTTCGCGCCTCGGAAAAGGGGACCCCTGGTAGACTCTGGTTCTGAAATAGCGCCATGATAACCAGGATCACGAGGGGCTGTCGACCCTCACGTACAAGGCAAGCAGGGTGGGAAGGTTAGTCTAGGCGGCGCCGGAAAAAAGATAGGGGGGAGAATCGCGGGCTACTATGCCCTCCGGTCCCACCGTAAAATGCCAAAAAGCAACCGGACCGTAGAAGCGACGGCCGCCAGGGAAGACCACGAGTCAAATGTGCATAAGGGAAAGAGACCACAGGGCACCGCACCGAAAGAAGTGCGGAGTATGGAATCCTGTAGGTCTCAGACAAAGCGACGACGGGCAGTATGGCAGGAGAGGGGGAGGGGGTCACTAAAGAGGGCCCCAAGGCGTAAAGAAAAACACCACAAGGACACGGGAATGAAGTGCACTAACTGGACGCAATCTCGTCGAATGAGTGCGCGCGGAACCTAAAAAGTCATGAATAGCGTGCAAAATTTTCTGCTACATAAGGAGAAAGAAAAAAAAACACAAGTAGCTCACAAAGAAAGGGGCCTCCCGTCATGCGGCACATAAAAGAGGGTCGCTTAAGCAAGAGAAAAGGGGCAGCACCGAAGGGGCGGGATCTCCGGCCTCCTGACATTCGAGCCCTGGCATGGGATGCACGACCGGCTAGTGGCGGGGCACCTCCCCTACATCCTGCTCACCAGGAACAGCCTGTCAAAGGGACCACTGGGTCCGAACGGGCTGCAGGGTAGCCAGACTCCTAAAGACCTCCGCGAGGGCTGAATGTCGCGGCAACTGGGAAGGGGGGCGGCGGCCTTTGGGAACTGACTTCGAGCACAGGCTCACCAAAAGGCCCTTCTTATGCCCCCACTCAAGGGGGCCTCGTCCCGAGTCGGGGACCGGCGGCGAGGAAAATCCCTCGCCAGAGACCAACTCGGGGACCTAGACGCGTGAAAGAGTCTGGCGCGTGCGTCAGTGAGGATCAGGGTGCAAGCCTGTGTTCTCCGCTACGGGAGCTCGTGTCTAAGAAAGTACTCCTGGGGCGAAGACGCTTCTACATGAAACATGAAATCGTGCTCCACCTCTAATTTCTTCAAGGGGTACAATCGAGAGTGATCTTACCCGAACAGAGCAAAGCCAGTTACCGGTCGCAGAATACAAAATGAGAGGGGGGAGGAACTCTTCCTCGGGGGACCTGGGGCTGTATGCCATGGTGAAGTTCCTAGACAGTCAGTAAGATGGGGTCGGAAAATGGTCAAGGGGAGCAATGGCCACGGACACAATCCTTTGTATCCAAGGGAAGCTGCTGAAAAACACCATCGGAAAAGAAGGTATAAAGACCGCACGTGTCAGAAAGCGCTGCTCGCGACGAAAGAAAACGGAGAAAAGGAGGGGAGAAAATGGAGTCTTGGTACTGATCGACGACATGGGGTTGTTGCGTGAGCCAGCAGGGGGGCATGCACATTGAATGTTATGAGGCCACTTGGGCCCGCTTGAGGCCAGAGGCGCTACCATCGCCTCACTTGCCCTTGTCGGAGACTTGAGTCTAGTCCGGGTACCAGAGAGGTGCGGGCAAAAAGGAAGGGCGGGCTGAGGGGGGGAACGGGGGGTGGTGAATTTGGTACTGGAGTATTGTGTTTGAATACGGGAAAGGGAAGGGGGGTGGGAGTCTAGGGAAAGTGGCTAGGATGGATGGGGATGTTGATGTATAGAGAGGCGCCATGAGTAGTAAGTGACCATCAGCCGATTTTTGGGTTCCGAGTACCGGGCGACGACAGGAGACGGGGGGGCAATGGAGGGGAGAAAAAGCGTCTTGGGTGTCGGAACAAAATCAGGATGGCGTGCACAGGGGCGGTAGAAGAGCTAAGAACGCGCCTGTAAAGATTATGGAGTGGGCGAAACCTAATGAGTCGGGTGACTGCAGTAAGTAAACCGGGCTGGGGGGGCCGTGAATCGGGAAACGGGGGGGTGCCTGCAGGAGACATTGGCGTGCACCAAAGGTCGTTACCTAGGGGGGGCTCCGTCGGTGGAGGCGATCGCTGCCGTAGTATGCAAGAGAGGTAGCATAGGGTGGTCTCCAGGACAGGGAGTGACGCATGAAAGGGGATTCGGCGCAAGGGTTTGGATGCAGGTAGAGGCTTCCACTGGATCCTGTAGGTCAACGGGGCAGAAGGGGGAGGGTGAAGGATGTGGGGGGGAGGTGGATGGCGTCCTATGTAGAAGTAAAAGGAGTAGAGAGCATTGGCAGAGTGGGTCAGAATTGCGGAAAAAGCGGCGAGGCGCGAGGGAGGGGATGGGAAATTAAAAAAAATTGTGGGGGGGGGGGTGGTGTGGTTGTGGAAGGGAACGGGGAAGTCTCGTGTATCCTGCCGGGGGGAACCGGGAGACAAAACGGGGGAGTAAAAATCAACGGAGCGTAGGGGGGGGGGGGGGGGTAGGGCGGTGAAGCTTGGGTCGCCTGGACGAGTGAAGATAGGTTTGGTTGTGGCGAAAGGGCCTGCGGGCTCAGGGAGTGGCGGGTTTTCAGGGGTTGTCCGGCGCCGAGGGGTCAGACGGCGGTTGCAGGGGCCGAGTCAGGAAAACAATATAATAAGGTGGGGGGGGGTGGGTGGGTGTAAATAGGTGGGTGGTGGGGGTTACTTGGGCGAAAGGACATGAGAGAGTCTCGCATGTTGTGTTCAGTTGGGGGGTAGTGCTGGTGGGGGGAAAACTAAGGGGGGGGGGGATGGGGGTCGACAATTACGCGGGTTCTTTGGTATGCGGTAATTTGAGGGGGTACGACGCTTTGGAGGCGTGGGTGATTTGGTTTGGGGAGGAAGGTAGAGGGCTGGATCCTAGTTGGTGCTTTGTGCAGGGAGTTTAGGGGATTAATCGGCGCTAGTTTGAGCTGGGTGGGACCTTGTCCTATTTGGGAATATGGGGTCGTTGCGTGTGCCCGTCAATGGTGCGTAGTCAGTGAATGCTGGAGCTGCGGAGGGGGATGGGGGGGGGGCGGGGTTGTAGAATGATTGTATTAAACGCTGTGAGTGGAAGGGGGATATCGGCGAGCGAAGGTGGTGCCGGGAAAAACAGGAGGGCTGAGACCTGTCCAGTCAGGGGGGGGACGTTGGTACAAGGGGGCTTGGTGAAGAGGGTGCCAAGACGTAAAAGGCGTAAGAACCAAAGAGCTAGGGGGCGTGTAGTGGGGTCCCGGGTACAAGTCGGGAATATAGGGGGGTGCCGGGGGGGGGACGGGTGGTGGTGGAGGGAAGGGGAATATCGCTCGGGCGGGCAAGGAGTAGCACGCGGGCCCATTAGAGGAGACCTTGCATAGTGAAATGCGGATAAAACGTCGAGCGGTTGACAGGCGGTGAAAAGGGACACGTGTCCAGGGCTTAAGGGTGACAAAGGAAGGCTTCCGTGCGGAAAACATAGATGCGTTGAGGATGGGACCGTTCCGTGAGCCGGACGTGGGGGGAACGAGGTCGTAGTGCCCGGGATAAGAAGGAAAGCGGTAGACGACGGTGCGGCGTGCGGGTTATCTGACCGAACACAAACTGGGAGAGAGAATGTAAAAATCGGGTCGGGACGAATAAAAGTCTGCTCCGTCATCTACAGGCAATACTCCAGGCATCCGGAAGGGGACAGTCATCAACGACGAATGAGAGTCACGCGCCGTCCATAGAAACATCGCTTGTCGGAGGAAACGAAGTCATGGGAAAAGGTAAAGCAGGAAAGAACGGGGCCTCGGGTCCGGGGGAGAAACAAGAGATAGCGAAGAGGCTCTCAGAGGAAAGCAGGGGCCTCGCGGGAGTCGAGGCGAAACTATTGCCTCCGCATGGGCGAGGTAGCACTGCCTGGTAGCGTTGTACGGAAGATCTACAACTCAGTTAAAAGGTTGAAATGTGTGCCGGATAAAAGGCGTGCGAGTCTAAAGGGAGAGTTCAGAAAGTTCGAAAGCAACTGTTGGGGTGCCTCCAGCGCTGCCCAAGTAAAGATTAGCAAATAGCAGAAATGGAGGAGTCCGAGATCCTCGGGCGTCGGAAAAAAGCGGAGGGGGAAGGTGAATCACGGACAGCGTAAGAGGGACAGTCACCATAGTTGGGGAAAATCAATAGAAAAATCCGGCGCACTTCCCCCACATTGACTAGCCGCACCAGAATCTCACGTGAGTCAAATAGGCACCTATTCTGGCAGCACTTATCGCAAAAGCGATTCGCCAGAAATATGTCAAAATATGGGGTAAAGAGCTGAAGCGGACAAACAATAGATAAGGGGAAGTCGAAAAATATACCGGCAATAAATCCAGAGGGACCAGCCCACGGCAAACCGCAATAGTCCGAAGGGTGCAAACACAAAACAAACCACCTAAACAAGAATGGGGGTCCAACGCTACCAGCCCGAAGTGGACACAGCCTAGGGCAAAAATACTCTGCCGAGCATAGAAACATGCACGAGGGCCTAGTTTTCTCACAAGCGACCGTCTGGGTCACTATATGGGAGGCGTCCGAGCACGGCGTGGACTCGCAGCGGCACTACTGGCGGGATGCACGTCGCGTACGCACCGTGAAAGGCGAAAACCTAGGCCGGCTCCTATCGGGGGCGTGCAAGGAGCACATCCGGGAAAAGCTGTAAAGCAGCGGGGGAAGCGACAAGGAAAAAAATCAAAGTCCGGGAACCCCCTCAGCGGAGATGGGGAGGTCCGGGGTACCTCAAACGGCGCAACCGAACGACCAGCTTCAGCTAAGAGCTGCACTCTTACGCAGACACTACACAAGCAGGCGTCGCCGACGAAAGAAAGTGCCGGGCGTTTCGGAGCAGGGGAAACAGACTCGCCGAAAAGGGTTGGGGCCAGAACTGTCCCTTTTTCTGAAAGAGCAGCGAACAAAAGGACGAAACTCAAGCAACAAGGACGACAGTGCCGCACCGAAATCAATCAGGCTCGGTTCAACCCCTGGCGATCGCCCAGAGGCGTCCCGGAAGAACTACGCAATCGGATGTGCTAGGCCGCATCGCCTCCTTGCCGCGGAAAAAGAGAAACTCGAAGCGCCTGCCACGAGCCACAGGGGACCCACTCATGGGGGTCGCCCACGAGAGGCATCAACGTTCGAAAAAAGCTCGATGGCGACAAGGTTCCTGGATGACTTCAGATAAGATAAGGTCAGAACGGTCCTCTCAAAGGCGGCGGCCGGGTTAAGAAGCTCCGAGGGGAAAAGTGCAAGGAAGTTCAGGGGACTAGGGGGTTCTTAGCTCTCCAACGAGATCAAAGGAACGATCTGAGTCGTGTAACCGGCCCAAAAGGGCGCGGAGACTCAAACATGGGGGGAAAACTTGTGTCTGCGCGGGCAGATTCGTGAAGAGAACGCCCGGGGCCAGGACGCAGCTGTCGCCTGGTGCGAACGTAAAAAAGCCGGGCCTACGCCGAGGAAAAAATGCAAAGCACAAAATGCATCAGTCCTCCCGAATTACGATATTCGCTTGCATGAGAGGAAAGCCAGAAGAAACAACGAAACGTCAACTGGCCAGAGAACGGAGCGGGCCTTTTCGGCCCCGTCAGACTGAGGCTACTCCAGGGGAATCCTAGACGAGAAAAAAAGACAGGGGTGTTGCGGAGAAACTCACGGGATGGAGGAGCAGGGGGGTCGGCCGGCTCACCTCCTTTTAGGTTGGCAAATGGCGCAGGAAAAACAAAGAGCATCAAAGGGTAAAAGACGATTCCGTAATCTCATCAGCGTGTGAGCACAAGCAATACATAAGTGATGACATGAGAGAGAAAGAAAGGGAAGGGGGTGCGTCTTTTAGGACCCTTGGGGGACGGGGATGGTGTGTTTTTTGTTTTTTTTGGGCAGCCAAGTGGAGTTGTAGGGATTAAAAAAGGGGAAAAACCGGGAAAGCAAAAAGGAGCGTCCTGCCCTTGGCGAGGAGTGACCGGAGCAAAAGGGAAAATGACGAGGGCTGCAAAGCGGGGAGGAGGGGGGGGAGGGACCGTGTGCGCTGGGTGATAGAGGGAAGCGTGGATCATGAAATGCTAGGATGCAGATGGGATGGTGGTATATACTGGTGGAGCAAAGGTATGGGAGGGGAAAGAGGTGAAGAAGTGGGCGAGGAAGTGACGACTACGTAAGGGGGCCATGGGCGGATCCGGGTTTGTGGGACAACTCTATGAGAGGGGAAAGTGGGGGAGAGTCCCCCGAAACGAGCGCGCCCAGGGGGAAGCGGGGGGCAGAGTGATGGTGGTGTTAGACGGCTGCGTGGAGATGAGGGAGGGGAAAAAAGAAAAAAGTGGGGCAAAAAAAAGAGCTGAGGGAAAGGGTTCTGGAGGGAGGAATTGGGAGACAGGGGAGCTGGGGGGAAAAGTAATGGCGGGGTTCGGGGAGTCGGACCTGGCCGAGTATGGATGGGCACCGGGGGGAGAAGAAATCTTTAAACATTAAGGTGGCGAGCGGGGGGTCATCGGGAAGGGGTCTGAGGGAGTGGTTATTGGGTGCGAAGGGTAGTTCGGGGGTCGTTGTCTTCAGGGTTTGAGTGGGTCGACCGGTATTAGACGAAAAGATGGTGTAGATGAAGGGGGGCGGCGGGCCCTCATGGGACGAAAAGAGGCCCCGTTGGCGTGTGTGGTGGGACTGGCTCGGTTTTGTGTGGGGGTTGGTGTGTTTTGATTTGGAAGAACATCGCAGCTCTTTAGTAACGCTGGTCCGTTGAGGGGCAGGTGTGAGTATCATAGGAAGACCAGAGCGCTGAGGGGGAAAATATGGAATCTGTGTCAAGCGGAAGGGGAAGCCGGGTTGGATAGTACGGGAGACGGTGGTGGGCGTTGTGTGGGGGGGAATGGAGTGGACGAGCATCCGAGGGCAGCCACCGTCTAGAGGCCTCGGCAAAGAGGCGAAGGTTAAAGATGTTGCGTTTGGTACGGGTGAGTGTAAGAGGACATGAAAGGGAGGGGGCAGGGGCACAGGGTAGCATGGAGGAGGTGCGAAGAGTCGGGGGGGACAGGGGTCGATGAAAATTCGGGTGGATCTGGGGGAGGTTTACGAAGATGGGAGGAGGGGGGTTTGGGTGCTGTGGTGGGATGTATGAATAAGGGTGGCTATGGGCGATGATGCTTATTTAGGGGGGTTGGCGGCGCTATCGTTGAAGCGGGGAGGGGGTAAATGAGTATTTGTGGGAATATGTCGCTTGGAGTGCATTAGTGGACAGTGAAAAAGTTGAAAAGTGAGCAAACGGGGGGAGGGAGATTACAGAGGGGCCTTCGCCGATTGTTGAGTCATTGGGAAAAGACAATGTCGGTGACTGGGACGAACTAGACGTGGCGTGATTTAAGTCGAGAGGAAGGTACTGAGGGGGTGCGGGGCGAATGACTCCGTACGACGTTGAGGTTTTACATAGAGAAGCGCTGGGGGTTTGGAGGGGCAGTGTCCAAGGCATTGCGATTGAACCCTGAGACAAGATGCTATTCAAGTGCGTTTGTGGGGACGCAACAAGGAAGTGAACGAGGAAGAAAGAGGACCAGTAAAAGGGGTTGGTAAAACCGCATGGCAAGGCTCGCAGATGGGGGGGAGGCCGTGATGAACGGGAGGTCTAGAAGGGCCAGAATAACTTATAGAAAAGGATTTGAGGGATTAGGGGGGGTCGGTGGATGGCTTGAAAAGGTGCGGAAGGGGGTACTTGGGGTAAATGAATGCACGAGATAACTACGGTGGTAGTGGCTAGGGGAAGGAGGAAGAGGGAAGGTAAACGACGTCCGGCTGTCTGGTCGGAGTAGAGAAAGGACTATACTTGAGTCACGACTTCTGAAGACATCTCCAGGCGAACAAAAAAAAAGGTATGGGGGATCGTTAGATGACCACGACGAAGGTCTAGATCGGATCGGATTAGGTCTTGGAAAAGAAAAGACCATAAAAGCGCCGCCGTCGTCCAGTCAAGATGCTTTTGCACTACCGCAGGGTAAGGTCAAAAGCTGGGGGGCATAAGTGGGGGGTGGCAAAAACTCTTGCTGGAAGTTGAGTAAGTGTGACCGGAACGGGTGAATCGCGGGAAGCGTGCACCGAGAACCAGATTCACGCAGCGTAGTACATTGTCACGCTCCGAGATAGGAGATGGCGGGGCGTGGTACTGCGTGGCAAAAAGGCGTAGGGGGGGGCCTCCCTGATGGTACACGGTGACGTCACATTGGGCAGATCGGATTGGCAGCGTTGGGGACCGGAGACAAAAATGGGGAGTCAATGTTTACCTGCTTTGGTCGTAAATGCGCCGTCCGTTGGGGCATGGCAAAAGAAAAGGAAGCGGGCGCGCCGACAATGCAGTAAGACGCAACGAAGGTCTTATAACGCCCGTCAGTGAAAACTTGAAATGCACCTGTCTCTTCGGCGCGGCCGTGGCGGGCAGGGCAACGGAAAGGCCAGGCTGGGTGGGTTTTGGGGCGGAGGACTGCAAGTACCAATACTTTGGGGCTGGGGAAAAAGACCCAGAGTTGTGCAAATCAGTGCAAAGGCGGGAGGAAAAAGTCGAAATTTTGATAAGGCGGTCGTGCAGATATCTACCTGGAGGGGGTCACTGGGACGGAATGCGGGGAGGTAGTGGGAAATTGATCAGGCCAAAGATGGTTAAAAAAAAGCGGTCGTAATGGGGGGTAAGACTTCCAGGGACTAAAACGTTGGCTCCTGAAGAAAAGTAGCCTATCCCTGATAATAAGCCAGTGCATAGTAAAAAAATTCGTCCCAGAAGGGATCCAGCAAGAAGAACGCAAACCGGGTCTCTGGAAAAACATGAGAACCGCGCACACAAGGGCGCGTGTTCCAGGCCGGGCGAAAGGGAATCGTGACGAAGGAAGTTGCCGGCAAAAAGTAGAGGGCCCGGACGATTGGACTAAATTCAGTCACGGACAAGGAAAAAGGTGTGGAAGTAACTCATGTGTCCTGTTACTTGCGTACCAAAGACTCCGGGGCTGAGAATAAATCGCCGGAAGCCGAAAGAGACCTAACTCAGCTTTTCACCCCGGAAAAGATGGAGCCCGACGGAAGGCCAAAAACACCTCCAAAAGCTGTAAAGGGAGGCCCCGCCGGCTCGTCGCCCTTTCAAGATCTCGAAGCACCTCTCAGAAAGCGACCGGCCGCAAGCAGGGCAGGGTAGGGGATCCGTACAAAACGGGAACCTCACCCAAGGAGTGCCCTCGGACGCACCATCCTAATGAGTCAGGGTCGACTACTTCCCGGGGCCAATCAAACCAAAACCCCAAAAGGTGCGGGTTCACGAAGGACTATGTTGGCGTCGCAATGAGGGATGCGTAGAAAAGCAACCTCTACGCAAACTTTGGATAAGCAGGTATACAGGTTGATGCACGAAAGAGAGCGCCATGGCAGTCACAAAAGAGAAGAACAGATCAAGACCAGATACCTCTCACATCCACGGCTGAGAGAAACGGCGAAGGTCTTCTAAGCCCCGTTCACTTGCTGTGCGAAAAAGCGAAAGTCGCGTTGGCCAAACCCGAGCTAGGGGCAGCTCAACCAGAGGAGCCCCCAAGACGAAATCACCGTGGGGGAACCTCACCAGCTTACCTGGTTGTCCACAAAAGAGTGTCCTCCCTCCAGCAACGGGGGTTGCGTCTCGTGGCATGAGCGGTTCCTTAGGTCCAGCTTCGCCGAGCATTGACGGGGAAGAAGCTGCGCAATAGAGGAAAAACCAAAGCGGGCCAGAGCAACTAGCCCCAAAGGTAAGGATGGCCGGGAGGGCATGGGCTGCTCCAGCCCTGCGAGAAAATCCTGCGCTCGAGGTCACACCGGGCACGGATCCAGAAATGGAGTAGGGTTCGCCGGAAAAAGGGAGGTCGGTATCGCCCCTAATAGACAAACAGAGATGGACGGCGATGACACGCGTACCTGGAGGAGCGCCTTCCTACATCATACCAAGAGAGTGGCATCCGGAGACGATCAAAGAAAATACTAGGATTCGAACTGCAAAAAGACCAAAAAGGTTCCCAGACCCTCGACACGCGAGGGAATTTACGGGCACTCGTGGACCGAAACAGTCGAAGCACAGTGGCCTGAGGACGGTTGGGGTTGGACCGTCTGGAGCTTGAAAATTGCTTCCACCTGAAATTATCAGACGGGCTGGTAGGGGCTGGCTACGGGCTGGCAAGAAGGCGGGAACACAATACTCAGGTGAAAGAGATCCGCA
>Ga0179593_1604761_pt1 | contig 11013 bp, 13 predicted proteins | sample CZODoug2_1_08_16_FD_185931 | JGI IMG/M metagenome (GOLD analysis project Ga0179593, IMG submission 185931) | Vadose zone soil fungal communities from Angelo Coast Range Reserve, California, USA - CZODoug2_1_08_16fungal (PacBio error correction) | ecosystem: Environmental > Terrestrial > Soil >...
CCGTGGATGACGAAAGAGCGTCGTGATCGCCTCGCGGAGCGTCCCTCGCGATGGGACGATACTCATGTGCGAAAACACCACAGGGTTTTAGATGCGACTTGTGGTAGTCGGGCCCTCACAGGACATGGTTGGAGGACCCCACCCAGAGGCGAGCAGATCATTCATGGTTGGAAGAGTGTAACCAGTCGTGCAGCTCCCGCTCTAAATGAGTTTAAGCGCCGTGGATGATGGAAAGGGGGGCACGATCATATGATGAACCGCGAAGTCAAGCCCCAAGAAATTGGCAAGAACCACCCCCTCCTTCGATGAAGACTAACTCGAATGAATCACCACGGGGCCTACACGTCTGACCAACCTTCGTAGTTAATGTTAAAAAAAGCGTTCGCACACTCACGCACCATCTCCAAGGGAAGGCAGAAGCGTGACCATAAGCCTCATTGGTCCTCCCCCGCGCTTAAAGCCACACCGTTCGAGGAGGCGCGAACTCGCTCTCGGTGAGTATGCCGCGCAGGAAGAGGTCCTTTGCGAAAAGGAGGGCCCGCCCTTCGCCGAAAGAAAAAACGGGGGGAGTGCGCACAGTAGCGCAAAAGCTGAGCGCCGGTTTCAGGTCGAGGAAGAGGGGGTCGTCGGCGCGTCGGGCCGGGGCCGTTGAGATATTCTTCAACCGGCTCAGACGAGCTCAGCCGCGATGGAAAAGCTAGCCCCGTGCGCGCAAAAAAGGCAAGGGGAATGTTAGCCTACCTCAACGACATCAAACGAAACAGAAAGGAGGAAATCTACCCTGATTGCGCGTAAACCAGAGAACTGCGCCGCCTACTCTCAGGTCGTGCCTACGTCCGAAAACACCCGCGGGGGAACCGCTTCAGGAAAAGAAGTCCCTTAGAAGGAGGGAAATCGAGCTCAACACAAAGGGAACAAACCAGTGGTCGGGCGGAGGAAAGAACGCCCGCGCACACGAGCCGTACGCGTTCACCGGAAGGCTCTCTCTGCCTCGCCGAAAAGGTACGCGCAGAATGTCCATATTTTTTTGTCTTCCCGGCGGAACCCGAGCCCAAGGCGTCAGAACCCACCAGAAAAAAAGAGGGCGTGATCCCTCGAAAACGCAGTCGCGGGTGTCGCCTTTTTTGAAGTCTGACCGCGTCGCAAAAGGTGAGGCCCACTTGCGGAAGATGGGAAATCGAACATCACTCCCAAAAAAAAAAAAAACTCTAGGAGACGTAAATTCGGCGGGGGAGCTCCCAAAAAAAAAAAAAAAAAAACGAGGGGACGTGCCTCCTCTTCCGGAAAACCCCCACCAGCCCCCCCCGAAAGGAAGATCGTAGAGCACTCGTTCGAACCGATAGGGGACGGGGGCCCGCTCACTCAAAAAGTCTACGCTAACTGCCCCTTAACTCAAGTCAATTTAAACTATAGGCTCCGGATAGGAGTAATACGGGTCACGAAGCGAAACACAGAAGATCAGCCCCAAGTCCATAACAGCGGACGCGCCACTGGCGTTAGATGGTCCGCTCGCCCGATCCCACAGAGGTGCGTTTAGTTGAAAGGAGAGGCGGCGACATTTAATATGAACCTCACTGACTTAGTTCACGAGCCACACTCATCGCCTACGCTCACCGAGAGGCGTGTCAAAAAAGCAGAGCCACGCAACACGCACGGGGGAACGGTGACGACCCCCCACTGACGGGGAACACTTACGACGAAGGGCTGAAGATCCCGGCTGGCGGAGAAGCCAAACCTCCCGATCAAGGGCTCAGAGCCCGTAGGTAAGGAATCCACATAGGGCACGCAGGGGGGGTGAGAGCGCCACAAGATGCGTTGCCAACGAAAGAAAGAACGCTCTCGAGAATTCCGAGGCAGTGCACTCTGTCCGCCCCGCAAGCCTCGCCACCTGGAGAGCCACTCGTAAAACGTGATGAAGGACCCCCCCGGGCTCCGCGGACCTAGGAGCAACAGATGAAAGCTTGCGCGCCACCCTCCGACTCAACCAGCGGCCACCTGAGACTCGCAGGCGGACTCGCGAGCTTGAGAGGGGCCATGCATAGCCCCGACAGCCAACGCCCGTCAAGGTTGCTATATACGGCATTAAACTTGAGGCGAGGAGCGGGGCAAGTGGCGCGGGCGAGTTGATGTCGCGTTTGATGGAGCTGATGAATTACGGGACATCGTCGGTCCACTCAAAGCGGTTCAAGAACAAAGGAGCTTACCGATTGAACGGGGAAAATAGGGGAAGGGAATAGACCCCAGGTCACAAAATAGGACTCCCGAGTAAAAGACGTCTCTCCCTCTAGTGCAGACAGGGCGAGTCACTCGCCACCTGTAGCTTTGTCTGTATATTGCGGGCATGAAGGATTCGGGTAGAAGGTGCGGGCACCCTGCGCACAAGGAGCGCGCAGATCGGCCCACCATGAAACGCGCTATGCTACCTGTGTCCACCCAATGGAAGAAAGTGACGAACCCGAGACACAGCCGTATAAAAAGGAAGGGCGCCAGCTCCGGTTTATCTGCCGACGTCGCATATTAGTCCAGTACTCTATGAGTGAGGCGAGCGCGCCGCCTTCCAGAAAGTCAGCGGTCGACGCGCACGGCCGAATAAGGGACCTCACTAGCCGCCGCTGAGGATCCCAACTTCTCAAGTAGTGAGCGCGCTCCTTCGTATGCATAAGGTCCAAAAAAACGCCGCTGCTGTAATCAAAATGGAAAGGGAGTAGGATTCTCGGGTCAATCTAAAACACAAGGAGAGAGGTAGGGACCCAACGCCCGCGCTCGTTGAGGAAAGAAGTGATCTTCTTTGTTCGAAAATGGAGAGCCTGTATCGCCCTCGCGAACTTTTTAGTCTCCCGCTTATCCGAGGAAGGGAGTGGGGGTCGCCGTCGGGCAGGGGTTTGTGTCGGGAGAGTATTATTCGCGCTCGACCGGGTAGAGCTCGACCCTAGATGCAGGAGTGCTTTCGGCTTCGTCGACCGAACTCTCAGCGCGAGCCCCGAGCTGGCGCCGCCATCTGCCTCTCGGGCGACTCTCGAAGGAGTCGGAAGCTCTTACCTACCCCGGAGCACGACCAGGCGGGTGGCCGATCTGAGTCACCACTGGCTCAGGGAAAGCACGCTTTACTCAGCATAGGAGTAACGCACCTTTCCTCTCGAAAGGGAGAACTATCCCAGTCAACTCGGAGGGGAAAGGAAGACCTGCTCTCGAGCGAGATAAAAAGATAGGGGATATGACAAAAAAAAGTTCAAGTAAACTGGGGTCCGACACCTACCCCTCCACTTTCTCGAGAGAAGACCGTAGACTTCTTGAACATAAATTCTTAAGATTCTAGAAAAGAGGAGTGCGCGCTCCAAGCTTCGATCGATCGGAAGCGCCCTCTCCCAAATCAAGAGTCTCAAACCTCGGGACTAGAGAAATTGTTCAGTCGACGCTACAAGGGACATGTACCGAAAAGAATTTAAATACAAGATCGCTCCGCCAATTCGCGTCCCCTCGCGAGGGTGGCCTGGAGGTGGCTAAGGCTTAGGAAGAGCTAAGGGAGGAGCAGAACCCAAGACGGCTCCGCGTCAGCAAAAACACTTCACCCTCTATCTACCAACCGGACTCCTCTAGTCTGACGAACGACCTCTCTCGCTAGCAGGGGCGTAGCGCGAGGGTGCGGAGCAATTCCGGCACGTTTTTGATGGGAAAACTTCACCCCAAAACACCTATGGTCCTTAAGTGAAAAAGCAGCGGAACGAAGAGGGCCCGCGAAGAGGACCATTCGCAGCGCCTCCAGCCTGTACCGTCCGTTATACAAGACCTTTGTTTACGTGGCCAGTAGGCGGTCACCAACATCGGGCGCTAAGGAGCGAGAAGAGACTCTCTTGTCGTAGTAGAGACTCTCTTTGCGCGTAGGCAGGCGCCGTTGATCAAGGCGAGACACGTAACACATCTACAAACGATAAAACCTCGGAGAGAAACGGCCGGTAAGAGAACAGGGGCGCCAACGTAGAGTTGGTCGCTCGAAATCTGCCTCGTGGACAGCGGTGGCCTCCGCCGGGCACGGGGGAGGGATCAAAGAGCAGGGACCTGCGTGGCAGAGAATCAGGCCTTGGCATACCGTACCGCGAGCTGACCGAGGCGAAGAGGGGTTCGCTGAGCGCAGGGAGTGGAGGCCCCCTGAAAAGGGTCGCGGCGGACGCCAAGAAACTCTCTAAAATGCGGAACCAAAGATACGAAAAAGAGCATACCAACCCCCCCCCCCCCCCCCGCTGTTGTTGTTTGGGTAAAGCGGAATCCTCCCGCTGGGCCCCGGGGGAGTCACCCGGCCGACAGCGGCGCTAGGCGGGGAAAACGGCTCTTCCGCTGGTGGCAAACAGGGAACCACTTACGTTACAGCCCAGCTTAAGCGCAGGGTTTAGGTCCATGTAACGGAATTTTCTTGTGACGGGGGGTTTGTCTTCGACTGAGGGGTGAAGGCCCGGACTCACGGACGCATGATCCAACCAGCTTTCCAGACTTGCGTGAGGGCGTCCACTATCGGCGTAGCGAAAATCAGTACTTCGTTCAAAATTGTGGGGGGGGAAATAGTCGAGGGCCAACCTCAAACGAAACTGAAAAGGAGACCGCCACGATCCCTTCCTCAGGGACTTAGCCGACGGATCCTTGAAGACCACCTCTATGGGGGGTCACGTCGTCGAAAGCGGACGGAAATACGGGAAGTGCGCTGAAGTTAAAAGGTCCGCTCCGACTGACCTTTGGAGGGCTGCGTTCAGGGACTCCCCTATCAGGTTGGGGGTGGCCCCAAGCAAACCACGCGCACGGAGAAGCAGCGAAGCTATAGGTCCTGACACGCGAAGCCGATTAACCGTCACCACGCGCCCGACGCGGCAAAAGCCCTCTCCCATGACCTGAACCCGGCGCCTAAGCTTAGGCAGTCTATCCTTCCCGGATCACAAAAGAGGACTTACGTCGAGGCACCAACGAGAGACCCACACGATCGCGCTCCAAGCTCCTCAACGCGATCGGATCTCGATCGCATGACACAAAACACCCGCACGCCACAAACATCCTCTATCCCCTTTGGGTGGTTCGAGCAGGGAACTGCGGCGGCACCCCGTCAGCTTCCAAACCGTGACAGACCGTCGCGGGCAGCACTCTCGAGCGAAGATTCCAGCTCCTAGCGCCCTCGCAAGACTTCTCGGGCACCAAATCAAAGGCGAAGTTTTTTGATGGCCACGCGTGGTACGACTTTCGTCGGTCGTCCCGTACACGCACTACAAAGGCCTCTCACGAGCTGCACGTGGCGTTGGTCGGACGGGATTCATGAAAGGAAGGCGCTTAGAGGAGGCGGAGGAGAAGTCATCGCGGGGGATTCGCGGCACGCCCGGTTACGGGACCAAATGCTCATCGTAACTGGTCTCGACCCGGGGTGTTTCCGGGACGCACCCAAATGAACGAGGGTCGCGCCGGACTACAGCTCAACCGCGACGGCCCGTCACCACCGACAACGAAAAAACGTGTGCCCTTACATCTTCCTGGTCGCCAACATCAGGAGCGCTGTAAGCGCCACCCCAAAAAACCTCTCTGCAAGGCACCCGTCGTAGAGCGAAGGAAAGAGAGATAGCAGTAAGCCCAGGAAAAATCGAGGAGTCTCCTAGCGTTCAGCGCACCGACGATGCGCTCGCACCATAGATGAAGAAAACCGTGTGCGAGCGAAAAACGCGGGTGGAGGGATAGGACGGACGCAGACGGCAGGCCGGTCGAAACACCCAACTATGCTACCTGGTAAGACGCATGAGGTACAAGTTTCAGCAGCAGAGATTACCAAACCGCCGCGCACACGTAGATGCCGCAAATGTAACATCTCGAAGATTATGACTGAAGTCGAACCACCATGCCAGAGACGTGTGACACGCGGCGGACCTCCGAATGCAGAAAAAAGGCACTATCACAGCTACCACGGTATGAACCCTTCTGCGAGGGGGAATTTTCAACAGGTGGCGAGGAGCGTGAGACAACGAGCAGAAATCCCACAAATCCGGGGTAAAGGAGCAGGAAGAATCCTCAGGAGCCTCGCTCCACAACCCTTCTGCTATTCATTCGTATCGAATGGAGAGGGAGGCAAGAAGTCTGGAGAGGTCGGGAACGTCTTGGCAAAGACGCTTCGCCATCAGTTATTCCCGGGCACTCTGGGGAGCTGTTTTCGCACCGATGAGAGGTTTTTAAGGAAGGAGGAGTTCTCTGCAGGGCAGGAAACGGCGCGTGGGGGGAAGGGCAAAAGGTGCATCCGGAGGCGACGCGAAAACGGGAGGAAAAGAGAACCGCGGTGCAATGGTCCGCACCTTCCCGCCTCCATCGAGGGGAAGGGCTTCGTTACCCATTCGACGTCATCCGCCGTCCCGTCACAAGATCCGCAGGACGGACTCCTAGAAAGGAAAGTCCGCATCAGACGGAAAAAAGGTTGACGGCACGTGAGACTGCTCCAGTCCCGGCTAAAAAGGCATCTTGTCTTCGAGACCTTGCACCCTTCGTTGAGATCTCCAAAAAAAGAAGAAACATATCGACACGCTGCCAACACGATTGTCAAGGGGCACGGGAAGGGCGGGCAAGAACTGCAGCTTCGAGCCCGAGTCGTCCGGAAGGGTTCTCCCTTTCTTCTCCCGGCCGTCGGACGACTTCGAGCCAAAACCAGAAAGAGAACAAGGGCCCCCACCAAGCGAAAAACTACGAACCACGCTTCGCGTTAGCCGTGTTGCACGACTTTGCCCCAAAGGGGACCGGTTACGGCCAGACTCGACGCGCCCCGACGGAAAGGGAGCGGTAAAAAAAACTCTGCTGGCCGTAGAGGAGTCGACTCAGTAGATTACGTGCTCCTCTAGAGGCCGGTCGTAGACGGCAGAGAACAACCACGCGACCCCTTCGGGCGTCTACGCGATTGTGGGGTAAGTAGAAGAACCGCTTAGTCGAAAGAGGGGACCGCGCAGGGCATACCCACGCCGAGCGGCTTCCGTGCTCGCATCTTCGAGTCGGCATCACCCAATGATAATCCGTAGCTCTCCACAGCGAAAAGAAATATAAGTCGGCCTCTGTGCCTAGTGCGACGCGGCGATCGCTCAGAGGGGAGTTTGATCTTTCAAGAGATGTACGCGCAAAGTTCAAGTGAGGAAAAAAAACACGCTAGCGAAGAAAGACGAGGAGTCCGTGGCATCAGACCAGGAGGTGGCGCGAGGTTCCGCTCCCCTTAGAAGTTTTCCCCCCCAAATACTAAATCTCGCCCAACAAAGAAGTTGATTTAGATTCCGATCCGGCAGGATTGAGCAGGGGAGGGTAGCCCTACTAGGCTGAGTTTCTTATTCGCGGCCGCCCAACTGGGTCCAATAGGTGCCGTTTCTCCCCCCACACCGCACAGCCCCGCCTCTAGAGAGTCACCTCTACACCTCACAACCAGAGAGCGAAACCCCGCAAAAGTCCAACCCCACGCCCAGCCCAAGAAATAGGCCGTCGCTGCCAGAAAGTCCGCTCTATCGGATTGAAGACGCTTAACGGGCGGCCGAAGGGGCGACACTGGAAGGGCGTGTCGGCCCACGAAAACGCCACGAGCGCGGAACTCTCCCAGGGGCTGCATAGCGAAAGGGATCTGGTGGAAGTGGCCCCGAGCCCCCCACCCCGCCATCAAACTCGATCACAGGGATGCGCTCTAGACGTGGGCGCGGTCGATGGACCTCGGAGAGAGGAATGTCCAAGATGATAACACAAAAACGCACTCAACAGACGCGAGAGAAAAAGAGACCTGGCCGATGATCGGGGACGGAAGGGGACGCCTCTACCCCCAGAAACCGATTCGACTTAGCGCCCAGAGCAGAAACCGGGAGAAAAGCCCGCAGAAGAGGGGGCACCGCCTCACGGAATTGCCCTTGAGCCAAAGATATAAGAAAGCTGCTTCGTCAGCGGGGCACCCTTCTCCACGTGGTAGCGCATATCTGTCCACTCAGCTAGAGCTCTATGCAGACCGGGTCCGCACGATTTCGTTAAAAGTGGGAGGGGGCGAAAGGCGATCACGCAAGAGAGGAAAGCGGAGCAGAGAAGAGAATCTAGCCTCCACAGAAAAAGTTCTCTGAGCTCGAACAAGAGCCTCTGCCGCCTTCCAGATCCTCGATGGGGGGAGGAGACGCGCCCGGCAGAAGACGAGTCACGCGGCCGCGGCGCGAATCACACGGCGCAAGAAGAGGGACGCCTGCGAGAAGAGAAAGCCGCGCTGATCAATCGAACGAGTTTCGGGTTCCAAACAAAGGGGGAGGAGTAAAGATATAAGAACCTAAACTCACACGCTCTCGTGCAGGGGAAAAGCGCGGCGGGGGACAAACAAAGCTATCTCTCCGATCTGGGGACTCTCCTTCTCCCGGACACCACGCTCCCGCTGCGAAGAGGGTCGCTGGGAGCAAGGGTTAACGATCAGACTAAAAGGAGCGCTCTACCTCTTCTATCTTAAACCGAATGCTCGCGGTGCAGCTTCTTCTGGCGCGAAATCGCTCTAGCCCCGCATGGTGCGCAAATCCTGCTCCAAGACGAATCGCCGCCGCGGCAGTCAGACCATCGTAAAAAGGCTCTCCATCTGGTTGTCCGATCTGCAGAGCGCAACCACGTGGGGGTTTCCAGCACTCTACAAGTGTCTACTAACTGACTTCCGACCGCGGCGGAACGTCTCCCTCACGAAGTGGGAGTAATAGGAGCGGTCGAGCAATGAGTAAACGTGACACGGATCTCCTCGGTTTAACCTGGGAGGAAGGCAGTCCCAAAGGAAAGACTAAGTCGAGCGGCCACACGGAAAACGTGACGGGAGCCGCTAGGAGGAGGCGGCCGGCGTAGGGTGCGCAGCATCCCTGTCACCGCAAACTCTCCAGCGGCGATCGCCGCGCCCGCAGAGGCCCGCGCCTCATCGCCGCAACCGGCGCATAGGGCAGATGGTTCAGGACGTCAAGGCTCGACAAAACAGCTCTGCTCTCACGTCCAATGCCACACCCACAAAGAAAGCTTCCCCCGGAAAGCGACAGCCCATCTGAGGGCTCCTACAGTCGTCGAAGTTGTCGGAAAGGGGAAGAAGCTCTGCCGCGCGCGGGCCTTGGGAAAGGGCGACCTGGCGACCGGTAGATGTGAAAAGATCGACGCGGATAGCATTGTGTAGAGAGTGAAATGTCTCGGGGAGCCTCTAGCGGGGGTTCTGCGGAGTCTCGGCCGATAAGACGCTGTTGAGAGAACGCCCGCACACCCTGACAAGCACGTCAGCGACACGAGAAAACTCTATAGGGCGGTGCATCGAGCCTCCCAGCCGGGGGAAGTCGCCTTCAAGCCATCTTGGGAAAGGATACTCATCGAACCCACCCCGCGCCCTGCGGCGAAGAAACATCCGCGGCACCGTCGTCTCCTGGTCTCAGCAGCGGCAAAAAAAAAATACGCCGGTCCTCCCGTGAACTAAGCGGTAACCCTTTCGAGGCACTCATACAACCTCTTACGGCACGAAGAGCCGAGAGAAACCGCACGCGCAGTAAGAGGTGGCGCTCTCGTTGCCCAGACGAAAGTGTTGCTCAGACGGGTCAACGCTGACTTGGGGAGCTCCTCCAAAGGCCGCCAGGATTGTCGGGTCGCCGCTCGGGGGGGATCTCCTCGGAGGCGTACTGCGTGTTCGCGCGTGCGGCTTGCGCCGGCCAAGCGTCTTCTCGGTCAAAATCCTCCGACTGAGAAAACATACCAACGCTCCCACCGGTAAGACGAGGAACAGGAAAGAACACAGTACCCCGGCTTCAACAGTAGCTACCACAAAAGTGGTCGACCGGCAAAAACCGAAGGGCCTGCTCAAAGATGTTCCCAACGAGCTTCGGGGACGAGTCAATACTGGAGAACGAGAAGGGACAACCACTCGACGAATTGAGACGCCGAGGGGAGGGGTCGTCTTTTTTGGGATCCTACTTCGTTTGATACTCACACGGTCGCGCGAGAAGCCCTCAAAAGAGGGCGACTTCTTGGCCACGAGCGGAGAGGAAGGACTGTTAGCCTAGGGTTCCGAGGTCGATTCCTAGAAGCGAGCTCGCCACCATCCGGGCGGAGATCCGCCAAAAACGAAAGGAAGAGTCAAACGAGCCAAACTGAGACGTAGGAGACAACGAGGTGTGACAGCAATCGGCGAAACGGGAGATCTGAAGTCCGTGGAAGAAAGGGGCGCGCAATCGTACGACGGGACGGCGCAGGCGGACTTTTCCGCCTCCAGGACGTATTGAGTTCGGGAGGGAGTGGGAGGTTGCTCCCGGCAAATGAAAAGTGCAGCGCACCGGCTACGCACGTCCTTTGTAAGCATGAGTAACCGCGCCGGATCAAGCCGAACAACCAAGCCACTCGCCCGACGCTCCCTGACGCAGGTGTCCGGCTCTCCATCTACCTATGTGGGCGCCCTCTCTTGAAAGAGGGCCCGGAGTAGGAAAAAGATGGAGCATGCGGCACGTGGGTAAGGTCGCAATATACCCAGACTCGTCACGCTCGTGTATCTCTCCTCACCGGCTGAGAGCTCGCAGCAGACAATCCCAGTTTGTGTTGCACTGCTGAGGTGCCCCAAAGGAAGGAGATGCACGACAAAAGGAAAAGTAACATTTTGCCTCGATCATCATTCCCTCAAAAGAGCCCGCCGGAAAAATCCACTACCCTAATGGAATCCGCTTTGGAAGCGGTGGTGAGCCGGGAAAGGCGCGGGTGTCCTATCGAACCTCGGTGCGAGGGCAACTTGGGTGGGTCTGACATGCCGTTCATCATCCAACGCGCGCTTGTTCACGATAGAGGCTGCATCTACGGCTAGGAGGGAGGCACCCACATGGGGGGAAATCCGACAAATGATGGGACCCTCTCCTCGTGGGTGGAGAAACCGGCGCCGCCATGCTCAAGGATCCCGCTCCTACCGCCAACCGCGCGACGCCACCCTCGCGCAAAGCGGGTGATCACTCCAAAGCGGCTGGGCGCTGAACGAAAGGCGAATCCGCCTCTCTGGTGGGTGACGCCTCC
>Ga0179593_1610483_pt1 | contig 11013 bp, 8 predicted proteins | sample CZODoug2_1_08_16_FD_185931 | JGI IMG/M metagenome (GOLD analysis project Ga0179593, IMG submission 185931) | Vadose zone soil fungal communities from Angelo Coast Range Reserve, California, USA - CZODoug2_1_08_16fungal (PacBio error correction) | ecosystem: Environmental > Terrestrial > Soil >...
GCTAGAAAAGAGAAAAAGGAGAAAGGGCATATCCCAGTCTTTGAGGGCTTGCCGAAAAAATTATATGATACCTGGGGCCTGGGCGTTCCCCAGGAAAAGCGAGCGCCTGAAGAGTTTAGGAGAGGCCTCACGATCCTCAGAAAATAAAGAGAGCATTTGGTGTGCCTCGGCTCGAGAAGAATCAGTAAACCAAAAAAAAAGAGGGGAGACAATTTAACATAACTAGACTTGTGTATAGGAAGGCGTTACCGGGGAGAGGAGGGACAGGTCAGGAAAGAAAAGAAAGTGGCCGCAATGGAGATCTGAGGGGAAAAGTGTTTCGCTAAAAAAAAAAAGGAGGGGGGAGAGTTGAGGAGTTCATGATTCAGCAGATCATCTGAAAACAGAAAGGGCGAATGTCAACGAAAAAGGTGTAGGAAAGGTAGAGCTGATTTTGGACGAATCGTCAAGGTTGTACTTCAAGAGAGCGGGCAAGCACGGAGGAGGAATCATGGGAGAAAGACCATACCAAAAAGTCCACGCGAATACAAAAAAAAAAGGGACATCTATGGGGGGAGAAGAAGAGGGGGGAAACGTGTCACGGCGCGGGGGGGGGAAGTTCGCGGGGAGAAACAGCACGAGAGGGGGAGTAATCGTTTACGAGCCATTGTCTAGAGGGGGGGGGGGAAAATGTAGTCAAAAAACCGAGAGCAGTCGATCCTCACGCAAAAAGAGGGAAAATACATTCGAAATCGGGGTAGTGAAGAGGAGGTGGTGGCCGTGTTCCGCTCTGATGGGGAAAAACGCCCATGCAGGACCAAAAGGGAAAAAAACTAACATAGAAGTGTGATTATGTTTTACTCCGTCAAGAGGCAGGGTGAACAATTCTAAGTAGAAGCCTGATAAGGGAGGAGGTTCCCCTTAAGTTTTCACACTAGGGGACACACTGAGGAAAAAAGCTTCATAAAATCAGGGAAAGGGAGGAAAGAAAGGCTCTCGGCGTGGAAAAAAGGCAAAGGGTGAAAGAGTGGGGGACTGTGGAAAAGGGGAGAATCACCGACATTCAACTCACAGCGGGCGTCGCCTTAAAGTTTTAAAAAAACGGGGTGCCCCTTAGGGAAAACACCATGTCGAAAGAAACAATCAAAGTCTTCACGCCAGGGAACGGGCCATGAGTTAAAATAGAAGTGTTGAAAAAAATCCTCTCAAATAAGGTTAAATCCAGTTAAAAAGAAAAAAAAGCAGGAGGCGAATTCAGTCGGATTTATCTAAAGGGTTAGCAGAATAGGGAAAGTACTGTTAGTACCGAAATTCACTGAAGTCAAAGGGTAAGGTAAAAATGAAAAGCCGTAAGGGGCGACTGACAAAAATACGGTGGGGCTTTCAAAAACAAAATACATGGGCACCGGTTACCTTGTCTTTTGCAGTTGAGAAGGTCTGGCGAGGGGGGGGAGGGGGAGAAGAAACCCGTTAGGGTAAAGACAGTCAATGTCCAATCGCATCAAACAAGAGGGTCGCACAGAGTGCGTATAATCGCCTTTGGGATGTCAGAAAGGGGGAACCAGAAAGGGAAAATATCCGGAGAACAAAAGAGGGAGGAGACACTAACGGAAAACTAACGGAAGGAGAGATCAGAAGCACTATCAGAGATGGGTCGGCATCCCGCTGTCCCCGCAAGCGCCACTTGGGGAATGTGTCTGTCTCTTGAGAAAGCAAGGAAAGATGCCGGGTTGGTCTACGACATAGACAAGCCCATCGACCATAAGAGAAAGGACCCTAAAAAACGGGGTTGGGAGCGGGGGAGCCTTCGTGGTGGTGTGGGGAGGAGTTATCGACCGAAAGAGAAGGGGAAGGGTTTGTAGGATTGCCTGGGACGGGTGTTAAAGAGGCAAGAACGGCAAGGAAAGACCACTTAGTAGGGGGCGGATTCAGCGCCGGGTTACTCTGCAAAAAGGGAAAAAGAGGTGCACCCCGGTACAAAAGACGCTGCTGCGAACGGCAGATCTGCCGCGGGGTGAAAGGGGAATCTCGGAAAAGGTGAATTACTCTGAAAAGAAGAAACACAAATGGTGAAACGCCGCGGAGTCGTAAAAACTGATAGGTTTGGGTGTTTGCAAGCTTACAACCAATGATTGAGGTGCTATCAAGAGGAAACTAGTTTAAAGGTATGACCGGTATTCCTCCAAAGTAAAGGAAATACAGCCCTACAAGGGGTTGGTTGCACAAAAATGAAAAAGGCGCCAATCAACTGAAAGAGAGACACGGCTCTCCTGGGGCTCTTTCAATTGGGGATCGGAGGAGGAAGGGGGAACCGAAGGAAAAGAGGGACAGGGGGGAAGGATATGTGAAAATTAGGATCACCCGATGAGGGCGAAACCTCCTAGAGGAGGAAGAGAGGAAAGTCCCGGAGCGATGGTCCTGCAATAAATAAACTGCAAATACAGGGAGCCGAAAAAACATCACAATTCTTGATCAAAGGGCATGGAGAGAAGCAAAAACGGATAAAAAATTCCCATTAATTGTGGCTGTGATTTGCCGATGGGGAGGGGGGGGTTGCATGGATTAAAGGAAGGGGGGGTGGGGCAAGCCTAAAGGGACGGCAGCGCGTGTAATAATTCTCGTATTTGGGGGACAAGAACCTCCTTGTTTCTAAATAAAAAGAAGAGCCGACAGAACAGCAAGGGATAGCAACGCGCTAAACGACGCAAATAAGAAGGACCCGATAGCCTTTGCACTTGAGGCAAGAGGGGGAAAGGTTCCTGGAACCTTGGGGGGTAAAATGCGAATAATGGTGTCGGAAAATTCTCTTAAAAAAAGATCCTAAAGCAATCTCGCCTCAGTTTCAATCGATAGCACGAAAGAAAATTGAAAGGGGGTCCTTACAAAAAAAAAGAAAAAAAAAGACGCGCTAATCCGCGGAACTTTCACACATTGAACGGGGGGTCAGAAAAAAAGGGAAATCTCGCCTCTTACATCGCTCCAACAGCGGGAAGAGTTCACAATCTTCTGAAAAAGAGGAAGGGAAGGTGGGTGCTACTTCCATTGCTTGAGATCCGAAGGAGAGGAAAAGAGCCACCGAAGATTCGTATGGGCGAAGCCCGCCTTGGGCCTCTGTGAGTCAAAACTGAGAATGACCATAAAATGACCTCAGCGGACGAAGTAAAGGGATAAGAAGAACCCCGCAAAAAAAATGCTCCAAGGAAAAATAAAAAACGTTCAAAGGGAATACAGTGCGGGTGATTTGACGTATCCTTCTTCGTTTATGGGCTGACGGGAGGAGCTTGAAAACAAAAGAATCCCCTTTCAGTATATCCGCGGCAGACAACCTCCAAAATCTGTGAGAGGCGCAGAGGGGGGGAACGCTCTAAAAAGGACACTGTGAAATAGTGTGGCTATCTTCGTGCAGGTTCCTGTGCAGTCTTATTGCAGAAAAAGGGGAAAAGAAAGCGGGCGAAAAAGTTAAGATATAACTGGTTGACTTCACTCATGTACATCCCAAGGGACTGGAATAACAATTGTGCGATCTAAGCAAAGTCGGATAGGAAAAGAACTTGTACCCGGGAAATTCGGACTGACCCCTAAAGTGTTGAATCCGCGAACTCGAAGTCAGGGAGAAAGACAATTATCCAGGGGGGGGGGAAAAAGAGGAGAACGGAGTTTTGCACCACCATGCAGCCCGGGCTTTAAGGGAACACTACTGAATGAGTGGAATACAAATTCAAAAGCTCCTCGAAGGACTAGGTTCTCTTTAAAAAAAAGTAAGGGTTCAACCGATAAACAACCCTTACTAACACCGTAGGTAAATCAAAAGGGAAAAGGACTCGCAAGAAAAAGAATTTGCGGATACTGGAGCCCACTGCGAAGGAGGTGAACAGGGGAACATAGGGGACTAAAGGGAATCTCTGCGAACATAAGGGAACTGTGCTGAGCATAACCGACGAAAAAGGGGGGGGGGAAGTTTCAAGGGGCACGGCGCATAAGCGCAGCCCCGGTGAAGGGGACTGTTGTGTCGGGGGGGAAGAGACGGCTACTCCAACAGGATCCACCCTTGAACCCGAGGGGAAACAGGATCCGGCAAAAAAAAAAAAAAGGGAAAAGGTTAGTTCCTAACAAATTGTGACAGTCCTTCCGCGACCGTGAAAGGGACGTTCGGGGGTACTATAAGGAAGATAACAGGGCCGATCTCAACAGCACCTCGAGGTGTCAAGCCAAAGGAAAACGAGACCTTCATGAGAACCCAATCGCCGAATCGCTTGGAGTGTCACAGGGAAGGGTTGAAACCAGGGGGGGGTGTGAAAAAGAGCGGCCAAATACATTTCACATAAGAGGGGAGAGGAAGGCGCGTCTTCATCGCTGGTGGCATATGCTAATAAAATGGGGGACTAGGGGGGAAAAAAGAGACCCATAGCTCGAAAAAGGATCCCAGTAGTGAGAAAGGGTGGCTAAGGAACAAAACGAAAAGTTCGTTCGTCCAACCAAGGAGTCTCTAAAAACCATTAAAGAAGAAAACAGGTCTTCCGCGGACATACCACTCGTGGGGTGGTCAGAAAAACCAGTTCTCAGGGGACCCGGGCTTGCATATCGGGGGGGGCAGGGGGTTACGAAAAAAAACCCGTCGGCGCCCAACGATATCTAGTTCCCAAAAGGCGAGTTCTAAAAGGAAAAGGGGAAATCTTTCTGCTCGCTCTTGAAGGGGTCCAGGGCAGAGGGAACTCAGGGCTTGTACAAAGAAGAGTCACGCCAACCCCGCAGGGGAGCTCAGGAAAAATTAAAATGGGAAATTAGGGACCTGGCCCTTTTATTGGATTAAAAACCTCGCTGGGAATTTCCTCCTCTTTTGCCCAAAGTATGCAGGAAGCAAATCAAGGCAAACTATGGGAAAAGGCAGCTGTCGCGAGACGTGGAACTGCTTTGGCTCAAAAAAATATTGGAGAAAAAACAAACAGTATGCAAGGAGGGTGTATGTGGTATCGGGCGGCAAAGGGAGAAACTGAAAGACAGGAAAAAAAAAACCTGGAAGAAAGCGGCGCATTAAAACCACTGGAATGACCAGCTCTCCTAGATTACTGACGGCAGGTGTAACCCCCTCATAAAAAAAACTGGAGGAGCCTATAGCTGAAGCTAGCGAACAAAAAACGGGAGAAAAGAGCTCAGGAAAGAGAAAGTACACTCCTCACGGCTGGTTGAGGTGCGTGGGGGTACAAAAAAGCTCAAGGAGAGGCGGTGTGGGTGGCCGCCTGCGATCAATAGGAAGGTTTCAACAGAAAATTTGACGCAACCGCCCACAGCAACTGGAAAAAAAAACCCATAAGGGGGGGGGTTATCTGGAGCACAAGCAAAGCGAAGGGAACAAAAGGGGGGTTTGTTCTATTTGGCAGTCGCTACGGGGGGGAGGGTTGGGTCCGGCCACCATATGGTTGACCAAAAGGAACGCTCAGAAACGAAAGGCCTAAAGGAAAGGGACCATGGGCATCTCGAAATTGGGTAGGGAAAACGCTTGAGGAGGAGGTGCGAGTACGGGGGAGAATCAGACAGAGATTCCGGGAGACTAGACTAGAGGAGGGGCAGGTTTGAAACGGTAGATTATATATGGGTGTTAAGATAACGAAGGGTTGTCACCTCTGCCTTTGCGGAGTAAGATAGCAATCTCGGAGCACTAACGGGAAAAACCCTTATGGAAAAAAGGAAAGCGCAAAGCTATTCGTTCAGAGAGTTTGGACGACCGTATACCGGGCTGGATCCAGGGGAAAAAATCAAGTGGAGAAAAAAATAGAGGAAAGAATAGGAATGGAGTGAGTGGGATTTAATCACCAAAAGAGCGAGATCAAAAACCTCGCCCAGCGAGGATCCGATTCTTGCCGAACCGAGGGGTGCCTAAGGGGGGGGAGCCGGGTCCGCATCGCGGTTAAAAGCCAGGAGGGGGCACCCACAGAAAGCCTTCTTTCAAAGGGGGGGGGGGGGACAATCCGGGCAAAATCGCTCGGTGTCGTCCAGGTTGGGGCTCTAAAATTGGGTCGGAAAATCAGGGGTCGCGGCGTCGTAAACCAAGGAAAGGGTAGAAACGACGACGAAAGGAAGAAATGCGAGTAAAAAAGAGGATGGAGGGCGAGCCATGCTCTAGTTCGTCCGAATGGGCAAGGTTTACGCAACGTTGCGGAGAGGAAAACCCCAAAACCCAGAACCAGGGAAAGAAAAGGACTGGAAGAGCGGGAAGTTGCCCAAGGGGAAAAACACAAAAAATCGGCGCGGTATGGGGCGAAGGCTCAGCCACATTCTTCAAAAAAAGAGGTTACCTGGCTATCCGATCATCGGTACAGGAAAGGAAAAAAAATTGGCCAATGCCGCCAGTTACCGCAAACCGTAGGAGGGGCGCGAGGGGCGGGGGGGGGGAGGAGTATTGAGAACAAGGTAGGGGGTCTACATTACTGACAGGGGGAGATAGGTGGAGAGTCTATCCCTTCTCAAAAAGGGAGCGTGGGGGGGGAAGTAAACGCGCATTCAGGGGGGGGTAACTGACGGACAAAGACGGGTCGATTGTTTTTAAACGAAAAAAAAAAGATTTGCCAAACTTGGAGTTGACCGGGAGGAGGACCGGGGAAAGAAAAGGTAGGGGTAAAGAAGCCGGTCCCAGAGGGGCCCGAATTTGGGGTATATCGATATAAAAGGAAGGAACGCCCTTGTGATGACTTAATGGGGAAAAACAGATGAGCTTAAGGAGAAATAGGTACTACGAAGAAGGCAAAGAAACTGGCATCGAGAGCAGACTAGATCAGGCTGAAGGTCTCAAACTAGGGCTGTTTCAATCCACGCCCTGTAAAGAAGAAAAAAAGGGTCAGGAGGCTCGGGTGGAAATCTCAGGGTTGGAATCTAAGATCACCAAGAGACTCCCCAAAGGGGGGGGGGAAAGGCCCGCAGGACACCTGATTTTGATCGAGGGGAAGTGTTTTTTTGGGGGGGGGAGGCGGGTAGAGCACGACCTTAGGGAGGAGGAACAGAAAAAGGAAAAGGGGAATGTTCCCGCCAGAGAAGTTGTTTGACTCACTAGAGGACCAAAAAAGGAAAAAAAAAAAATTTCGCCAGAAAGATGGCGGGGTCAAAGGGGGGGAAGACATCACCGAAATGCAAGGAAAGGAAGCCGATGCAAAAAAATCAGATACCAAAGAGGAAAAGGGGGGGGGGAAAGCGTCTGTCAGAAAGCCGAGCCTGTCTTACGCTGCTATACTCACCGTGAGGGACCGCAGGAGGAGCGCGTTTGGTTTGGGAGCAAGGACAACTCCAAGGACGTGCTAGGAAGGATGACCGCGGGAAAAAAGGGGAAATGGAGCGTCCTTAAAAAATAACCCAGATCCGACACCCGTGGGTGGGGAAACGAAAGAGGAAAAAAGAAAAAAATGCGTGCAACTTATCTCCTTCATGGGGCGAAGGAGAGCAAAAAGGCTTGCCGTTGCAAGGGGAGAAGAATGGCGTTTCCTTAGCAATCACATGGTTCGTGCTAACAATACGAGAAAGGGGATCTAAACTTTCAGTCCCGGAGGCGATTTCGGAAGAGGGGGAGAAAGGCAAAAATAACCGAAAACAAGAATAACGCTTGAAGAAAAAGGGAATGGGCACCACAACGGAAAAGATCCCATCCGTTGGCTGGTCGACACTGATTTTTGTTTTCGTGGGGGGGGATAAGGTTCATCTCCCGGGGGGGGGGAAGTAAAAAAAAAAGGCGGGGGGTCAGCAGTGGTTAGAGAAAATTTCGATTGGGGGGGTGGAAGAAAAAGATTTGGGAGAATAACTCAACGGGGGCAATGCGGGGCATGCAGCTGTTTCTCGCGTGCGAAACGAAAAGAAAAATTGAAGATGGGCCATGAGAGACGTTTCACGTCCTCAGGAGGGAGGGGGAACATCCTTTTGGGGGGAGTCTACGCGGGGAGCTGGGACTAATATATCGGAACCCCTTGCCAGGGAAAAAAAGCAAAAGTGCAATCGGAAATCTTGAAGGTTCAAAGAGGAAAAAATAACAATAAAAAAAAAAAAAAAAAAAAAAAAAAAAAAAAAAAAGAAAAAAAAAAAAAAAAAACAAAAAAAAAAAAACGAAAAAAAAAAAAAAAAAACCGCAGGCGTTTCCCAAGGGACGGGATTGGAATCAAACTCGCTCATCTTAAAAATCTACATAGCTGACACCATGCAGGGGGAAGAGGAGGGAAAATTGGGAGGAAGGAAAACAGGTTGGCGGCTGAACAACCTCCGAAATTAGAAAGCCCTCTACGTGTCAAAACTACGTCAAACACTTGCTGGGGAACGGAATCAAGAAGAGGCGACAGTCGAAAAAAAAGAAAGGAGCTGAAAGAGAAAAACCACAAAAACACGAAGGCTTCCGCTCTCAAAAACTCAGGGGGGGTGATTTCTTATGGAACTGGGGACCTGAGATCCAGGGGGGGGAGTAGAGGAAAAACTATTGATCACTTCCTAAAAACGAAAAAAGAACTATATGTGGCGAGGCGGGAACGTGATGCCACGAAAAGGGAGTGAGATGCAACTTCCTTCAGGGAGAGAAAAAACTTATAGCTCTATGCCGTGCGGGGGCGAAGGGCGGAACGCTAAAAAAAACGAGACGAGCATTCGGTGTAGCACTGCACGTGACTCCACAAGTTTCACAGAAGAGGATCGAGTGAGAGACACAGGACTAGGGGAGGAAAATAATTGGGGGTACTGAGCCCTGGAGAAAAAGAATGTGTGATGATCCGGGAAGTCTGCGCCAAGGCAAACTATAAGCAGGACAAATCGCGCCGAGGGCTTGCTTGAGTTCAAAACTCCTGGTAAAGGAAAGGAAATCAAGGGGAATGGACAGAACGTGAAAGGAGAGAGAGTTTCACTAAAAAGGAAGGGTCAAAGAGAACAGGTCCGGAATAGCTAAAACAGATCCTAATACCACGGGAAAAGACCTCCGACACTTTGGCTTTCAAGCAGCACATGCATGGGGGAAAACAAGGAAAGGTACAATCTAAAGGGGAGGGAGACGGAGTCTCCTTCAATAAAACCGGGAAGAACTGTGGGCTGAGCAGTTGGGATCAAAAAAAACAGAGAAGACAATGGGTGTCCGAAAAAACGGGAGCATGAAAAAAAAACGTTTGAGGGAGGGGGTTTCGGTTGAGATCACTTCGGCTGACCCAGACTAAGAAAAATGCCAAAAAAGGGCCCACTCCCGCCAGAGAGAAGGAGAGGACCATCGAGTTCTAGAGGAGAGGAGGGGTTCGCAGGGCGGCGACCTGACTTTAGGTTGGGAGGAAAGCTAGAATAACAGGACTGAAGATTTTAACGGCTTCGGACGGGTTAAAAGGAAAGGACCGAGAAAGAACTTACTGAGAAAAGGAAAAGAAAGCTCAATTGAGTTCCCTTGAGGGGCAACCAGGAGACGGTTTTTGAAAAAAAACGGACAAATCTAAACATAAAGGGGTGAAAACCGGGAGTGAAGACTGGTATGGTCGGATCGAAACGAGTTGTATTGCCAAACCGGAAGAACCAAGACGGCTAGAGGAAAGAAAAGGTAGTGATCCCTATATCACCTGCGAACGTCAACTCCCTTTCTACCAGTGAGAGCAGTTCTATACCCGGTAAAGGTAGAGGCATCAAAAAGATTTGGGAGAAGAAAACAAGGCTCCGATATTGAATCCTTCTTGCCATATCAGGAGAGTAAACTTCATACCGATGGGACAGCTACCAAAAAAGAGAGACTAAAAAAAACGGTCACCAGAAAGAAACGCAGGTACGGGGGGGGGAGACGCTTGAGTTCGCTAGGTAAGATTCTTAATTTAAGCGAAGCGGGCAACGCCTCCAGGTGACGGAGCAACAACGCACCATTGCCGCCCATAGACCTGTAAACGGGGAGGCGTAGGACCGCGGGGTCCACAGAAGACTGGTGGGGAAGGGGGGAAGAAGGCAAACCCAGAGCGCAGCAAAATAAAAAGTTGGTAACCAAGTGAAGGAGTGCCGGTCGCTGTTAGAAGCAGCTGGAAAAACCAAACGGGGAAAAAGGAAGGGTCGTTGGTGTGATCGTTGCATGGCCAAGGAACGCCTAACTCCTTCCAAAGCAAAAAACGGGGGCACAACCAAAAGAAATGACCAAACCAGTGATCAATAAGGGGGGGGAAGGGGGGGAGGCGGCGCAACAAAGAAAGCCAAAGAAGCCGATGCGTAGAAGCGTAATCGCTCGCGAGCTCATAAAACCATTAGTATGATGAAAAGAGAAGAAGTAGAAGAGTTAGATCCCCTGGATACTGGCTGTTTTGTTGTCGTGGGGTTCGGCGTGGACCGAAAGGGGGGGATAGACTGGGCCTGGTCATTTGCCCGTGGGGTTGGGCCGCCGGGAGGAGAGAGTTATTTAGGAGTAGTGGTACTAGGGAGGGGAACGGAAACCTTCAAACATCAGACTAGAGAAGAGGGGGCAAGTGCAAGACCTGCGAAAGCAGGGAAAAGGTACGGCTGCATTTTTCCATTTCAGGTTGACGATCTTGTGTAAATGGGCCGGGCAATTCCCAATGTGCAGAAAAAGAGGAAGGCCTGAAAAGGCAACAGGGAGGGAGCGAAATTGGGGCGGGCGAAAGAGGGAAGGCAACTGAGTGAGGCGTGCTATTCTATTGTCAAGACGTGAGAGGCCTAAGAGCGAGCAAACGCAAGTGAAAGGTGCGGGGAGGGGAAAGTTGGGGGGACGGCTCACGGGAGAGGGGGGGGTATAGTACGCTTCCGGCGGCCAAGCGGGGACGCTGACCAACGTCCCATCGAATACATCGCAAGAGATGAAGGGTGGGCGATGGTGGACAAAGGGAAAGCGCTGCAAGTTCGCCGGAGATTGAAGGGGAAAAAAAGAAGGTTCAGCCTTTCGAGAACGGATGGATCGGATTCACACCCTCTTAACGTCCCTCCCTGACAAAAGAGTGGGGGGGAAGACCGCTCCCCAGAGGGGGGAAAAAAAAGGGAGAATGGCCGTGTCAGACTCGGAAGGGTCACAAAGGGAAGGGTCCAACATTCATGGGTCGCATGAGGGTG
>Ga0179593_1612782_pt1 | contig 11013 bp, 18 predicted proteins | sample CZODoug2_1_08_16_FD_185931 | JGI IMG/M metagenome (GOLD analysis project Ga0179593, IMG submission 185931) | Vadose zone soil fungal communities from Angelo Coast Range Reserve, California, USA - CZODoug2_1_08_16fungal (PacBio error correction) | ecosystem: Environmental > Terrestrial > Soil >...
AAGTCCGTAAAGAAGCGGCGAGGACACAGGGAGAGCACACGTGGAAGAGGTTCTTTTCTTTTTCTCCTTCCTTGACCGCACCTGCCAAGAGAAAGAGAGGTGAGATCAAAAGGGAAGGGGAAAAAATGCTTGTTCAACCAAAACCAGGGGGGTGAGAAGGGGGGGGAAGGGGGAAGGGGAAGAGATTTTCTTATTCCTGAAGACCCGAAAGAAAAGGGGGGGAAAAACAAACACACCTTTTTTTTTTTTTTTTTTTTTTTTTGGGGGAGGAATATCGAGGCCGTTCTAGGGGTGAAGGAAAAAGGGGAGCCGTTCATCCCTTTTCCCTCCCGTTTGAAGGACGGGAAGGGAGGGGTCGATCTGAGAAAAAAGGGGAAATGAAAGAGAGCCCTCCTTCCCTTCGCTAAGGGGAAGAAATGGAAAACGCGGGTGGGAAAGGAGAGGAAGAAGGGGCCTCCCCCCTCGCCGTCCTTGCGGGATTTTGGAGGGAGGAAGGGAAAAAGGTGGTCACCTTCCTCCTCCCACCAAAGAGGAACAAATACAAGGGGGGAGAACAGGGAGCATAGGGAAGGGATGAGGGCGAGGTGGAAGGGGAGGGGTGGGCAAGAGATATGAGAGAGGGAAGGGAGGGGAAAAGAGAAGGAAAGGTGGGATAGTGGTGTAATCCAGGGGGTGAGTAGACAGGGAGGAAGAGGAGGGGGGGGGGAAAGAGGAGTGGCAAATCTTGAGAGGTAGAAGGAAAGAAGGGAAGCATGGGGGGACGCTTTTCTCCTTTTCTATCGTCTTTGTGAAAAGTTGTGAAAGGGGGGGGGGGAGAAAGTTCCTTTCCCACCTGTTGAAGGGGGGAGGGAAAATAGGATGAACCAAAAATCCAGCCCTTCTTTTTTCCGTCCGAGAAGGGACGTTAAAGGGGGGTTTTCCGCAGGAAGGAAAACAGAGGTTTTTTCCTTTGCCCGGTGAAAAGGGGAAATCATTGCCGGAAGAAAAAGGGGGAACGCTTGGGGGGGGGGAAAAGGAAAGGGGGGGGGGGCCCGCTTTTTTCTGACGATTTTTCTCCGCCAAAAAAAGAAATTTGAAAAGGGGGAAAAGGGTCGAACTGACATTTATCAGGTCCGGGAAAGGGAACGGGAGGAAGGGGGACCGTTTAAGAGGGGTTGCCGGGAAAATAAATCCCGTGATGAAAAATGGAGGAAGGGGGTTTCCTCCTTCAAGTCAAGGGAAAAAAAAAAAAAGAGATATTCATGCGCGGTCCGAAGAAGGGAAGTAAAACCAGAGAAAAGAGGAGGAAGAAGGTTCTCTTTCACAATTGGCATTGGAATGAAGATTTCAAGGAAGAAAAAGGGGAGGGGAGGAAAAGTGTCCCTCCCTAGAAAGGGGTTCGAGAGAGTGAAAGAAGCCTCCCTCACCTATTTATGAAAGGGGGGGGAAAAGGGGGACATTGGAAGGGACCGAAAAAAAACATAAGATGGGAGGACCAAGAGAAGAAGAATTACTTGGCCGAAGGGGGGAAAAGGGGAAGAACGTTTTTTCCTTTGTCGCCCCCGGGGGGGAGAGACGCAGTTTCCCGCAGAGGACAAAGAGGAAGGTCGGTTTCCCCCTTCTTTCAAGGGGGGAGGGGGGCCAGGGCGGCTGGGTAAAGAGGGAGAGTGGTCTTTCCCCTTTTCACCGTGGAATGGGGAAGGGAAAGGGGACGGAGGGGGGGGAGGAAAAAAGGGGGGTTTTTCCAGGAGAAGGGGTAGGCACAGGCATGAAAAGAGAGGGGGGGGGGGGTTCTTCTATCCCTTCGTGGGGAAAAAGTGAAAAGGAGAGGGGGGGAAAAAAGAAAGAGGAGGCAATCTTTCCCTTCCACCAAGGAGGGGGAGAAACGCAACGTTTCTCTTCTCACGGAAAAAAATTGAAGACTGGGCATAGGAAGGGGAAAGAAAGGGGAGAGTTTCCTCCCCGTGAAGGAACCCGTGTGGGGAGTCCTTTTTTCCTTTTTAGGAAATCAAAAATCCTTGGGTGGGAGAAGAGTGGGGGGGGATATCCTGCTTTCTTGGAGCGGGGGGGGAGTGTAGGGGGAAGAAGGAAAAACACGTTTGTTTGATGAAGGAAATAGGAGAGAGGAACCCGGTTGTCCAGCCCCTGCGCCGGGAAAGGGGGGGCCTGGGGGGGAAAAAGGGGGGAGGAAAGAAAAAGATCCTCTCCCTGCGTAGGGGGGAAAAAAAAGAAAAAGAACAACAAGGGGGGGGAAAGCTATAATAACTATTTTTTAACATTGGCCAGGGAGGGAAAAGGAGAGTATATCAAAAAAAAAAAAAAAGGAAAGAAGGAAAGGCGATCCCGGTTCAATAAGGAAATACCTGCCAATGTTTCCCACAGAGGGGAAGGGGAAAAGGTTGGGGAAAGGAGGGGAGGAGAAGGGGAAAAGAGGGGGAAGGGAGAAACCGGTAAAAATTTCAACAACGTCTCTCGACATCCCAAAAAAGGAAAGGGAAAAGACAAAAAGAGAGACATAAGAAAAAGAAAAAAAAAGGGGGGGGCAGGTGTGCCTCCAGTCGGGCCAAAAGAAGGGACCCCAGAAGAATCCCCTGAAGAGGAAGAAAAAAAACCAGGCTCTCCAGCCCAAAAAGGAAGTTCAGAAAGACCAAAAAGGGGGAGGTAAGGACGGGAGGACCTTGCGCCCTTCCCTACCTCCTATAAAGGGAAGAAAAGGGGGAGGACAAAAAACTCTATAAAGGGGGAGGAAGGGGGAAAAAAAAGGGAAGGAACCCCGTGTCTCTTCTCCTCGCTCGGGAAAAGAATGGGGTGGCACGCAGAGAGGAAGAAAGAAAAAGACTCCTCCCTTACCGCTTCTCGCAAAAAAAAACAGAAAAGAACGACGCACAGGAAGGGGGGGGGGGGAGGGGAAAAAGAAGGGGGAAAAGGAAAAAAAAAGACCATTCACTCTTCCGCACCGGCCCCGCCTAAGAGAAAAAAAAAAACTGAAAAAGCGGAAAGAATTGAAAAGAAAAGGAAAAAAAAAGAGGAGGAAAAATGGAGGCTGCCCCAATTCTAACCTTCAACTACGTGGGAAAAGAGGACTAAAAAAAAGCGGCGTAAAGAGGAGAGGGGGAGGAGAGAAAAATCTCTTCATTTTCGGCCCGGCCCTGTAGGAAAAAAAAGGGAGAAAGCTTGGGAGTAGTACCAAGAGGGGGAAAGAAAAAAAAGGGAAGGGGGAAAAGGATGAGCTTTTTTTCACTTCCTATTCCTCCACTCCCTGGGGGGGGGGGGGGGAGACCAAGACGGGGCCCAAATGAAAGGGAAAAAAGGGAAAAAAAACTTTCCTCCTAGTGGAGGGATGGGCCACTAAAGGGGAAAAAAAAAAAAAGAGGGGAATCTATTTCCACACCACACCTCAAGAAAGGCGAGAAAACTCGTGGCCTCCAAGGAGAAGAGAAGGGGGAAAAGGTCTTCACCATACTTCAACGTCAAAAGAAAGGGGGAAAAAGACCGCAGAGGAGGCTCAATTCCTTTCGAGAAAGGACTAAAAAGCCAGCATCGTCAAGGGGGGAAGGAAAAAAAAAGGAGGAAAAAACGCGTTCCAGCATCCCTTCGTCGGGAAAGAATCTCAAGGACATAAGAAAAGAGAGGGAAAAACGTCAAAAACCACAAAAGCTAAAAAGAAGAAAAGGGAAAAAAAGGGGAGGGAGGACTGCCTTCAAGCGCGGCCGCGCACCAGGAAAAAAAGGGTTGGGGGCCCTGACTGTAAAGAAGGGGGGGAAGGGAAAGTCACCCCGGAAAAAAGAAAAACTGTCAAAAAGAAGAGAGGGAAAAGAGGAAGGGGGGGAGGAATCACCTTACTTCTACTATCTATTCCAACGTTGTGAGGGGGAAAGACTAAAAAGGGGCAGTAAAATAGAAAAAAAAAAAAAAGGAGGGGAGTCGGCTTCCCCTCACTTGCGTGCCCTCCGAATGGGGAACCGAGGGAATAAAGGGAAGAAAGGGAGGAAAAGAAGGGGGGGAAGGGGTCAGCCATTTTTTTCAACAACATCCCTGGGCGCAGGGAGAAAAAACTAAGAACTTCAACCGGAGGAAAGAAGAAAAAAAAGGGGGGAGGGGGGGTCCTTCACGAGACCGTCATCTCCACGCCGAGGAAAAAGATCGGGTCTCCTGAATAAGAAAAAGAAAAAAGGGAAGAGAAAAAAGGGGCGCCACCACACTTTTGGTTTGACCAGCCTGAACGAGAAGAAAAAGACGGTTCCTCGCTCGGGGGAGAAAAGAGAAGGGAAGAAAAAAGGGAAAAAAAAGGGGGGGAATCAACGGGCTGCAAACTTCTGCTGTCCCCAACTGACGAGACAGGAAAGAGAAAACCGCAAAGAGGTTCGACAAGAAAAAGGAGATAAAAAGATGGGGGAAAGAGGGCCAACCAGTCCCTGCATCCTCTCTTTCTTCCAGCCTGCCAATAAAGGGATAGGGAAAAGAAAATCAGGGGGAGGGGGGGGGGAGAAAAGGGGAAAGGGGAAAGAAGAGGATAAGCCAAGATTATCTTCAGATCATCTTGTCTCCTTCCCGAAGAAAGGGGAAAAAGGGGGGGAGGGAAAAAGACCTGAAAAAGAAGGACGAAGTAAAAAGGAAAGAAAAGAAGGGGGGAAAGAAGGGAGAAGGGTTGGAAAGAAATCCTTAAAGCCCATTCAAATGGGCTGGAAACCTCCAGGGTATGATGGGGGAAAAAAAAAGGGGGGTGAGAAAGACAACCGATCAGAAGAGGGAAGGAGAAAACAAAAAAAAAGAAGAAGGGACGATCAACACTCCTATCCGTTTCAAGCGAGGCAAGACCCGCATGCCAGGGAAAAGGGGGAAAAAAGAAATAAAAGAGATTGAGACGAGAAAAAAAAGAAAGAAAAGGAAAAAGGAGAAGGGAAATATCAGCGTGTACCGTGCTGGAGCCAGAAAAAAAAAAACAGCGGCGCTAAAGAAAGGAAGAAAAGGAAGAAAAAAAAGGAGGGAGGGGTACCGGGCCCTCTGACTTATACTTTGTTCAATGGCCCGACATCATGAGGAGGGGGGGGGAAAAGGAACCAGAAAAGGGGGCTCGTCGAATAAAAGGAAAGGAGAGGAAAAGAGAAAGAAAAAAGGAAAAGATCAAAAAGCCGTCTCGCAGGTGTCAAGGGTTTCGCGCGCCAGTCCACACAAGACTAGAGAAAAAGGGATGAGGAAATAAGTGGGACAGGAAGGAAGAAAAAAAAAAGAGAGAGAAAAGGGAGGGAACGTCGGAATACGTTCCCTTTCCATTTGCCCTGAAATATCGTGGAAGAGAAAAAGGAAAGGGGGAATGGAAAAGGGACTTGGGAAAGGAATAAAAAGGGGGGGGAAAAAAGAGAAGGAGGGAAGGGAAGGACATAACCTTCATCTATATTTCGGTTGAAAAAAATAGAAGATGAAAAAGGCGGGCTCATCTGGAGCAAAGGGAGGGGGAAAAAGGGGGGGCGATCCTTCTTCCGTTACTTCGAGCGGCCTGCGTATTGGGAGAAGAGCAATCGCCCTCGAAGAAGGGAAAGGGGAGGAAAAGGGGAAGAGGGGTCTCTCTCCTTTTAACTTAATCTGCCTTTGTTGACGAAGAAAGGGGAGGGTGAAGGGAGAAGCCTTGAGTCAATGGTGTGGGAGGAAAAGAGGAAGGAAAAAGAAAAAAAAAACCTCTCTGTTAGGCCGAGGCAGCGGAAATGAAAGGAAGATGTGAGGGGGGCTTTTAAAAAAAATAGGGAAAAGGGGAGGGGAGAGGAGGGGGAAAAAGGCCACTACCGGATTATACTTTTTCCTTTCTTCCCCTCGTAAAGAAAGCAAAGGGGTAAAACTTGCAAGGGAAAGGGAAGGAAGGGGGGAGGGAAAAGCGATCTCATCATAAAACTTCGGGGCATTATCCCCCTCCGCGAAAAAAAAGGGAACTGAGGGAGAAAAGGAAAAAGAGGGGGGAAGGGAACTCTCTTCCTTCTACTGGTGGGAAAAAAAAAAAAGGGACCAAGGGAAAAAGGGGGAGGGACGACCAATCTCCTGGGCTTTTTGGCCTAGGAAAAAGGGTGGGGGAGAAGAGGGAAGGGGGGGAAAAGGACTTTTTTTTGATCAGGGTCTTTGGGGGGAAAGAAAGGAATAGGGGTTTCACGAAAAAGGGGGAAAAATCAAACTTTTCTCGAGGCGGAGGGAAAAAAGGGGGGGTTTGTTTGGGGAGGGGGGAAGGGGGAAAAAAGGGGGGGGGTGAACTATATTGCTGGAGCCCGAGACCAGAGAAGGGGGGGAAAGGGGTGATGGGAAAAAGGGAAGAAGGGGGGAAAGGGGATCGTTTTTGAAGACCATCTTTCATTCAGCGTAGAGAAAGGGGGGACGAAAGGGGGGGGGGGGGGAAGGAGAAAAAAGGGGGTGTCGATCTTCCCATGATGTTGGGAGGAAGAGAAAGAAAGGAAGTCCTGGATCGCGGTTCCCCTTGCTCGGGGGGGAAAGCAGGAGGGGGAAGGAAAGGGAGGGAAACGCCGGCGTGGGTCTTGAGCCGAGGGGGAAACGGGGGAGGGGGGGGGGGGGAAAACGTCAGCACAGCAATAGAAACGTGGGCCGTCGGGAATAGAGTTTTCGGAATGAAAAAGAGGAGGGTTCAGAAAAAAAGTCTTGTCCCGTGACGGGGGGGGGGGACCATTTTTCCGAACGTTGAAAAAGGCCGGGGTGGAAAAAAAGAAGGGGGGAGGGTTTGCGCCTCTTCACACAACGGAGGGGGAAGAAGGGGAGCTTACTGTTCTCTTCGGAAGGGTTTGGAATCCCCCAAAGATATTGCCAAGGGAAGAGGGGGAAGAAGGGGGAAGGGGGAATCGATAGTTCGTCTTTTTATTCCCGGTCAAAATAAAACCGGAAGTTGACCGAAGGAAAAAAAGGGGAAGAGAGGTTCTCTTGCACCCATTTGAAAAGGAAGGCCGGGGGGGAAAGGGAGGAGAAAGATTTCCGTCTCTCTTCCATGAAGTAGGTTGCCGGGGGAAGAAGGAAAAAAAGGGGGACGCCATAAAGGGGGGAGCACCGGGGAGGGTTCGTCTGCTCTTTTCCTTGAAAGGTTGGAGGGGGGGGGAGAAATCGGAGACAGTACCTGGAAAAAAGGGGAAAAAAGAAGAAAAAAAAAAGGGAAAGGGGGGGAACAACTGCATTGCCAATGCCCGCGAAAAGGGGGGAAACAGAGGGGAGTTGAGGAAAGGAGGAATGAGAAAAAAAGAAGAGAATCTGCTCCTTTCGAGTCCGGGAGAAAAGGGACGCAAAAGAACAGAGGGAAAAAAAGGGGGAAGATGGCCTTTCCGAACCTCTTTACAGAGAGGGAGAAAGGAAAATCAAAAGGGAAACTCTTGAAGAAAGGGGGGGGGGGGGACAATTTCTATCGCACTGAAGAAAGGGAGATTCTGCCTTTGGGCGCCAGGGGAAAGTCAAAATAGAGAAAAAAGTTTGCCTTCTGTGGCAATGCTTAAAGGGGGGGGGTAACCAGCCCCGGTAGGCTAAAGGGGAGGGGGCCTTGGCGTACATTTGATGGTCCGGGGGTAAGTGATTGGGGTAAAAAAAAAAGGGGGGGGAGGGCGTGCTGAACTTTGCTGGATGTGGGGGGGAAGAGCAAGGAGGGGGAGAGCGCGGTGGTGGGTTGGGGAAAGTGAAACCGGAAAAACGGCCCGCTTTGTTAAACCTAGCGAGGCGCCGAAGAGGGAGAAAAAACCGGGGAACGCCGCCAGGAAGAAAAGAGCCACGTTGCTGTTGTTCTTCCGCCGCCGGGGAGAGGGAAGGGAAAGAACGCCAGGTTAAAGAAAAAGAAAACACCCGTGAATCGTTGTGGAGACTTTTTGAGGGGGGGGGGGGGGGAGAGCCCGGGTGGGGGAAGGAAAAAAGATGTCGATACTTCTGGAAAAAGAACGGGGGGGAGAGGGGAAAAAACTCGAGGGGGGAAGCACCTGCAACAAGTTGGTTGGGTCGAAAGGGGGCTTATTTCGCTGTCGCAAATCCCGTTTTTGGACAAAAACTTGGAGTGTGTGTGGGAAGGAAGGGGGGGGGAACTTTCTTTCACACTCCCGGGTCGGACCGCGCAAAAACGAAAGTCACCTTAAGGGGCCAGCAAGTAGAACGAAAGGGGAATGGCGACAGACCGCCTAGAAGAAAACGATGTGTTTGGGGGGGGGGGGAAGGAAATGCACGGATAACGAATATCCTCTATGAAACAAAAAAAAAGGGGAAAAAGGGGGGACAAGAGGAAACCTGCCAATGTCCCCACATCTTTTCTCGAGGGGAGGAAGGGGGGGGGAAATTGTCCCCGCTGCAGGAAAGGAAAGGAAAGGAAAAAAAAAAGGTGAAAAAGGTCAACCGGCGCTCTACAATTCCACCAACTTCTTCCACGTGGCGCAGGGGGGAGGGAAAAAGAAAAAACCTCCAGGATGCATTCAACATAAAGGGGAAAACTGCCATAACCTTCATCACCTCTCCTCCAGAACTGAGAAAAGGGAGGGGAGGAAAAAAAAACCAGGCGCTCCCGACCAAAGGGAAAAGGGGAAAAAAAAAAAAAAAAAAAAGAAAACAATAATTCCCCGGGAAGGGGCTAAAGACACGACCCTCAATAGAAAAAAAAAAAAATGAAAAAAAAGCAACTTGCTCTATACCTGTTGTTGCGGCAGGAGGGGAGGGAAAAATCGACGCCTCGAGGAAGAAAAAGGGAGGAGGTTCCAGCGCCCTTTACCCTTTTTCAGGTGGGAAAGAAGAAAAAAAAAAAAAAGGGGGGGGAGAGGGCACGCCTGCTCTGCACCACCACATCCAGAAAGGGGAAGAATCTGGCTGACACCATAAAGGTGAAGGAAAAGGAAGAGCCTGCCCCCTCTCCCTACTACCCAGCCGACCGTTCCTGGGAAAACCCAGCTTAGCCAGTGAAAAAGGGGGGAAGGGAAGAAAATAATGATTGAATGCTGCGGCGCCCAAAGGAAAAAAACTAAAAAGGGTGCGATTCGACTTGGAAAAAGAGGGAGGAAAGGAGAAAGGGAAAAAGGGTGCGGCTGACCAATCTCTTTCAAGCCGTTGAGGGAAAAGAAGGGGAAAAACCTCCTCCATAACGGTGAGGGAAAAAAGAAAAAACGCGCCTATCTTATCTGTCGTGCCCAAGGCCGACTTCAGAAAAAAAGGGGGGAAGAAGGGGAGAGGTGGCCAATGAAAAAAGGGAGGAAAGAAACGGTTCCTACCTACGGCCGGAGACAAAACCTGTCCAGGAAGGAAGAAAAAAAAGAAAAACTTCAAGAAATCTCAATACGCCGGCCAATAGGAAAAAAAAAAAGTGGGATCCTGACGAAAACAGAACCGTCACCTACGTGCACGGCAACGAAGAAAGGTGAAAAGAGCCGCGAAGAAAAAAAAGATTCTTTCTACCCAGGGAAAGGAAAAAAAAACTTCCAATTTGTTGTCCTCGCCGAGAATCCAACCTCGGAAAATCCCTTCTTACAGGGGAAAAGGCAAAGGAAATCCCTGGCGCTCTCGAAACAGGGGCAAGGGGAAGACACTCCTCGTACTCACCGGCAAAACGGATCAACGCCTTCCGGCTCAAGAAAAAAGAAAAAAGGAAAAAGCGGGCGCGCACTCTCCGGCTGTGGGGGGGGGGGGGGCAAGAACCCTTGAACTTTTCCCCGAAGAAAAGAAGAAAAAGTAAAAAATTCGGCTACCGGCCACCAAACTCACGGTAAAAAGGAACAGCTCAAACGTACGGGAAAAAGGAAGGGCCGACGATCGATTCCAACGGTTGTGCTGACGGGGGGGAAAAAAAATCAGCGTCCTCGACAAGAGGCTAAAAAAGGAAACCGGCGGCACCCTCACTTTCTTTTCCCTAGGGACAATGGAAGCCGCCGTTCCAGGAAGAGAAAAAAAGACTCTTTTTTTTTTTGTTTTTCCCATTGGAAAAAGAAAAAACTAAGATCCTACCCACTTTGAGCAAGGAACGGGAAAGGGGGAAAAGTACGCTTGAAGCTTTTCCTTCAACGAGACCGGAAGAAGAAAAGAAGGAAGGTGGGGGGGGGGGTTTCAACCCCGGCAGGGGTTCATAGAGAAAAAAAGGGAAAGGAAACATCGGACACTGCGCCACCAACATTTTTTGTACCGCCCTTAACGCGGACAATCGGGGGGAGGAAAGGGGAAGTTTAAGGCACTCGTTTTCGAAAATAGAGAAACGGAAAAAAAGGAGAAAAAAAAAATGATCAGTGCCTGCAAACCTGCTCGTCCAACCTGCACGAGCGAAGAAAAAAAAGGGGGGGGACTGGGAAAACCTCCCGTCGATAGAGGGTAGAAAAAAAAAAAAAGAGCAGTGCCTCAGCTTTCTCTCTACTTTTCGCAGCGCAGGAATAAGAAAAAAAAAGGAAGGGCCCAAGGCTTGTGAAAGTGGAAGATGAGAAAAAGGGGGGGGGAAAAGAAAGGGGGGGACAGCTGCGTTCGCCGATCATCCTTCGCCTTTGACGAGGAAGAGAAAAAGGGCAATCAAAAATAGCAAATCTTAGCTGCTGCTGGCAATAGGGTTGGGGAAGAGAGAAAAAAAGGGGGGATGTCGAAATTTCCTCCTTCTCGGCCTACGCGCGTTGTGGGAGAGAAAAAAAAAAGAAGGGGTCGAAAAACTGCCTCAATTCCGTGGAGAAAAGAGAAGGGAAAAAAAAAGAAGGGCCCTGATGTTCAACCGCAAGCTCTTGACGAATCTTTCTGAGCGAGCACGGAGAAAAAAGAGAAGGACATGAAAGCTTCGAACGTCAGGAAAAGAAAGAGAGGAAAAAAAGGGAAAAAAAACGCCGGCGCTCCAGAGTGATCCTCAGTTTTCGATCACTTGCAACAGGAGAGAGGAAGCCAAATGTCCCTGCCCGGGCCCATGAAGGGGGGGGGGGGGAGACCGCGTATAAGTCCAACGTCCCTTTCAAGCACTACTGCTCGTAAAGGAAATAGAAAGGAAAAAAAAAAACTCAAAAACTGGACCGGCACGTATTCCGAAAGGAAAGGGAAGAAGTGGGGGAAAAAAAGGGGGGGAACGAGCAG
>Ga0179593_1258427_pt1 | contig 11012 bp, 12 predicted proteins | sample CZODoug2_1_08_16_FD_185931 | JGI IMG/M metagenome (GOLD analysis project Ga0179593, IMG submission 185931) | Vadose zone soil fungal communities from Angelo Coast Range Reserve, California, USA - CZODoug2_1_08_16fungal (PacBio error correction) | ecosystem: Environmental > Terrestrial > Soil >...
CCCAGACAAAGAAACTTGGAAGGCGGGGAAAAAAGCGAAAAGAGCGTTCATATTATCATCCTGCAGGAGTCCCGAGGCGTCGCGGTTCGAAAGAAATATCTGGGAAACATACTAAGAACCCTTCATGTTCACCTGCGCAGGGATGAAAATTCGAGGTTCACAACGCACACGCGTGGAAAAACCTCGAGCGAAGCACTGCGAACCCTGTGCCAAAGTGCAACGATACAAAAAGACCGTCATGGACTAAGATTATATTGACTCTGGAGGGACGGCTAGAGATGACTGTGAGTAAATATTACAACAAAGCTAAGGGGCTGCCGGTAGGAGTCCATATCTCTTGAGCGTAGACGGAGCTAAAACGATGAAATTGAAAAAAAAAAAAGGGGCCATTACGTCTGGGCAAGGTCGGCTAGGAGTATCGACCAACTCAAGCGATGAGGCATTGAGACACAAAAAAACTGGAAAAAAAATGCCGACAAGAATAACGCAGGGTAGCATCATATCTCTGATGGTCATCCTACCCACGACCGTAAGCGGAACATCAGAGTATCTAATGGGGTGTGATTCCTCAAGGGGGGGCCGGAGAGGCAACAGGGGAATAACTCTTTCGAGGTCCACTGGCTCACAACATAGAGGAGAGACTGAAAGAAAACATCAAAAAAAGGCAAGAAACGCAAGTATTATCTCGGCGTAACAGAAAAGAACATCGGATGGTTGGCGATATGCGAGGAAACTCGAAACCTTACTCGTCTGTGAAAGGGTAGGAGTAGGCGAGGGAAAGATATAGGGCTTTCACAACTCTCTCTGCACGGAAAGCAATTGTTCTTGGGTGGGGTGAAGAACAGAGAAGAAAGGTAGAGGCTATAAAATGCAAGGGTGAGAGGGGGATCCTTTTTCCCCGTGGCGGTCACGTAAGAAGGGACATTTGAAAAAAAACGCTGAATGATCGTGGGGGGGGGAATGTCGGCACGGACTTTAAGGACCGATCATGCGATCTTCGGGAGACTGAAAAAACTAGGGCAAAATTACAAAAGAGGGAGGGGCCAAAAAACTCCTTCTACTCCGTCCAAGAGGAGAGACTACTTTAGGGGAGGGGATCGTCGCTACTCTACCAGAAAACTTCGAAGTGAGTTATGTGAGGGGGAGTAGAAAACAACCGGCATTTAACAAATCTGTACAGGTATAGGGAAGGAACGGAATGGAACGAAAGAGGTAACATCACGGAATCTACTAAAACAAAGATCATTTAACGGAAGGAATCCTGAGCGCTTTTCAGAGGAACCTTTTTGGGAAAAAAAATGGAAAAGAAACAACACCGGGAGCGATGAAAGAAGAAAGGAAGCGAAAATTTCTTCTGTCCCTAAAGCGTAAAGGGGGATCGGTATGAACGTGCTCATCTGGGGGAACACTGTAGGACTTAGCGGCAAACAAGGAAGGTTCCAAGATAGGTGAACGTTGAAGAAATTAGGAAAAGTGTGAAAAAGCGAAGACAAAGAAGGGAGGAAGAAAACAACTCAAAGTATTAAGAGTGTGAAAAGGGCGATCGGGGTTGAATCTGGCAAGGCAAAAACGACGTGAGAAGACTGCCAAGCAAAATTGCAAAGACAAAACTGACATTTGATCCATATTCTACAGAACGGAAGAATCAAGGGTAACTAAAACTCTGGATCGAGATGAGAGAGGGATGCCGTACATAATTCGTTGCAACCAAAGCACTGCGTGAAGAAGTCAAAGGGGTATGAAGCGGAAGACAATATTATCTCCAGTAAAACTCAGGGGGAAGGGTTGGAGAGGTATCTCGGGGGAGAGAAGGTGGTTAGGGGTTTCTTCCCAATACGGCACGTATCACAGAATGTGTCGACGCCATCAGGGAGCTCACCCCGCCCTGGAAAGCCGACTAAGTGAGAGAGCGGAACTCCGAAAGGGCGCCAAAATAAGGCCTTAAACTGAGGTAATGGAATCCTCACTTCAAATACTGGTAAAAAATGGATGATTGGGATCGCGATCGTTTCCAAAGGGAGAAAGGACTGCGAGAGAAGATATAGAGATGTACATCTTGACAGGCGACCAGACTACACCCGACAATCCTTATATCTAAGATCGGGAAGAGGAAGCGTCAATAGGAAGGAAAGAAACGAGGACAGAACCAGAAGCTTCGCGTTATAGAAAGAAAGAGAGGACGGCAGCAATATCAGGGAGGGCTCGAAGTAAAAAATTTAACCCTGTATGTCTGTCTATGCAAAAACATCTTCCTTAGGAAACAAGAGGAAGAACCGCCGGAGTTAGAGAGGGATTTGCAGTCACACGGTCTACAGAACCGGATGTCTTCAACCGTAAATAACGGAGAAAAGGGGGGTGTTGGAACCTGTGAAAAGGACCAGAAGGAAGCTAGAAAATTCGGGAGTATAGCGATCTGGTTGATGCGCTCGCTTTGGAAAGAGGTCGAGCCTTGCCCGGGGAGTGGAGTCTAAAACAAACAAAGCAACTGCTCTAAACGAGTTAGTCTGAGGCTACTTCCGGAAGTAAGAAGGTTCATAGACAATATTAAGGTGCCACCTAAGGATCGGGAGAAGGTAGTAAGTCGATAACTTTTAAGGTAATTTAAGTCGGGGGGGCGACAACACGCTGCGAAATCCTTCGGAGTCAGTATGTGTGAAAGAGAGCCTTATTGTATTGGGGAAAGTCAGAATCTCGATCATCCGCCCGAGATCGTAGAAAAGAAAAGGGGGAGACCTTCGACGTCCAAGATGGGGAACGGTTTCAAACGAAGAAATACTATGCCTGCAGGTTGAAAGTAATATAGTTTAGTTGAAAGGGGAGGGATAGCAACGATAACTACTACCGAAAATGCTCGACGTAGCAAGAGACCCGAGGATAGTCAGGCAAAGTTCGTAAGGGTCACAGATGGTAAACAATTTTAAGAAGGGGAATCTATCCATAATAAAAAATTGCAACTAGTTGAGAGAAAACGTACTTTAGTCGCAGGTTTGCCCGATAAAAAGAAAAGCGAAAAAGGGTCGAGAGGCAGAGTGAGAGCAACTCTTTCTGCATTTAGGACAGGAAAAGGCTCGGCAGCTCAGCTGATATCCCTATCTTCATAAGGGGTGGGGTCAAAGCGAGGAGAGCAAGGGAAGTAAGATTGGAGTCAGGGAGGAAAGGAGGTTGTCTTCTTAAAGCAAAAAAGAGCAACTCTAAGTTCTTGCAGCCGTTTGAATGTTGTCAATTAAACGGGAGGACCAGAAGGAAACTACGAGCCTGGGCCTTCTAGAATCATCACGATCCACGAAATCGACAACGGGTTTGCGGAGAGTCCGAAGAGAGGAGATTTTAGGCTGGAAAAGCCGGAAGTAGAGTGGAGGGAAAGGACGGCAAGAGAAAGATGAGTACAAACACAAGGACCACTGAAACATTCTGGAAGACGTGGAGTCAGCGGGGGAGCGAGCACGAACAACCAGGGGGCCATAAGAAAAAAGAGAAGAAAAGGAAAATACAAAATCCGGCTAAAAAAAAAAAAAGGAGAGCTTCGCCACGTTCACATGAGAATCTACAAAAAAGGGTAGGAGGAAATATAATGAACATGGGAACCATGGAGATCTTCCTCGGGCGTAACGGAAAAGAGGAGCGCGTGGACGGGCGCCACTTAGGAGGGTGTCAACCGGGGCTGCTATCCCAGCGGAGAAGAGGGGGGGGGAAAGGAGAAGGACAGGGGGAAAACCTAATTCCTTTGGGACTTCTATCAGGCAGCATCGCTCTTTGACAGTACAGGTCTCAGAGGGCCACAGAAGAGGAAAGAAATTAAAAAACGCATAGTAATATCTCGCAAAGGTGAGCTCGGAATGAGAGAAGGGAAGGATCGGAGAGTCTGCCAACAAGGACAAACATCAAGCGACCGTACTAGTCAAAAATTCAGGGAGGACCGAAGAAGGCAGTAGCGGAGGGGGCGGCCCGCATCGTTAAGAGAACAAAGGACTTGGGCCGGATAATGCAAGAGAGAAGGGAGACGATCATCTGAAGCTTCAAATAGTAGCAATAAAACATCAATATTAGCAAGGGGGGACTTCTACGGGGGAAAAGTATGGAGGGAAATTGCTGGAGCCAGTGGGTGCTCTCAGCTTATTGCAACTCAGAGCTACTAGAAGAGAACTTAGAACTGGAGAAAAAAGAATTTGACCAGAGGATTTAAAAATAAGAAAGAACGAGGAAAGATGTTATCGCCGCCAGCCAGCAGTTACTGCGTCTTGAGCTAGATTGATCGGGGGGCAGGCAGTGAGAGAAAGCGAAGTGTAAATACCAAAACGAGGAAACGCGTGAACACATAGCCGGACTGGGGACGGCGGAAGGAACTTTTTAAAAGGCATCAAACGGAAGTGATAGGAAATAACTCTGTTGCGGAAAGACTAAGCCAGACCGGAGTCCGTAGAAACAGAAGACATAAAAAAATAAGCACGAGAGAGAGAAAGAGTTGGTCCACGACCCACACCAGTACTACAGATAACGGAACAAACTGGGTTCTCTGAAGTTACGGGAAGAGGAACTTAGATAAAGAGTCCCAACCGTGAAGTCTGCAAAAAAGAGTCTTCTCCTTCAGTCAACATCAGGGTGCTCGACATACGAAAAAATCATTAAATAGCGGCAAGAGGAATTGCGTAGATGGGGGGTGCTCGCACAAAGCCAAACTTGATAAAGCTCAAAAGCGCGACTAAAAGAACCAAGAGGTCTATACTCACTAAACGGTGACAATGAAACCACTTAATGTGGTCCAAAAGGATAGACAACACCGATTAATAGGGGCCAAATGCCGAACAAGACAAGAAGAAATGGAGGGAAAAGGGGTTAGTGGGCAGCATATCTGACAATGGGACTCGGTCTATGTGGGCTAAGTTTGCCGGCCGGAGGGAAACCCACCAGAAAATTTGGTAGATCAGGAAAAGAAGGGGAACGAAGTACCCAAGGTCGGGATCAATAAAAACGATATCAAGGTAAAACGTCCTTTCTTGATGAGCCACGACGAGGGACCGAGCGTGACAGGGCGATAGCTAGAGAACAGAAGAGACGGATTAGATGCAATTGTCCACGCAGGAAGAGGAACCCTCTCAGCTATCGGAAAAGCGCAGGATCCGCTCGAAATCGATCAACGAAATTCGGGAACCCAAGGGAAGGGGTACGGGTCTTGACCGGGGCAAAGGGGGAAAGCCTCGATTTTCTTGCAAGGGGTAAAGGAAAAAAACTAAGGCGTTTCGAAACCCGTGCATTTAGCGAGTCGAAAAAGGAGGGGCGCAAAGGGAGGATCTCTTATAAGGGAACTGGGAGCAAGAAGGAAGGAACGGCGGAAATCGGGATATCAGCTACAACGCCAGGAGCGAAGAAGTTCGATAACAAAGTAGTGACTGGGAAAAAAGGCCTACGGAACTTCAAGACAGCTGACGAAGGGATCTGAGCGAAAAAAGAAAAATGGAAAAAAAGGCATCAAGGAAGAAATAAAGAGCTCTCTACTCAGGGTGTAGAAAAACTGAAGATGACTTCTATTAAAGACTTTATAAAGGGGGAGGCATGACAGACATCGGGGGGGCAGGAAATCGGAAAAGGAGGGGGAAGGGGGAAGGCTTTCCTTTCACACAAGGACTCAATTTCTTACAGTCTCTGAAAAAAAGGGGTGATCAGAAAGGGAGTGAGGCGCTAAGTTGAACCAAGTTAACTAATTAGAACCAACAGTCGGGGAAAAGGGGGCCCAATGGTTATACGGATAAAGTCTATAGTGTCATCCCTGCTCTCTTGCATACAGTATAAAGTTCCGCAATGAAGAAGACCGTGGGGATGAGGGGCCGAGTGATCGGGAAGGACGGATAGGGAGATCGGATGGTAATAGAACGTAAGAAACGAGGTACGACTATTACTCAAATTGGACAGAGTATTACTACTGCAAGGCCGTGAGGAGGCGTACCGTTCTGGGAACAGGAGGGGGTCCAGGCCGTAGAATGTATACAGCACAAGGGGGTATTCTCTGTACCATCAGGCAGGGAGAGATAGAAAAAACTTAAAAAACTTCATACTTCCTGTTTTCGAATGGGGTACGCAAAAAACAAAATACATGTTTCATGAGAACGACTAGGAAGTCTGAGTCTCAACGCCGGGAACGAGAGAAGGGAGCAGAGCGCGGAAGATCGGCCGGAAGAGCAGACATCAAGGAGAAAAGGGGGGAAAGTGGAAAAGTCCTTTTACGACATTTATCACACAAAAAAAACATTCACGGATAGGCCGATCAGGATATAAAGACACCAACCAGAAAGTCTGGCGGGGAAGACAAAAAGAAAGATGGCGAGGGAGGAACGTCCGAAATGTCACGCTCAGGCTCAAAGAAGAAACCTTACGCCAGTTTCTAAAAAGCGCGAGTTTATGCCGCACGGGGGCGATCGGAACGCCGGCCGGAGAAATGGAATGCAGAATGGAGGCCAAGCTGAGAAAGAGGGGTGAGCCAAGTCTATCTTCACTAATATTATTGACCGCTGAGAACACCGACCTCCAACGAGCTTCTATAGAAATTCTATTGGGGGGGGGGGGAGGTTGGTGGGAGAAAGATGCACTGGACGGGCAGCTGAGTTTCGAAAAGAGGAAGGGAGGGAAGGAGACTGGGTGGTCGCACGTCTTCATCTATCCGGAATTACGGGAAAACTTAGAAAGACGAAAAAAAGGTCAAAAAGAGATACTGAATCGTCGACTGAAAATAACAGAGGGAACTTGAAAAGCGTCGAGCTTCAAACTCTACTTGGATCTTATAACGACAGTCGAAGCAGAAACCCATGAGGCATCAGAAATCCGCACCATTGACGCAGGATTGTCAAAGGAAGGAGGAGAGTAGAGACAATCAAATTTTTGTTGGGAAGAAACTCCAAAGGAAAAGCTTCGTCAATTTCTGAGCAAAAAAACTAGGGGCAGTTTCCTCGTAAGATTCACTGCTAGTGAAAAAGGGGGGATCCTCAAACGAAAATGAGCGACGCCCGCTCATGGGAATCGGAAAAATAGGACAAGAAAATCGCAAGCAGTAGGAGAAGGGGAGCGGTTCAATGGATGAAAACACTTCAATCTCTCTCAAAAACACAAAGATAATAGAGGGTTCCGTTCTCCCTACAAAAAGGAAAAAAAGGAGAGCTACTGAGAGGAGCGAGCGAGGGATATGCATATAGCAAAACAATCAACTGCGGACAGCCGGGGACGGTGCGAACCGAGGCGTGGGGAAAACAATGGAGGAAGGAAAAAAAGATCTGTCACCTCGGCCCGAGAGGTAAGTTCCAAAACTACTCGTTAACCGAGTCTAATCAAGATTTGACCGATAGGGGGAAGAACTCGAACCGGGGGCCGAACTCAAATCGACTTCGAGGAAAAAGAAGCAGACGGTGTCTTGAAACTTAGAGAGTAAAGAAAGAAACATGGAAGCGAAGAGGCAGGAAGAACGGTCCAGAGATTCTGGCCGTCAAAAGAAACACAGAGAGAGTTATCGTTAAGGGCAGTGAGAGAGAGAATCGAGGCCCCGCCTCCGCTCATCTTAAATTGACCTTCGACCGTCTTAGCCAAGTAAAACAGCGGGACATCTGCGAGGGCAGCTGTTAAGACCGTCACCTTGTCTTCAATGAGCTGGAGAAGCCAATTACTCGCAGACGAAACGGGTAGTGAGAGAGGGAAGGATGTAAAAATCAATTTAGCTTAAGATAAATTCGAGGGAGAGAACACCTGGCGGACGACCATGAAAGGAAGGAGAGCAGCAGTCGATGCGTAGAAAACCAGAGGTGCTGAGAGAAAAGTCTAAGTGGCCAGGGAGAGTTCAGCTTGCCTGGACAGGTCTCGTTCAAAGGAAAGAGAACGAAGCTTCTCGAAAAAGGTTATGGGTAGGTGAGAAGTCCAAACAGACTGAAGAAGGGAAAAGGAGACTGAACCTTCATTTACTCTGTCGCATGCCGCGTGATTCGAAAGGGTGTCGTTAAATAAAAGGGGGACGGGGAATCCAGAACGCTGAGTGGATCTTGGAGCGCAGAGGCATCCCCGACTAACGTGAAGAAGATCTCGGAGATCGTACGGAAGAGAGGAGACTCAAAGGTCTTTCCTTCCAATCTATATCACTGACTTTAAACAAAGTCGTCGGCGTACGCCCTGCTAAAAAACAGAGGAGTAAGGGAAGGATTTGACCATAAGAAAAGTTGGTAGAAAAAAGGTAAATACTAAAGCAGAAAGAAGGGACTGGACGTATACGGCAACTGAATAGACGAAAAAAAAAACAAAGAAATCCTCGAGAATCCGAGAAGTGCCGCTAAAGCGTCGGAACGGGAGGTGAACGAAGAGAAGGATCAATCAAATAAGTAGTAGATCTCCGTCTAGAGCGCAAAGGGATCAGGTCCTCATAAACAAGTAATGGTAATGGAACTAAAAAAGCTAGAAAATTCGAAGGACCAAGGACGGGTAGTCCGCGAACTATGTTGGGCGGGGGAAGATCCTGAAGTTTAGGTCCGAGAGGAAGAAGAAATATTCGAAAAACGCACTTATTCGAAACAAAACCGCTTTCCAAGGAGGGAGGAAAAAAACAAGGGTGGGGGGGGAAAGCCGACAGAAAAAAAGAATCAAAAAAGGCAAAGATATGAAATCCAGCTGGAAACTCAAGGAGTGAGCCTCAATTCGGGGTCCATCTTCAGAAGAGAGTAAGAGCAGGGAGAATAGAGTGGAGAGAGGGGATACGTTCGTGGTCCAAGGTCACCCAGGGGTCTTGGGAGAGCGGGACTTCGATCTTCTGGAAGGACCAGAGCCTTATCTGTCACTCTTCAAGCCGAACGAAGGGGGGGGAGAATCCATAAAACGTTTGAAAAAGGGGAAAAAAATGGGGTGGTGAAGATGGGGGAAAAAAAAAGATCCTATCTCGTCGTGTTGCGTTCTTCCCCAGGCCAAAGCAAAACAGCCAAGGGGAAAACGCAAGAAGAAAGAAAACCCTCAGAAGCGAAAGGACTTGAGGATAGAGAAAAATTCAACTCAACCTCTTTCACATCCTGCAAACGATTCGAAAAATCTGTAGGGAACCGCCGAACGTGGGGTGAGAAGGGACATGCTGATGTGTGAAAAGCGGGCGATACAAGCGGGAATACCTCGCGACAGTCGATAAGTCAATCGAATGCTACAAAAGCAACGAAAACCGTAGAGTCGCGATCGGAAAGGCACGAATACTTCCAGTCCCAAAAAAAATTGATCACAAGAGGAGAAAGGAACCGGGAGACTCTGTAGTTCGGGAAGGGGGGAGGATCGAAAACGGAGGAAAAGAGCTCTCTCTCAGACAGTAAAAACGGGGTCCATGGAAGGAGCTTAGCCAAAATCTCCACCCGTCTAGAATGCTAGTTAACACGTCTCAGGTCGAAGCGAAATGTCAGCAACAAAATAGACGCTGAGAAGAGGTGAGATTCAAATAAGGTTCCATAAAATCTGCGACATAGTTGTGATAAAGCCGCACGTACATCAGTGTTAACCTTATGAAGAGTGCCTACCCGACTCTCTCTATGAATATAGACTAGAGGAGACGTGGTGTTAGAAGCTCAAGCCTTTCAGGCTTCGCTCACGATAGAAGAAAGAAAAAGAATCCTCGGGAAAGGGACAGGCTTGAAGGGGTCGAGAACAAGTCGATCGAAGTAATTTTGCCTCCTAGCATCGTAGGTGCACGAAAATCTTAAGTGGCCGCGGAGGAGAAAAAAGCGAAAATGTCTTGAAACGGTCAAACGGGGGTATCTCCTGTGAACGTGATACGGAAGGGAGGGGTGGAAAAAAAAATGAGCAATATCAGTCGCGCAGATTAGGGTCATGCCTTTTTCAGACTACCCGTGATTTCGGTGAGTGAGAAGGGCTATCACCGGAAGCCGGGAGGTCGAGCAAAGGGGTGGTACCGGGAGGAAATGGGGGCACAAAGAAACGTTTCAGGCAATCCCCTACAAAGGCCGAGCTTTCACGTCGAAAGAGAGGGAATGGGGGAACAGGGAGAAGGGGGGGAACCGACAGAAAGAAGATAATAAAGCATAAAAGATCCGGGACGAAGAGGCGTCGCGGAAAAAGGACGGGGTCTTACTAGATGTAAGAGTTAGTTGGTGTCTAACGAAACTTGTACAGACTGGAAAAGGAGGGATCACAAGAACGAGTTAAAACGATCGTCAAGGGAGAGGAGAGGACGAAACGCAAAAAGGGACTGGCACGACGGCAGCTCCAGAATTTACCTTGCAGAAAAAATATTCTCTCCAAAAACTCTGACCCCTGGCAGCCTTAAGATGCTAGTGGAAGGGAGGAGAGCGCAGAAAGCCCGATCGGTTAAAAAATCAAAAGAGAAATGGTGGCGAAAGCGGGAGGGACGCAGGGCGGCGAGAACTGCACTCGGGTAGTTCGGGGAATAGAAAATCTGTACGGAAAAGAGCACTTCGTAGGAGAAAAGTTGGGGGGTAAGCGTTTGCGTAAGGAGGAAAAGAAAGAGAAGATGCAAAAAAAGAAAATCAATCCGGACAAGAAACACGTGGTTTCTTAAAATGAGCGCCCAAGTGAGATATTAGTTAGGAACTGGTTACTATGAATAATACCGTCGGTTTAAAAAAAAAAAAGACGGGGTCAATTGCAAAAGGCGAGAGACTTCCAAGTACCAAACGGAATTCGGTCCACGAACTTCTACTTCGTAAATTGCGTCTCTCCGAGAAAAAATGTGAATACGAGCAAAGATACCTTGAAATCTCAGAAAAAAGCGAACGAGCCGCTAGCGCGCAAAGGTTGACAAGCTACGAGCAACAGAACAAAGGTAAGAGGAAAGATAGAGGGTAAAAATGTTTCATAAAAGAACGCGTCCGAAAAAAAGCGGCCGGAGAATAAGGGATGAAGGGAAGCTTCTTAATCAAGGGATGGGGAAAACCAGTGTCTCTTCTCTTCTAAAGTTCGCATCAAGAAGAGAAAAAGGGAAAAAACCGAAAGCCGTTGGGATGATGTAAGCAGAGAAGACTCTGACGGCTTCTACA
>Ga0179593_1330830_pt1 | contig 11012 bp, 15 predicted proteins | sample CZODoug2_1_08_16_FD_185931 | JGI IMG/M metagenome (GOLD analysis project Ga0179593, IMG submission 185931) | Vadose zone soil fungal communities from Angelo Coast Range Reserve, California, USA - CZODoug2_1_08_16fungal (PacBio error correction) | ecosystem: Environmental > Terrestrial > Soil >...
GGGTGCAATAACAGTTTGCGAACGAAGGGGTAAGTAGGCGCCTCCTCAAACGTAGCGAGAATCGGAAGCCGATGTTACAAATGCGTTACGAGAGGGGAAGAAAGAAAGGCAATAAAAGGGAAGTTTTTGCAGCGAAAATCACATAGCAATCACCTCCCGCTTAAGAAAATACGCTAAAGATCTTGGAGGGGGACAACAAAAAGCGAAAGAAGGAAATAAAACTGCCGCAACTAAAAGTCAGAAAAAAAGAAGAGCCCGGGGGTAGGCGTTAACGTGTTAATGGAGAGCAAGACGGGGAAACAAGAAATAGGAAGAGGAAAGTGTGTCGAGGCAGAAGCGAACACGTTTCCAACAAGAACTGGAAAACAAAAAACTGGGGGGGGCACAAACCCTTTCGGGGAAAGAAGAGAAATAAGAGAAGGAAGAAAGGGAACGCCCCTCAAAAGGGTGGAAAACATCTTTCAGTTCGGATCACACGGGCACAACTAAAAATCTCGCAGGAACCAAAAAAAAAAAAAAGAGGAAGAACAAGGGACAATTCCGGGCAAAGGAAGGGGGCGACAACAGTGGCGGAGCAAGGATGGACAACCGGCCACCCATATCCGATACTCCCAAAAATGTTAACAAGAGACAGGGAAAGCCAGGAAGAAAAGGGAAAACCACGCTGCCGAGCCAAAAACAGTCGCATCCAGAGGGACCAGGGAGTCGACCTTGGGGGGGGAAACGGATCAAGCGGAAAAAGTCGGGCGGAGGTAATCCAAAAAAAACTTCCCGCGAGGGGGTATCGAAAAAAAAAAAACGGAAAACCGACGCTGCAAATAAACGTGACAAGGAAAGGGTCAATTTTTGCTAAACACCGGCGGAAGAAATACGTCTTCGCATAGTAAGGAAAACGAAAATATACCCCCATTGAGAACCCTCGGTAGGACGTCAATCTAGCCGCCAAACCTGAAAAGCAAAGGGGCGGAGCAAACGAATGGGGGGAAAGGCAGAGTGTCCCTCCCACCTGAGAAGGGAGGAGATGCTTCCGTGTTGAAAAACATACAAAAAGTGATTGTAGAGCGGCGACAGGCTTTGCGACAATTGTGTCAACATCTTTGCCCATGAAACCCATGACGGTATCAATTTTAGTCTGACCAGGGCACAACTCCAAAGAAAAAGAAGACTGGGGTGTAAGAAAGTAAAAAAATCATTTGGCAAAACATGGCCATAAGGCCCCTCAACATACCTGGGAAGTAAACAAGGTGGTCTAACACAGGGAAGGTTAGAAGGATGGGCGAATTGGACGCTCCCGGCAAAAAATCGGGTTGGGGAAGGAGGGAATAAGAGCGGCAGGACTCACGGGCGTCCTAGAAGTATGGTAAATCGCAAAAAAAGTCTTTTGCAAAAGCTCAAAAAAAAACAAGGTTTGGAAAAGGATAAGAAGAACGGTAAAGGTCTACAGAGATATCCCTGGCCAAAATTGTCAAGCGCCGAAACGGATCAAGACGGGGTAAAAAAAGACATGAAAGTGCCGACGTTGGTCACTCCGGTGAACCAATGCGCTGTGCACCTGAGGACAATAGGAACAAAGAGGCAACGAAAAGAGGGACCAAAAAGAAAACTTTGAGAAACTAAAAGCAAACGTCAGGGGTTACTCAAAATACCAATAAAAAAAAAAAAAAAAAGCACCGAAAACAACGGTAACGAGCTCCAAAACCAAAAAGAGGGGGGGAGGGGGGAGGGGAAGATAAGAGGTGGGAAGGGGGGACGGGAAGTGATACGAGTCGTTTTCCTGGAAGTTGTAAACTTCCAGGCCTTAAATCAAGGGAAGGGGGTAGGGAATGTGGAAAAAGAAAGGGAAGGGTGGCAAAAAGGCGGGAGCTAAAAGCGGCATGTATGTCATGAACCGAAGGAATTCGAAGCAGTAAAGGGTGGAATCCTGGAGAGCAGGGGGCACAGGTCAGAAATTTCACGAAATCCACGAAACGGTGGGCCAGGGCAGATGGACCCTAGTGGCGAAAGCCCAAATAAGGGTAAAAAAAAAAAAAAAAAAAAAAAAAAAAAAAAAAAAAAAAAAAAAAAAAAAAAAAAAAAAAAAAAAAAAAAAAAAAAAAAAAAACACCAAACCCCAAAAAAAAAAAAAAAAAAAACAAAAAAAAACACACGGAAGAACCAGCAGTACGTCTAGAGCAAAAGTCTTTAAGTGCCACTCTATCCGTCCTTTTTTCCCAAGTTCTGTTTGCAAACAACGTCTCACAATGTGGCCGGCGACACCCTAGGAAGGGCGGAAACAAATTTTAAAACGCCCCATTGCCCGGCGCCTTCAGTCCGCTGAACTGTCAAGATTACAGACTAGCTTTGTGAGAACAGTGGAAAAACTCGCGCGGGGGGGGGGGTGGTGCAAACTCCAAAGAACCTAAGGAGAAACCGGAGGAAAAAAGAAGGGGGTTCAGTGAATAGCCGTTTATATGAAACGCTTCCAACCAGAAAGTCTTGATGTTCACAACGACAGCGCCGTACCTGCGACCAATACCGGGGGGGGCCACTGTGGGATACTCAAAAAGACGTTTTGAACCTCAAGACAATGATGCGGTGAGGGAAGGGTCGAAAGGGAAAAGGGGATTGCAAAGCACAAAAATTTCTCAAGGTGTGGGGACAAAATTCCCTACTCGAGTACCAAGCGACGCGGGGGGGAAATGGTGAAGGATGGAAAAAAAAGGGTCACCGGTTGATGGAAGCGGTTGCATTTCATAAAACCCAATAGGGGAGTGGTGCCATGGGGCACTGACCGAGAAAGGAAAGACAGAAAAAGAAAGTGTTCACAATGGAAATGGGCTGTGTCTGCTGTTGGCTGCAGGGGACACTGGGGGGTTGGGGAAAACGAAGAGGACACACCTGCTCAAGGAGAGGGACAAAACCGGCGATGCAGGTAAGGTTTTTTTCCAGGGCGCGGACACGTTAAAAAATCAACACTGGGGAACTCCGAAAATAGGACGCCAAAAAGCCGAAATGGGGGGGGCTGGACCACAAAAGCAGATTACACACCAAGGAGACGAAGCCCAAATAAGTGTTGCAAAGGGTCGGAAGGCAAATCCTGGGAGATAGGAGGAAGAGGACTACGCAACGGATCAGGGCGAAAAGGCCCGGGGACTAAACGCCAGCTGAAGAAATGGGCGCAAGTAAAAGTAATCGCCTAGGAGTTTAGAAATACCACCGGATGAGGGAAAAAGAAAAATGGTAAAAAAGAAGGAGAGAAAGACAGTGCGGGCGCGAGGGAACCCAGCGATCTGGAAGGCGAGCGAAGAACAGCGGAGATTATGGGGGGGCGACTAAACGTGCACGAGGGACAGGGCACCAGGGTCCCATTCCAGGCAGGGGCCGACCACTCCGTCACAAGAAATATTACGATATATGGACCCAACTATAAACAAGCAAAAACGAAAGAAACAAGCGGGATGGGGGGCGCAAAAAGGGGAAACACCAGCAGCAAGCATTCCAAACTACTGGTGGGGCGGAGAAAGAGTCGGGTGCAAATTTAAGACTACTTTCACCGGAATAAAAGGAAACGACACAGTGGCGGAGGGTGTGCGAGGGGGGAAATGAGAATTAAGAGGGTGGGAACCATCAGCATTCTTGAAGGGTGGACCACAGCCATCATATGGGGGTCTTTGCTATCAAAAGGAAAAAACCAGGAACCAAAAAAAAAAAGGGGGGAGTGGGACCACAGGGAACATAAGAGAAGCGGTCACGAAAAAGGCAAAATCTTCGAAATGCCTGAACGAAGCCCTTGCCACCAAGGAGCCAGCACAAAGCATGGCTGAGGAAATGTCAAATTTGAAAAGTTCAGAATGAACAAAAAAAACGAAGTAGGGGGAGGGGAGAAAGGAAGGGGAAAAAAAGCACGAAGGGGGAAAGGTGAAGAAACGAGGGGGATTACCATTTATTCGAACATCAACAACCTGCGACCAAAAGTTTGACCGCCAAAACGCAGTAGCGGAAGTTGTGGTAATAGGAAACCACCGAAGGAGGGAAGGAGGACCGGGGGAAGCCGGCGCGGGGTGCAAAAAAACCCGGGAACGTAAATGTGTATGAACGCGGGGTTTTGACGACGGGGGAGTTTATACCATCGGAAGGAACCAGGACTTTTGGAGGTCATTCCAAAAAAAAACAAAACGTGAAAGGGGAAGGGGGGTTTGAAGTTCCCCGAACGAAAAAGCCACAATGAGGATTCCCAAATCATAAAAAAAACCCGTACCGACTGGATGTGGGGTAAGTGGAAAAAGAAAGGTAAAAGGACGTGAGCCCTGAAGCCAAAAGAACGGTTGACACGTAAATGGCCGCGAGGAAACCAACGAAAAAACGCCAGCACCAAGTGGGCCTGGCCACACTAAAACATCAGAAAACTCAAGAGCAAAAGAAAAAACAAACAACCCATCGAAACAAACGTGTCAGTGACCTCGGAGAAAGACAAGGTTCGCGGTGAGAGGTCAAACAAAAAGAAAAAAACGCCAAAAAGCCCGAGGTTAGGAAAAAGGGAAAAAAAAAGGAGAAAGGGGGCCATCGGGCGCGACAGGACGAAAAATGTGTTAATCCTCGCCACCAGCCTGAAAGGGCTTCGCATGTGGGAATGAGTCAAAGGGTGCAAAAAGGAAAGGAAGGGGGGAGGGAGGGGGAAACAATGGGCCTCCCAAAACCACATATAAAACAACCTACCCAAAAGAAAAAGGGAACAACCTGGTTCCAACGTATTTTGTTTTCAAAATTTCAAGGCGATGGGCAAGGGCAGGCCTGGCGAAGCGGCCGGTGAAGACCACGCAAATGTCCGCCGGCGGGACCAAAGAGGTTGTAAACGCCTATAAGGCGCTATCGAGACCTCACACAACAAATCTTGGGGAAGAAAAAGGAAAGATGAGGAAATCGCTCGAAAAGGAGGGAGAAAAAAAGAAAGTGGACGAGCAGGACAGGCATAATGGCCGGCGTCCTCCGCCACTTCGCCAGGATAAACCAGATTGTTTTTGAAAAGAAGAATCGGGGAAAGCGGGGGGGGGAGCACGGGTCTCCTTGGGGAGGGGGTTTGTGTAAACTGTGATGGAGAGAAGCCCAGGGCAACACTGACAGAACGACTGAAAGACTGAAAAAAGAGGACCTAAAAAAAAAGCGAAGCAACACAAGGGAAAAAAACCCAGGAAGACGGGAGACCCAATAAGATATGCACGGAACCTGCAAAAAAAGCCTATTTCAAAATGAAGAGTTGGGTTTCTGAAAAGTAAGGAATGGAAGGACAGCCTGGGAGCAAACTAACTGCGAAAAAAAAGGGAGACGGACAAAAAAACCTTTGGGGCAAAAAAAAAAAAAGAAACAGTTGAAGCGGGGGGGAGATGGGGGGAAAATGAACCGGTCTTGGGCGCGGGAGAGTTGGAACAAACAAACGAAGTTTCGGGACAACCTAAAAACTAACGTTTGATACCACGGGGAAAAAAAGGGTACTGGGGGGTACAAGAGGGAGAAGGCGACAAAGGCCGGGCCCGGGAAAAAAAAGTGTTTTACCACTCACAAAACCCACAATTGCGAAGTAAAAAGGTGACGGCGGAAAGGAGCGGCTTTTCGAACAGTGAAAACTCTGTTCAAGCCCCAAAACTGTTAAAAAGGAAAAAAGACGACGATTCAACACGCCGGGAAAAGCAGAAGGTGTGGAAGGATGGGAAAAATCAGAAGGACTGGCCAAACGAGGAAAACTAACCAATTACGGCGACCTCGAAATAAAAAAAAAACGAGATCAGAATGGGGGGACAAAAAAAGTCGCCGGAGAAACGACCCCAGAGGTCAAAGACGGAGGGCGACGAGCCGCGTAAACCGAGGGCGGGAAAAACCTGAAAAAAAAAGAAAACAGGGGGGTATTTACATGGTGGAAAGCCAGGAAATAAGTCACAAACATCACACAATGAAGAGAACGTCGAAAACTCAACATCAAAAATGGCGTCTTTGTTTTGGAACGGGATGCGCCGATGAAATGGGACAAGGGGGGAGAATTTGGGGAAATCGCGGCAACGGGAGACGCCCAACAAGCCGGCTGACTCCAAACAATGTAAATCAAGTGGGCCAGTTCCAAACCAACACATTCCAAATGCTAGGGGGGAAACGTGGAGGAAAGGGACGCGTCGAGGGGGGATCTACGAGCGCCAAAAGGGGGGAGTCCGAGACTGAAAGGACGGGGGCATCAAAAGTCAAAGGGCAAAAATTTTCCAACCCGGAATGCATAAGCTGTCAAGCACCAACCTCCGGTAAAAGGTAGAGAAAAGGTAAAAACGACCAGGCCCCGTCAAGATGTGCCGGGAAACAGCTTACCGGACGGGTCACCTGGGGAAGAACAAGGTAAATACTCATCAAGTCTCAACAAACACCAAGGCCGGGGGGGGGAGGATGCTGTCATGCTGAGGGGGAAAAAGATTTGAAGAAAAAAAAACTGAGGTGTTTGTGAAGGAAAATTTGTCAGGCGGCGGGGCCGCAGCCCGGATCTGTCCCCTAGGCCAACGCTACGTTTGGTACCCCCTTTTTTTTTTAAAGGCACCAAGAGGTACGACAAAAAAAAAACGGGGGACCCGATTGCAAGTTTAAACGGCTCACGGAAACCATCGAACCTCGAAAGCGAGTCAGGGTCGAAGAAAGTTCGCGAAATCAGGACTGGGGAGTTTCCCACCGCAGACTCAAAAGTCAAAGGGAAAAACTTGCAGAAAAAGCCGCAAGCCCCAAAGACCAGTTGGTAATTTACGGCGGCTCAGCAATCTACCATGGGTGGAAAATGGAGGAAAGAAAAAACAAGCCACAAAAGACGTTGGAACAAATTTCAAAGCAAAGCCCAGCCCCTGGGACATTAGTGGGGGGGTTAAAGCATACGACGAAGAATGAAAAGGAGAAGGAACTCCTCGGAAGAAACACTAGTGATTTCGGGCTTAGAATCGATCCAAAGCAGATACTTGAACGTGGGGAAAAAAGAAACCCGTTGTCCAGGGTGGGGAAGTTGGGAGACCTCCAAGTTTCAAAAAAGAAAAAATGGATCAAAAAAACACCACCACCCCAAAACGAAACTGCCCGAGAAGAGAGCAATCCAATACGACAACAAACCGGGGGTGAAAACAAGCTCAGGAATATATCGAGTGGAAAAACAGGCCGCTAACAAAAAAACGTAAAACGGACACGTTCCGAACAATCCGGAAGCCCATCTTTGAACTTCGTTTAAAAAGTCACGGTCTTCGACAGGCAGCAACAGGCAAGCAAAAACGCTCGTCTCAAAGGGACAAAACCCGGGGGTCCCAAAAAAAAAATAACGGAAAAAAAAGGAAGAACAAGTGAACAGACGAAAACCAAAACGGCAATTCGCGAGAAATCCCCTCCCAAAAGAAAGCCCACCGAAACCCCTGAGAACAGCAAACTTCGAGGGGATGCAAAGAAGCAAAAGAAGAATAGTCCGCCCGCAATTGGCTGTCAAAAAAAAACAAACCAAAAGGAAAAATTCCAATCATAAAAAACAGTCGCCGTGCAGAACGGGCATAACGCCAAGGTGACAAGGGGGCGACAGTGAAACGGGAGCCGGGGGGCACATCGGGTTTGTGAAGCCGTGAAAGTCGTAATGTAATCAAAATAACAGGGCGAAAACAAAAGACTGTAAAGAACTGAAAAACAGAACGCCAAGGGTGGTGGGCAAGACGACTGTAAAAAGGATAAAATGGGGGAAAAAAAATTAATAATGGAAAAGCCGGAACAACAGGTTTGGATAAACGAAAACTAAAGGGGGGAACCCGACAGCATGCGTCACATAAAAACGAATCCCGAAATAAAAAATTAGGGTGGAATATGTCCAAGGGAACAAAGATCGCCGGCCAACGGGGGGGAAAGCGGATGCGGAAGGGAACTGTTCGAAGGTGCGCGGAAAGTACTTATCCAAAAGTCAAAACCGCCGAAACCATCATGTGCAAACTCCCAGGCACGGAAAAGGAGCTACCAGGAAGCAGGGAACGAAGGGTCCTGGGAAAAAAAGAAAAAGAGTCAACCCGAAAGGAAAACTAAGGAACATTGCCAAACTTCCGCCAACCAAAAGGCGGTTGCTGCAGAACAGAAGCCCGAAAAACAGGGAAGAATAATCTCAACAACACAACGAGGAGAGAAAAGAATTGGGGGGAAAAGGTAATGGGTAAACTAAGGTTCATACAGATGAACGGTGCTGGAAGTGGGGCAATGTACAGGGGAAGGCCCCAGATGCCCACAAAACAACACCGGGAAAAGAGGGAAAAAAAGGGGGCTTGGCAGTTCAACTGAACGCTTCACGGCTGACTGATGTCCTGGGGGGTGACCGAAAAGTTTGAGCGCGGACCGTGGGGCGGGAAAAAACTCGCCCCGTACGAAAAGGTGTCAAATCATTCACATCGAATGTGGCCTAGATCGGCTCGCCCGAGGTGCCGAAAAGAGAAGAAGAAAAAAAATTCCGAGCTCGTGATGGGGAATTCAAAAAAGAAAGATAAAAAAGTTACCCACGATTGGCAAAAAGTATCAATTCGCACGAAAGACCAGGATTCAGGGGGGAGAGACAAACTTTTTGAAACGCCAGGCCGAGGTGAACCAGGAAAGCTTCACGGAAAGAAAATGTAAAAAATCGGGGGGGCTGTCGGAACTTACGGCCCCGCTGGAGGGGGGGAAGCAGCACAAGAGGGATCCCCGGCGCAAAAACTTGGGGGTAAGGCACAGGACTTTGGCCGGGGCTGTCGACCTTGCACACGGGGAGGAAAGAAGAAGAATGTTGAAAAAAAAACTCCGAAATCGAAAATTCAAAAAAAAGGGTCTTCCATGTTTAATTACACCAGACGGGGGCCGAGGGACTGAAAATGCCGGTGCGGGGGGGGGGGAGGGGGACGATGAAAAAAGGGACCTCAACTGAAAAAGGTTCTCAAGGGTTGATGGGGGGAAATGCACGAATAATCAAAACATACGCGTGGTCAGGGAAATCAGGGTCCGGGGAGGGCAGGGAGGGCGGTTTTGTCCGTTTTTAAGGAAAAACCGAGGGTACAGGTGAAGTGACTGAAAAGAAAAGTTATAAAAACAAAGGCAACTCCTGGGGGGAAAAATTGCTGCTAAGGAGGACCCGTGGGAAAAAAAAAAACAAGTGGGGTGGGTCACGCGCTCGAACGGCTAAGGAAGGGTCTGAACCGGGAAGCTTGGTAAGTTTTAGGGCCAAAAAAAAATGAGGCAACCTTGGGAAGAATCGCCCAGGAGGCCCGCCAAACTAAAAAGGGAAAAAGAAGGGGTTGTAAATGGGGGGGGGCACGAACAAAAAAAAAGTTGAAAGACCCGATCGCGACCGCATTGGGTTGGAAGGGGAGGCGTGTTTGAGGTCGACCTTGTAAGGGAAGGCGGATACGCCAGCATCGAAAAAACCAGAACTGAAAGGTCACTGGCTGAATCTATGGAACAGGGGACCAGAAAACAACTGGCGAGGCCCGAGGGAAAAGGAAGTAAAAAATAGAGGAGTGACGGTTGCTAGCGTATAATATCTTGGTGAGTGGGGGGAACTCCACAGATGTCCGAAGAAGGCCAGGCAGAAGCGAGCACTAGAGGGACTTCGAGAGAAAAAACGGGTCAAAAGAAAATCTTCGGGAAAAAAAAAAGGACTCGGGGAACGCAGTCTGTAAACTCCGCAACGGATGACGATCAAAAGAAGGGCGGCCCGCCAGAAAGGACCCAGCGACGGCAATCAATTTTCGGGGAGAAGGAAAGCAGCATGCATCATCGAAAAATCCCAGGGGAAACGGAGGATTTGAGACTTCATTTTATGCCGCGGTCCAAAGCAACAAACGGTTGGCAGGCAGGGGGGGGAGAGGGGCGTTTTTGACGGCGACATTAAAATTGAACCGGAGAAAAAAAAAGTGATCCAGAGTGGGGGAAAAAAAACCAGGGCAACGGGAGGTAACAAAGCCGCGAACGGAGCCCCTGGCAGTTTCAAGAAAAGCTTCATCGTAAACAGGACATCTGTATGAATACTTGAACGCCGCCAAAAATTGCCTTACCAGCCGCGGGGCGAATGGCGGGCGAGGGAAATTCTTCAAATAGAAAGGGAAAAAAAAACAACGCCGAAGAGGGGCGGAAAAAGCAAAAGAAGAGGGGAAGTTCAAGAAAAAGTTGGTTAAAGGGGGGATTCTGTCTCCATGAATATCATTAACCGGCTCGGGAAGAGACTCGGAGAAGAAGCTGAAGAGGCGTGGGTCGCCGAGGGAGTGGAAAACCACATCGAGTTCGTAAAAGGGTCCTCGGGGGGTTGTTCGAAAAAAATAATGGTTGTCAAGACTTAGAATCTGAGGAAAAGAAAGGACAAAAAAACGGGCCGGAAAGCGGGGAAAAGGTCACACGTTAGAGAGAACAAGCACAGCATGGGTCCTCAAGCTCCGGCCAGTAAAATAATCCGGTTGGGGTACACATCGAAGTCCCCTGACCCGGAGTGCGCAGGCCGCCACCAAACCCGGCAAAAAAAAGTGCAAAAGGAAGTCAACAAAAAACAAAAAAGCAGAAAAAACACAGTGGGCCTGTCCAAAAATCCAGTAGGAAAACTCGCACGCGCCAGTGGGCAAACCCACGTCAAACGTCGGAAAAGGGCACTCGAAAAACCGCGGGAGGAAAAGGTTGAGTGCGGGGGGAGCTTAGAAAGCCTTCCAAAAGGGATCGGAGTTTCCACGAACAAACCAAATAAGTGCATCGACGCTTAACGGGGAAATCATTGGTCGCGGGCCGAGGCGGGGAACCGGGCAACTGAAAGGGGGGATGCGACCAGGTGTAAGACAAGTGGCAAATGAGTAAGTAAACGGGTCCAAGGGAACTTCTAGAAAGCTCAAAAAATCAAAAAGGAAACCAAGTGTTACACCGGAAGTGTTTGAAGGATGATTTTTCGTCGCGAGGGGGAGAGTGCGGGAACCTGGGTGCGCCGCGGAGCCGCTGATAGAAAAAAGGGGACGTAAAAGGAGGTTGTCACCCGTATCGTCTGAAGGGGA
>Ga0179593_1406704_pt1 | contig 11012 bp, 13 predicted proteins | sample CZODoug2_1_08_16_FD_185931 | JGI IMG/M metagenome (GOLD analysis project Ga0179593, IMG submission 185931) | Vadose zone soil fungal communities from Angelo Coast Range Reserve, California, USA - CZODoug2_1_08_16fungal (PacBio error correction) | ecosystem: Environmental > Terrestrial > Soil >...
TTGCTCAGACTGAGCTGGCAAAGACGGTTCCTCAAAAGAGACAATTGCGAATCCCGAAAACTGGAGCGCGAGGAGACACAACCGGCGAAAAACCCAAAAAAAGACCAAACTGGGTGCGAAAGAAACCGAAACAAGGTATATAAAACGAAAGGGAAAATAAAAATAAACAAAAAAAACTAAACAAAATAAACCGTGGGGGAGAGCAGAGTTGTTCCTTGACAAGGAACTGGACCGAACCAGAGGCGGTGGGGGGGAGGGGGGGGGGGGGGGGAAGTGGGGAGGTGGGGGTGAGGAGGAGTGGGGGGGCGGGGGGGGGGTCCACGAGAAGGTTTGTTACAGGCAGAAGGTCAAGATGAAGCCCAGAGAACAAAAAAACGCAACCGGAAAAAAGGTTCAGAATCGACAAAGCAACAGGGCCCCACAGAAAATGAAAAAAAACAAGGCAGGAAGCGGAGATACGAGGGCGAACCGGAAATAACCTTGACGACGGAAAAAAAAGCAAAAAGGTGAGCCCCCCCTTGAACGGGCGTCCTCGAGACGAAAGGGGGGGGGACAGCCGAGTTGCTGCAACGAAAGGCGAAAAGGGGGGCTGACGGCAAAAAAAACCTTTCGTGAAGAAGAGGACGAGGAGAGCTGGAAACGCTCTTCAATCGAACAGTGAAGGATCCGCAAAGGGGCCGCGGACCTATGCCAGAACGAAAAAAAAAGGCAAGGTCGACCGAAACGTCATGCGCCCTCGTGGAAAAGAGGAACCCCGACAATTGGCCGACAGAAACCAAAGACAAAGAGCAGAAAACCGTGACAACAGAACTGCCTTGAGCAAGGAAGGCGCCACGGGGAAAAAAAACTCCAAGGCTATCAGCCCAGCGAGGGGAGATCAACTCCATCGCGAAAATCATCAAAGGAGATGGACCACGGGAAACTAGGGCGTGACTGACGAAGTAGTTGTCTGATCTGGGCGAAGCGACAAAAAAAAAAACCCGAAGAGAAAACAATTGTGGACAAGACTCGGCTCTAACCAGGGCTTCGAAAAGTCGCCGACAGCATCCTTTGTGAGATCACAGGCAGAACACCGGGGGGGGAAGAAGAGACGGGGGCCGGTGTGATTCGACAAAAGCTACAAGGGGCGAAGGAAGCGCGAGTGAAGGCCCGTATCTTTACAGGGAGCACACAAGGCTAAAATGAGGAAACCATACGAGGGGGAGACTCTCGCTGAAAAAGTCGAATGCCTAAAGTGAGCAAAAGATTGGAGGAAAATAGGGGGTCGTAAGAAAAAAAAAAACATATTACACAAAACCAAAAAAGCGGCAATAACAAACCGCGAACAGACAGGGAGAAGCCGCTCAAAGCCTATTGGGTACAAAAAGACTCAAAACTTATAAAAAGGGGGAAAGGGGCAACCAATAAAGGAAAAGCTCCAGAGGGGGGCAAAGTCGGAAGATCAAGGTGGAAACGGGGGCACGCCGTGGGGGGCCGCACAGTAAAACGCGCAACACATAAGGCGATTCCAAGGGTGAAAAACATGGAAGATCGTACCGTCACTTGAGGCAAGGAAGGGAACGGCCTCAAAATTGTAAAAAAAATAGCCAAAGGGGCAGGAAAAGGGGGAGTAGATAGAGACACTTTCATAGGAGTCCGAATCCCTACATCAATGACACAGCCTATGGGCTGGACGAGAATCGATCAGGGAAAACCAAAAAGGACGGGGCCGAAGAGGGGGGAAAAAAGGATGTGAACGCAGACTCTAACAAAAAAATGCCGTGTACAAGAGCGCAGGCCACTGTCTAAAAAAACCAAAAATCCGAGCGCACCGCCGGGAGGGTCAAAGAGACTCGGCTCGCCGCCCTTCAAAGGGATGAACGGTAAAAACGGGAGTTGCGATAATAGGGGGAAAACTTCGGCGGAAATCAACGTAGGAAAGAATCAAAAAGGCAGGCGATGGGGACAGCTGAAGAGAAAGAAAAAGGCCGGGCCACCCGTGGGCGCAAAACGGCGCTCGCGACCGGGACGAAGAAAGACAGGGGCGATATGAAATAAGCTGATCGTACCGGATCAGGCCGGAGAAAAGACGAAAGAAAAGGGGACTCGAACAGCGAAAACGCAGCAGCCTAGACCCGAGCAGACAATCCGCTCGTATCATCAAAAACCTAGGTTTCACCTGCTAAAACGCAGGAATTGACAGGAGGTCGTGAGAAAAAAGAACAACAACAAAAAAACAGGAAGGGATGAAAATAGAGAGATAGAAAAAAAGTAAAAAAACGCGAGAAGCCGTCGGGAACCAATTCAGGGGGATACGAGGTCTCCCGGAGACGACGAAAGGAATCGTCGTCGGGGGGGGGGCCGACAGGCGGAGGGACCATGCAAGGAAAGGGACCAAAACCGGTCGAAAAACTCAGAAAACAACCAAAAAAAAAAAAATAAAAGATCCGAAAAGGACGGAAGGAAAAGAGCAATCATCACGGGGGGAAGGCGGGGCTGACCAGCACTCGAGCAACGGAACAACATCTAAGCGTGTCTTGTCGCCGTGAAAAAAACGGGAGAAAAGAAAGAACTAACGGGGGAAAACAGTAAAGCCAGTTTCAGACCCCGAAAACGAGCGAACAGAAGACAGGGATGAAAAGAGAAAAGCAGGGATGGACACACCGGAACCCGCCAAAAAAAAATAAAGATATGAGGCAGGGCGCCGTTGGGGTCCATCAATAACGGGGAAAAAAAAAACGGACCAGAGGGAAGAGAAACGAGGGGGCCCTCAAGCAAAGCAAGCGGCCGCACAAAAAGTGATTTCGGGGAAAGATGGGGAAAAACATGGCCCAATACTAACGTAAAACCTGGATGGCAACGGGGGGGAACAGAAAAAGGTAAAGGCAAGAAAGGGACGTACAGTACTGAAAAGATCGACTTAAAAAGAAAATGGACTTGCACCACGTTTAAGAGTGGAAGGCCGTGGTTACTGCGGCTACAAACACAAAAAATTCGTGAAACGGACTGAATGCAAAACGACGATAGATAACCTGTGATCAGGAAAAAAAAAAGAAGTGAAGCAAACACCTAGAAGGGGGAAGTAAGGGAAAAAGCGCCGAGGGAAAAGCCGCTGTGGTCCGCACGCTAAGAAAAAAATTTCGAAAGGGAACGAGGGAGGGCCAACTCCTGAGATCTAAAAAGCGTAGGACGCGAAGCGACACAACGAGCTACGTCCGAAAAAGGCCATACCGCGGCTCAAAGAGGAAACGCCGCAACGGCGAGTCACGGAAACTGAAAATAGAGGAAACAGTTCTGCCGGAAAAACAAGTGAGCTGCTGACGGAGGCTTGAACGTAGAATCCGTAGCCAAGGCAGCACCTCAAGTACGCAGGTCCGGGGAGAGAATCCGACAACAGACTTCGGAGAAAAGGAACTAACGGTGGGGCTCCCAGCAGAGGGGGGGAGGCCAGACGGCGGGGGGGGATCCAACGCAACGCCGATGAGAAAAACAAGAAGGTCCGCGGCGGCAAAAGTGCAAGAAGTAGTTCCGGTGACAGGGGGGAGTTACCGACGAAGGAAGAAAATTTTGGAGGACGTACCTTCAAAAGGGGGGGAGAAAAAAGTAAAAAGGGCAACGTCGACGATTCGTACGGTCTGAAAGAAAAGTCGATCCTTTCATTTGACGCAGAACGGGAGAGGGGAAAAGGAGGAAGCGAAATACGAGAATAGACGGGTCTAACCTCCAAGCCCGAGAGAGGGGTCCCACAACCCCCGGGTGACAAGGTTGCCCCCGGGGATTAGTATACCGACGGCCCAGGTGGCCCAGGAAGAGGGGACAGGCCAGAGAGCATCCGCGTGATAGATACAAAGCAGGTAAAAGGAGAGAAAAGTTCAGGACAATATGTGACGGTCGGAAAGGAAGCTCGGGCCAACACGCGAAGGGTGCACGGCCGAAACGATCGCCGGCTGAAAGCAAACAAAAAAACGGAGAATGGCCATTGAAGGAGGAGAGAAAAAAAAGTCTCCGGACCTTCCAGGGCGCAACGAGTCGCGGATCGAATCACAACGACGGAACGAGGTGAAAAGGACGTTTGGAAAAAAAACGAGTACATGGAAAAAAAAAAAGCCTCGCGACACCGCGGGGAGGGGAAACACCATCGTTGCGTGGTCGCAAGGGGGGGAAGGGTCAGACCGCGCGAAGGAGAGGAAAAGGCAAAAACTCCGAATTGATCGAGACCGATCTGGGTCAGAAGGAGCAATCGGCGTGATGAGGGGCGAAACAATAGCTGAACCGCCCCTAGCCGTCCCCAAAAAGGGAGAACTTCCCATTAAAAAAAACAAGGAGGGGAACCGGACCAGGAAACCCCCAACAAAAGGAACGTACCTCGGGAACGATCCTTCGTGGTACACTTGGGGCCGGGAGGCTCAGACTTCACCGCCTCCGTCGCCGATTAGTCCTGGGGGGAAAGAGGTCAACGGGGGGATGAGCTGGCAGGGGGGGGATATGCACTGTTCTCTAGAGAGAGCGAAAAGTGCAGAAAAAGGGGGTGAGTCTGAGGACTGCACGACAGATAGGGGGATGGAAACTGAAGAAAGCCATCCGAAAAAAAAAGGGCGATTGCATTCCCAGAATGCCTGGGAACGAACGGAACGTCCGAGAAGAAAGCCCGAAGGGGTAGCGAGTGCCTAGCGGCCCCTACCAAGCAGACCTTACCAGGCGCACCTCCAAAAAAAAAAAAAGAAAAGCAAGAAAGGGAAGACCTCTTGGAACCCGAGCGATGGGGGAGTAGAACTTAAAAGAAAAAAAACGCATGGATGCAGCCGAAGACTCATTGAAAAGGCGACCAAGATCAGCTTGGGGGGGGATGTCTCCCGTCTCAGCGTTTCATCCAGGGGGCTCAAACAGAGAACATCAGATCCGAAGTATAAATAAGAACGGCAATATCGCCGGAAACAAAACCAAGTTCGCGCGGACAGCGGGGGGGAGGAAAAGGATAAAAAAAACCCAATTCGTTGTTCTAAGAATAGTCTGGAGGAACGTCCTGGGGGAAAAAACGAACAATCGCTACCGGAGACTCTAGAAAAAAAAGGAAAAGACGCGCAGCAGAAACGGAGGGAAGCCCATAGCAGGCTGCATTAAACAAGTCCATCGCACAGGCCCGTACAAACAAAAGAAACAGGAAGAAAAACCCGCACCCTCACTTAAAAAAAAGGGGAAAAAACCAATCGACGTTGGAGGGCCTGAAAATGCAGGGAAAAGACGGATCACACCAACGGAAAGGAAATTAAAGAGAGAGGAAATCGTTAGGTAAGGACCCCGTCCGTAGATGGGTTGAAAGGGGGAGAAAAGGTGGTCGAAGAGGGAAGGCTGACAAGACTGGTCGGGCCAACCCGTCCTTGCGAAATTATACACATGCGGCGAGGGGGGGAGGGGAAGGAGGGACGCAAAAAAGCTCACGTGTTCGACTAGGTCCGTTGGAGAGGGGAGGGGACCAAAAAAGACGAGAAAATCCCCAACACTATCGACTATTCAAAAAAAGAAATTTGAGAGAGGACACGAGCGCGCCGCGCCAAAAAATCGGGAAGGGGGGAGGGGAGAAAAATGCCGCCTCTGCGGTAAGCTGGAATATCCCGAGAGCACTGGGAAGGAGGAAAAACCCTAGCAGGCAAGGAAATGGGTGACAAACCGGGTCTCTCCAAAAAAAAATCACAAGGAGGAAAAGAGAAAGACAACATCAAATCCCGGGGGGAGGCAGCGGAGAAGGAGATGACGAGAGGGGGAAAGACGACCGCTCAAAATTCGGTAAGGGGGACGCGAAACCGTACTAGATTACCGGAAAGGTCGGGGCGCGGAAGGAAATGAGTTACGCCGGTCGGGCCCCTGATCAGCTCTGGCATGGCGGTACCTAATCACAGGGGGGACCCGAAATGTGGGGAGAAGAGAAAACGCAAGATACTCGGTATCAAAAAAAAAAGAAAACAGAAAAGGAAGGACGGGGGAACAGGAACGCACCCTTAACCGAAAGGGAAATCAAAAAGGCAAGCGAACGCGGACTAGGAGGACAGCAATCACCATGTGAGAAGAAGGCGGGAAACATTATTCCGTCCCTCCAAAATTACAGGAAAGAAAAGGAGGCATAGTTTATTACGTCTTACTCCGGGGGGCGGAGTTTTGCCAACGGGAAAACTAAAGGCGTTCAGGAGCCCCTCATTGGCAGGAATGGAAAAAAAGGGTGGGGGGGGACAGTCTCCCTCGAGTAAAGTATCTGACTGCCCGGTAAAAAGGATTGCTAAACAGATGCCCAAGTAAGGGGGCAATGAAGAAACGAATTGCGGCCGTCCCGAAAGTCGCCACCGAAGGTGAGGAGGCAAAAGCAGAAAGGAGGAACCAACACGAAACACGGTCAAAGCAAGCGGTGGAGGAGCGACCGATGAAAGTACCGCGGCGGGGGGAGGTCCAGACAAATAAAAAAAGAAACCGCACAGGAACGAGTTAGGAGGTTGCCAATCGGAAGGACAAGTTGCAAAAGAAAACAAGTCCTCGCCGGAATAGCGTGGAAGCAAGGTTTTGGGCTGCCTATAAATGATACAAAAAGGGGGAGGAAACGCAACTGCGAGATGGTGGGTCCAGGGATTACGTACAAAAAAAAAGTGGTTGCCAATACACAGACGAGGCAAAGAAAAGGGCAAGAGCTATCCAGGTTGGGGAACCCCAAAGCGTTGAAGCAGAACGGGAATAAATAAGAATCACGAAAAGACCTTGGGCAGAAGGTGCCAAACTGTGCTTTGAAAACCCATGCTCGCTAAAAGGGGGGGCAATAAGAGGGCTCAACGAGCCGGGCCGCTGGGAAAAACATTCGAGAACGGACCTCACCAGAAGAGAGAGGGAGCATCTCGTGAGCACTTCCCCTAACCGCGGCAAATGTAAGGAGAAAAAAGGACCACGGCCCGAAATGCAAGGGGACAGAAAAAATTCCGCAGGAGAAGTGGAAAGTTCGTCGGCCTCTTGAGACGGGGGGAAATCAAGGGGAAAATGGGGAAGGACAGGAAAACCAATAGCACTCGCAAACAAGGGACAAACCAGAAACAAAAGGATCTGTTAGAGGCAGTGAAACGCAAAGCGGACTAAGGAAAGGGTCAGCCAGCAGCACGGAGAAAAAAGATAAAAGAATCACGCGCGAGAGAGAATGTACCACGCCACAGAGGGAGTGATCCGAGAGTGTGGGGGGAAAACGAGATCGCGAAAGACCCCAATAAAGGGAGAAGCTTTCAAATGAGATCTGCCGGGAGTAGGGGCAAAGTCGCCGGCCGAAAGATCAAACTTTGGCCGGGCCGTCCGCACCCCTTCGAGATCAGTTGCGGGGGAGAAAACGGAAGGAGCACCTAGGCAAGTCGGGGGAGGCAGAGAATGCTGCCTGAGACGAGCCACTACGCAGAAGAACGGGGGGGGGGGCCGGCGATCGAAAGCCGGGGCCAAAAGCTCTGGATTTTTCAAAATCGGGAGTCGAGAAACTACAAAAAAAAACCAAAAGCATAAAATGCTTGAAAGAAACGCCGGACTAAGCGCGCGTAGGCGGTGGGGAGGGGGAAGGGGCTCTGCGAAAGACAAGAGCCGAATCAGAGGCGGAATCGGGGACGAATTCGCCAAGGGCGGTTGGTTTGGGGGTTCGCCGAAACGGACAAAAAGGTTCACGGTGCACAAAGGGGGACAATGAAAGAAAACGATGGCCTTGGACAGCGCAGGGGAACAAGGGAGAACGTGCGGGCGGCCGTCAAGGGGCAGAAGTCGAGATAGCAGTGTGCAGGGAGACCGAATCAAACAGCAAGCAAGTGATCGGACACCGAAAGGGCAGGGCAGTGTGGCGCAGTAGGCGCCCTGCCGGGGGACGGGGAGATTAACAAAGCTGGCACGACAAAAAGACTAAAATATCTTGAAAAGCCTGGTTTCTCGAGGGGGCGTGGAGCCCCACACGCGGAAAACGGCCTCGAGCAGAGGGGGGTTCAACTCAGGATCTCGCTTCGCAACGTTCACGAGAAAGAGCGGAGTGCCAGGGAAGAAGAAATGCTTCAGGGGGGGGGACATAAAAATAAGGGGATATAAAAAACTTTCGAGGGATATTTAAAGGGATGACAGCCTGGGTAAAAAGGTGCGCGGGTCTTCGAGACAAAGATGAGGACGATCGAAAGGGGGGAAGAGAAATGGGTCATAAGTCCGCGGAAAGGGCTCCGAGAAGAAAGGGTAAGAACGCTCCGCAACGCCCAGCGATCTCCCCCCAGGAATCAGGCAGCACTCAAATCGAAAAACAGAAGGGGGGCACTAAGGGAAGAATATCTGGGGGGTGTTCGAGGAGGGGTTTCCTAAAAAAGGACTCTGCAAAACAACAAAAAAAATGAAGGGTATTAGATATAGAAAAAAAGGGGAACACCCTCGAAAAAATCCAGAAAAGAGCAGAAAGAGGTAAAAAAAGTCGAAAAATGATAAAAAAACACCGGGCCAGAGAAGCACGTCAGGGGGGGGACCGAGAAGCACAGCGAGTCGTAATAGGGAAAGACGCCGAAAGTAAGGAACGATCAGCCTGAAAGTAACCCCTAAAAGGGCGCAGCATAAATCGCCGAAAGGGGTACCGCGGCCAACAAAAGGGTTGCACAAACGGCGGGGGACGACCGCTCGTTAAGTAAAATCAAAAAGACTGGCATCTGCAAAACGCCGGTTGGATGAAACACAAGGAAAGTTCAGCTGCGCAAGCCGAAGACAGTTCTCGAAAAATGTACTAAAGCCTAGACACACAGAGAACCTCAGAAGTGGACGGAGCGAAAAAAAACTTCGAAAAACCAAAGAACAAGCAGATAATCAGTAAAATACCTGGGTCCCAGGCAAAATTCCGCAACCGAACATACTTCTCAGGAGCGGAGGCCCGGCAAGTCGAAGCTCCCAGGAGGGATATTTACGAAAAAAAACTTGAAACAAATCAGCGACGAACGAAATACCAGAACTTCCGCCAAAAAAAGGCTAAGCCAGTAAAGTGGCCAAGGCAAAAAAAAAGAGAGGTAAAGGAAAGGTGCACACGTAACAGAGCGCCTCGGCGACAACCAAGGGAGAAAGGAGAGGGCAGCGTCCTTCTAGTTCAGGAAGGAGCGAGATGTTTAAAGAAACAGCAACCCAGACGAAGGCCGGCGGTAACGGCACGTAAAAAAAAAGTGAATGCCCGCGGTGGGGGAGACGAGGGGGGCGCTCCGACGAAATCTGAAGTGGGCCCTCGGCTTCGAAAGGAGTTCAAAAAAAAAGACCCGCGAGAGAAAAAGCTTAGGCGCGAGGCCAGGAAAAAAAAAAATTGCGCCAAAACGCAGCCGAGGAAGGACGAGTTGTTAACGCAGGGGTCTAAAGACCCGCACAAAGATTCTGAGGAAACCGGGGGTCTTCATGAACCCAGTTATCGGAGGGGGAAAAACGGTTGTGCACAAGCAACTAGGAAAAAAAAAACGAAAACGAAAGCTTAAGCACTAAGGTAGCTGGGATTGACTCGCTCAAGAATCTCGCCAGACTTACGAGAAAAAGGCAACAAACGTGGTGAAAAAAAAGAAGAAAAAAAAAAAAACACGCCGGGGGGGGTCCAACTGAGGGCCAAGGGCGGCTGATAGACACATGAATGAAAGGAAAGTCTCTTAAGGAAAATCACCATGTAGGAGAAGAATAAGTGGTGACCCCGGTACGCGGAGGCCTCTGTGGTCATTCACGGGAAAAAAGGGCCATAGACCGTCACGGGAAGGACTCCGCGCAAATTCTCAAGAGGGTAAATTCAATAATTGTCCGGAAAGACGCGGTGCTCAGGAAAAGGAACCGACCGCCGAGAAAGATCTGCGTAGAAGTTTCTGTAAGAGCACCGCCAGAGATGACACTTGCCAAGAGCCGCCGGTTGAAGAAGGGATTGCCAAAATTAGCTCGAATTAAGAAAAAAGGGGAGGATGTGGGGCCCAAGCCTCGGAACAAGAAAGATCGGAACGGGAGAGATAAACGCGGTCACCAAATAGAACGTCTCGTCCATTGGGAGCCACAGGAGTCCATGATGTGATAAAACCCCAACGGCAAGGGGGGGTGGTCGACGGCCCAATCACAAAACCGGTGTGCGCGCGATAACGGTGAGAAATTAAATCTAAATCAACAGGGAAGACAAATCGTGAAAAAAAAAAAAAACGATGGAAAGGGGAGGGGGGAGGGGGCAAGAACCAGAAAGGGTAGGGGACGTAAAAGAAAATACGGTGACATCGAAGACAAGGGAGCAAATCAAAATGGCGTCTAAACCAACTCAAAGGGTTTACCGTGGTCGCTGTTCTTTGGACTGGGCACGCGGTCGAAACAGGCGAACGCCGAGTAGGGAAGGTAGCCGAGAAAAAAAAACCTCTCAGTCAAGCGATGCAAATAGGGGGGATAATATATCGGACCAAAAAAGGGGGAGAAACCCAACCGGGGGCCGAAAAAAGACGAACAACAGATAGAGGGGGAATAATACGCCAAGAGCTGTTTCCACCTTTTACAACAAGCCCCAGAAGCGACGCCTCAAAAAACTCAGTTTAAAGAAGGGAGAGCAGGATCGCCGGCGAGCCTTCGGAGAAAAGGGCCTGGAGGGGAGGGAGGCATCACTGTCTATGCCAGGCCAAAGGTTACGGGGCACATTCTTCGAGGGGAAGGGAAGGGGACTCAGACGGGGGAAAGTCAGACGCAACACGACCGAAGTCAGGGGGGGGATCGCCTCAAAATCCTTCTACCAAAGTGCGGGAGAGGAATACCGAGTACGGAGGAAAAAACGAGAAAAGAAGGAAAGATGGAACGAGCCTACAAGGAGGCCGACACATTACAGAGAGGAAGACGTCAAAAAAAACCGTATCATATGCTATCCCGTAGGGGGACAACCCGCGCGATGTGCACGGCTCTTCCAGAAGAGAGGGAGGCCAGAAAAAAAGGGTCAAACCTAAAAACACCGGTAAATGTTCTCCGGTTCAGACGTGGGAGCCGCGAACGAAAAAATATCTCCGAAGAGCCAGCCGATGGGAGAC
>Ga0179593_1518125_pt1 | contig 11012 bp, 9 predicted proteins | sample CZODoug2_1_08_16_FD_185931 | JGI IMG/M metagenome (GOLD analysis project Ga0179593, IMG submission 185931) | Vadose zone soil fungal communities from Angelo Coast Range Reserve, California, USA - CZODoug2_1_08_16fungal (PacBio error correction) | ecosystem: Environmental > Terrestrial > Soil >...
TTCCGCGCATGCGAGGAACAAAAAAAAGACAGAATCAGCCTAGGGAAAACAGTTACATTGACAAGGGCAGGCTGGGAATCAAACTAAAGTTGAACGTTAAGCGGGTGGGGCAAATTTCTCTGTGTCTTTCACTATTCGGACCAGTCCTTACGAAAGGGGGAAGGGAACATGAGTCAGAAGGGGGTTTAAATGGAGGAAAGAGGGAAGGTATCAAGTAAGAAGGGCGTATGCCAATCAGGGCAAAATAAACTTGAGGGGGTTCTCTTGAAGGCCCTTGGCCGGCATGCCAGGAACAGGGGGAAAGGAAGAAAAAAAAAAAAAAAAAAAAAAATAACGCTAGTCGGCACTACATGGCCGTGCGTGGATGGGGGAAAATCCTCCGGGCCGCCCGTAGGTTCGAGGAAATCGCAATAGTTTTGACCAGACGCGTTCCTGTTTAAAGAAAAGGGGGGGGAAAGGTGGAAAAGAGGAGAGGCTGAGGCAGGGATGGCAAAAAAGGGTGACGGACTAAAGACAGGAAACACTTCCAGCCAAAGAGGGACTGGGATAGGTGGTCATAACAGTCAAGGGGAAAAGGCCTCAGTGTGCCCAAAAAGTTCCCATGTGACAGTCAAAGAGGGGATGGTTCTCCAAAGGGGGCATACACCTGGTCTGAATAATGGCTTCCGATCAAGAGTCAGAAATGTCGATCCGCCGGGGAAAGCCGTTGCATCTCAGGGGGGGGGGGAAAAAAAAACTGAAGAAAGCAATTTAGTTCGCCAGCAGGGACGCCCGGGGGTAAGAAAGGTGAATCAATGGGATGGTTCTCACTCGTGTTGAAATTAACGAGGAATCGGGGCGAAAAGTCGGTAACCCAATGACTTTATGGGACAAAACAAAAATTGGGTTGCAAGTGAAGAAAAGACCTGGGGATTTTCCCGGAGGAATGAACGAAGGAATGAAACATAGAACACAGGGGGACAACGCGCCCAGCATTGAATTCGATTCTCTCCCCCAAAGGGCGAAGTAATGTATAGCCGCCCTAAAGGAGGCGGTGGCTCAGTGAGAGAAAAAAAGGGGCTTGATCAGGGAAGGACACCAGGGCCCATAGACAGAGGAAAAGAAAAGTGATAAGGCCCGCCGCGCGAAAAAGTAGGCACCACCTTGTCGGGAAGTCAACAAGGTGAAAAGAAAGAGCTGCAGAGCGGCACCCAGGCACGTCTGACCAGGTTGGGACGGGGGGGATGCAGCTTCACAGAAGAAGGAAGCGTGCAGGGGGAGAGACAAAAGAGTGAGTTTTGAGAGGGAAAAGTCAACACGCGTACTAAGGCTGGAGCCCGGACCCTCCAGACCAACCTGAAAATCCTTTTTCTACCAGAGTCATAGACCCGTCCCACAGAAGGGGGGGGAAAAAAACGGAAACGGCAAAGAGAGGGGCGGATCTGGAGAACGGTAAAAAGTATCAAAACCCCTCGAGCAGCCTCGGAAGGGGGAAACCAACGGCTGCCCTTCGCCGGGGGGGGCTTAAAAACCAGATCGACATGGCTTCCAGGGGGGGGAAAACAAGGGAAAGAATTCAGATGAGAGGGACTGGGCCCGGGAATCAGAGAAACACAACACGGATGAATGGAACATACTTTCCCTAAGAGTCGGAGCCGGGACTAAACTGAAAAAGAGGGGAAAGACAAGTAGATCGGGGGGGGGGAGCAAACCGGCGCCGGAAAAAAACCAGGGGTTCCAAAGACCAGCTTTCTTTCTCGAACGCGACTGGCGCTACTGCAACATGGAACATATCGGGCACGGAAAGAGATAGCGTGTTCCGTGAAAAGGAGTGGACGAGGTCTATCAGCGGATTGAAAAAACTATTTGAAAGATGGGGGACCTTTTAGGCGGTCAGACTCTGGGGAGGGAAAGGGGGGGGTACCAGGACAAGGCTCTTAAGCCGGAAAGAGATCTAGCGCCATCTTGTAAACCTCCATAGGGAACTGGAGGGAAACTCTGGCCAAGTAGTTTTGAAAAAAAAAGAGGATTTCATGCGGGAAGAGAGAAATGAGGAAGGACCATACAAAGGTTTTAGTAGTAAGACAGATCTCTTCTTTAAGATCGGGGTGACCGAGTGCATTTAAGGGAAAGAAAGAGAAATGTATCCGACCGTTGGGGATTCATCAAAGGAGCCAACCAGGTGCCCTATGCACTAAGGTGTTGCTTAGAAAGCAACAAAATGACAGTCCCCATAAAGGGAAGGGAGAGAGGGAAGGGGGGATGAAATTTACTCGAGGGGTAACAGGTTTGTAATATTGCTCCTGAGGGGAAAGGGAAATCTTCCGGGAGAAAAAGGAACCGTGGACTGCAGAGAACCAATTGTGTTGGAGAAAAAGAGTGCGAGACGGAGGAAAGGGAAGCCGTAGTTCATAAACAGTGCAGTGACGCTGAAAAGTATTCAGCCGCATAAGATTAAAGAAAAAGGAAAAAGGCCCCTGGCGAGAACTTGGGGAAAGAAAAAGGTTCCGGTCCTCAAACATATCCGTCCGAAGGAGGAAAAAATCCCCCTGATTAATCCTAAAGTGGGGAAACGCCACGGGAGGAGGTATGAGAAAAAGGGAAAGACTGAAAGTGTAGTCAGGAAGAACAGCTGCGCGTGCCGGCCCTGTTGGGGAAGGGAGTCGCCTGTTTGTCAACTGGGATGACAAACTATACAAAAGAAAGCGGGGAATTCCTTTCAGACGGGTCCTCAGGGAAACGGCCATTTTCCACCGAAACGGGTACGGGCAAGGGGATGACACTAAGGAAGAGGAACCGTCAGGGAAACTCAAGCGAATAGCAGGAAACTGGAAAAGAAACTTGCAAAGAGGTCCCTCAAAGAAAAAAAAAAAGGTTCCTTCAGGGAGGGGTGAACCTATAACGAAAAGGGGTGATGTTAGTCGACTAGAAAAGGCTTTGTCTTTGCAAGATGCTCTTTGGATGAAACATGCGCAGGAAGGGAAAAGGGTCAGAGGAAAAAACAACCTTTTGGTAGGTGCTTGGCGATCTAGGGGGAAAAATATCCTTGAGGGAGGAAGATTTCAACCTCCTTTAATCGGTGCCTAAAAGAAACAAACCTTGGAAGAGAAAAGAGTCAAAAGGAAAATTGATGGTTACCAGCACCCGCTACTCGTGAACGTTTACTTTGAAGTAAAAGGTTAAGGAGTCAATGAAAGGGAAGGTCTAGTCAGGTGGAGAAATGGATTTGGGAAGGTTCTGGGTATACATCAAATTCCAAGAAACGGGTATTATTAAAGAAGAGAAAAGTTGTCTCCAGTAAGAGAAACCAAGAAACTTCGATTCTTCCTTCTTCAGTCCCAGGGGGATTCATTGCAAGCCGCGGTGTCAGTACCCAACGTTACGTGGGAATATTAACGAAAAACTTGGGGAAGGGCTGACGGAAATTCGATCGCGGCGTTGGCTACGGTTTCGTGAGGCAAGAAAAAAAAATTCAGATGGGTTACCGGGTAGGAAGAAGATGGCCGTGTGGGGGGGGAACGAATTTCCGAGCAAACAAATCAGTTAAAAAAAAGAACTTTGCTGTGTTTTGTAAACTTTGCCTGAAAAAAAAAGATAAGGGTAAAAGCAAAAGGGGGACAGACTTGCCTGACTAATTCTGCTTTGAGGGGGAAGAAAACAGTTAGGACCGGGGAGGCTAGGCGGAAAAAGCTTCCTAAGAGAAAAGGGGGATATATAGTCCGCAATGGACCTGATAATCACGACGCACTGGTTAAGAGACCAGTTACTTTCGAAGGGGGTTACTCGGGCGTCTTGAAGATGGGGAGGGTTCAAAGCCGTTTGAAAAGAACTATAAGATCACTTCAAACCGCGGTCCGGGGATGGGTGGACAAGAAGTCTGAACAATTAACAGACAATTCCTAAAAAAAGGGCCATTTCCAATTCGACTCAGACTGGTTCAGGGCAAGAAAAAAGAAGAGCCGAGTGAGGACAGTTTAAGAGGAAAGCCGCAGGTTTCGGACTAAGTTCGTATGATCGCCGGTTTACGATCAGGGGAATCCGTCAGGACGTGGAAGGGGTTGACATAGAAAAGGAAGTCAAATTGGTCGCACCAGCAAGGTAATCTGATGCGTAGTGTTTTCCATCCGCGTTCAGGAAAGCACGTGTTTAGGAAAAAGAGCAGAAGCATGGAATTACAGGGTCGTCGGACACACTTGTTACGCCAACAAAATTGGTTCTAGGAGGATGCGGGTGAAGAGACCGGTATTGTCCCAGGAGGGGTAGAAAATCAAGGAAGAGACCAAGTTGAACAAAAAGCGCGCCAGTTGATACAAAAAAAGAAAGTCCAGTACTGGGCTGTGTTGGCGGGGAAGTGAGCAACAGGAGGCACTAGTGTCAGGATAAAAAATCCCAAGGCTCAGAGGAGAAATGGCGACGGACCCGGGAGTGAAAAGGGCCTCGATCAGCGTGATCTTCCAGAAACGTGTACGCTTCTAACGCCAAACGGTGCGGTCCATTAAGGAAGTACACGCTAGGAGGATCGGGAAAGGCTGGGAATAGGAACGGGTTGTCGATTGACTTAAGAGGGCTATCAGGCAGCGCAGGGGCGTAAGCGTTAATCCCAGCCTGCTAATATACAAGTATAAAAGACTTCGAACAGACGGGAATCACACTCTTCTCAAAGAAGGGGTAGGACCATCTCTCGATAAGAGACCACTCCTTCAAGGGAGGAAGGCAACACGAATACCTGAAAGTAGCGACCAGAAACAGAGTAGCGCTAGGAATGTGGAACACCCAAGGCTTGCCCTAGCCGGTCTGCATCACAATCGAAATGGCTTCCGCGTTGAGGGGACACTCAAAGGCCGTGAGAGAAGGTATTATCAGGGAAAGCTCACGGAGAGAGGGAAAGAGATGATAGTACGGAAACTAATAGGGTCTATCATGACGTGGGGTAACTTCCGATGAACGAGAGAAAGCTTGGGCCGCAAAAAGGGAAGCACCGGGGGGATCCCCTGGATCGAGCGGAGAGTGGTGGATATGCGCTACTGCCAAGAACTAAAAGCGTGGGGTTGGAAGGGAAAAAAAAAAAGTTCGAATGGGGCCGGAAGGGGGTTGGGGAGGTCTAGCGGATGGTAAAAGGATGGTCGAAGAAGTTGTATGGGGCTCATTAGGAACGAAGAGGGACGCGGGGTAGGAGAAACACCCGGAAAGGGTCAGTCGTGACTTTACGACACGGAATAAACTTCGAACGGTCGAAGACCTCCGAGAAGAAAAAAACCTTTGGCGCACAGTGCAAAGCCGGGTTGCCGAGGTTATGCAGAACTGCTGGAAAAAAAATACCCTTACGAAGGACCAGCCAGGGCTAGAAAGCAGGTAAAAGGGTCGAGTTAAAATCACTGTGCGGGGCTGGTATACTGAAGGAAAGCATTCTCACGGAACCGGGGGGGGCATCCTGAAAAAAACAGCCTTAGTTAATCCATTGGCGATCAAATTCGAAAGTCAACCAGAACTGGGGGGGGAGAGAAGATTGGGAATTACAAACTGCAGAGCGGGGTACGTTGGGTACTAGGGGCCCGGAGTCACCTTCACGGAGCGAAAATCGCAGGTCAGAAGTACCCGACGTGGAAAGTGCAAGCGAACCAATTGCAGTGCGGAACCCCGGTGGTTCCCTGAAGTCGCCAGGCCGGAGGAGGGAGGACAGAAAAGGTAGGAGAGAAACCGTGGAGGAAATGGGGTTCAACGGGAAGGGGGGGGGGGGGAAAGTACACGGGAAATGAAGAAATGGCTAGAATTGGAACGGGCTAGCACGTCCTTACGGAAGGTAAACAACTGCAGGAAAAAAAGTAAAGGGAAGTGGGGGGTCAAGCGAGTTCTAGATAGCTTTCGCAAATAAAAGGGGAGTTTGGCGTCTCATGACTAACCATCGGAATTGCTACTTCCAGGTGGAAGGAACTCTGATGCGGATGAGAAGACGTGATCCACGGCGACCGCTGGGAGGAGTGTCTGGACTACGGGACTCGGTTCAGGCAGATGTTTACGCGAGGTACGCGGGAACCCCCGTCGGAAGTCCGGGGAGGGAAAATAAAGGAAGAGGAAAGGATCCCAACAGGGAGGATTAGGGCCGCTCGAATCGCGCGGAAAGAAGGAGTGGGGAAAAAATGAATCAAGCCCGAGTGGAGGCGACTCGCTTTGGCTTTCGTTTTAAGAAGGCTGGAGTCTCCAAAAAAGAGGAGGTGAGAATTAAAAAAAAAAGACCGTTGGGTTCAACTGGTTCGAACGCACCAAACTATAAGGGATGCTTCATAAGTAGACATAGTAAGAGGATCAGGAACAAAACAGTTCGACAGTCTAATAACTTCAGAAAGAAAGGGGCGACATTTTAATAAACAAATCCACAACAAGGCAACGGGGATTACTACATTTAGCCAAAAAACGGCAGGGGGGGCAAGGAAAATAGCATAATTCACTAAGGGGTGGTAGGGGGGGCGTTGATTTAGGCATGGCCGAAGAAGAGAGAGACAAAACACAGGATGGTCGAGATTATGGCTCTGGAAGAGACGAAACTTACTAAATGGGCTGCCTGGGGAGAAGTACGTCATTGAAAGAGAGAGAAAACGTTGAATCAGATTTTCAACTGTGAGATGGAGAAGGACCAACACAAAAGGGGGGGGGGGGGGGTTGTTCCGTTCAGGGATTGAGAAAAGGGGAGGGCGACTTGTTTCGGGGCATCAGGCCTCTGGGTAAAGCGGGGGGCTTGTGAGGAATAACCTTTCTAGCCTTTGCAGGAAGGGAAGAAGCCTTGCTCAATGAAAAAAGAAGATGTTTTGAAGCGAAGGAGGTTCCTGGAAGGGCCGCAGGTAGAGTCACAAATAAAAGTAATCTAAGAATAACAGAAAGTCATGGAAGTGCGGTAGCGGGGGCAATAAGAAGGGATCACTGTGAGGGAGGAAGAACTTGGTCCCAACCAACCAATCGGTTGATACATAAGGGAAGCTGAACTCATTATTTTGGTGACGGGGAAGAGTAATCGGATAGCTGTATAGGGCGGCGGTCCGGAACGGGAAAGAGAAAGAAGCAATAAAAAAGGAAAAAGGACAGCACACGGTCGGGGGGCATCTCGGGAAAAATGCCGAGGAGGCAAAGGGCCAAGGGCACATAGCAATCAAAGGGTGAAAGAAGCAGAAACTCAAGAGTGCTTGGGGGGATAAAGTTATAAAAGAAAGGGAAAGTTGAGAAAAAACCAAGTGAAACGTAGAACTGTTGGGAGATTAATTTGCATAATCATTAATATGAGGGGACCGCTCATTAGAAATCCAAAGTCCCAGCGCCTTGGGTAATAGGTAGTCACGTGAATCGGGAGAAGGAGGGTCAGTAACGCACCGGTATGCTATTCAACGCGAATGTCGGCAGGGAACCCAAAATAGGTAGGTGAAAAAACAGGAAAGTTCGAGAAGAATCGGGTAATCGAAAGGGAAAGTATGGGGACCAAGGATGGGGTCGAAAAAATAGAACAACCTAAAACCCGGCAGTGATTCAAAATATAAATTCCAGTGGGGACGTAAGTGTGACTGGAAGGGGAGAGGAGCCAAACTACAGGGGGGGGGGGCATCAGCACCCGGACATTAGCCTTCAGTTGAATTTCCCGACCATCAACCAAAAAGGAAAAGACCTCGAGATTCACGGTACCGAGGGAATCGAAAAACTTGGGTGGCTTCCAGCCAGGGTGGCAATCCAGTTCATAAAAGAGCCCCAGGGGCCACGGACGAAGGTGGGTAGTAGGATTGGCCGGCACAGGAAGGTCGAAAGAGGAGGCAATTCCTCGTAAAGGAACCGAGAAGGAAAATAGCTATAGGAACAACGAGAAGACAGAACGGCTCTGACGACGGGACAGACCTCGACCACCGACTAGCAAAAAGAGGGGTCGAAAGAAAATCAGAGAATTGCACGTGCCCCTCCGCGAGAGCGAATGGGGGAATGGGAAGGCATAAACCCTATTACGGAAGAGGGGAAAAGGGAACACCCGGGGGTCCTGAGGGCGTGGCTGCGGAACATGTGTCCTCTGGGAATGGACGTCACGGACAGGAATAGAGCTATGGGGGGAAGTAAGTAAAGTTCGGGAGAAAACAAACACAACTGGGGGAAAGGAGAGGAAAGGGATCTTTAAAGTCGTCTCCATAAGGTAGTAAGGAACTTAAATAAGGAAGAAATGGTAAAGTTAGGAAGAAAACGGGCAAGGTCGGGGGATCCCAGGTCTCTATCGCATCTAGGGGGTGGATATGGGGACAGTGAACATTTTTTGCAGGACCAATAAGGGGACGGGGGAAAAAAAGGAGTGGAAAGAGGGGAGAGCGGTTTAATGGGATTGGAAAGGGGTGAAATAGAAGGAGTTGAAGAGAGGAACGGGGAGAATCGCTAACCCTTACACGGGCTCAGGGATTACGAACGTCCACGACCTTCACAGAACTGGGGAGAATATTAAATCCAAAGGACAAACGGAGACGGAAAAGGCACGGTGCCTATTTAAGGGAGGGGTCATCGACCCTGGCTGAAGGAAGACAGGACGGGAGGAAAAAAGGCAGAAAGTAGGAAGAAGGGGGAGGTAAAGGGTGAGGGGAAGGGGAATTAAACGGTGCACAAGATCCGAAGCCGGTGGTGGATTGCAGGGAAGGAAATTTGCACTAACGGGGCGAGATGGAAAAACAACGGCCAGAAAGTAAACGTCATAGATTGACTTCAAAGAAAGGGGAAGGGGGGGTTGTGAGATTTAGAAAAGGCACGGGAGGGAGGAAATACGTAGGTCTAGTACGACGGGGATTAAAGGGAACAATTGAACAGTTTGGCGGAAAACCAGACCTAGTTGGGACCCAGAAAGACGTCAATGGGCGTTTCTCAACAGGGGCGGAAGAAAAAAGGGCGAAAAGGATGGAAAGGAATAAAATAACGGGGGGCAGGCGCTGGCGAAGAAGTACTGACACCTGCTAGTCCCTCTGACGGGATGCAAAATGACAGAAAAAAAAAAGAACGACGGGGGGGTGTCGACAAGAGCGAGAGGGATAAAAGACCGGGACGAAAAGAACTCGAGGTGGGCGTGCGAAACAAGATTTTCTACTTTTGAGAGGCAATGTGGGAACAAGAAAAAGTGAGGCAGTTGGGAAGAACGTGATTAAAAAACCATAGAAAAACCGCTCGAGTCACGGGGGCGAAAGGGAGATTTAATTAACAGGCATATTGGGAACAGGGAGCCGCAGCAGTCATTGACGAGCCAGTCAGGGGAAAATGCTTGAAAGGAGAGGCTTCGTCATGGAGATAAAAAACTCTGTGATAGTCCGCGGAATGCGATCAATGGGTCTGTACATTGGGGGCACCCCTATCCCAAGAAAACCTTGACATGAAAAGGAAAAAAGAAAGCTTATCTGGACGATGAAGGGAGGTGGGAAAAGACCTGCCCTAAAAAAAAACTGACACGGCAATGGAAAAGAGAAAAAGGCAAAATCCGGGGGACCAAATTGATCCGAACCTCCTAAGCGTCCTTCGTAAAATCAGGGAAACCCTCTTGCGGAAGGGGGGCCTGGACAGAAAAAGTCGCCAAGAACCGGGCTCGAAAGCGTAAAGAAAGAGTGGCTGCCTTTCCCCCGCAAAACTCTTACACCGGGGGAACAGGGGGGGGGGAAGAAGGGTCGCGGGCGAGGAAATTCCATGAAAAGGTGATGGGCGAAAGGGGGGCTGCTGTAACATACAGCGAAAGTCAACTCAGAAGAGAAACCCCAAAGTGGGATTAAAGAAAAAAGAGAAAGGTAAGGTGTAGGAGGAGAACCCGCAAAAATCCCGTGAAAAAGGCTCTATTCCCGGTAATTTGTCATTGCCGCTACACATGGCAAAAGTGTGAAACGGGGAAGCGTTAGGGGAAAACGGGGACGGGGATGGAGGATCAAGGTCGTGCGACTGTGAAGACAAGGAGGCTGCAAGTTTTTTTCCCTGGGGAAAGACAGGAGGAGTGGGCGGGGGGCGCGAGCAAAGAATGGCAAAGGGGAAAAGGAGTGGTTTGGGGAAAGCTTGGCAGACCTGGGCGGAAGTGGACAATGGAACGAAGTCTTCAAGAAAGGAGCAGAGAACTCAGTCGCCCCTAACTCATGGGATTGGGGGGGGCAAATCCGGCAAGGGAATCCTAGGAATATTAGAGCCCCTCAGTTGGTGAATCATGAACGATCTTTCAAGACTTTCTGAAGTGCCGAGGGAGGCAGGGGAGTATCGGGAGGGTGCAAGTGGAAGGTGGCATGAACGAGCATGCGAACAGGACAAGGAAAAATCGTTTCATAGGGATCAACCTCTACCAAATTCCAGAACCCGAGTGTAAAAAGGGGCTGCACAGAAAAACAAGGAGGGGCCGGAGCCTACACTAGAAGATGATGAGACAGTGGGGAGAAACCAGCTTTTATTCGGATAAGCGTTGAGAGTAAGTTATCCTTAAAAGGACCGGACAATTCTCATGACAAATGGTTCGCCAGCGGACAGGGGAAAATCTATGCTGAAGTGAAGAAATTTAAACACCGCGGGGGCGGACAACAGGAAAATTAACGAGAAAAAACGTAGCGGCTACGTATCTGAAATGAGGTTAAGAAACTCAATGGAGATGGTAGCAAAGAAGCGGAAAAAACCTGGAAGTAGTTCACGAGCAGGGGGGATGAGACTCAAAAAACATGAAAAAACCCGTTTAACCCAGCGGAGAGGGAATTCAATAGATCTCTCCCTTCCGTTAGTAACTGGAAGGTTGTGGAAAAGGGAGAGGAACAGAGTGCAACCGAAACGGGGGCCTCAGGAAATCCCCCACCGGCATTCGGAGATTGCATACAACAAGGGAATGACAAAATCGGGTCACCAGCACATGGTCTTAACGCAGAGCAGACCTTGGAACGCTTGGAACGAAATGTCCTGGTCCTTCAGATTAAAAACTCCATTGAGCAGAAGGGCGCACCCCGCCCTTGGAATCGAGAACAGGTGGTAGGTGAAAAATTCTTTCGCATTAACGAAGTAACCTAGTAAATACAGGGTAAAGG
>Ga0179593_1270943_pt1 | contig 11011 bp, 13 predicted proteins | sample CZODoug2_1_08_16_FD_185931 | JGI IMG/M metagenome (GOLD analysis project Ga0179593, IMG submission 185931) | Vadose zone soil fungal communities from Angelo Coast Range Reserve, California, USA - CZODoug2_1_08_16fungal (PacBio error correction) | ecosystem: Environmental > Terrestrial > Soil >...
TATCAACCTGGTGTGGGAGGGGAAGAAAATATCAATCGAGTTTTCCGTCCCATTAAGAGGGGCCGAAATAGATTCGCAAAAAAGAGAACTTCTTAAATACAGGGAGAGAAGGCCGAAAGGGAGACCTTATCAAAATCTAATCGTCGCGCCGAAGCAAATCAAAGAAAGAAAAAAGAGCAGTATGACTTCCAGCAAATAGGAGAGATGGGACAGATGGAAAGAAACTCCGCGAATATAGAAGAGAGACTGTCAGGGATCGTGTAAGGATCCTGACAGCTCCGCAGACGAATGCATTTACGCGCCTCTGTTTGGCCGGAAGGAAGAAAGTAAATTGCGACCGGGAACCGGGCCGCAGTATAGCGAATACCGCATCTGGAGCTCAAAAACTTGGCGCTCTCAATGCTACGAGGACACCACCTGAAACGCAAAGACCCCAAGATCAAGAGCTCTCCACTTACTTAAAAATCAGGAAACAGGCGTGTCTATCTCAAATAAAGTTAGGAAACCGAGGAGGGCTCAACATCCTCCGAAAAGTGTGAGACCTCTTCCTTCAGGGAAAAAGGAGACGTTGAAATCGCCGCCTCGGAAGGCGAAAATAACTCATTTTGTGCTCAAACTTGAGCGGAGGCCTCCTGCGCACCGTCAGATTGTTTTCCAAAGGAGAAAGAAATCTTCTAGATGTCGACTATCGCAGTCCCCTCTGAGGAGAAAGAGAATGGTAAGAAGAGACTCGGCGAGAGAAGGAGTAAAAGACCATCTTGACCTCAGATGGAAAAAGGTGGCGGGACTCTGTCGCTCTTCAAAAAGGAGGCACAACCGGTCATCCACTCCAGCGGAAATCAGGGGTTAGAGGGAAGAATGGAAGGGGGGCTCAAGGTGACGGTCGCCACGAGAGGCTCAACCTCGAAGAAAGAAATTGGAAAAAAAAATGGGGGCTTGAGAAGCCTCACGACCGACATTATCTCCTTAAATAAAGAGTGAACTCGAACAGCTCAATTATCTTAACAGTAAAAAAAAAGGCCTCTTTCAAAGGTGAGGAGATAACTTACTCCGACGCCATAATACGATCAACAGACGGGAAAATTCCACCGAATAAATCGGCCGTAGAAATCATGAAGGAAAAAAAAAACGGCTGGAAAAATCTAAGGGGGAAGAAAGCCATCAGGGACCTCGAGCTCTCGACGTCGGCATATTCGTGTTAGTGGGCGACATCATTCAGGAATCAAGGGCCATCATCCCAGTTGACACGTGCTCACAGGAGGGAAGGAGAAAAAGAGATGACCACACCTAACTTATGGGACGCATCCATAGCCAGAACTCGTATATGATCCAGTATAGGAGGCGGCTATGTGGCATCACGGCATAAGGGACTTGTATCTGCAGGAAGGGGAAAGAAAAGCAATCGCGCTTTCATCGGGAAGAAAAACAAGGTTTCTGCAGATTGGATTTATTGAACCCCTGGGAAAGGTAACGCTTCTTCAAAGGAAGGCAATTCCTGGTTGCGCCCAATTGACACAGGTGCCGTCAAAAAGAGGTGCGGGCAACCTAAGTTTGTAGTCGAATCAAGAAAAGGGAATGGACTTCAAGGGTTGTCGCCGATTTCGATGTTAACGCCAGTCGCAAGTCGGAAAGAAGGACCTAATCTTCGGCACCCAACAATTAAGCGACAGTCGAATAGGACTCGGGAAAAAGGGCCGGACGAGGGTACGCTGTACGGTGGAAGTGCAGTAGGAAAAAACAGGACAGTCGCCTTCGCTCGGTCCAGCGATTCGTCTATTTTATTACCAACCCAAGATGGATGAGCGTGTCGCTGTATCTTCGCATGAGGGGTCTGAGAGAAAGCAGAAAAGAAAAGACTCATCCATGAGAGAAGAGAATCATTTCCGGTATGTCGCCAACAAGGCCCCGCGTGGGATATGCGGAGAAAGGGGTGTGAGAATTGAACGTGAGAATGGTGGCCTCAAGTGCCGAAGAAGGGCGGATGGTAAGTAAACTGAAGTAGTGTAGGCTAGGGAAAAAACTCAAAAAAAGACAGATGCTTTTGGGAATTTTTCTGCGTTAGAGGGAAAAGGCGGCACGAGTCCTCCGGGGATCGCAGAGGACTAAGGGAGTCGCAATCCGCTTGTTCTCGTGGAAGAGTTAGTTAAGGAAGAAAGAAAGCCTCCTCACGTGTGAGGAAGAGATAACTGTGAAGTGAACGGGAAAGGGGCCCAAGGAGAAGGGGGGAGCAGAGAAGGAAACTGGGAGATCAATGGAATGGGTTTCGACTTCGGTATAAGAGTTCTTGCCCCTGCATCGGCAATGCCGAGAGTTATATGTATAGGAAGAAAGGAAACGTTACCAGCTTCCGCGCGACAAGACGAGGCATCGGTCAATGCGGCGAGGAATAAAGAAAAAACAACCTTATAGCGGGTCTAGAGCGAGAAGGTTCGATGAAAAAAGGCGAAAATAAGAGGGCGAGAACATCGAAAACCGAGGAGATCGTAGCCGGCGAGGGCCTTGGTCAGCCCAGAGAAGAAGGAGTATTTGCATGCTCTCGCGAGAGGTTACAAATGAGAGGAGTTTCAAGGGGGAGGAGGAAAGAACTTAACGCTTAAGAAAGAGAAGGAAAAGCGAGTGAATAAAAGCTGGGGGACTGACCACTGATAGGGCACTCTGGACATCATCTCATCCAACCAAAAAGGGAAAGGAGGGAAAGATTCAACCGATGTCAAATCACTTCATGAGGCTAGGACCGGAGGGGAGTATCAAGAAGGAGGGGAAATAAGAGAAAGAGACGTCGGCAGGGGCACGATGAAAAAGTTCAAAGAAAGAAGCTCCAGCGAAATTCACAAGCCGAGCGGAATGCAGAACTGAAGAAGTCTTCTAACACGGGCGACGCGAAGGAAAACAAGAAGGATAAGCTGATAAAATGGTTGTGATATTTTCTCCGAAGCCAGCGCTTCAGCGCCGGTTCTCGCAATCAAAGATTTGGGGAAGAAAGGGGGGGGGAAGACCTCGATCTCCTTATAAGCTGATCCGGGCATCTTAAGGGAGAAAGAGACGATGGACGAGCTGCGCGATCGTAGGAAAGTTCTGATTTTATCAGCAGACTCATCAGCACGCTCTCTTATGCGGGATGCGGGGTCCAGGCGCAAAGGGGGGGAAGAAAACAAGCCGAACCAAATTACAATATTGTCGATCGCCTTCCACATTCGACCTGGAGAGGGGAGTAAACGGTCGGACAATCGACGGTACAGAACTTCAAGGATGGTGTTAGAGGAAGGGAAGCATTCAGACTTATTCGGATGAGCGCAAAGTCCGCAGTCCTAACCACCATACATAAAAGAAGGATTAAAAGGGACGCCGGAGGAAGAAAGCAACAGATAGGACAAGTAGGAAGCCAGGCTTCTTGTGAATGTCGTTCAAGCAAAAATCGTAGGTTGGAAAAGGACCTAGCTAACCTCAACTTACAGGCGGAAGCATACAGCCATTGGTTAAAATGGAAAACGACGAATGCTATAAAGGAGGGGGTGGCTAGCGCACATTATCTGTCTGAGGCGAAAATGAAAAATACAGTTCTTCGATGGGAGCAAATGGTATGGAAAGAGAATTTAAAGATCACTCCACAGAATAATAAGAAGAGCGCGGGGAACGAGCATCATAGTCTTGGAAAATCTAAAAAAATTTAGCTCAGACAGATTCGCTATTCTAAATCAAGGAAAAACAGTTGAGCTCAACGGCAAGAGAAAGGTTAACTGAACTTAATCCTTCTCCGGTACCATAGGTGGTCGGATTTCGGTCATATCCGGCCGGTTTGACGAAAGGAGGAGGGGGGGGAAGTAGGCGACATTTCTCCTCTGCGGGAAAAAATCGGAGAAAAGAAGGGGGGGAGGGAAAGGCAGGAATTGCAACAGGACTCAAAAAAAAAAAAATACTGTGCCGGCACCATCATTGGTGAGATGGGTCCAAAGAAGGACTCTCACATTAAAGTGAGGGAGGAAGCATTACTTAATGGTGGAATTTGCTCAAAGTGAAATGGTCAAAGATGGGTAAGACAAGGGGGTGGGAGAAAAACTCGATTGGAATGACTGGCAGTCCAGTCAAATTATGGCTATGACGCCATAGCCCTATACTGGAGCTTCTGTAGATAGAGAGTGTAGTGTGGTTATATGTATGTCAACGTCGCGTGAAGGGATGAGATGCTTATTCCCGGTCCGCCCTGGAAATGGGAGAAAGGAGAAAAAATGACCTTAATGCTGTCGCCAACCTAAAGGAATGGGGCCCTGTTCGGAGCGAAAGGAGGGAAGACTTGCTTTTGGTGGAAACTGATACGGGGGGGGGGGCAGAAGGGGTTCTTGGGCTCGCTGCGTTCAGCCGCTATTTGGACGGGTTGGTGTGGTGAAGAGAGCGGATTGCGTCGCGTGTTTGGGAGACAAGGGAGAGAGATTGCCAGCGTAGATTTTTTAGACTAGTATCAATCGTTGACTGACGAAATAGGAGGACAAGGGGAGGGAAAATATGCGGAGGCGTCGAAAGGCAAAATCCCCCCATCGACTTTGATCCAAAGGTCCTGCTCTGCCTTTGCGGTTATTATCCCAGGGGGAGGAAGACGAGAAAACTCCAGTTTCGCGAACAACGATGGTAGAGACTTGACCTTTGGGTGAAAGAAAGCCTTGGGGTTTTGCCGGAAGAGGAACCATTTTGCCGCCGTTAATAGTCCCTAGGGGGGGAAGGGGAGGGAAGACTCCCTCCGAACTAAAGCAAGCTGACAGGGGCGGGTCTAAAGGAAGAGGGAAGGGGGAGGTCCTACAATCTTCGGACGTATTGGCTAAAAACGGAAATCCTCGAGCCTTGTTCCTGGCTCCCGATGGAAGAGCATGAAGAAAAAAAGGATTATGGTCCTATTCTCGATAGAGCCGGCGGCGTGGGCTAGGTATAGAAAAGGGGAAATGTCATTCAGCCGATGCGTCAAAAGTAGTACGGGGGTTGATCGCTCCTAATGTGTGAAACGGACCCGGGAGGGGGGGGGTGGTCATTATCTTTCTGAAAACCGGCAAGTGCGCTCTTGGGGGAAGGAAAATCGAGCGGATGGTGATGGGACCTCGATAGAAGGGGGGAAGTGCCGCGTCCTGTCGATGGTCAGAGATAGAGTGATTCTGATGCGCTCTTCGACATACGGACGGGCCAGCAAAAAAAAAGGAAGAGAAAATCCCTGTAATTCTGTTCGAAGTGAGAGTTGAAAGGAACGTCAGGAATTCAAGAAGGTCCTACCAGGCGTGCTTCGAAAAGAGGATAGTTCAATCGTCGCTCAGAAGATGGCTTGAATTCAATCTTCGCGTGGGTGGAAAAAATTGTGATTGCCGCCAGTGCTCTGTCTACAGGGAGAAAAGGAGTAGACTCTACGTCAGAAGGTAGACGTGAATCACTTCTGTCGAGGGGGCGGGAAGAGAAGACTGTGAATAATGCGGAATAAGGCAGGAAGAGAAAAGGGGTGCGCCAATATCTCACAACACAACAGGAGAGAAGATGGATCGAATTCATGAGGGGGAACATAGATTTCTCATTATTACAGCTTGAAGAATCTCATGACACGCACGAAGTTGAGGCACAGTAGTAAAGCACGGAAAGAGGGCGAGATCTGGGGGGGCCAGAAATTGCGATCTGGCTGCTGCTACGGAGCAATCACACACACGACCTTCAAGCATATGCCTTCACCATCTGGGTCGATGGCAGACTATTTAAGGCACGAACGACTCCCTAATGACCAAGGGAGTCTTCTAGGTTGGCTGAGAAAAGAACAGCTTCCGCAACCAAAGGGGCTTTCTCTGTCTTGTACAGATTGCCCACTGAAGGGTGGCGCCGAGCCGCGAAGAAGGGAAGAACGCGAAAGCACATCGGCGCGGAAGGACGAATAAGAGGGGGGACAATCCCTCAGAAAAAAAATAGGAACGGCGATCCTCGCAAACCGCGACAGGACGGAAAAGGGGGGAATGCCAACAAATATCCGTGGGTCCTCGCGAAAAAACTAAATAAGAACCGCCTCAAACAAGAAAAAAACTAAGAACCTCTTGAAGCCAATAGGGAGTAAAAAAGCTGGACAAGGCGCTCTTTAATGAAGAGAAGAAAGAAACTGACTGAAGAGGGGGATGGTGGGTCTCCTATAGACTGAAAAGAAGTGAACAAACAACACCTAGTCTGAGAGAGAAAAAAAAGGAAAGAAGAGAATACGTCAGAGGATGTAGCTATCGGAAAGACAAAGAGGTCAAACGGACCAGCCCTTTTGCCAGAAAGACGAGTCTGGAAAAGGGAGGAAAGAAAAACTTCTTTAACCAAGGAATATGAAACCGGTCGGAGGCAAAATTTGTGGCCTAGAGATAGGGAACAAGGAAGGGAAAAGGGGAAAAAGGCAGGGTCAGAGAAAAAAAACTCGTTTTGTTCGAGGAACTGAAAAGGGCCGCGGGGAGGAAAGGTAAAAAACCGCGCAACCGGTGCAAGCCGAACTTTTGGGATCAAGCCTATTTTGAGTGCAAAAAGCAGACGCGCCGCCCGACAGATCCGTAATCTATGAAAAGGAGAAATCCACGAGCATCCCAGCTCCCCATCGACCGCTGGCACAAAATATCTGGCATCAAAAAGAAAACTCAAAGAAACTAGTCTTCTTTCCAATCCACGCATCTAACTCGCGCGAAAAGAATGAGGCCGGGAGGCTAGGCAAACATAACCGAAGCTTTACCAAAAAGAGGAAGTGTTAAAAATCCATCTGCCGAGTACTCGCTGAAGGAGACGGGGAATGACTTGACTGGGGGGGAACATAAGGAAGGAACCGGGCGACAGCAATCCAGGGGGGGCAACGACAGTTCAAAGTCTGATGACCTCATACACCGGATAAACTATACAGGGTCGGGGACCATCCAGGAAACCGCACTCCTGAGGAAGTCAGCAAGATTTATAGGAGTAATTCAGATTTGAATCAGAGAGGGAAGCATCTGCCTGATGAGTCTTACATTCAATCTCAGCCTTCGAAACTCAACATGAGTACAAGGGGAATTGTAGACCCCTAAACCCTTATTAAGAGTAATTAAAGACTAGGGAGGTTGCTCTCAACTATATTACAGAAGTCAGGAAAGATTTGGTATTGAAAGGAGGTGTGGCGTCGCACACACGTAAGGAAGTTCACCTGAGGTAGAAAAACTTCGATGTTAAGAGAAGAATAGGCCTACGCGCACCAGGGAAAGTTCAAGAAGAAAGGAGGTCGACAGCGAATCCTCAGTGTGGTCCTGGGGGGGAGAAAGATTCGCTTTACGTCAGTGAAGGTCATGGAGCGGAAAGTTCAATCTTTCGACGTGAAAAAAAAGGAAGTCTGCAAAGAACACTGTCTCATTTTACTTTACAAAGACTGCTAGAAGGAGTTGTATCTGCATGCCATGATGTTAAAAAAAAGAAGGTATATGGACAGTATACGGATGTCTGCGAGAAAGGGAAGAAGAGAAGACTAAGAAGGATGTATCGCCCAAAGTCGACCCAGCTCAGGGAGGAAGGTAGAAAATCTATCTGGCGCTTTGCTGCTGGCTCATTTGAAAACCTGGTCCCCGTCACCTGGACGGAGGTAAAAAGGTTTATTCTGTCGTAGGAGGAGACACAAAAGACTATGCAGTATTTTCTGAAGACAAGGAAAATAATGAAGTGTGCTTACGGATGCCGGGGAGAGAAGCGAGGAGTAAAAATCCAAAGGTGGGAAAAAGAAGTGGTTCGGACGGCTGATGGGCAGCTTCCGGGATCATCACGAAGTTTAGCTCTAAAAGACTATATTTAATGCGGGCAAAAGTACCATACGTGTCCTCCGTAGCCGAGGGAAGGTGGAAGCGCACTCCGAAGAGATGGGGTCTTACGGCCATGAGGAGAGGGACAAAAAAAACCGCCAGAAAATGATATCGTGTATGGGGTCCATGAAATTAGTCCCATCTAACGGGCCGATTCCGAGAGGAGAATGCGCAGGGAGGAAGATGACATGAGAAGGAGAAGACAAACCAGCTTCATCGTGATATCAAGCTGAAAGAAGGCTTAAGGACATCAAAAATCAGCTACAAACGAAGGACGTCTCAGGGGCGGGTCTCTAACGAAAATTGATGAAGATAGTAGGCGAGGAGGACAAATCATGAAAAAGAAAAAATGCATTTGCGAATGAGCTCGCGGATTGGCGTCATAATAGAGGAAATTTAAGGGAGTGTCATCGCGAGACTGAGAGAGAAGGAGCAGTAAAAGTACGTCAAGGAAAGACGGGGAAAAACCGCGAAAATAGGCACGTGTCTGCGGTAAAAAGGAAGAAAAAACCGGAAGGAGGAACGAGATCGGCACCGATGTCCAGCACTTCTAGATCGCGGAGGAACGAGGTGCGAAATCTTTTCAGCCATTATCAGTCTGAAGAGCTTCAGACATTCCGATCAAAGCGGAAATGATGACGCGCACCGAGAAAGGAAACGCTCTAGCGAATGCAAAAAGGACACCTGAAAGACTAGTCAGCTGCGGGTTCGACGCCCGGCCTCGCACTCGAGCTCCAAGTTCAGGGTTCAGAAGCACCCTCTTCAGCTCCTTGGGGCACGTCTCGCTGAAGGTGGGATTCCGAAAGTTGGGGAAAGAAAAGGATCACGGAAAACAGCGTATCGAGTCCGCAAGGACGGGGGGATGCCGCTAGGCGCCTGTCTTCACGCGCGGACCGAGGAATAAGGAAAACTATATCACGAGCGGCAATTGTGGGGGAGGGAGCCTGTAGGAACACCCTCCGACCAAAGTAAGATGGCGGAGCGGGAATAACCTCGCCCATTTCAACTCGAAGAGCTGAAGTGAGAGTTCCCTTAAACTAATAGGTATCACTCACACGGCGGAGGATGAGCGTCATGCAAAAGACCAAGAAAAACAAAAAAAGGATTGCGCTTAAGAATTCGCGCCTAGGGAACACAACAGACAAGTAGCCTGAATTTACGGGCTTCACAGGAAATCCAAGAAGTCTCAGGAGTGGGTGACGCGACACAGACAGAAAGAAACTTTCGGGAGAGAGAAGAAAGTAGTTTCCGGTGGGGGGCCCACCATGAGCAACGCAATAGGAACGTACGTGACGCACTCGTTGTCATGTAGAAAGGTGGAAATGGGACACTAATGGGGGGGGATTTTCGAAGAGAAAGTTCATGGATGACAGGAGAAGTACTTGAGTCGCTCAGACAACACAAGAATACTATCAGCTACACAAGCATGATAAGGGAATATAAAAAATGAAAAACCGTTAAGCCTCGTCACCGACTAGAAAGGCGAAAGCGGGAAAGTTTATAGACTCAAGGAAGGTACATGTGAGCACGCCGTCGCCCCCAGGACAGATTGGAGGAGCCGCTCTATTAAGGGGGAGAAGACGAGAGCTCCATGCGAGAAAAGGGGAAAATCGAGCTCATCCGAATGAAAGGCCCGTTAAATGTGAGTCAAAAAAAGGGGAAGCCCACACAAGAAGGGGTGTCCAAGCTCTTTGAGCAAAACCAGGAATCGTGTACTTAAATCCTATTGTAAAGGGGGGGTGGGGGAAAAAGTAAAGTGGAAGATGTGGATTTTCGATAACGGCCGCTAAAAATCCGATGGGCCTGGGCAGCAGTTCCCTAGGATCAGGATGAAAAGAAGTAATGGGGCGTCGGATATATCTTTTTATTGGGGTAGGATGTACCATAACTTCAAAGAAGGGGGGGGAGAGCTTATTAACGGCGGGTAAAATGGGATGCGTCTCCCGTATTCATAATGAGGTAAACATAACGGGGGAAGATAAAGCCCTAAACGAGCCAAGACGATGAAGGGTTGATTTTGGGCAAAAACAGGCTACGGTTGTGGTCAACCGTAGGGGGGAGGTTGAACTCATGAACGCATGCTTTCGCCGGGAGGTTCTATTCGGGGGGTTGACATTTGTGAACGATCAGTTGGCGGAACTTGGGGAGAAGGAGAATTTTCGTTCCAGCGGTCGATGGGGAGCTGGTGTCATCGTGAGACGGCGTTCAGTATCTAAAGACAGGGGGGGAGGGAAAGAGGGAGACAATTTCTGGGAGGACTGGCACAATCGTAGAGTATCAAAAGGTCGGCGATGAGTGCGCATAAGAGATGGCGACTGAATAAAAGGCTAAGTGAAAAAAACCGATGCACTCTCTCGGATGAACCGGTTGAAAGACAGAAGGGAGACGATCCTAGCAAAAACTCCGACGCCTTTTTTCACTCGGAAAACTATGTCGTGGGAGTTAATCATGGGCCTCAACGAAAGCGGCGAAAAGGTAGGCGGTCTATACCACGGCTGCAGGGGGATAGGCAGACAGAAAAGGGACATGATGGAGTGACTTCACGCGAGCGGGGTTGTACCTGTCTAGATGTCCTCGATAAGCATTTAAAAAAGTGGCTGTATTGATGAGGACCGTCGTAAAAAGAGAGATTTTCACAACGAAAGGGCCAGGCGGCCTAGGGCGTAAAGCAGTTCGTGTCGGAAGTTGAATCTTCAAATTGTAGTATTCGAGGACAAAAAGGGAGGTTTGTGTGAATTACGTCTTGGGGTCTGGCGCGCTTTTGGAGCGGGAACCGTCTAGGTGCGAGGATTGTCAGTAGGACGCGCAAGATCGGCGTATGGGGGAGCGACAGCGGGGAGGGCGTCTTCCTGGAGGACGCTCGGCGCAAGAAGGAAGGTCCCAAAGGAACCCAGAAATAGGAACCTGTTCCAGGTGCGTTACGCTGTGTTAAATCATTACAAGCGGGGCCAGCATAACTCTGCCGACCAGGAGGGGGCGTAGCATTCTTCGTTCAATCTCGCACAGAGACATATCGAAGAGGGCTGTAAGTCATAATCAGACTGTCGGGATGTGATGACAGCGCATGTGCGTCGCGAAAGATTAACATTTAGGATCAAATCGCGCGCGGTAAAAAGGAAATCAACTTAGGAAGTTCAGAAGACGATTCTACCCTCTTAATCATGGCCAACCTCGATGTGATAATCGCAGGGGAAAGAAAGAGGAAAAAG
>Ga0179593_1285790_pt1 | contig 11011 bp, 7 predicted proteins | sample CZODoug2_1_08_16_FD_185931 | JGI IMG/M metagenome (GOLD analysis project Ga0179593, IMG submission 185931) | Vadose zone soil fungal communities from Angelo Coast Range Reserve, California, USA - CZODoug2_1_08_16fungal (PacBio error correction) | ecosystem: Environmental > Terrestrial > Soil >...
CACCATATGCGGGTAGAAGCGTAGTAACACTTGCGGCAAAAAGGGACCGGGGAATGACAGTAAGGGGGTGTTCCGGTTTGCGAGTTCTCCAAAGCAGTCTGAAAGGCGGCATCGGCAATAAGGAAGGATGAAGCGAAAGAAAAAGAAAAAGGAAACGAGCGGAGGCGCGGAGCAAACCGTAACCGGAGGACGAAGAAATATCAACTTCGCAAATGAATGGCGGGAATAAAAAAAAAGGGCTCCCAGGGAAACCTACAAGGGACGGCAGGTGGCTAGCCAAAATTGGACAGCCAAGAAGAAGAAGGGCGCAGAAAGAAGGCAGGGCAATATTTTTTTTACAGGAGAAAAAAGACTAATTAAAACGCATACAGGACTGGGCTGAGAAAGCACTCCCCTAAAGGACGAAGATAAAGAACTTACGGAGAACTGTTCACTGGCCCTGGGTGATCAGTAGCCCGCGGAGGCAAAACCGGCCTACTGGGCAAAGAGGAGTTAGAGCAAGGGGCTAACTGGGGAATAGAGAATCGCACCATTGGAAGGTTTAAAATAAACGTGCCAACCCACAAGAACAGAGAAAGTACTCAAACTCTTCACCAGCTTTCTGTAAACGGAAACAGCACGACGTGTCCCCAAAAAAAGAGGGGGCAGAAAAGACGAAAAAATCTCCCAGAGGCGTGCACGGGTGTTTAACAAGTAGGTCCAGAACAACGAGAAACAAAGACGGTCAACGTCATGGGAAGACCAAGAAACGGCTGACAGCAGAAAAAGGTGATACATTCCCACTCGCAAGAGAAGTCAACCCCTGACAGATTCGAAAGTACTAGGAATCAAAAACAAAGGAGGAGGTGCTTCAAAGGGTTTTGTTCACAACCGGACAGGCCAGAGCCGCTCCCCAAACCCCGGACAACGTAAATGAACCGAAGGATCTCGCGTAAAGGAGATTAGTAGGGAGGGTTCCCAAAAAAAAAAAAACAATTGGCGAAACAAAAACGGGATACAGCTCGCCCAACAGGGCTTCGCACAAGAAACGTGGCGAATCGGGATAAGGGGAAGGGATTCTGAGTATTCCACAACCAGAAAGATGGGCGGACAGCAACTCCTGGAATACGAAACTCCTTTTAGAAAAATCGAAACACGGGGGAATAGAAATCTGGGAAACTCCAATTGGGGCAATCCACGGACAAGACACTCATAAGACGGAACGTAAACTCCTTAGTGAAAAAAATAATGGAAATTTGTCAAGAGAGAAGGTCTAGGGAGCGAAGAGAACTTTGAGAGTCAACTGATACTGCGATAAAAGATAACAAGAGGCAAGGAAAACCATATGATGGTGTAAGGGATAAACCAGTTTGCGTGGAAGAGATGGTGGGACGTTCCGGGGAATGGGAGACAGTATAGCAGACAGCGCAAAAGGAGTAGACGCTGACAACTAGGAGCCCTCTAAACAACAATTAATGAGTGGGACGCAGGTATGTGAACGACTGGGGGCATAGGAGGACGAGTGGATCGAGGCCACTTGGATCAACTTGCACTCTTTCGGGTCAAACGAATAAGAAAAAAAGTAAAGATGGAGACAGAGAAAACACCAAAAACCGGACAGACAAGATTGTCGGGAAAAAAAGAAAAGTGAGGAGAACAAGGCGAAGCGGGTCGTGAAAAAGGTCTACGGTTTCTCATCAAGGACCAAGCGGGAAACGATAGGACGGGCCAAAAACCTTCCGGAAGAGCGTTTTGGCTTTTCTAGGGCGAAAAAGGGGGCAGATAGGAGAAGGGGGCGCGACTGCTAGCAGGACGTTGGGGACTCACGATGACATTTGAGAGAAGGGGACCAACGGTTTCCCAAGTTTGCGTTATTTTCCCAAGAGGTGAAATAAAGATCCGGGCGGGCCAATGCCACTAAGAAAAGGCAAGGAAAACAGCAAAGAACTCTAATGAATAGCCCAAAAAGGAAAGAAGAACAGCTCAAAAAACACTGAGGAAAAGAATTCGAAGTGGGAGGGATGGTCCAACTGATACAGGGCACGGGGCCGCAACCAAAGAGGAAGCTCTCGGGGGAAGGAAAATCCGGAGGACCACGGAGGAACGGCGGTGGCGCAAGAGAAAAACGCCACCTCGAAATAAACTTGTGGTGTGCCACCTTATACAGCAATGACAAGGGCGAAAACTGAAGCCGCATCGCGATGCGTTGGGCGAGAGAAATGCCAATAAATAGAACCGGAACCAAAAAGAAAACATCGGCAAAGCGAACGGACTCTTTTCAGGTTCAGCACGGACCATCGAAAGAGAATCAAGGGCACGCGTAGGAAAAAGAGAAACCAAGTAGCAGTGTGTAGAACGACCGCTGAAGCATTGTTAGCATGAGAAGGAGAACCACCAACCGTGGCGTCGGGGGGTGAGGTTCGGAGGAAGAAATGGAACTGATGAGTCAACCCGGAGGAGGGTCTCGGAGACAAGAAGAGTCCACAGCATCACTAAAGTGGCAAGCGCGGCAGAGACCTTAACAAGTGAAAAGCAATCTTTGACACACTGCATAAAAGTAGAGCGGGACTCAAAGGAAGGAAGTTTGGAAATCGACTTACGGCGGTCTTTTGCGAAAAGCGGGGAACACCGAAGAACTTGTCGGGAAAAAAAAGGGGGAAAAGATGGACACACAAGAAACTAGACTAAAGAAAATGGGGAGAGTGCACGAGGCCGGCGAGCCATATTGAACAGGTACGCCGACGGGAGAGGGAGCGAAAAAGGTGCTCTACTCCAAAGAGCAGAAGATGAAAACAAGTTTGTCCACTCGAGTGGGGCGAAAACCGGACGGAGACTAGGCCACGGTGATACACGGAACGGAACTCGTGAAAATGGGGGGGGGAGAGGGCATTCTTCAAATGCTGGGAAGATATGCAAAACTACCTCAGTCTGATAGGGGGGGGTTGGGTTCTCCCCAGGAAGGGAAGCCCGACTACATGTATTCCGCAGAAGCTGGATGCGACAAGGTATAGTTTGAGACTACCAGCTGGCAGGTTTGAAAGCGATGTCGGGGGGCCAAAAGGAGTAGCTTCGGAAGACGCAGGTGGTTCGCTTTCATAAGGGGGGGGTCGATAAAATACGGGGAGGACTGGGCCGAATATCTCCTTAATAGCATGGGAAACAGCAATCGTCTCATGGAGAAGGGACCTTGATGTTCACCTGAGTTTTGACTGGATCCCGATTGGCAGGGAAGTTGTTGGGTGCTGGTGAAAACAAGCAACAATGGTGTGGCGCAGGACAACTAATGGACGGGGGTGACTAAAAGGATGTACGTGTCTGATGGAAGCTGCAGTCTGGGAGGGAATACCGAAACTAACTGAAGGTTGTGGAGCAAAAGAACGGTAGCGATCTGCAGATAAGGTCGGTAGGGACACGCGGACAATTTGGCAGTGTCTTCGATTGGGGGGAGGCGGAAGGGTCACCGGGGACATAGGGGGCCAAAACCAGAGTCTACACACACAACGATCAGTGATTGCGTGGTTCCCGCGCCGCAGCAGGGTGCTCTTTTCTGGGGGGGGACACCTCTTGGCGTGGGGTGCCACTCTGGAGAGACGGATCTCAAGAGGGGGGGGAAGCGCCGGACAAGAATCGCTGGGTGTCGGGGTCTGAAACTTCAAGGCAGGGGCCATCTTCTGGACGCAACCCAGGTACGTCGACTCCTGCACAACTCAATTGGCCAAGGAGATAGGAAAGGGTCCAAAGCCGAGCGCTCAAAGTGCTCGCACCAAGCAAGGGCCCTTAATGGCCGTACAGGGGATGATCTAACTGATGGTGCCTAGGGATCGCGCGATCGACTCCATCGACTCAGGGGCTAGAGGGAAAATAGTACTGATCAGGGCTTGTCCGGTAAATTTCATCAAAAATCTGAAGTGACTTTAAGTGCTCTCCAGCGAGTCGGGACATCCCGCTTGAGGCGAAGAAAGTGGAGATGAAGAAACATCCGTCCCATGGAGAAATTGCGGGACGAGCGTCAATCAGCCAGATTCAGGTGAGGCACGGCCTCTCGTTGGTACCGTGTCTTTTGCCGATTTCGGCGCCGATGAGAAAATGTGGTTGAGAAAAGGAGGGAAATGTCAGCAAGGGGGACAGGCAGGCAGGGCTCTCATCAAGGGGAAAATGCCAGACCGATCTTGCCCGGATGGCGCTACAAACAGATCGGCTCACGACAAACACATAAGAACAACACCAAAGTTGCACGAAGACATCCTACTCAGCCCTCCTTGCCAGGAGAAAAAGAGATCACGTAAAACAGTCCTGTGGCCAGGAAAAGGGAAGCAAGCTTACGACCCAGAGGGGGTGTTCTACAGACTCAAACAACACAACAAGTATCGAAGGAGGATAAATATGAATCAAAACCTTGGTGAAGGAGAGGTCGGCACTGCTGGAACGAAATGGGCTGGACGAGAAAGTTGGTCAGGGGGAAGGGAGAAGCGAGGGCGTCACGACAAGGCAAGATAGTTAGAACTATTTCTCGGGAAATGAGAAGAGAAGCCGGACCTATGGCGGAAAGAACAGCTCGAGCAAACCACTAGTGAGAACGGCGCCGAACTCTGGCTCAGATAAAGAGGGGGGGAGACACGAGTACTATTTCTGTGTGAGATATCTGACGATCCCCACGAGAAAGGGGGGAAGGCGGTGTGCTATCACTTCGAGGGGGAAAACCGATAGAAATCACCCGAGAGCGGAGCGCATCAGACGCAAAAGGGCGCAAGTTTTTTTCCAGCTAATCAAAACCGAACCAGTAATGAAGAGTAAACCGACGAAAAGAGCTGAGGCGAGACAAGAGGCTCAGAGGCAATCAGGCGAGGAGACACGAACTGACGGAGGGTCCGGGCCCTTGTGGCTTTCGGCGAATCGGGAGTCGCGAAAGGGAAAAACTACGGGTCCCTCGGTCGTGCGAAGTCGCACTTCAATCACGGGTGCGTCAGAAAGTCCTCTAATTTGAAAGTCATTAACAGGTAAAGAAAACCCAGCAATAGCACACTGACGGAGAACAAAACTTCAAGCCCCGCTTTGCTGTACTCTGTTCCAAGAGTCACGATTGGAAAAAAAAGCGAACAAAAAGGGCGGAGGAGGACAAATATGAGCCTCATATGGAGGGGTAAATCATGGGTGGGGTTCACCAATATGTCCAGGCCGGGGGAAAGCAACAGTCGGAGCATGCGAACACATGTTCATTGGGAGACCACACCTTACGCAGGAGTCGAAAAGTTATACAACTAACGGTCGGCACTTAGGAAAGTACCCGCCGTACAGAGGGGGAAAGCCAAGTACTCTAAGGTAGTCAACCAAGGAAAGGAAAGTTTTACCGGCAAAAATGGGGAGTGGGGTCACGAAAAAGGAAAGGAGGACTGGTAGAAGAATAGGGGGCCCCAAACGCCGGGACACCTGAGAAGGGGCAGACCCGAGGGAGCGCATTCGAAATCAATTCTAATGAGATACTTCGCCACAACCAAACCCACCACACCCCCACCCCAAAAAAAACCATACGGCACCAGTAAATTAGAGAACCAGTTAGGACCGCGCCCCAACAGGGGGCTGGTAGAAGCTAATACGGGGGCCGACAGAGAGAACGTGAAAGATCCGTAGTCCTCAAAAGAGGTGGAGAAACTTATCGCGATACCGGTCAGGGAGAAAACTCCGTTAATGCCCAAAGATCGAAGAAAGAAAAGCTATTAGGCAGAAGGGTACCACCGAGGCAGGGTACGGACAGACAGCGTACAAAGGGCAAGCGCAAGTGGGTCAAAGAAATCAAAAAGGGGATTCATCCGTACAGTTCCCAATAATGGACAACTTATGAAAGTATAAAATAAAAAGCCGGGAGTCGAAAGGAAGTGGTGTGAGCTCAACTCCAAGTTCTCTTACCGGGAACAATATGGCGAAATAGGGGGGCAATAGGAAGGGGGATGGTGTACGATGGTGGATAGTTTTGACACCGGTTGAAGAGGTCGGTGTGCAGAAATGGACGGCGAGTGATAGGAGAAACGACGAGCCCGAAGTGGTTGTAACTCTTAATAAGCCCGAAACCGGATGCGTGGCGAAGGTATTTAACGGCTTTGGACAAGAGGTCGGCGAGACGGGGATGGGCCAGCGCGGACAACGGTAGGGAGCCTGGCACAGAGTTGTAGGTACACGAACTAAGAAGCAGGGGGATCCTCAGTAAGTTGGAAAAGCGCAAAGTAGCGAAAAAAAACACAGGAACTCCACTAGCGCATGGCCAACGCAAGATAGGATGAGCATCTGCACGCGGTCGGTTAACACCTGACACGTTGTCTCTTCTCTCGATGCAGGGGATGACGGAGAGGGCAGGGCATTGCGGGGCCAAAGCAAAACAGTTCGCGACGCAAGATTCTTTTTGAGATTGGATATGATCCTTTCCGATAGAAACACAGCGAACGCCTCGAGTCGCTGGAAGGGGTGGGGGCGAGACGAGGGCATTGATAAAGGGCACAAAAAATGGAAGCAGGTTGCGGGTTTATTGCCAAGAAATGGCACAGACAAGAAGATAGGAACAGGGTAAATCCCCTCCACTGACGAACGGGCCGGCCCAGCAACAAAAGACTTCTAATTAAAAAATCAAACATACTGAGAAGCTCAGAGAAAACACCAAAAGGAGGAGGAAAGGAGATGAGAGGAAGAAGTTTGGTGGAAGTAAAGGTCTCGGCTGGGCCGGCCAGAGCGAACGCGGGACGGGGGGGGACGGCCCCTCCGACTCTTTCTTGATTCTTGGCCAAAACCCCGCAAACCTTCGGCCAATAAGGTTTTACCAACATTCTCGCAAAAATAAGAGGGAAGAACCACAAAGAATAAGGAGGGCGTTTACGAGCGGCAGGCGAGGGAAAGGCACGCCCAAAAAATCGTGCAGCAAAGATCGGCCGCGAGAGTTAGGTGCCGCAAGAACAGATAAAGAACTGCAGAGCGATAAGATGCAAAAAAGGTCCGCAAGTAAAACACAAAGAGGGAGCCAGGGGGAACTAAAGAGGGGAGGGGGCCACCGAAGGGGGGACGGTCGTTTTGTGTAAAAAAAAAAAGGAATGGCTAACAAGTAGAGGGATCAAAACAGGATTCGTCTTACCCAGAAGAGCTTCCGGACTAAGACAAACAGGGTGCAGGGGGGTCAGAGGCGCACATCCCGGATCGACAGACAGGAGGACACATCAAAGTGGACAATCCCGCTGCAACCAAAACGTGAAGCGGCGAAGCAGGGAGACGGCACGTTTTAACCTCGGACTGTCAGGGGAAGGAGGGAGAACCGGAATCGCCGAAAGTGTGAAAAAAAAAAATCGTCAAGAAACGGGCAAACAGATAAAAATTCACGACATCTTTACTTGCCTAGTGCAGTATCCTCTTTGACAGGTACGCGAAGGTCGATTTGAGCTCAAAAGGGGAGAGGGGGGAACAATAAAAGAGAAGGACTATGAAACAGTGGTCCAGGGGGTCGGAAACGTACGGACGCAGTCCCTTACGGGTTGAAGAAGAGATTTGTTACGCGGCATTCTGAAACCCGCTGAGGGGGAAGAAGGGGCCTCAAGGGCGCGATTGGGGCTCAACAGAAGGGGAGCAAAAGCAATCTCATATCCGAGCGGCCTATCGTTTCATCAGAAAGGCTGCCGTTGGAGAGATGGGTAGCAACACAAAAGGCTTCAACAGGCCCATGGTGGGGCGCGGGCAAAATCACACCTGCGATAAAACTCGGGGAAGTCGGGGGGGGAGGGCCGAAGAGCAGAGGGATCAGGGGGGAGAGCAGCGCTCAGGAGGTGCGTAAGGCAGTGTTCCAGGGGTGTGGGATAGAGAAACTTGCTAAGTGAAAGAATGGGGGGTTCGTGTACACAAAACGCAAAAGGGTTGAGAAAAAACTCGAAGGTTGAGAAGAGATTGGAGGAGGGAAGCGGTCGGGGAATCCGAAAAATAACGTTAATATAACCGTAGCGAGCTGACATAAGGGAGGTTAAAGGCAAAGGAAAAATGTGGCGAAGTAGTCGGGAGGTGGCATTTCGGAGTGTGCCCGCTAGCATCTAAAAAAAAAATATCTTAACCCGAAAAGAGGAAAAATTGGGAACGCCGCCAAGGAGGGGGCGCAGGGTGGGGGTGGTACAACTTGACCGGGGGGGAAAGCTACAAAGAAAAGCATCGGCGACTCCAAGAAACGGGTTGTAGTGAGGAGCCTCAAGGGTGCTGGTTGTCCAGGGAAAAGGAAAGTTCAATTGCGAGATCCGACGGAGGCGAAGCAGAAAAAGAGGCCGGCTCGAACCTGAAGACAGGGCAGGACAAGGATGAAGGGGGAGAAAGAAGGCGCACCGCAAACTGGAAACGGAACAGTGACGGAGTTCGGGGAGCTGCTTGAAGCTGAGCGATGCGAAAGAGGAAGCCAGCCCGAGCAATACAAAGAGACAAGAAAAAAGACATCTAATCGGGAGCTCAAGGGAATGATTCCAATGGGACTCACGAAAAATAGACAAGTGCACGGGAAACAAAAACGCGCAGCGATCCAGGGATACGCGCGGGGAAAAAAGCCGACACAGGATTATCCCACGCTTCCTAATTCTTGTTGAAATTGATCTCCTAACCAGAGTACAGGGGCTAAACAACCACGTTCGAGGGGAAGGTGTCGGAGCCGATGAGCACATGGGTTTGGGGCGAGTAGATGGAGTTTGAAAGCGGGCGTGTCGCATTGAGACTGACTCAATAGAAGTACGGAGCCCGAAGATTGGAAATCTCGGTGGGCAGACGCAGCGGATAAAAGCGACCTTAAAACCTTTTAACCATACTCACCAGGACAACTCCGACGGACCCACAAAAGTCATGTTGCCAAGCGATTCGGACGCCAGCAGAAGGCAGAGAGGGGTGATCGCTACTCAACAACAAAAAAAACACTGATGTGAGTAAGAGATAACACCTATCGGGCGGAAATCAGGGGCTTAGATGGGGAGGGGGCCACGGAAAGTGGACGAGGAAACGTGTTCCAGGGCTAGTATCCGGCGACGTCATTAAACGAAAAGAGGATAATCCGTTCTAAACCGTGGAGAGTTAAAGAATCTACGCCGGACGGGCGGAAACAAGCTAGCGCAAAAAACATTGTTCTCATAACGAAAAGACATCCTGTGAAAAAAGAAACTGGCGGGGAAACTGAGATGGCATAGAATCAAAGCCTTCCAAACACGACCTGGGACTTGGCGGGCTATCCCTCGGCGTTCACCAGAAGCGATCAAAGGAGGGGGACGGGACCGTACGCATCACGGGCACTGAAAAGGGGTGGAGGCGACATCCCCGCCATAGTAAGACCGAGTCCAGCGAGGACGATGCACGAGGGAGGACGACGTCCGGGGTCAGAATATTTCAAGCAGTTTCGTTCACAATGACGGGGAACCTCGTTGCGGAAAAGGGGTCTCTGGGCAGCTGGAAGAGGGAGGGCGGCGAAAACATTGACGACTACTTGGAACGAGGCGGGAGAGTAGAAACAATTCACAAGTTGCGCTGCACGACTGGAAGAGTTCGAAGTTTGACGCTAACAAACATCTAGAGACGGCGCTAAAAACCCTAAAGAGTGTCTGTACGCGGGCCAAAACGGCGCAGCTCTTTGACCAAGCTCCCTCGGCGTACCCATCGGGAAGAAAGAGGAAGGGGTCAGGCTATGGTGGGGTGGTCGACGAAGTGAGGGTAAAGGGACAAAAAGAGCAGGTAACGATTCTCCCATGTGTGGGTGGGGGAAAGACCACCGAAACGGGGTACTAGATCGCTCCGTGATACAAACGTGCAAGGGAAGAAATCAAAGACGACAGCTGAAACAGAAAGGTACTCACTAAACCCGTCCGGGGGTTGTCAACTGCAACCAACGGGTGTGTGGTCGGTGGGGTCAAAGAACAGGTAAGGTATCATCTCTGGCTAATCAAGATGAGAGTGGAGAGAAGAACTAAAGGCAGAAGTAGTGAGCGCGCGCTACAAGGCGAATGAGATATAGGACCCCCGAAACAAGGATTCACCCAGTAGACAAGACACACACATGGGATGGGTCGCAGCTACGAGACGGGGGAGAGCAGAGAAAGAAAGATTACTAAATATGTGAGCATACACGAGGCTTCTCTGGGAGGAAGGACCTCCAGGGGTGGCGAACCAATAAAGACATGAGGTTCGGGAGGTACCCCGAAGAACGTAAGACATCCCGCGGAAAAAGGCAAGCGCAAAGTAAAAACACGCATTAGCTCCGGCGGTACGACCAAGATGAAAACCAGTTTGCATAAGGAACTAAAACGGGAGGGTCGCCAGAGAACTGTTGAGGCTCAAAGAACGAAATGGATCGACCCGGTTCAAAATGGATCGAACGCATGGGCGTCAGCAGAAAGGAAGTTTGAAAAAAGAGTTTTTCCACTGTTGACGACCGGAATGGTTAGAACAAACTGAATGATGAGGGAGAACGACCGCGACGAAGTAGAAGAAAACAGAAGGACGAGAGAATCGCCGTCTCACGCGTAATGATGGTATTGACCGGCCTTTTGGGCAAGAGGGACGGTCGATACAAATGGGGGACCGCATGGAAACTTTCTTGGAGCGGGCATGGGAGGTTCTAGGGTAACAAGCATAATTTATCCTCAAACTATTTCGAAAAAAAAAACATGCACCCACAACCTGACCGCCACGAGCACGCAAAGAAAAAGAGGAAAAAGGAGTCGTCTTTTTCAACCATAGACGGGAGTAGAATGCGGATATGCGCTGGAAGGTGTCTCTCAACGATGGAGTGCGACCCGGGTTCAGAGGGGAGTGAGTTTTTGCTATGGTGGGTGCGATGGGGAGGGAGGGCCGTTAATACATGCCGAACGCGAGTCGAGCTAGGGGTCCCGCAACGAGGGAACAGGTGGACAACAAGGACTGGGACCCAAAAAGGGGCCCAGTGCGTGTGGTGGCACAAGAATTGCAAGCAAAGATCGCAGGGCCATAACCGCCGCGGCGGCGGGCAACGGCCAGACAGACTAAAAAATTAAAGAAAAAAAGACGAGAG
>Ga0179593_1306096_pt1 | contig 11011 bp, 8 predicted proteins | sample CZODoug2_1_08_16_FD_185931 | JGI IMG/M metagenome (GOLD analysis project Ga0179593, IMG submission 185931) | Vadose zone soil fungal communities from Angelo Coast Range Reserve, California, USA - CZODoug2_1_08_16fungal (PacBio error correction) | ecosystem: Environmental > Terrestrial > Soil >...
ACATCGCGACCAAGGTAATGAAGAGTGTAGACAGCACATGAAATCCGGGAAGCCCGCAGCAAACATTGAATCCCAAAGCAAGGGGGGCTTGAAGGCGAAAGTGTTATCCAACCAGAGAAAACGACGTCGATCCCTCAAGCGTGAAAAAGGGGACATGGGGAACGCAGGTGTACCACTCTGGCTTAACAGGGGGCTTTAAACAGGGGTGAAGGGGAATAGGGTGGCGAATGCTGAGGGGAAAAAAATGAGAAAAAGTTGACACCCTTGATGTGACGGACGCAGGGAAAAACACAGAAAAGAAAACAAACTCCACCAACCACATACATTCTTAGGATAGCAAGAAGGGGAGAATCATATTACGGTGGTACTAGTATAAGAGGGAATCATGCACGCCACCAGTCCTACAGGATCATAGCGACCGCACGTGCCGTTGCTGGACATCACCGACAGCTGAAGAGCTGCAAACGGAGTTCCAACCGGAATTGACCGCGCGTAAGAACACTAATAAATGAACATGACAACCAAGAAAGGATTCACAAGGGTTTGCTGGGAAATTATAAGGGCAAGCAAAGGGGTCAAATTTAACGTGCATGGGCACGCAGGCAAAAGGTAAAACTATGTAAGTCCATGAGGGTCGAAGGGAGTTAAGAAAGGAAAAAAAACAGGGGACCGGGTAGGGCTTTAGTAAATCGAGAAGGAGGATGTGAAAGGATTTAAAAAATTTTAGGTGTGACTGGTAGGCGTGCAAAAAAATCGAAAAAATGGCGAGTGGGTAGGAACCGGCTGGGACACGGAAAAGCTTCCTTTGTGAAGGGGCTTGGATAAGGAAAATATTAGAGTGAAAAAAAAAGTAGGGGGGGGATTAAAAGGGGGCCATGAGGGAACCCTCCCATGGTAAAATCAAGGAAGGAAGGGGGGAGCATTGGGGGACGGAACAGAGACTAGGGCCAAAGGAAGGACCAATTAAGGGCGTCCAATGGGGGTCGCAAGGTGAATCAGACCAGGGCAGGAGAACGAAAACAGGGGTCCTGCTTCCCGGGAATACGCGACATCCAGAAGCTAATGACCACGCGCGAAAAAAAGGGAAGAATGAGAACGGTCCGGGTAGACAAAAAAAGAAGGATCCAAATGAAACGCCAATTGTATAAGAAGGACCAGGTAAGAGTTGACACGCAAGGGGCAGCTTGGAAACAAGGGAGGGGGAGGGACACATGGCGGTATGTCGCCCAATGTGTGTTCCTTGTACGGAGGAGGGGGGGACAGGGGAAGGAACAATTCATTTTCCATAAGGGGAGAACAAGGGGGGGGGGGGGAAAACGGGAGGAACAACTGGTTTGCAGGACCAAAAACACGAGGGCTACGGGCGGTCCGTGGAACAGTGTTTCAATGGGTGGGGAACAAATAGACAGCTCAACAACAAGAAGGTCATCGTGGCAGTGGTTAGATAGTGCTTCAAGGGGGTTGGGAGAAGTGGGGTGAAAAGCGAAGAGAAAAGGACTGGGCAGCTTCCTAAAAGCAGGTAAAGGGGTCAGAATCGTCGCCGTAAAAAAAAGGGTTATCTGCTGAGAGGGGACAATGACATGTACCTGGGCCACCGATGGCGAGCAATACCATTTTGCGCGGAGTAATAAACTTTTAAGGAATGTGAGCGAATTGCCCGAAATATTAAGGGGGGGAAGGGAAGGGCGACCGGGGTGCAATGCGCGAACTTGTCCGGGGGAAAAACACGCGCGAAAAAAGGAAAGCACGCATGTTAAGGGGAAAGTTGACAAGTCAAGTAACTACGGTTCGGACGGTAGTAGGGGTGGCGCAAAAAATGGGGGAAACCGAAACGCGGCAAAAAAGAAGGGAAAAGCAACAATGGGCACGGGGATTGAGTTTCGTAAATGGAAGTGGAGCTAGGTCGGGGAGGACGGTGGGGTATAACGATACACAAATACTGGGAAGTTAGAGCAGTGAGGGCAGTCACGCGTAGGCACAAAGCGAGCTGTGATTGCGGGACAAAATGAAAAGGACATGACGGCGCTGAGAAACTCAGAACCGTGGGCATGCAAGCATTGGACACAAGTCAGAAGCAAACAAGCGGCGAGCCGTCCCCGGCGAGGTCCTTAAGGAACAGTAAGAGTCTGGAAGGGGGGCTGAAGTGGTCAAGTCTAGGTTGGTGACAAGAGGGATCTCCGTGGTTCCGGGACTGGGGACACCTTGAGGGAGAAAATGAAAAAGGAGGTTAGATTAATGTGACAATTGGGTGGGGACGGAGGGAGGAGCACGGCCTACGAGGAGGTGTAGGGCTCGAAGGCAACGACCTTTTCCCGCTGGAACGAAAAGGGAGAATCAGGATGCGGGGGTGTCCAACCGCGAAAGGATAGAATATCTATTGGAAATTCCACCCCAACTAGTATTAAAAGGAGAGGCGACGGGGATAAATCGCATTGGGAAAGGGGGGAAACCTAGGGTGTAGGAGACACTGATTGAAACGAAGAGAGGGATCGGAGGAAGGTCTGTAGAAAGTATGAAGTCTGCAAGGGAAAAATAGTCCAATGATGGGCAAGGCAGGATGAATAACAAAGGGCTGAGATGGTTAAGAACAGGCGAAACGGGGGGGGTGGAGACAGTTTTGTAGAAGGCAGTGGGGCATTGCGGAACAGGGGCGACAAATGAAGAAGCTGTTTCAGGACAGAAGAAAGGGGGCATCGGGGGGGGGACAAGGTACGAGGGGTAAGGGGTGCAGGTGGCTTCCTAAAGGTCGAAAACGGAAGAAATCGTCGAGGGGGGGGAGAAGCGGGGTCAAAGAAACCGCTGGAAGCGGTCAGGTGGTGGAAAGATGGGGAAGTAACAGTGAATGAGGGGGAAAACAGGGTGGGAAAAGGTCCCTAGGTCAGGCAACTCGGCAGTGCGTGCGCCAGGGCAAACGATTACTTCTAAGATCTGGTAGTAAACATGGGGACCGAACGGGGGCGGAAAGAGAATATAAGCGAATAGCAGCACGTGAGGGAAAAAAAAGACAGGAGTGGGGAAAGCCGGATAAGGTAAGCATCTATTAACAAACAAAAAATAAACAGGGGGGGGGGGGAAACTTAGGCCCCCCGAAAATAAGAAGAGAATCGGAAAGGACGAGATTCCTCTAGGGAAGAGAGAAGGAAAAAAAAATTAACCCGAGGTCAAGGGAAAGAAGAAGGACATATCGTAAGTTCAAAATAGGGTAGGAAGATGGTCGAGGTTCTGAGTAACGACCTAAGCAGTACGGGGTCCACTCGCGAGAACTATCGTCGTGGAGATGGGAGAGGCAAGTATCTAGGCTAGGATAAGTTCAACCCCCTTGGGAGAAGGGGAAAGACGGTCTTCTGCCTAGGAAAAAAAGAGCGATGGGGAGGGGAAATCACAGGGACTATTGGAAGGAATAATGGCTCAGCACAGGGAAGGATGGGGGGGGGAAAACATATGAAAAAAAGCATCCAACGTAGATGTGAAGCTGTTCTCTTTCCGCCAGAAAACCACGGAAGGAGTAAATAAATTGGCGGGTTTCCACGAACGAGAGCCTGAAAAATGGGCAATAGTACAAATGCCATAACCGGTATTTAGATGGTGACCTAGTTACGTCCAAGCCCGAAAGAGATAGTCGCGCCCAAATTAATGCAAATAAATCGTTCAGAGATTCTTCATCGAATAAACTTACAAAGACGGTAACAAACCAGTAAACACCACAGGGCTTAAATGTAGTATTCATCCGAATAAGACAACAGAGGGATAGGGGAAAGAACGATTCACCTAATGGAGAACGAGGTGAATGACCAAGAAAGTTTAAAAATTCAAGAAGGAGGTGGGGAGAGCGCAGAGAATTGGTTGACCGTCAAAAAAAATCTCTTGTCGCCGGAGAAGATCACAATCTTGCAGGGGCTTCCTTCGTGCGCCCTCGCAAACCGTTTGAGTGACACGATCACGCCCCAAGCGCACAGTGACCCTAAGGCGAGCCCGGTCGCGAGCCCATCGACAATGGGGGAGGACCGAGTAAGGAAAAGAGGCTCACCGACGTAAATGGGGAATCGGGGACAAACGAGGTGGTGACGGAGACGGGTCAAAACTGGAAGGGTAACAATAAAGGGGGAAGGGGTGAAGAAAAGCAGTACAGGGGGCGATAGTACCGTCTTCGACGCTTTTCGACATTGGTCATGTCAGTGGAAAACAAGGCGAAAAAGAAGCTTGCCATACCGCTGAAGAAGTACGGCTCAGCAGTTATTAAGAACAATGAAGATGAAAAGATAGACGGAATTGGGCCGAAGTAAAAACTGGAGCCCCTAGACAAAATCATCACATTACCACGCTCCGGAATTCCAATCACAGTCAGCAGACCCCAGGGTCAGCACGGCTGTGGAGAGGAGGGCAGGAAGCATCAGCTTGGGTTTCGCCCCAAACGAAACCTTGTCTTCCGGAACAACGAAAAACACTCCTAGCAGTGCGAAAAACAGGGGAGAAAAGTGAATGCAGGGGGGAAAAAACGCGCAGTACTTGAGATTCCAACAAGGGGGGACGTACGACAAGCCTTAGGGGAACTTACAGACAAGACACAGGACATTAGAGTAGGACCCCGGAGGGCAAGGGGAAAACGGCACTGGACGACATGAAAAGAAGAACATAACGAACAAAGACTGAGGGAACGGGCGTGGCGAATCGCTGGCGGAGAGAACAGGGGCATAATGAAGTAGGGAAATATCAAACATGCAGGGGTCCTGTCGTAGAAGGGGACGTGACGAGAAATTAAACGACCTATATTCCGGACGCCCTCAGAAAGACAATGTGGGTCAATCAAGAGACAAGAGGACACGCAGCAAAAGTCGGTCCCAACTTCTTGAGAGAGGTTCTACAAAACTGGGCTGACAGTCGCTTTTTTACGTGGTCTAACGCTCTGCGTAATTCTCTGTCCGGGATCTTCAAAAGGAAACCGTAAGACGGGTCTGCCTTTTTCCGCATGGCGCTCCATTCTTCGAGGACTGGCGGGTGGGTGGGGTAGACCTATGCTGTGTCGATTCTTTACCACCGAGGGTGGGGCGAATGGGAGAAAGGTCGAGACACAAGGACGGGAACTACAAGGAGGAACACCCAAGATCAAATGTCTCGGGACGGTAAGTTATTTAAACCCTTCGAGCGGGGGGCAAAAAAAAAACCGTAGAAAGACATTGGGGACCCGCGTGACCGGGACTAAGCAGCGTGTCAACAGACTTACGGTGCGGGGGACTGACTAAAGCGAAAAAGATGGTAGCCTAGGACGGGGGTGACTGACGTATGAATCACACCCTAAACAGCTTTACAGGGGGCAAGGAGTGTAAACGAGCTACAGTGGCGGGCGCGAACCGCATAGGGTAGGAAGGAAGGAACGTGTGAATATAGTATGATACTGAACTAAACTGTTATAACCAGCTACAGATGTGCCGGCTGGTGCAACCAACAGTCTGGGGGGTTCTACGAAGGCGCACAGGGTGCCGTTGCATTGACAATATTCAGTTGTCCATGCAAGCGAAAAATCCTACGAAATAAAGCCCACGGATCAGTATCTTGGGGCAACGAAAAAAGGATACTGGCCGAGTGGCATCGCATAAATCTAACGTACTCTCCAGAATCGAAACATCATGCCCGTCCTGATTGAAAAGCCAGAATCGGGGTTTCGATATTGATCTCCGCATACAAAGAGTCTTAACTACGAGACGCGGTGGGGGAAATACTTGCGAGGCTTCAATCCGTGACTAAACCCTCCTCTGTACTTGGTGCGAAGAGATAGGTGCACGTAGGGATTGAGGATTTAGGAGTGTACGTAGAACATCCGCCCGAAGGCGTCCTAGGACCCTTTTCAATGGAAGGACTATGGGCAGATGACCTCTTTACCCGGGAGGTCCCAAAAGAAGATTGATGGGGGGGAATTGTGTTAAAATGATTTACCGACTTGCTGGGAAAACACCGTATATCGACAATATGTTCGGGCCTACAGTTATGCCTGGCCTTGAGGATTGGGGTGATGCTGGATGAGAACCGACAAGGTCTTTGTTGCGGCTTTCTGGGGCTGAACTTAGATAGGTTATCGTGGGCGGAGTCAGATCAACTATGTCACAAGAACTTGTACAGCTGTCCTTAGGAAGGTGGCAATCTATCAGAGGAAGGTATTTTGTGCGTTCTTAATGGTCCGTCTTCCGAGGAATGAATTGGCGGGGGAACAGCGAAGGTGATACAGGTTCTAAGCTTTCCGAGATTTCAGCCACTGGGTAACATAACAAGGAAGGAGTTGGAAACCCTTGTCCGGTTGAGGTAAAAAATTGGGGTGTGACATGTGAATATGCAGTCTGACGGTAGTGGTAAGTGTGGATGAAAAAAAAACTGGTGTATCAGGAATAGGCAAAGACCAAATAAAAAAAGCAAGCCCAACACAACCACTCAGCCTTTTCGCAGAAGGTATATGTCTGCGGGAAAGCCAATTCTTGCATCAGTGGCTGTCGCTCTGGGGGAAAAGGTTAAAGGAAAATATTGTGGCGCCGCTGGCACGTCATTAAAGGGGTGACAATCTGAACCCGGTTTTCGGGGGGCAACTGACTAACAGAAAAACCTCACTCGAAAATACCTTGGGCACTAGTGTGAATAGTACCCGCGGTCGAAATACAAAGTACTGTGAAAGCCCTATCTTGGGAAGCTTCTCTAAAAGGAGCAGTCCATTGCAGACGTGGTTGCAAGGGACTCAAATAAAGGGAGTTCTCGTTGCTCAAGACGGACGCTGCGGAACTGTCTCCTTAAGAACACAGGGTGCATGTCAGGGATCAGCCAAGATCAATTTTGCTGAGGAAAATCTGCGTCATTAATCGCATTATCAAAACAGTAGCTGAAAAAGGGCAAAATTTGTAACTGTTTCCTGAGTCTGCGTCAGGGTCAAATTAAGAAAAGCAGCAGATCGGGATCGGGGGGGGAGCGTGGCTACGCCTTGGCATGGTACCTTCTGACGTGACGGAAACATTACTCCCTCACAAGATTGCCTTAACCACAACGAGTCTCGAGGCGCCAGCTGTACCAGCGGGCTGTGGCCCGGGGGGACCGGAAAGGGGGTCGTGGGGGGAGGCCAAGTCATTCAGAGTCTGAGGAGGGGGAGGGCTGAAAAGAGAGATGGGCAAAGGCCCTCAGTGCGTTCGACGAGAAAGGGGGGGGGGTGCGGTGACGGCCATCTAATTCTGGTTTCAAAGGTACTAGGCTACCATAAAGCGGGAAGCCCCATGGACACGGCTCCTGAAGACGTTCTGGTAAGGGGAAATGGCACAACTACTAAAGCCTGGATTGAGGTCCAACGTTGATCTTTAAAGGCTGATCGGGTAAGACTTCGCGGACCCCGGAATCCTCGACCTTCATCTCCTGCAATAACAATCCTGCGGGATAATCCACTAGAAAGGGAGATCTGAAGAAAACCACAACGTGGGTAGGGTAAAATAGAGTATAGCAGTTAGCTAGGATAAGTCTGCGAGGGGTCTTGGGAAATAAACTAACTGAGACTCGTATTCAGGGAGAGTGCTGGGGATTGCAAAGAGATAAGCCCGGAATGAGAACGGGCACCACAGTCACGTCGGCTCGACCCGTTCTCCTGATGGGGAAGCCAGAAAAACCCCGTATGCGGTCTGACAAGCGTGAGGTGCAATGGAAGGGTAAAGCTGCAAGAAGCGTCCGCAGGTCGGCGAACTCTAGGGAAACGGGAAAAATACAAGGACAATCGCCTTGGGCCAAGGGTTAAGCAAGACTGAATAAAACCAAGGGACTTAATTGGGCAATTCTCTTCATGGTCTAACTAAGAACAAGGCCATTTACAACCCAAGGGGCCTTAAAAAGATTTGACGCGTGACGGGCTCAAAACAAGCGCATCGCAGGTAAAAAAAAGGAATATGTCGATCAAAACGTAGCGCACGTTACAGCAAAGGGACACCAGGGGGGGCGATCCATATGACCCGGCTGTGGCTGGTCATGTCCCCGGACCTATGCATCAGCAAGAACAAAATCATTGTAAACCATATATCTTTTAGATCTGATTTTGGCTCTATAAGGAAGAAGAGCCGGTGTTGACACGAGAAAGATCCGTTTTGAACAAGGAGAAAATTTACGTGAATGCGCACAAGGACGGTCTGGTCCTCTTCACCCAGTCGTTCATCATCAACCTATGAAGCCGGGGGGCCAGGACAAGGCTCCCAACTAGCACGCAGCACCCTGAATGGTCACAGAAGAGCTTCTGGTCGAGTAAAAAATAAAAACATCAGTGAGCACGGGTTATAAAGTGGGTCGGGGTTGTTACCTGAGGGGTTAACGAGGTTAGAAACCAAGCCTTTTTTCTTCTTTTAGACGGCCGAAACCAAGGGGCGGAGGGCCCATCGGTTGAGAGTCTCCATGAAATCTCCGGACCGCCCGAGAGCGAGAGCTGGAAGGAATTTTGCTCACACTTACCGGCTGCACCTTCCCCCTTGAAAAAGCAGAAAAGGGCCTCATGGTAAGCCATGCTTTTAGCGGCAGCGTATTCACAAAGTGCGCTTTATTTCGAAAAACCGGTTGTTCCTACCAAGCACCCGTAGGGATGCGCAAAGAGAACGGGCGGCATTTCCAAAATTCTGGTACCTTCAAAATTAAGGTTTGGTGACACCCGTTTAGCGAACGCGTCATGAAGCCATGACCCCGATAAAGGGCAACCTCAGGGACTCCCATCGGTCTCTTCCGGTAACGACATCCACATCAGAAAACACTCCCTTCAAACTGATACTGAAAAAGCGATGAGCCGGCATGCGCAGGAAGAGTGGGAACCTCGGGGGGCAGGAGCAGCGTCCTCGTCAACCACGTCCGGACGACCGAAAGCAAATCCTGATGGATTGAACATCAAAAGCCCATAACAAGCCAGCAACCTTAAGGGGGGCCCGTGCTGGCCGACTCGTTAACGGCAGGGTCTTCCATACCGCATTACGGAAGTGCTCACTTGGGCGCCCAAAGTCACCGTCCCTAACTGTACAAAGTACATAGGGTTCACGGGTCACGGCCCCACGGGGCTAGGGCCGCATTGAGGTACAGAGGCGAATGGCAACCGAGACGATTACACATGTAACCCGATTCACTTGAACGAGCAAGGACGTCAAACAATCAAAAGTCGGCAAGTATCAACGGCTCCCTTGGCTTCGACATCGGAAAATGACGTTACAAGCACGGCGGTTATTCGTGTGTACCGCCATGCCTTCTGTCACTAAGTGGAACTGGCAGGCAACGAACTCGAAGACAACCCAACAAACTTAGGGTAGTAAAGAATGTATGGCAAAGTGTGCACACTCATGGTCCACCCGGACTCAGCCAGGAAAAAGCATCCTGTAAAGTCCACCGGAGCGGAAAAACGAACAAGCTTTCAGGCCAAACCCGTTGGTCCTGCTCAGAAGCGCCGATCGAACAAAGCTAAGCGCCTGACGGGTACCCTCTGCTCTTGGTCATCAGGCTTCCTTACCCGTGGAGAAACCATAAAACGGAGGTAGAAGCATCACAGCGGTTCCTCTGTTCAGTAGAATCTCGCTACAATAATTATGGCCTCGACTAGTGCATCTGGGCGGGACCAGTAGTATGTATGTGGTGGATACTGTAGCTGGAAGAGGGGGGATCGTGTGAGGCAAGCCAAAAGGGCCTAAAAGTAAACTCGTGATTCCTAGTCATAGGCGGAATGCCACTCAGGAGGGGGGCATCGGACGGGGTGCTTGAAAAGATAGCCACAACTACTCTGTCACCATAGTCACTAAAGTGAAAGGCCCCAGGGGTCCAGACGAAAGCGTAAAGTTGGTGTTGTGCACACGTGCTGGTGGAGCGCCATTTTAGGCCCACTAAAAATCCGAGGTGGACCCGCTGGTGCCTGATCGGAACCGGCCAACGGATCGACGTTTCCTCAGGTGCCCGACACAGTACCAATACACACTGGCCATCAGGAAACGGGTTAACGGGTACCAGGTGTCTATCTACAGAGGGTGTCAATGTGCAAACGAGACGCAACGCACACCACCTGGAAGAAACATGGTCCTGGAAGGCCGCGTGTCTTGCAAAGGGCAGGACTCTGTCCTCTGCGGTGGGTGACCGTGACATCGCGGGGTGCGGACTCTATTGTTCCGTTCAACCCGCGGGGGAAAACGACGCGTTCCACTGCAAGTAATGCTCCACGAGCAACCAAGAAGAAAACCTTTGGTGCACAGAAATTGCTCTCAATCCCGAAACCAACACCCGATTCTATCCCATGACCCAAATTGTGCCTTCGATACGTACTGCGGCGTCGCTTGACAAGCGACAATCGATAGTGTGACTTGTCGTCATCTGGCGGGCAATCCGGTGTGCACATTGGAAAAGCTGCGCTGACGCCGGGCCGGCGGGATAAGGTGTCGCAAGCCGCAGAGCCGCGCGAAGCGACCTTAACAGCTTCGCGGTTCAAAACTCCCATCCTCTCTTTGATAAGCCCCTTCCGTCGGGGCCCCGTCACAATCGGGCGTGTTAGAGCGAATGGCCGAGAGATCTGAAAAATGATGTCCAACACTCGGATCGGTTCATCGCCGGTAACCTGCGGTACAAGCTCAGAAAGCAAGGAACAGAACTGACTAGAAACGGCGGCGTGGAAACGGTGAACGCTGACCGAAGGGGATGAGCCGTGGTGTGAAAACCGTGGGAAAAGGGGTAGATGGGCAGCGCCAGGTACGTTGAAAAGCTGCGGTATTTTGCGGCAAAAAGTTAAAAGGGCAAAAATAGCTGCCCATGGTCCACGTGTCGGAAAAGAACTAAAGCGGTTATTGTCGGCGACCATGCGCTCTCTTTCCCGCTGGGCACGACCGCTGGCAACAAGCCATGGGACCGCTCTTACAACAGAGGCTCGCCCTAGATGGCTCGATTGACCCTTCTCGTGCACGGCGATCGAGAAGTCCTCCGGCCAATAACGAATGCCACTCTCAGGCAATCAAAGTCCAGTACAACCCTATCGCGGGATAGTGCCAGGCTACTT
>Ga0179593_1345943_pt1 | contig 11011 bp, 9 predicted proteins | sample CZODoug2_1_08_16_FD_185931 | JGI IMG/M metagenome (GOLD analysis project Ga0179593, IMG submission 185931) | Vadose zone soil fungal communities from Angelo Coast Range Reserve, California, USA - CZODoug2_1_08_16fungal (PacBio error correction) | ecosystem: Environmental > Terrestrial > Soil >...
GACGACAAGCTGGGCAAGTTGAAAAGCTGCTTTGGGGGGGGAAAAATCCACTTACGCTTAGTTAAAAAAAATTGTTCTTTCCGAAAAAGTCCTTTTCCTTGGGTCATTGATGTAGCGTATGGTTGTCGGCAGAAAGGGGGAAAATATAAAAGAAGAAGGAAGGGGGTGGAATGGGGTAGAGGGGAAGTCAGAATTGGAAAGGTCTATTTCGGTCCGCGCATGGGTAGTGACTGGAAAGACATCTAAAGCCGACAAGCACGCCTAGGTTTCTTCGTGTAACAGAAATCAAAAAAGAAAAAGTCGTTGGAAATTGAAGAAAGAGAGGGCGCACCCAAACAGGACACCACACCATGAAAATGGGGTTTCAGGGTGGAAAAGCTAAAATCATAAAGTAACACCTTGCCCTGGTAGGCGGAACCTGGGAGGAGGTAGAGGTTGGCAGTGAAAAAAGCAACTAGGCGATGCTAGTCCTTCTTTGTGGCTGGGGGGGTGAAAGGATGAAAATGGGACTATGTGATTGAGAACACGTGATTGGTTGCCAGGTGCGAGAGAGAGCTGCATAGGAAGGGAAAGGGAGAAAATCGATCAATTTCGATCGCAAAACAAAAAAAAAAATCCTTTGATAGCACAAAAAAAAGGGGCAGGGTCCAAGAAAAAAGGATTGACAGGGGGTAAAAGGTCCGGCATAACCGAGAGTAAGAAAAGGTTCATTGTAATCCAGGGGGGGGAAGGGGGGGCAGGCGTAAAATACGTTGGACGAAAAGAGTGTAGTGCAAGGGGGAAGTGAGGGCGTCAGGGCAAAACGGTAGGGGGGACACAGAAACGAGGGGTTCGAGAGGCCTAGGGTGCATGTCATACTGAGCTCGGAGGGATAGCAGGAATGGTACGTTTGTAACAGGGAAAAGGCACACCATCGACCCAGAAGGGATGGAGGAGTGAAACCAATATAAACTAATGAAAGAACGGGCTAGATATGTTCTGGTGGGGTGTCCGGTTTCATAACGCGAGGGGGGAGAATGAGATAGGGTGGGACTGGAAAGGGAGGAGGAACGGCCGGCAAGAGTCTCAAGCTGGAAAGGGAACGTCTGATGCACGGGGGAAGAAAAGAGAAAGAAAACTGAGAATAGAAGATCGAGGAAAAAAAAGTCCAAAAAGACCAGAATTGTAAAAGCTTGGCAGGGAAGGAGGGGAGGGCAAAGGGGGAAGCGGATGTGATCCCTACTAGAGGTTAAGACAATCGCGAAGAACTGATCTCATTGGACACGAGACTGGGGGGGGAGGCCCTACGAAAACTGTCGCCAAAGCGCCGTTCCCGTCGTGGATTTCGTTTAACAAAAATGATTCCAGTCGGCGGGAGGGAAACAGAGGAAGGGGTAAAAGATTGAGGTACCAACAAAAAAAAGCGCGTGGAGCGGGTCTGGAGAGAATTAACCAAAACTTCAAGCGCCCTGGCAAGAAAGGAAAAACTTCGAGGCGGGCAAATGGCAACAGTCATGAAATGAGTCGATTCAAAATATCAAAAACTGTGAACGCGAAATCATCGGACGATAAAAGCTTGGAGCTGATCAAGATCCCGTAGCAAAAACATCAGAGCAAGACAGGAAAACTCAGACGCGTGGGGGAGAAAAAATCTCTCAAGAATAACCTTGAAGAAAATGGTGCTTTCCGACTAGAAAAGTACGGGGGATGGTGGGGGAAGGAAATGGTGTGGGTTGTTATTAAACCGGGGCACATCAATGACACGGTCCCCGGTTTTGGAAAAGCATACAGAAGAGAGAGACTAAGGGGATCGTGTAGAAGTGGAAAGTTTGCAATGAACTAAGCAGTTTCTAAGATGAAGAGAGAAACGAGCCGACTACATCGGTAGAAGGAAACGCAGCGTCTTGGCAAGCTTGCGGATGTGGGCAAGGGGGGGTTTGAGAAAAGTCGCGGGCGAAGCGTAGTACTAGAAACAAAACTAGGGGGAGGAGGAAAAAGAAAGACAAGCGGCGGAACAAGATCCACAGAAGTGAGCCGAAGACAAGAGAGGGGAGTCAGCTTCTGTCCACCAAAAAAAAAAAGGCTGAATTGTAGCGAAAGCGGGGCACGTAGAAAAAGGGGAAATTGGCATTTCAACGAAGGCCGACGAGTACAAGATACTCAACCAAGGGAAGAAATTGGGCTGGAAAAGGAGTGTAAAGACGTGTAATGGGAACGTGCTAGAAAAAAAAAAACGGGACTAAGAATCATCGTGATCAGCGTGGAGCAAAGGGAACCACAAGTAGTGGCAAGGGTGTACTTGATAAAAACGCTTTTAAAACAACGGCAGGAGTTTTTTCTTTTCGGATTTCTTCAGAGCGGGGAGTGGATAGAGGGAACTCTTAAATAGACGAGAACCAAACGGTGGGAAGAGAGAGGAAAGGGAAAAGGTTGGAAGACACCTGGTGACGCGTTTGTGAATAGACATTATGCCTTTGAGCCATTAAGAGAAGGGGTAGTAAGTCATTCAAAAGAAGGGCGCTGGCCTGGAAATCATGGAAACAAGAAAAAACGAAACGATGGCAACGCTAACCGCCGAGGGTAAACTTTTTGGAGGCGACGTTTTGAACACAAATAGAGGAAACTACTGGGGGAGATCGAAATTCCCCGACGGAATTCGTTCGACCTTCAGAGAGGGGTCCTGGCGACCAAAAAATAGGTCGCCACATTAGCAGGGATTCACAGCAAGTCGACGGACCGGAGAATAGGGGGGGGGAGAGGGTGAAAGCTGGGTGAAACATAGTGGGAAGGTTAGACTTGGACATCAGGCTCTTGCCAAAGGATCCGGGTGTTGTCACTATCGTAGAGGAAAGAGGATTTTCAAGGGCATGGATAAGAGGCAAGAAAAGGAAAAGGAGTACGAGAACCGGTATACGAGGGGGGAAAGGAAACCAATCAAACTACCCTCTCTACAGAGGCGCCGCGTTTGCAAAGAAAAATAAGAGGACAACAAAAAGAAAAGAGAGCGATTTAGTTATTGCTCATGGATAGCCTTCCGGCATGGAAAGGTGAGGTGTGAATTGGGGGGAAACTGGGTTAACAAAAAGAAGGTGGGGGCGCGTCATAAAAAGGCAACCGCGGATCAGGCCATGCGCAGTGAGGAATACTGGGGTGAAAAAGGAGTGTAGGACATGAAAATCAAGGAAGCGGCCTTGGGACCCTGTAAAACAAACAGCTGGTAGAGAAGTCACTTATACTAAACTTCTTAAAAAACGGGTGACACATGAACCCCTCTGAAACAGCGGGGGGGCACAGGGGAAACCGTGTCAAAATCAATCCGCAGCGCCAAAGAAATGTCTTTGGAAGCCACACAAAGGGTTTTTTGGGGGGCTGCTATCAAGGATTTTTGTTGTTGCTGCCTGCTGGAGAAAAGGACCGGGGGGAGCGGAGGGCAGCTTTCAGGAAAAAAAAAGGGAAGTCCACCCCCTCACCCGGCTAAACTAGTAGGAGTGTCAAACAAGTCAAAATGTCAACATCATCGGGAAAGCAAGCAACGCTCCCCAAAACCAAAAAGGAAGCATAAAAGAAATGCAGCCGATAGCAGAGGCGGAAAAAAAAGACCAACCTCGGGAGAAAACAAAACCGGAGAGGGGGACAAGTTTGCACCGAGAATTTGTCCGGGGATGAAAGAAACTGGAATCCGTTGTTGGGGGGAGTAACCCAAAAGTGTGCGAAGCAGCGGTCGTAACCAAAGGCCAGATGGAGAGAGGGGAACACTAAGATATACGTTGGCGGGATGCTTAAGCAGTGGAAAGATTCTGTCCATATCGCCTCCTTCGGAAGAAAGAAAGAAAAAATTAAGTACGAACATCAAGAATACGAAACGGAGGTTGGGACTGGAAAGAAAGAAAAAATCAAGAACTACCAGGAGGGAAAGGAGCGGCCATTGATTTGGAGAAGCGCAAAGTACCTGCAAAGCAGCTTTAAGGAGCAACTGGGCAAGAAAAGAGAAAGCAGGGGGTGCGCCAGTGAGTCCTTTTTCAAACAGGGGACTCGATGAGTCGATGCCGGAAACAGAAGGGAAAGTCAAAGGTTTCAGAGAGACGCGCGGGCAGAAAGCTTGTGTGTGCACAATGAAAAGACCGAGAAAAAAAAACGAACCATCAGGAAACAGGGGGTTTTTGGAACGAAGCCGAGTGTGCAATGGGGGTGGGGTAATACAGTCAAGGTTGGAGGCACCATCAGAGAACTCGCAAACAACAACAAACGGTGTAGTATTAAGAAGAGTTGGGGGAGAAAAAACAAAGGCAGGGATTCAAACATAAATAACCGTCAGGGGATCTAGCGGGGGACGGTCAAAAAATAGGCCGAGGTCATTTTGGGGGTCTCGTCGGGGCTTGGAAGAATAATGGTAGCGACAACGCGCGGAAAGGAAAAAAAGGGGGGGAATCCGAAGGGGTGCTCCTGGCAACGCTAGCATCTAATTTGACCCGCAAGGAAACGCCGGAGCAACACTCTTTGGATAAGAAATTGAGACTTCAGTTCTAAACGGCTTTTGGCAGGAAAAAGGTGAGAAAAAAATCTTCAATGATAGTTAATAACATTTATGTAGGCGATGGGGAGTTTCATACCATGTTGTTCACGAAAAAGCCGAAGGGTTCCTGGGGTACGGGGCGGGGGGTAGGGTCCTTCTTCTGATGCTTCGGCGAGGCGGGGAGACCTGGCCCAGAAAAGAAAGGAACGGCGCGCCCACGACCAGTATTTCGTTTGTGCTTATCCCAAAAGTCGAAATTCAGGGGGAAGAGGGGAACCCGGGCACGTGCGCAGAAAATGCGGGGGGATCCCAAACAGAAAGCACGGGCCTTGAACCGAAAAAAGAAGAAAGAGGTTAAAACCTTGAAACCTTCGCGGGCCCTTGGATGACTTGGCGGAGTGGGCTTGAGCGACGCTCTGATAGGGGGAACTATGTGAGGGTTGGGGGGGCGGGAGGGGGGGGGTAAGGGCAAGGCGGAGTCCTGGGGGCCCTAGTTAACGGGGTGATGGGGGAAAAAGAATAAGTAGAAGATGAATAAGAAAGGGAGAGCGATTGGGAAAAAAGAGGATACTGTGAGACTCTAGCGGGAAGGAATAGGGAAAAACAAATAAAAAGAACCAAGAAAGGATGCGTCCAAAAACCGGGTGGGAGTGGCAGTTACCACGGAGAAGGGCTAGTTGGTCGGGGGGGAGGTGCCATTAAGCACACAACGTAGTTGTTCAGGGTTCATGGTGGGAACAACCGTTTTCATGGAGGATGATACTACGCTTACTCACCGTGTAGGAAGGGGCAAGGAGGCGTCTCGGACCATCGGGAGTCAACAAGCCAACATATTTTAAAAGGACATCGTCATGCTGAAAATCGCGCAGGTGGGGGCTAATCGCCGGGGCGTTGGGAAAGGGCCATTCACACCAAAAGGGGGGGCAACTGGGAGTTAAGGCTGAGACCAAGGGACAATCCGAACTTCTTTCGTTGAACGGGGGCAATAAAGAAAGCAAAGTTTGAAGGGGGCTGGCGACGCAAGCCACTGAATTGCGGCAAGACCGCAAGCAAGAATCTAAAATGGGACGCGATGAATATTAACCGATAAGGAATTTGGGGAAGAAGCGAAGAAAGGAGGAAAATAAAGAAGATAGAACACAGGATCCGATGCACGTTGGCAGGGAAAGAGAAAACATGGAAGGGACAGTGTCAAACACGAGGAAAAGATTGGAGCCCACGACCACGGTAAAGCGCTAGAGCGAAGAGATGTGTCATGTGGGAAGCTAGGGAAAAACGCATGTCACTGGTCTCAAAAGCGGCCGTTAACCACTTTGAGTCTTTGAAAACGGTGTTATTGACCGAGAGTGTAAAATGTAGCAATTGGATAGGGGAACCCACTCGGGCGCAAAGAAGGGTGAAGCGTCGGGTGATCGTAATCGAAGCACACGGACGATTCCCTGCAAAATGCCTTAGCGGGCGAATTACATGGTCAGAAAAAAGGAGAAGGTATCGGGTCAGGATTCAAAAAATTCACTCTACTTGGAAAAAAAAATCATCGCGGAGGAAAAACAGTTTGGTTGGACGGTAGAAACTAGAAAGCGAGCCACTCAAACGCGCTGAAATAACAGAAAACAAAGCTCGCTGGGTTCTTACCGAGAAAAAGTAAACGTGGGGGAACGCAAGGGGGGTGTGGTTCGACCAGAAAAACTACAAGGCCCTGAACCGTGTTTTTGCAAGGAATGTGGGTTTGTGGCGAAAAATCAATTGACAAAGGGAACCGTTTTTTGGTGGTAAAGCAGGGAAATGCCAGGCTATACGCGAGTTGCTAGAGGGGGACCCAGAGGTGGTTGCAAGGGCAAAATTGAAATTGAAGGTGTTCGGAAGGTGTAGCGGCGGAAAACTAATCCGGTTGGAATGAGCGCGGACGCGCGAGTGAGCGACAGGGAAGGGAGCGGTGGTGATCACGCGCGGGAAGAAATCTCCGCTCACTAATAAAAAAGAGAGCAAAGGAAATATATTGAGAAAAGAGCGTGATAACCAAACAAGGAAGTAAATAGTCAAGCGCACGTGGACAGCGTATGTCCACCTTTTCTCGTGGCGAGCGAGCGCGTCACGTAGAAAGCTTGCAATTGGCATTCAACGATGGGGAAAATCGCGACCACGGAGAAGTAAGACTGGATGTCGTGGGATTTAAAAAAGAAGAAAGTGTAGGGTGTGCGGGTGGCGCTCAAAACACAAAAGATCAATGGGGTCGGGACAAGGATGCATCGGGGGGGGAAAATGAAGGTGGTGGGCAATGTACCTGTTAAAGCACCAGGCGTGGTTTCTGTGATAGACTGTGTAGGAAAGAGCAGGGCTTTTTTTTCCGGGGGAAAGGCAGGCGCTGGGAGGTGTGGCGGCTCAGGAGGCGGACATTCGTGATCTACTAAACGTAAACTGCTTGTTCCGGCGAGGATCGGCGGGAGGTGTTTCACAGAGTGTTGTTACGCGTTTTGGATGAGGAAGAAGAAGCCGGTGTCTGACAGCCCGATCCTCGGGGGAAGCATGTCTTGCATAGGGGAAAAGGCCGGGCTCGTCATTTCCGAATAAAACCTACCAAAACGTTCCACTGCTCCGCGGACCGAGTGGGGAATTGCGACGACTTTTTCCCAGACAAAGGCAGGAACGAGGTGAAAGAACCCAACGAACCTTGAAAACGAGCTTCGTGCGACGTCGCAAGAAGAAGGGACCGTGCCCTCAATATAAAGGCCCAGGAATCACCTTGGAGCATAACAAAGTCTTCCTTAAAAGGGGCTCATGGGGAGGAGCAAATCGATTGAAAGAGGGAAGGCATCGGGCAATGTGCGCAGAAGTCTCTTGGAGACTTGTTGCTTATCGGAAAATAGTCAAACGCATTGATTGCAAAACAGCTAGTAAGGCAGAAAGCATGACTGGAAATTTCAGATCGTGAGGGGAAAGGAGGGACTACGGACTTCAGTAAACAGGCAGGAAATGGAAGACACAGCGCAGCAGTTTAAACAACGCGGGGGGGAGGTTGCAAACCGGAACCAAAACATATCTATGATAGATATGGGAGGGGATGGCCAGAGGGAGAGACCGGAAGTGGAGGGCATCAAACGTTTCGAATTGTGTTTGAGGGCGGTCTCCAGGGGGGGCGCGGAAATAAAAAGATACGGTCTAGTTCATAGTGCTATGCGCTCTGACGATGAAAAAGAAATTTGCGGGGGGGAAAGGAACCGGGGGGACCACAGTACTGAACAGGATTCGCCTTTACCCGGCAAAACAAGGGAGTAGTCGGTATTTGCATTATCCGAAGCGGAAAACCGGATTAAAAAATTAACTCAAAACAGTCGGTGTAACGAATGGAAACAAGGTGGACCCGCGAGCCAAGCATTCGAGCAGTGGTAACGGCATTTAACTGGGGACACAAACGCAGGGGTGGAGTGGATGTTTTTCGGGCCGAATAAAGGATTACAGTGACGCGACAGTGCGGTACTAGGAAGGGTAGAAACGCGAATTCCTCCCCGCAGCTCATCCGAGGTTCGAAACATATTTTTTGGACCCCCCCAACAACCTAAGGAAAAACAAATCATAGGCCAAACCCGAGCGCCCAAATGCAGAAGGGAAAAAAAAGGAATCTCTCGACAGAGTCGCGCGAAAAGGCAAAGGGGAGAAGCCAAGGGGGAAGAGCAAGTTTGTAAGAGATTGTCCAAGGGGGAAAAGGGACCCGGCTTATCCGGGGGAAGAAAACCCCCAAGAAGGGTTAACGCAAAGTAGGCGGAAAACTGACCCGAATGGAGAAGGTGGTGATGAAGAAACAAACAGAGACTGGCGGGAGCGGGAAGGGAACAATACTGGGCAAACAATCGACGCCGCGGACGCCATGGACCAGATATGAATGTAAGACATCAAAAAAAAAAAAAAGGAGGGTAAACGGGCGGTTTGGGGGGACGGTGAAACCACTAGGGATGAATAAAGCTAAATAACAGAAAAGGGAAAATGAACGTGGCGCAGTGGGAAATAGAAGAGCAAAGTGGAACCGGCACAAAGCGATAAACTTCAAGAAGAAAAAAAAGGGCGAAGCTGGGGGGAGGAAGGGGCGGAAACCTTGTTTCAGGGGGGACGAAGAGAGGCGTGAGTCGATGACAAACCCGCGTAAAAAAAACATTTCCGCTCCTGCTAGTTGAGGAAAAAATTTGGGAAAAGAATAAAAAACCTGGAAAAAAACGGGAACACCGAGGAAAAGTATGGGTGGGGGGAAAAAGGGTGGGAAAAACTAAGTAAGCTGACGGCTGAAATGAATCCCTGCCGGTGAGACACAAAAGAACATAAACAACAAAGAGGGAGTATTAAAGAGAGGATGGTGAAGAAGAAAGCCCGGAAAAGTGAGGTCAACCATAATCTCCGTCAGCGGAAAAGGGGTGATAGGTAAAAGAACTACGTCTCGAGGGGGCCGTGGGGAAAAACTCGGTCGTATCTTGACACAAAAAGTTGTGTAGATCTAAAGAGACGGAAAGGGCGTCACTGGGGCTCCCTGTGCCGGAGAAATCACGAACTAGAGAAGGGACAAACGGTAAACGGACGCAGGAACCCCGCTTTGCAAAGTCTGGAAAGGTGCAAGCCGCTTGCTTTTTCAAACAATTTGTGGAGTAGCAACATCTTTCAACTGCAAGAGTCATTGATGGTAGGCTAAGGGGGGCGGTCACCCGGTGGGGCAGCGGACAAACCTCGAAGTGTAAAAAAGTATAGGTAGGGGAACTTCATTAGGTTAGGTTCAAAAAAAGAAGGATCTGGCCCAGAAGAGACGAGCCGATACACAACGCCATTATGATGACGTTGGGTGGAGACGACCCCCAATCTCCATTCGGGTCAGAGAGGTGCCGGGCCCAGCCGCAAAAGAGGGTGGGATCCCCCATTGATACCAGGGGCCTGAAAAAAAGGAGAAAAATCATCATCCGGGGGTACAGAAGTGCCTGACGCGGCCCGGAGGCTGAGCTTTGGCGTGCGCGTCCGCTCTGCGAGCGAGTCGGTATGGGGTTGGGGGCGGCCTGCCGGCGCGGAGGGAAAGGCTCGATGAAGGGCGACTGTGAATGTTGCCCAAAAGAAGAGGAGCGGACGGGGGAAGGAAGTCGAAAGGGTGAAAGAAAGTAGAGAAATGTCAGAGCACAAGCAGGCCGCAACAACATCCAGTGGTAGAGCCCAAAAGTGTCGGCGTAAGCAACGGAAAAGGAGTATCGCGGAACGGTCCCATTCCCCCAAGAGTGTCAGGGATTTAATTTGTGAAAGCCGGTTTTCCTAAGGCGATAAGAAGACGCTAAAAAACGCTGTTGTATGCAGGGTCAAGTGGAATACCTGATATAAATAGTCAAAGCCACGATATTTGTCAATCGGGGGCCGAATCGCATGGGAAATGAGCGCGCGTAAGTGGCCAAGTGCGCTACGGGAGGTTTTGTACAGTGCCAAGTTCCACACAAAGTCGACCAATTCAAAAAAGTAGAGGAAGACCGAGGCAAACGCGAAAGTACGCTATCTGGTCGGTGGGGGAGGTGGGAAAAACGCGCGTGAAAGGGAATGAGCGACGGGTCAGGCCAGGCTCCTCCTGCAGAAGAGTATACTCGGGGCGCGGTGAAATTCAAAAAGAACGTCATTACAGGGACCGAATGAAAATTCAAGGGGAGGAAGAGACCGATCAAGAAAAAAAGAATCAAAGAGGACCCGCGGTCCACGAAAATGACGATCCGTCACCCGCTTGAAGGGGAAAAACTCGAAGGCGCGGGAAGAGCATCTGCAGGACTTAAAAAGGCGCCATGCTGTTGGAACCGATTACCTGGGGTGCACGGAGAGAATTAGGAAGACTAAAAAAGGGGTTCCCGTAGGGGATTTCGTTGGAACAAATGTAGGGACAGGCCTTCGGGCAGGTAGGGGGCAAACGTCGCCCTAAAAAAAGTAGTGCCCTAGGCGAACGCCGCTGGGTCGTTCGGGGTTATCGGATGACGAAACGACGAGACCTCTTCAATAAGTATAAGTCATCGGAGGAGCATGGCCGAACAAATTAATAATACGGCGATTCAAAAAGGAAAGAACAATGATAATAGGAATGAGAATCCCACCACCATGGCGATGAAAGAGGGGGGGTTCGGCGTACGCACATAGAAAGGGAAACGAGCCCAATCCGGAAGGTGAAAAATGCCAGGTAAATAAGATACGTGTAAACGCTTGGTTCTTTTACAGGAGGAATAAAGAAAACTTTGAAAAAATGGTGTCTTCCTACTAAGGACAGGCCTGATCAAAAAAAACGGAAGATGTGGGGCAAACCGTGGGGGAGCGCAATAACAAGGAAACTTAAAGGTTTTGTGTGAAAAAGAGAAAAAAGAAATCAAAAGAAGCAGGTATCGGGCCGAACCTCTTTGCAACTGCCAAATTAAATTAAAACGGAAGCAAGCAGCGTGAATGCCGAAGAGAAATCGGTGGAAGCGGGAAACCAGGCGGAGGGGATCGCGCATTGGTGCGGCGACGCGGTGGTGATCAAGAGGCGAA
>Ga0179593_1409010_pt1 | contig 11011 bp, 16 predicted proteins | sample CZODoug2_1_08_16_FD_185931 | JGI IMG/M metagenome (GOLD analysis project Ga0179593, IMG submission 185931) | Vadose zone soil fungal communities from Angelo Coast Range Reserve, California, USA - CZODoug2_1_08_16fungal (PacBio error correction) | ecosystem: Environmental > Terrestrial > Soil >...
GAACGAACGAAGGGCCCCCATCACACACCAAACGGATTTCGAAAGCAAGGGAAGGGGGGTCGTCAAAAAAAAGGCGTCCTCTAGAAAGGACGGCTATGCCGAACCAAACCGGGAAAGCCCGAGTCTTGAAGGTAAGCAGAACCGAGAAAAAGTCTGGGGGTACAGAAAAAAAGGGCCGTGCCAGATATCGGGAAAATGGCAATCCAGTTAGCAATGAGCAGAGCTGGTAGAGTAAAAAACGAAAGAGCCATCGAAAAAGGGGCCGCTTGCCACCAAGGGGCCGTTATGAAAAAGCGAAGATGAGAAAGCCAAAAGATCAGCCGACCAAGGAACGGAGGAAGGGAGATAATCGGGGAACGTTTGGTGGACCATTACAATGCAAGAGTAGGACGCCACCGAACTGAAAAGGCGATACCGAAAAAAAGAACCATCCAGAGGGGAAGGGAAAAAGGGTACCTTCATGAAGAGTCCTGCACTGGCGGGCTGCTAGAAGGGGGAGGGTCGGAGCCAAGCCAGCCCCCTGGCGAGAGAAAGCTCGTACAGGGTCTGTTGATTAGCCCTCTCCCACTGAAACGGGGGAGACCAAGTACGGGGAGAGAGTCACGAAACGGATCAGACGCCGCCGGCGGCATGTTCTTTACAAATAAAAAGCGCCGTAAAAAAAGGTATCGAACAAGGAGGGGAGCAAAACAATAACTCTTCGAACGGGACTATGAAAAGAAAGGCCAAAATGCAAAGTGGTTCCGTCGGGAAACAAAACTCCTACGAGGGGTTCGGTCGCTACAACACGTCCGCAATCAGAAGACACAAAACCACCTCCGATGTTAGGGGGGACTTACAAGTGACCACTACAAACCACGGGAGCCTTAGTCTAGGGAAATCGAAGCCGGGGACTCCCCGAGGAAGGAAAGAGAATCCTAGCAAGCCGGGTGATGGTAAAAAAATCGAACGTCCCATTCCGAAGGCCGTATCCTGCATCCTCCGAGCGACGTAGAAAGGCAGGCTGAGGGACCTTTGATAGAGAGGAGCGAGAGCTGAGCCAGAAAAAAAAAAAAAATCCGCATAGCCCCGGGGCCGGAAAATCCGGGGAAACGAGCCGCCATTAGAAGAAAGCCAGCTACATCTCCCTACGGAAGTGCCAGTACAGAAAAAAACTGACTTTGCTCAGGCCAGCCAGGGAGCTCAGCCCCCACGCGTCGACTATCATGCTGACAAGATGCGCAAACCCACCTGCTCCGAGGATAAAATTTCAAAAAAGTCTCTCAAAGAATATAGGTGTAAAAATGCAAGAGATTCAAAAGGAGGCAACGGTCTTGGTGTCCTGAGTCGTTGGAAAAACTATATATTAAGAGGGAAGTGCGGGCGACCGAGGAAACACGTCATTCTTGACGGCGTGGTCGGAGGGAGCTATCGAAATGAGTATCTGGTTCTTTTCATCGCCTCTGGTACATGGAGTTAATGGTTTGATTAAATGGGCTCAGGAAAAATCGTACTCTAAACTAACCTGGGACCAGGGACACAGCAGCCACGTCTGGAGGAAAAAAAATCCCCTTCGGAAGCGGACGTTGAAAACGCAGGTGGATGATTCAAACCAGGAAGAGCGAGGGAAGTCTGAAGCTTCGTCCAGGCGACTCTCGACGTGAAAGGGGTCGCCGGGAGAAAGGACCATGGAGGGAGGGGGGGTAAGTAAACCGGCGAGGGAGGGTGAAGTGGAGAAGTCTTCAAATCCGTGGGTGGGATTGCGGTTTACCAGCCACGTATACAGCTGTGAAATAGGCCTCGATGGGCGGCAAATCGCAGAGGGTCGCGAGAAAAGGGAGTCTTCTTGAAAAACGCAAGCGGAGAAGAATCGGCGGGAAAAGTAGGGGGGGGAAACTGGGTGGAGGGAGCGCTGAGAGGTCGGGGCCGAAAAAACCAAGCGTGGGATCCCATTTCAGGGAGAAACGAAATCGTCACACAGACGCACATCGCACGGGGATGATCCCGCCGCAGACGGACGGGGCGCAGGAAAGGAAAGGAGAACGGGGGGCTGCAAAATGACAGGGGAGCCGCGTAGCTCTCGTGACGTTTTCCGTTCCCGGTGGCATCACGAGCGTGGAGGGGAAACGCAGGAGGTGGAAAAAATCGTGCTAACAACGACGAAAGGGGCCTTATCCATGACAGTGCTCAAGGACGCTAGGCCTGGACCCTCATAGTTGGCCGAGCTAACGTCCGAGAACGACGAAGCTGGAGCAAATGAAACGTCCGGCACGGGTGGCCTCGCTGGGACGGCACAGATCCGCCTCCAAGTGCCCGCTATGTGAGGGAAAATAGAGGGCCATCGGCCGGCTCAAGTTCACTTTGTACCGCCTGTAACACAAGCAGTCAGGAGAGCTGAAAGAAGGACAGGGGTTTGGGGAAAAGAACACGACGGAATGAATCCAGAAGGAAACCTCAAGCGAGCTTCCGTGCGAAGAGATGCGGGCCTCGTTGCAGATGGTCTGGGCCAATAAAGTCCAGTTGGGGTCATCTGAGAAAACCACAAGGAGGAAAAGGATAACAACACATTAGGTATGAGCCCAGCCACGACTCCAACAAGGCACGGGGCCTCGAGTTGAGAAGGCAGGCGAGGGTTTAACTCAAAGTTCAGAGGAGGGATATGAACGCAACTGGATCAGAGGTGCGGGAAAGGGCAGTGATGCAACAAAGGGGACCAGCGGCCGTGCCGTTGAGCCGGCATGGCCTGAACCAGACCGGCGGAAAGTCCAGCTCAGTGAGCAGGAAAGGGGGGGAAAGGTGCTCAGCTCCGAGAAACAGCGCCCAGGACGATGCGTATCCAATGCTTTGCGCAAAGAAGCAACGATAATTGGAATCTGAAAGCGAAGATGAGGAGGGAGAAATAGCCGGGGAGTCCGGTCGAGAGGGGGGGGGAAGCCATAAGGATACTCCTGCGTTTGGACGCACGCAGGACGACCACGCCGCTTTTAAAAGGACCGAGCAAACGCTTTAAAAGATGGGAAATTCTCGCAGCTCCACAGCGGGGTCGACTCACCTGCACAGCCCCGCCGGCTGCTCAAAACTCGTACCTGTCTGGTGACAGCAAGACCAAGGAGTGATCAACCAAAAGAAATTCACACGGGATCGAAAGGGCACGACGACCCGTGAAGTCGCAGAAACCGACTGGAACGAAGGAAGGCAGGCGGAACAGAAACCTCGGGGCGCCGCTGTCGTTGTCAATGGACAATCGAGGCCCATAGATTTGTTCAATGGGAGACCCCTGGAAGCCACGCGAGTATCGATGGGCCAAAACCGCACGACGTCTCACCCGAAAAAGGCAGTACTTAGCGGAATCATGTTGGAGCAAATAATTCTCCACGGAGACTCCACGGAGCGAGACTTGAAAACAAAAAGGCCTTCCCGAAAGAGGCCGCCTCACGTGGTGGATAACAGGGTTCAAAAAAGAATCTACCGCCGATTCCCTATAAGCTTCCGGCTCTCGACAGTATGGGGGGGAGCGTAAAGTGGGGAGAAGAGGGAAGGAAGGGGGAAAATCGAAAGCTAATCAAGCGTCGAGCTGCAGCTTGCAAACGCCCAGATCCCATTGCAAACAAAAATGGCAAGATCCGGGAGATTCACGAGGAACATGGTAGCACATCCGGTTAGCAGTACTACCCTTGATTATTTCCAATAACAGCTACTCCTGCTTGCAAGAGGGGAGCCATGGGAACGCGACATATCCCCTGGGGGAGAAGTGCAAGTCAACTGAAACGACCTTCCGGCTCACACCCGAAGGCGTAAACTCGTGGAGGAAAGATCCTGGAAATTATACCCCGAGATCTACTCCATTTAGAACGTGTTTGCAAGAGTGCCACGAGAAAAGGATGGGGAGCACGGGATCATAAGACAGGGAAAACTCGTCGAGTGGTCAAAGGGGTCGATGAGGGGGGGTCAGCAAGGGATTTCCTGGCGGCTTAAACGCTGGGACTGAAAAAAAAAATGTAGTCCTTTTGGCTTCACACAGGGAACGCGCGGGGAGCTGGAAAAAAAGGCAATGTTTTCTTTCACCCGGGGGGAAGATGTGGCCGAGCGAGACGTAATAGAAGAAGACTCGTGTCCCACTTAGCAGCCAGTACGGCAACACAAGCGTGTCGGATGCAGGAAGAACGCCTTCAGTCGGCGTGGAAGGATGCTGTACAACCCGACTAGCGGAATAGGCCGGCGTCGAGTCGAAGAATCCGGCTCCCGGGTCCCTGCGACGTGGCGAGTGTGGAGCCGGAAGGGGGGACAGGTGTAAAAGGAAAAGCTGCCGCGGTGGGGGGTGGGGAACGAGGGGGGGTTCGCCGGGGGGTGGGATGAGAATCGATTTAAACCTCACGTTCGGGGATCCGGGAGAACCGCAGGGAGGGGGGGAAGGGCCGAAAGTATGAAGCTCAGAAGAGAAAGTGGACGGGAGCCAAAAAAGCGCGCATTGTGCCGATGTCCGGCTTGTTTGATTCCTTCACCATGAAACGCCAAAGGGGGGGCGGGGGGCAGTAGAAAGAGGGTGTGGAGCTCGAAAAAAACGGTAAAAGAAGGATGGGGAGAGAGCGGAGTCAGCGTCACATACAGTTAAAAACGCATCGCCGGCGGGGAAATGTGGAGCATCGACGACAGGCCTCGCAAGCGAAAACGGGGAAGGCATGCACTCATCGAATCGGGGCAGCTGAGTGTCCAAACACCTGGTGGGAGGGGGGGGCATAGCGGCGCAAAAACGCCAGGAATTGATTTTCTTAGAGGGGAGGACACCGTTAAAAATCAGAGACGAGAGCGAGGCCCTGGTGGAGGGGGGAGGAGGGGCTCAAGCGAGATACTTGTGCGAGGGGAGGGAGGCGCGGCAAAGCAGAGCATCGTTGTCGGCCCATTGTTAAGTATGGGCAGAGCGAGGTTCGAGACGCAGCTAGTGGGAAGAAGGAAGCTCGAGCCGGGACCTGTGAAGGGGGGGAATGCTCTAAAACATCGAAAAAACGGGGAAAAGGTTGTGCCACAAAACAGCATCTCGTGAAACGACAGAAGGGCTCTGTCTCAAGGTTTCGGTCTTCGGGGGCAAGGAAGGCGGGAAGGCTTTATGATCCCACTGAGGTCGGGGCCGATGGCCGCAGCGCCCGAAGCCAAAAAGGGAGACTTTTGTGGCTCATCTCTAAAAAACAAAAGGAAAGGAGGAACAATGGGCCCAGAAACACGAGCAATAGACGCATGCTGCGCAAGAGATGGCGGATCGTCAGTGCGGGGGTTAAATCACTAGAGAGTGAAGATGAAACAAAGAGAAAAGACAAGGGATGGACGTTCAGACAAAACTTTGCTGTGGGGGGGGAAAAAGAGGGCACAAAGGCATGAGCGGGGAAGCCGCCGATGCCTCGAGCATGGCCACGCACATAAAGGGGGGGACCGGCACAACATCTGCAGGAGAGAGGACGCTTTCTGGGGGAGAAAGCGAGCCACATCGACCCCAAGGGTGAAAACGATGCGCTGTAATCTTTTCCGGCAACTCCCCGAGAAATAGTTTCTTCCAGGGAAAGGGGAAAAGAAGGAAACCAGAGCCGATAAAAAAAAGGGATGAAAAAAGCGGATATGTCGACGGATCGGGTTCGCATAAAAAATCCATTGACAACAACTAGGTGTGCAAAACGCACGGACTCCACCGGGAACGGGAAAGGATGGGGTGAAAGGGCTGAGCTCAAAGGACTCACACAAAGGAAAGAGGAGGGAAAAACCTCACTGGGGGGGCTGCGCCGAAGTCACTGGCGCGGGAAGCGCCGGCCTTTCGATGGTCTGAACAACGGAACAGACCGCAAGGGCAGAAAAAGTGTAAGAAGGCGCAAGGCGAAAAAAGCTCCCAATAAAGTCAGGGAGTTTAAAAAGGGGGCGAGCTTCGAACCACCCAGGGTCCGACTCACCAGGAGAAGACTGGCTCATCGGGGGGTTAAAAGTGTACGAGATCCTAAAATTCGGCCAGTGGTGAAACCAACGCAAGACAGGAAAGGAAAGTATGCCAACAACGGCACATCAGCAGAGACTCTCGCACATCGAGGACTAACCTCAGGACGGTGTCCGGTACGACCTTTCTCCCTACGAACGCGACGGTTGAAGGGAAAGAAGTAACGGCCACCCACGAGGACGCGTGAAGCCAAACGAAAAAAAAGGCAAAAGGCTGGGTCACACGAATCAAAGTCTCCCATGCCGTCTCACTCGCAGGAAAAAAAAAAACGCGGAAGAAGGGAGGACTTGAAGAAAGCCGTCCGAGCCAGCGGAGCTCGGGCAGCCGCGGGTGCTATCACATTAAAAAAGAAAAGAAAAGAGCGGGAAGAAGTTCAGAAGGAGGGGATCCGATAACTTGATGGCGGAAGGAACCAAAAATCGGACCGAGAGGATGCTATCCGCAGCTGCTGGCATGAGCAGGGAAGCAACAGAGAACGGAGGGACCAAGCCGAACCAGTTCATCTGGTCAAGTCGAAAAAGCGTGGAGGAGCCGCAGATCCAAACTCCCTAAGTTCCCTCGGAAAATAGCGGCATGGGTCAGGGGAAAGAGGAAAAACCAGGACCAGGAGCGACGAAAATCGAGTTGAGGCCCGAATCGTCGACTATTCAATGTGCAGCTGAACGAGCTGGGGAATTCCCCAAGGACGACTAAAAAGCGAAAGAGGGAAAAATCTAAGTTAGAGAGAAAAAAAAAAAGGAAGGAGTGGATATAGAATACGGGTTTAGAATTTAAACGATGTCTCACGAGTCAACGGTGGGGGGGGGTGAAGCCGGGGGGATTCAAGGACCCTTGAGAGAGGGGCCGGGAAAGGGGAGATGGGGGGGGGAACTGGAGGGAAAGATTGCCACGGAAGGCGGCTTCGCTTGTGGTTCACTTGTCAGACCGGACAAGGCTCGGAGGCGGTTCGAGAGGGGGAGGAGCAGGCGGGAAGGGGCAGGTGCCTGGGGAGGCCGGCGGTCTATCTTGACAGCGAGACGAGGAGAGGGCACTCAACGGACGACGGCCAAAACGTAACAAACATCAGAGAGGTCAAGGGGTGAAGGAAAGAATGTAATAGAAACTCGATGATGGTGAACCCTGTCAGAACCGGGCTCGGCGGCGGAAGGGGAATGCGAGCTTGGAAAGGAGGGACTCAGGCTATGGTCCACGGGGGGGGGGACGACGCATATTGATCAGGGGTCCAAAGGACCATGGATGAAGCCCCTTCGTGGGTGTGAGGGGGTTGGGCGAGGGGGGGGGGGGTTGAAAGACCAATAAACGGGAGGTTGAGGACAAAGGAAAAGTCCGTGGAAGGGGTGAGGCCTCGATGTCGCAAGCAGCGAAGAGCCGACTTTTAGGCATAGGAAACTCGCAAGGGTAAAATCGTGAGGGGAGGGTAGGGGGCAGTCAACAGACTCCAAGGAGGGGAGGGCCGTGAGCAGCGCGGTTCGTGGGAGAGGGACACCTTTTTCCCGTAAGTCGGGAAACCGAGTTCATTTGTAGAAGCCGCGGGAACGGCAGACAGACCTACGAGCGGAGGAAGGGGGCACTGTGAAAACAGGCTCCGGCAACCCGCGCCTGAAAACGTAGAAAAAGGTCATAAAAGGATAAGCTTTCAAGCTGACATCCTCCTTATGTCCCGCGTGAGCTCGCGTTCACATAATCCTTTTCCCGGTCACGACTGCCGGCAACGGAGGGGTGGGCATGGAGGTGAGAACCAGAGAGCCTCGACCAGGGAAATGGACTCAGACCAAAGGCTGTAAAAAGGGAGGGGGTCTGCCTTGCATCTTCGCTAAACGGGTCTATGCTAATTCTCTCAAGGGAGGCAAATATACAGCATAGTGTCAGGGGGAGGGGAGGAGACTTGTAGAGAAAAAAAGAAGGGGTGATCAAGCAGAAAGGAGCCTGGACTGTAGGAAGAAGGGAAGGGGCTGAAGGCGGCGGCTCAAGCCCTTGTGGCGCTGGCAGGTCAGATCTTTCGGAAACATTCATAGGGAGAGGGGGTGTGGCGGGTGAGAAGCGAATACGGACAGGAGGTGATTGGTCCCAAGAAGGAAAGAACGCCACTTCTGAAAGTCCACAGAGGAGGTGCTCGTTGTGGTCCTGCCTCATACAGATAAGTTTTTTCACCTGGCGCGGGGAATCCGCAACAAAAAAACAAAGGAGATGAAAGGGGGAAAAAAAGGATAGTAAATGGAAAGGAACGAGGCAAAACATAAGAAAGCTGCACGGAAGAGAAGGGCGGATCGGAAAAGGCAGGTGAAGCACGCCGGTCCTGAGTGAAAAGGGGCAGAAACGAACCTTGCAAGAAGAGGAGGGGGACAGCAAGAGTACCGGGGAGGGGGGGGGACCAGCAGGCACAGTGACTAAAGGGCTAGCAGCCCTAGGCGGGCAGAAGCGAGGCTTAAGGAGCACTGATCTTGCATGAAACCGCAAGAGAAAAAGCAAACCGAGAAACCAGGCCAAGACGCAGAAGGTTGAAAAAAGGAAGGAGTCGAGGTTATCTTCCAAGCAAGTGAGTCCATCGCGGGCTACCATTTTCCTTCAGTGAGTCAAGTGATAAGGGAGGCGGAGACGAAGGGGGGGGGGGGAAGCAGCAGAGACGTTGGGAACGATAGGGAGAGGAAACCTAAGAAAAAAGAGTTTAACCGACTAAAGAACAAACCACTCGTAAAGTGTCAATCTAGAACCAAGGAGCAGGAAGGCGATGGGCAAACGAGCCCTCGAGGAGTAACCAAAAAACCAAGGGAGGACGATGCGCAGCCAAAACCACACCTTTTGACGCGACGAGGAAAACAGCTCAAATGGGAGCCCACGAAGGAAAAAGGTGAGAGCGAAAGTCAGGGGTCACGAACCACTACCCCCGGAGGTTCATAGTGAAATCTTGACAAAAATACGGGGCCGAAACGATGATAGCCGCTAGGGAGCACGAACGGTCAGGAGCAGGATTAATTGCGAGTCCCAAAGGGGGTGTTTCCTCGAAAAAGCCAGGGGGGGGGGTATGTCAGGAGGCAGGGGACAGCCCAAAACGCAAAACCGGGAGCGGCGCGGCTGGGTCCAGGGGAAGAGCATGCAAGCAGAACGAGAAGGGAACTTAAGACCGGGCCTCCGGCAGCGCCTCGCCTCCCCGGTTCCTTATCAGGGTCAAAAACACTCAAGCACGTCACGATACCAGAGCTTGAGGAAGGCCACATCTTTTGATGTGAGGGAGGGCTGCGGCCTCCGGTCATTACATCGCAGATACGCGGACGAACGATGAGCAGAAAGGCACAGGAAAGCCTGAAGTCCCGAGAAGAAAAACGCGTCCGGAGGGGCTTAGCTCGCTCATCCCTCTTTCGAACCCAATGACAAAAACGCCAGGACTTGCAAGAAGACGGGCAAAAAAGAGCGCAAAAATTGCAAAAGACACGGTTCAGGGCAGCTGAACTCTCCGGCACTTCAACACCCATGAACTCGGCGAAGAGCAACCGTTGAAAAAAAAGGAGGAGGAGAACTACGGGAGAAGTCGAGGGAGGCAACCGGATTGATCCGGGCCAGGCTCTGACCTTTACCTGAGAGAGGGAAGATGCATGGGAGGGGGAGGGCCTAAGGGGAGTGACACGTCGAGTTTCGGTGAAGAAAGGAAAGTGGCTGAACTACTGGCGGAATCGATCCTTAGGGGATTCACTAGTCGGGAACGGGGCGAAGGGGGCACTGGTGGGGGGCTCACAAGAGGGGGAGAAAACGTCAGGCCCCTCGAGAAGAATCCCGGGAGCCGCTTAATGCACATCAAGAGGGCAGAGGAGGGAAGGGGCACCCCAGGAGAAGGCTTGGGGAGTGGTTAGAGGAAAAAGCACCCTTGCTCCAGGCGGCCTTAAGGAGGACGGTCATAGGGAACGAGCCTGGCCTGGCGTGATCTGTCGAAGGGCATTGAGACTGGGGGTACAAGGCCCGTCCGCGAAGGGTGAGAGAGTTCTGGAGAAGAGTTGGGGGGGTTTGGGAGACGCGGGGGGGGGGTTAAACCGGGGCTCGGAATAGGGAGGGAAACCGTCCTGAGTCCCGGGGGCCAGCGCAGCGGGCACTTATTGAAGCGTCTGGCGTCGGGGTCCAGAGGGTGCGGAAGCCCGAACGGTTTTCGGGGACGTTATTGGTGTGTGACTCACCTTTTCCAGGAAGAGGGGGGGGGGGAGACATACGTCGAGCGCGGAAGAGGAACCAGACTAGAGCGGAGAAGATCCCTGTCTGAAGGTGAAAATCGAAGCAAGCTCTGCCTCCCTCTCCCTGGGGAGGTTCAAGGAACGGTCAAGCGCGGACAGACAAGGAAAGCCGCGAAAATTAGTAACAAAGAAACTCAAGGGGAAAGTATTTTGGGGAGGATTTCTTGGCCTGCCAAACGTGCTCATATCATCCAGGAATCAATCGGGGGTCGATCGGTGAAGGCTGCCGAAGACGTCGGAGATGGAGGGGACACCAGAGGGGGGGGGGGCACAGAGGTGGCTGCGAGCTGGACATCCTGACCATCCTCAGTACGTCTCAGAGAGGCATCCTGGGCCCTGCTAGGGCACAACGTAACGTGTCGCGAAAGGACATCTAAATTGACTGAAAAGCTTCGGGGAGAACAAGTTTTGGGGGCGGTTTCTCGCGCACGACGACTTCGACTCGTGATTCAACTGACGAGCCGAACCGTGAAGAGTTAAGCGGGCCGTGCTAAGAACCTAATACCGGGGGAGCACGGCGGAACTAAAGAGAGAGGAAAAGATGAGCCGTGCCCAAGTATGATGCCCACCAAGAAACCTACGGCCCTCATCCTGACGCCAGCTGAAGGCGAAGTTGGGGCGGAGAAAAGAAAGCAAAGGGGAATTAAGTGATAGTATTAACCCTTGAGACACATCCCGAAGTTTCGGAAAAAAGAGGACGGAGCGGGAACAAAGAACCACAGTCCGAAAAACTGAAATGCTCGGAGGACATGGAAAAGTCCCACGCTCGAGGAGGCACGTCTTTGTCAAGACCAGCGGCCCGACAAGACCGACTGAGCACTGGGATCCACTGAGTTTGACT
>Ga0179593_1539871_pt1 | contig 11011 bp, 14 predicted proteins | sample CZODoug2_1_08_16_FD_185931 | JGI IMG/M metagenome (GOLD analysis project Ga0179593, IMG submission 185931) | Vadose zone soil fungal communities from Angelo Coast Range Reserve, California, USA - CZODoug2_1_08_16fungal (PacBio error correction) | ecosystem: Environmental > Terrestrial > Soil >...
AGGGAGGAATCGATCTCTGTGTAGAATGGACCAAAGCGTGGGGCATCCAAATGCGCTCCCCGCCGTTAAGGATCAACACTTTCATCTGTGTCCGGTCGCACTAGAAAGAGATCTCCTCGCACAACTTCCAAAGGTACGCAGAATGGTGTTACCCGCTGGGGCAGGCTATAGAAATCTGAACCCGCCCACCAACGTTACCATAGGAGACTAAAAAGGGGTTAGCCAGCGGTAAAGATTCGGTACCAAATTGCAGCGGGTAGGGAGGAAGGCAAGGTTGTAAAGGCATTTCCTGGAGGAAAAGCGGTGAGGACCTGAGCGAGAAAAGGATGAATGGGGTAGTAACTCGTCAAGGTGTGGTACTCTTCAGGGAGGAGAGACATAACTAATATATGCCCTAGAATGCAATGTATAAAGGGCAAGAAATGGACGGACGGGACGCTTTCTGCTTCAACGACGGGTCCGTGGGTGCAAAACGCGTGCTGAGAAGGATAATCCCTACATCTAAGATGCGGCAACGGCGGGAACCGCAATTATGTTACTTGCAGGGAAGAGGTCTCGACTGAAGGGGAAGAAACGCCGGGCCACTTGGACCGTGAGGAAAACATACCAGGTGTTCCCCGGGCCAAAGATATTCGGGGGTGGGTGGAGAGGGGCTTGGTCTCATTCCCGAAAATCCCGTTATAATACCCACTCATGATCGAATCGGACCGGGAGGGTTTACCAATGCAGCCCAGAAAAATGAATAGAAAGGTAATGTAAAAAAAAGGGGTGGACCTTGCTTCCTTTATGAACGCCCGATGGCCGAACCAAGGTGAAAAAGAATACACAGTCGACCACTTAAAAGGGAATGCGGGTGCCGTGAACGCCCCATTCGATTGGCCGCAGGAGCGGGGAAAACCGTTACCTCCAAGTAGATAGTAGGCGTCAAGGAAAAACGGGGGAACACTTATCGGTTTAGGTTGCCACATCGCCATATCGGCTTCAAGTAAGTGTTGCAGAAATTGGAGATATCGTAGCCGCCGGATATCAGGCCAGACCACCTACAAGGACGAGGGGGAGCTTCCTCAAATGGAGGAAAGTAGGATGCAAATGATCAAAAGCGAAGTGACCACATTCGCGCCATGTGGCTTCCCATCAACGAGAAAAGGGGTCGTTTATCTCCAACGCCTGTAGGACTTCTTATTTTTGCACCGGAGAAAATTCTGGGGAAACGCACCCCCTCATCATGGGCTGAAAAAGAACTACCTTCCCACCGGGGAAAAGGATGCAGGTAAGGGCCAATCAAAAAAAAATCGACAATCAATGAAAAATGAAAACTGGCATCACTCTACAGTGAAGTTCCAACTGAAAATCCGTCTAGAAGGGCTCATCATCTCCCTTCCCGAAAGGGGGCAAAGCGTCGCCAAAATGGTCTCGGGAGGTGCGCTGGGCCAAACCAGAAACCCAACAGGGAGGGGTAGCAGAGGGGCGCCCTCTGAAAAAGAAATGTGTGGGGGAAAAAAAACGAATATAATAGGGGGTTGCACGAGCTCAAAATCATCAGAGAAAGCCACAGAGAAAGGAGCTACAGGTGTAAGGGAAAGGGCCCACGGTACTCAGAGTACGATAACCTAACACCAGTACGCATGCACCCAGAGCCAGCAAAAAGAGGGAGATAACACAAAAAGAAGAAGATTTAAACCCATGTTGAAACCTGCCTACTTGCATGCGATTAGGCTAAGAATTAAAAAAACAGCACCTATCAGCGTGGAACCCATATCCCAGCCAGAAGAAACCCAAAAAAAAACCACCTCGCAATGGCGAGACAAAGAACAGAACCAAAGCCACTTTAACTTGTACATCCTAGAGCACCTTTTTCCTAGGAAGGCCCAGTGCACGTGGGGGTGGGGGGGAATCCTCGTGAAGTGGTAAAGGGGGGTATGCGAATGGGGAGTAAAGGCCTTACTTCGTCCGAACATCAACTCCACACCATCGAGAGCAGACGTGGGAAAGGAACTCCAGAAGTCTATCGTCATGGGAGGGTACGAACGTAATCCACACCTCCGGGGAGGAATCATCCTAAAGAATCGGATTCAAGAAATTCAAAGGACCGGGGCCCCTATTCTTAAAGGATCGAAAGTATTTGACTCTTTCATGACTAAAAAAGATCCAGGAAACAAAGACTTCCAGTAAGCCGGCTTGGTAAGGGAGCGATGAAGGCGGGGGAGGCGCCCAAAAAAACGTTCAAAACCGAAACAAAAAAAAAGACCGGTTCCGGACGAAAAAATGTAAGCGGGGGGGGCTATTTGGGGTAAACAACGGACCAAAACAGAAACCTCAGAAACAACCAACAACGATTAAAGAAAAAAATAGAGGGCGGTCAGAAAGGGGGGTAAATCGACGGAGCGTCCAAAACGCCGCGAAGAGCGGGCGCCAAAACATTTGGGCTGTTGGAAAATGGTTATTGTAGGACGTGCCAACAAGGCCCTCTCGATTTGGAAAGGGACAAAAGGTGACTCGGTCCGAGTCCGTTCATGAAAGATGCCAAAGTGAAACCTCGCCCGGTCGGCAGCTTGAACCCTGGGAAAATCGGTGGCGGTATAGACGGAGCACGTGGGGGGAGGGACCGCACGCCAGGGGAGGTTTGGGAAAGGCGAGAAAGGAGGCGGGATGTAGCCCGCGGAAAGGGAACATGAAACATTTTGACTTTGGAAGGCCATCGCAGGTCCGGAAGGGCCGCGAAGAGGAAAAAACGAGAGAACCGGACTTCCAAAGAGGAGGTCCAAACACGTCCCCTCTTCGAAGCTAAAAGGGGAAAGGAACCAGAAAAGACCTGCTTTGGGTTTGGGGGGTATGAGAAAGAAATCTGGGGGGGGGGGGGGGGCGTCTGGGGCGGGGGGCTTGTGGGGAAGAAGGAATTCAACGGGGGGGATCCTGCGCACGTCCGATGAAGAAAAAACGTCGGAAAAGACGTCTGAGTGGTCTTCCAAATAAACAAGGTCTTGGAAAAAAAAAAATCTGGGGAAGGGCCTAGGGTGTGAAGTGCTCCGTGGCTGGTAGGCATCTCTCTCTTAAGAAGGGGCATCTGGGGCCGGGTTCTGAGTGGTCGAAAAGGAGAAAGAATGAATACTTCAAAAACATACTTACTCCGTAAAGCGCTGGGGCGCACCAGCAATCAGGGGGGTCGGGGGGAAGGACCGAGCGTCACTTGTGATGAGAAATGGCCAAGGGGGAAAAGATCGATGCCTCCGATTCGCGAACGGCGCAGGGAATCGTACAAGAACAGCGCATGTAAGGCGGGGGAAGGGTGTTCTGGTTCAAGAAAAAGCCAGGCTGCTGGTACATAAGAGCCAAAAGTCACAAAGGACCTAAGGGGGGGTACGCTTGTAGGAAAGGATAGGGGGGGCAAACAGATGTGTTCGCCAGTCCGGCGCCAACCAAACTTTCAGGGTTTCAAAAAACAAAAATACTTCAAAGGTGGGAACTCCCCCAAAAAAGTGTTAAAGTTAACGCTTAGATAATGATGAGTATCGCTCGACGACGGTCCCACTAACCTTCTGGGAGGAGAAGTTGGTAGGAGGTCTTTCAGGGAAGATGGAGACATGAAGGATACACCGATCCAGCAGAGATATCCGGGGGTCAACTGGAGAGTAGAAGGCGCATTAATCAGAGACAAGGGAAGAAAAAGGTGGGGAATAGGAAAGGAGGGGGGTAAGATTGGGGAAGGGAAGGGAGTTAAAAGACTAGGAAGGGACAAGGAGAGAGAGGGAGATGGGGAGTAATGCGTGTGAGTGGGGTAAGGGGATCTGCGACTGAAAGACGGGAAAGGGTAAAATGGGGAAGGGAGGAAGCGTAAGAAATGGCTGCGAGTGTGGGATAGGGAGGGAAAGAAAAAGGGGAGAATGTGAGAAGACTACGTGGGTGGAGATAAAGGAGAAGGGGTAGTGGGAGCATCAGAATGTTTTAGAGGAAGTGTTGGTGGTATGGAGTATAAGAGTAAAATGAAGGATGGGTGATGGGTGTAAGAAAGTAGGAAGAGAAAGGGGTAAGACGAGAAATAGAGTGGTGAGGAGGAGGTGATGGGAGGAGGCAGGGAGATAGAGGGGGGAGGGAATAAGTGTGTAGAAGGGGGCAAGAAAGTTGCCAGGGGAAGGGAAGGTGGGTAAGGATAAAAGCGATCACGAATAAAAGAAAAGAGTGATACAGATAAGACGGTGGGGGTGAGTGAGGAGGGGGGAGGGGAAGGTGGTGGAGGGGTAAGGAAAGGAAGAGGGGAGGGTGGAATGTAGAGTGACGCTAGTGAGCGAAAGGGGAAACAGAGGAGCGAGAGTAGGAGCAAACGTGAGGACGGGAAGGAGTGTAGTGAACGAAGAGGAGTAAAATGGGTTGTAGGATAAAGGGTAAAGGGGTATGGGCATGGGGGGGGAAGTGGGGGGGCCAGAGAGAGCAGAGAGGGGAAGGAGGGAGAGGTGTAAAAAGGGCAGAAAAGAGGGAGAGTGGAGGTGGACAAATGTGGGGAAAGGGAGAGGTAGTATGGGAGGGAGAGGTGAGTGGGAAAGGAAGGGGGGGGAAAGGAGAGGAGGAGACAAGCGGGGAGAGGTAAATCGGGAACGGCGATGGAGGGGAAGTAGAAACGAGGATGAGAAGGAGGGCACGAAGGAGGAGAACAGGCGAGGGGGAAGTTAATAGGGAAGAGGAGATGGGGGGATGGGAGGGAGAGGGAAGGAGCACGGTGAGGGGCGAAGAAGGGAGGGAAGGTTGGAACGATTGGAAGACGTCAAAATAGTGAAGGGGAAAGAAAGCAATGTAGAATGGGGATGGTGAGAAGGCAGTGGAAGAGAGGGAGAAGGGTGAGATGGGAGGGGGAAGTGGGAAAAAAAAGTGGATAGGGCGGAGCGAGAAATGGAGGGCGGAAAGAATGGTGATGGGAAATGAAAGAGCGGCAGAAGGGGATGGGGGGGGAATATAGAACTAGAAAGGAGGAGGGAAAGAGAGTAAGGAAAATAGGATGAGAGGCGAAGGAGGTAGAAGGAAAGCAGAGAGGCGCAAAGAGGGGACAGGGTTACTTAGCGGGGGTAAGAGGCGGGTGGTTGGGAAGAGATGAGGGGAAAAAGTGGCGGGAGGGGGAGGAGCTGGAAGGGGAGAGGGAAAAGAGGGGAGAGAGGGAGAGAAAGATAGGGAGAAGACGATGGGAAGAGAAGGTAGGGGTGGGAGGGAGGGGCGGGGGCCCGCTAGAGAAGGGCGGGGGAGAAAAGCAGGCCGAGGGAGGAAGGTCAAGGGGGGTAATGTGGGGGGTGGGTAGGGAGTGAGGTAGGTAAGAGAGGAATAAAGGGAAAGGGGGAAGGAGGGGGAAAAAGAGGAGGAAGGAAGTCGTCGCTTATTCAAACTTGCTTCTCCGCTGGGCCAAAGGGCAAGGCTCCACTTCATCAGGGAGTGGAAAAGGAAACTGCACGCCTCCGCGACAGCCCGTTGAAGTTCTCTATTCTAGAAATCGGGAACAAGAGGGGCTGCGCGTAAAGGACACTGGAGGGGGCTCAAGAGACTGGGGGGAGTCAAAAGATCGTCCTGTATAACCCAAAGTAAACTTGAGGTCGTCTCGAATGAGTGGTGGTCCATACATGAGCGTCAGGGCATCGGATACACACAACCAGAAAGGGCTTGCCGCGATACAGATTTACGACAAAAAGCCAAGGCCAAAGGGCGAAGTTCTATATCAAAGTGGCAGAAAATGCCTTAGGCGCATGGGAACTGCATCCGGGTATAGTTTAACCCCCGGCGTTGTAAAGCAAAGGCCCAGACTGGAAAAAGGAAAGGGCTCGGGCCAAAGAGCGGACCATAATACGTTAAGGGGGTCGGAGGGCCTTATTACCCTAGAATATAGCAAAAAAAAGTATAAAGGGAAAAAGACCAAAGTGTAACCACTCAGGGAGCTCGGGGCGCTCAACGTTATGAGCCCTGGACAGGAAGAAATCATCAAGAGCCTCGGCTGCAATTACCCTCCCGCTCGGAAAGTCCTAAACAAGGGTCTACTGTCCGGAATGGAAGAAGACCGTGGGCGGAGAGAATTGATATTCAAGGACGAAGCACAACTGAATGCCGAACGGTGTGCAAAAGACTATTTCCCGGGCGAGAGAGAGTTGGGAAAACCGAAATGATGGGAGAAAAAAAGGAGGGTTATCGGAAGAGGATTCCTCAGGGAAGCTACAAAGCCCAATCGAGGATATCCTCTCCATGAGAGGAGAAAAGAGAGAATTATAAGGAAAGGGGACCTTGCTTGGGTGAGAAAGCAACTCAAAAAGGAGATAAAAAAGAACCGGCCCGTCGCTTGAACCAACAGTAGCCACACTGGGTTGCCCTCAAAGGAGGGGTTGGGAAAAGGGAAAAAACACGACAATCGCCTCGCCACCCAAACGTTGAGGGAAACCCGTTGTTTCAAAAATGGGTCATGAGAGAGAACTTCGCAGACGCCCAAGCTTGAGGATGCCATTCGGACTTGAAACAAACGGGGGGGGGAGACATGTAACGAGCGGGGATAGCCCAGGGTGGGGAGGGCTCTTGAAATCATAAGGATCCGGGATGGGAATAAAAGTGGGATGCCTGGGGGCGACGACCTAAAGCTCAACAAAGAGTGTTCCTTAAGTAACGCAGCTCAAGGTTTTTTTACGGAAAACTTTTAAAAGTCTAATTTACAGAAGGGGGGACGTCTGAGGGGGGGGGCGATTACGGGGGGGGGGGAAAAAAGAAGGCACCGGATACCGAGGGGTCAGACGTCACCAGGGGCCACGCAGGAAAAACACGAATGCGTGGACGGTATTACTAACGCTCAATCTGCCTAACTCAAAACCGGGCCCCATTGGTTAAAGAAGGGGAGCAGAAAGAAACGAGAAATTCGAAAAAACGGGGCCACTTTACGATGTGGGACCCGAGGTTTGGAAGCAGAGACCAAGGATATGGGGAGGTTGGGGAAAGGACTTCCTCTCAAGGCCATGGAGATCAAATGGGGGCTCTGAATTAAAAAAAGGATCGAAATTCGGGAATTCGGTGATAAGGAACGGGGGGCAGAACGAATGAAGGTCACCGTAAGGCCAAGACCCTGCAATTCAACTGGGTAGTAAACAACTAAGAAAGTACGGGGGGACGTACAAAGGAAGACCATCGAACAGGACTTCCCCCGGGATGGGTGCGACGGTGAGCGGCGTTGACGGCGGAAAAGCCAACAAGGGAATGGCCGCCGCAGCTGTGGAAACCAAAGCCGTCAAAGGCGAGTGGGGGGAAAGAACTTTCCCATTATAAAACTGGAATCGGGGGCGGCCAGAGGTGAGGAAAAATCAATGCTCCGGTATTTCTCCCAGTGGCCGATATCGCCATGGGAAATGCTCAGAACACAGAAGCAACGATTGGAAGCAAAAGGACAGTCGTGGACGATGGGATAAGAAACAGAAAAACGGGAAACACCCATAACCCCAATGTGGTGGAATTCCGCACCCGCAAGGAGGGAAAAGATTGGGGTCCCCCTGGGAAAGGGGGTTGAAAGTAAGAAGAAGAAAGGCGGGATGGTGAAACCTGAAGGAAACCAGAATATGTGCCGCGGCCGACAAAAAGGGCGGACCCGAGGAAAAACCAGCCAACAGGGGGAAAAAAGGGACTTTAAGTAACCCCCAGCCGCAAAAGAGACCCAAGAATCCACCCATTTTGGGCTGGTAAAATGACCCGCACTGAGTTAAAGTCATTCCAAAATGGAAATCCAGGGAGGAAAGAGAAATGCTCATAGGAACTGGCAGCGAAAGTGCGAAAGAAAAAGACTAATCGTGGGTCTAATACCAACCCACCAAAATAGCGGGGATAGAAAGAAAAAGCAGACTGAGGAAAAGACGAGGATATAATCGTGCAATATGCGCCGATGAACAGGTACACATCATACAGCCCGGGAGGAACCTAAAGAGCCACAAAAGGGTAACATCACCCGACTAACAGCCACCGACGCAAGTCTGTTCACCAGAGATAAAAGAGAGAAAACGGGAATGGTACCCTCGCAAGGTTTCAGGACAATAAAAGGGCGGTATGATTAACAAAGGCAAGCGAAAAGAAAGTGTCCCGGGAGGGGCATCCCAAAAAAAACCTCGCAAAAGCAGGGCACAAAAAAACCCCCCAAAACGCACCGGCATCATAATCTCACCCCAAAAAGCGAACTGTTGGTTCCAAAGGGCAAGGTACACCGTGCGCGGGAGAGGCAATTGTTGGGGGGGTTAAAAACGGATGAGGGGCCAGGTTAGAAACTGGAAAATAGGCCGGCGTCCGGGACTGCGATTGAAGCATCAACGAAAAAAAAAAAGGACAGCGGAGTCGAAATTCCAATGGGGACGCAGACAGAGATCCTTTTGTAGGCATGGATAGACGTTCCTAACACCACAACGATTCTGAGGGGAGGAAGAAGCTCTTCTCTGCGTCTATGCAAGGAAAAGGGGGGGGACCGTGTCCTCAACACGGGGGTCAAAAAATCTCGGGAAGGAAAGTAAGGGGGGAATAGTAGGGAATTACAAGCCTTTCTACGGTTCGTAAATCATTATCAACGATTGGATGAAAAAGGCTTCCTTTAGATCTTTTTAAAGGGCAGGCCTAGCGCCTTCCATCAAAGGAACGTGGGAAAAGAACCGCCAAAGATTCAAATCTATGAGATCTAAAGGGAAGGAAAAAGGGGCGAGGGTGGGACTGGGGGGCCTTCGAAAAAGACTTGTCAGCCAGGGGGGGGGGAGACTCTCTCAAGAGAAAAACTCAACAAATCAGGGATTCCCCGGCGATGTGCAGGGAAGGGGCAGGTATTCCTCTTCCCCAGAAAAGCAGCGTCACCGTTCTCGGTTCAAAAAAAAAAAGAGTTTTGGCGGTTCGGGCCATCAATTGCTGGGGGCGCGGAGTACTAGGAAGAGGATCTGTGGAACTACAGCAATGATCTGGCCGCCTTTGTAAAAGGAAGGCCGTTCGTGAACGCCAACGAAGGGACCAAGACGTGGGGTGCCTCACTGCTGGGACCCTTGAGTCTTCCATCCTATGTAAATATCTCGTCGATTGTATGGGGAAATTCAAGCATCGAACGATGTGTTCGACAGGCCAAACGCTGAGGATATGCTAAGCAGCTTCATTTCACCGGGGCCCCACGAGGGGACTATTAAGGGTTGGAAAAGTCCTGGTACGAATCAGGAGCATCCGAAGCGCCCTTAAAAGGGAACTGAAGGGGGCACCAAAAACCACCAACGTTTGACAGAAAGGACGACACTGGGTGACAGAGAAGGAACAGGGGGGCCCTGCATTTGGGTGGGGTATGCTCGCCGGGGGATTGGGGGGTTGTTGTGCTAAATGGCTTGGCTGAAGGGTGCCCTAAACTGCGGTCAGGCTGGTCCGTGGTCGCGAAGGGCTAGGAAAAAAAAGACGCGCGCGGTTGCCCAAGGAAATTCAGGATCAGGCGCTGGGGGGCCAGGTGGGAGGGAGTAGCGGCCGGTTGGATGGAGCCGGTGTAATCGGGGGGGCTCGGGCGGGTCGAGGGCAGGAGGGGGGCCGCTGAATTCTGCAGAGCGAATAGACGGAAACGGATCTGGTCAAAACATTCTGGAAAAAAAAGCTTGAGAGACACTGAGGTGACGGGGCACATAAAACTGGCACCTGAAAGGGGAGCACGATGCAGGTCGAAGAAATGACGCTAAAGGGGGTCTCAGAAGGGGCGCAGTTGATCTACCACGGCTCGGCGAGCAAGGGGGTCCCAGTTGGGAAAGGGGGTAAGATAGGAAGAAAGAAAAGGCTTCCTTGTGCATTCCCGAAAATGAACAACGTGGTCAGGGACTGAAGCGCATTGGTAGAAAGTGGTGGCCGATACGTGTTGGGATTACTTGAGCGTTGTAGGTGGCCCATAACTGGGGAAACAAAGGGAATTTAGATCAAACGAGAGGGGAGGGAACGACCAAAAAAACACGCGGCTTTGGGGGAACTCGCGCGGAGTGCCAATGTTAAGACGAGGTACCCGACGTGTCAAGGGGGGAGCCACAAAGGCTGTTAGGTTTATGAGCGGATGGAATCTTCCACTCAAGAGGAAAAAACGGGGAAGCAACAAGGGGATAAAAATGTGTCACCCTCTCGACCAAGCAGGGAACGGGAAGGCTCGAGTATCGACGATTAAAGGCGGGGGGCAACAAATGAAAGCAAGCAGGGCAGGGCGTAGTTGCCCACCGCCGGCACACTCAATTGGCGAGGGATGCTCGGGGGGGAAGGGATGACCGTAGGGAGTAGGCTAGAAAGGGTCCACAGGGCGGATCTAGTAGGACTTGCATGGGGACAGGCACGTCAAGGGAAAACGTTCAACGGTTGGAAATATCGATCTGGTTACCTGACAAAAAAAAGGCTAGGGGGAGAGAGACCGTCCGGCCAAAGAAAAAACAGGCCGCTAAAGGACACTCGTGTGAAGCGCACATCAAAAGGGAAAGAACGTCTAAATCATGCAGAGATAATTCGACGACTAGGTGAAAAAAAGAAGGGGGAAATGCGGGGCAAAAAGAGACCGTCCACCGGGCGGTTGGGACGGAAAAAGAAAGGAACCGGCGACGATCACGGTGCCATACCTGATACCAGACTAAAGGTCCAAAAGCAGACGTTCCTTATTGGTCCCGATCAAGGGGCTTCGGAAAAAAACCGGAGACGCGGAACTCATCAAAGTTGCAGTCTGCGAAGAGGGGGGTAGGTCGCCACCTGACCAGATATCCATGTCAAAAAAAAATCCGGTAAAGAAGCATCGAGAATGACGAAAGGGATTCAAGAAGCTGCAACGAAGGGAAAAAAGGGGGGATCAATTCCTAATGGAAGAAGATAGGAAGGAACCGAATTCGGTAGCCTAAAAAGGGACACCAAAACCGAAGCCGGGTTGGAAGAGTCGGGCAAGGCAGGGTTCTCTTAAAGGGACAAGGGAGGAAACCGGATTAAGTGGACTCAGGTCAGTAAAGAGTTGTGGCGCAGTTAAAGGAAACTATGAACTACAAAAGATCGGCGACTA
>Ga0179593_1251891_pt1 | contig 11010 bp, 12 predicted proteins | sample CZODoug2_1_08_16_FD_185931 | JGI IMG/M metagenome (GOLD analysis project Ga0179593, IMG submission 185931) | Vadose zone soil fungal communities from Angelo Coast Range Reserve, California, USA - CZODoug2_1_08_16fungal (PacBio error correction) | ecosystem: Environmental > Terrestrial > Soil >...
CTAAACTCTTGAAGGAAGGTGGGTTCCTTTGAATGGCGTATGCCGCCGGGAACTGAACAAATATAGGAAACTCGGGGGCAGGGGAGAACTGAGGATGGTCAGGAATATCAGAACTACACGGTATGCTTTCGCCATCTAGCGCTAATCACGACGTCGTGAAAAATGGGGGGAGGATTACAAAGTAACAGACGGGAATGGAAGAGACAGGCAGGAAGTGCAGGCAGATGCCGAATGTCGATTTGAATTAGATCCGCCGGTACTGGGTAAGAACTCCGGACACGAGAGAAAGCAAGGAGCCGGGAAAGAGCTAGGAAATGAAGTAAAGTCAATAAGGCTAAAGAACAAAGGCTCATGGGTCGTTCCTCAAAAAGGAAAAGACGAGGAGAGGGGAAGAACACCACCACTTCAGAGACCATCGAAGGGAGCCTTGGTATGAACATAATTTGCAAGGTTTACAACGCAAAAAAGGGACCAAGGACAGTCGCCATTCCGCTCTGTCGCGAAAAAGGAAAGGAAAAAGCGAAGAATGCCAACCGCGGCGCGCGAGCGCCGGTCGAGCTCACTAGTAAAAGGGAGGTGCTTGAAGGAAAGGGGGTGTTAAACCAGTCCTTGAATCCGAAATGATATCAGCCAGGGACTATTCAAACCCAAGTTGCACAGAAAAATGGGGAGAGTGTAGGGGGGGGGGCAGGGGTTTGAAAACGGATGAACTTCGGCTGGTTCCTCCTCCAAAAATCGCATCACGCGTACGGACGGGGGTCTGAAAAAGCAGAGGGGGCCAAGGAAACGGGGTGTATGATACTGGCGAACAACCGACATCAGGACGAGCTGGTGAGCTGGGGTCTTAGTCCAATAAGGAGAAAAAAAAGGGAGGGAGTGGGGGAGAGGAGGGAGACCATAGACTAGTCTTGGGGTAGAAGCCATCTAACTCAACAAAAATAGTGCTTAAAAATAGGAGAAAAGGGAGAGGGAGTCAGCAAAAGAAAAGAAGGGAGACTCGGGAGCAAAAAACAAATCGGCTAAACAACTAGCAGTTTGAATATGATTGGGCTAAACCAGCAAGGGGAAGAAGGGTCGCTGAGAAACCAGTACGATTAACAAAAAAAAAGGGGCAACTTAGGATTGAGAAAGGGAGACTGAGGAGAAAGGAAGGGTGGGGGGGAGCTTTCGGAGAACACGACGAAGCAAGGCGTCTTCACCAGGGAAACAAGGGGGGCCCAAATCAAAAAGGTCTGGTGCACGGGGGGGGGGGGGGGGAACGAGGAATGAGGAAAAGATAAATGTCCTTATTCAAGACTACGGGACAGGTCGGAACAACGAAGGGGGGAGATATGGGGAAAATAAAGAGAAGGGGGCTGAGACGCTGGACTCCTCTCAGGTGGCTTGCATGAGCACGGAGGTCAAATTTTCTCAAAGTCCGACGATCCGATGGAAAGGCCGGAGTTGCATTGTCCTGGGGGGGGGGAGGGGGAAAAATTAAAAAGGGGGACTGGGAAAGCAATTACGCCTATATAACTGCAAATCAAGACGATTACGAGATCGGGTGACAGTCAAAAATAACAGGACGCGGGGTTGAGGTCTTAGAGAGGAAAGGGGTTCTCAACGGTAGGGAGATCATTCAAAAAAAATGCAAAACTGCGTCCGGATTGGGGCAGGAGGAAAAGGACCGGCAGGGAGAAGAAGAGGGTCGGTCAGAAGGAAAAAAAGGGGAAAGCACTGAAGAGCTCCCCTTCCCTGGGGCGTGATCCCCGAAAAGACGAGGGGAAAGGAATGCTACAGACGCTTGAAAGCCAACTGGCTAAAGAGGACTAGCTAGCAAAAAACTCAGGCGGATCACCTAAGGCTGCTAGGGGGACAGGGTGCCCAACGGCTATATCAAGAAGCCACGATACGAGAAATATGAAATGCAATAAAAGAATGAAAAGGAGAAAAGACGCGCAGGGAGGAAGGCGGCGCGAAAAACGGTGGAGGGGTCACAGGAAAAAGACAAAAAGGAGCAAACATCTGGAATCCGCGGGGAAATGTCATCGGCAGGAATGGTCTGAAAGTGGAAGGCGAATCAAGGAAGGAAGAAAGACAAGGAACGATAACTAGAGGGGAAGAAGAGGGAAGAAAAAACTGAAAAAGGGTTGACTCTAGCATTAAAGCGGGAACCAGATTGGAAGAGGGCAACACAGGTCAGTGTAGGGGGAAAATGCGGTCAGGGAGGGAAGGCTTAATAGGGGAAAAAGAACCGATAGACAAAGGAACAAGAAGTGAAACCGCTTAGTCAAGGGCACGCATTTTCTGGAAAAAAAAAGGGGGGGGGATCTCACTAAAAGGGAGGCAGGAAATAGGAAAAAGACTAAAGGGGGAAGAAAGAAGGATCAAGGTCCCGATGGACCGGTACTTACTGAAAAGATGAGAAAGGGAAAGTAAGGACACGGTCAACTCGTCTGATGTCGAAACGGACTGAGGGACAGCGAAAGGGGACTGTAAAAAAGGGCAGTAGAGGAACGATGACAAGAGAGAAAAAAACTACGGGGGGTTGGAGTTCGGGAAAGTCGACGAGTTCGCTTTCGATCGAAAATCGAGACGCGGGGCAAGGGGAAAAGATAAAGGTGGGCAGTACATATAAAGAGAAGAACAGCCAAGGAAACACAAACTATACCTATTGCGTAACAAAACTACCACACATGGAAAAAGAGGTAAGATATGAATCGACTAGGAGATCCCTGGCATGAGGCGCAAGGTATGATCAATATAAGAGGGGGGGGGGGGACTTGGAGCGGAAAAACAAGTTAAAATACTGCCAAGACAAATGAAAAAAAAGAGAGGATGTAAGACATCGCAAAAGGTGACGACAAAAATAGCAACAAAGCAGGAAAGGGGTCAAGCTCTAGTGGAAGTTAGGAAACGAGGGTGGGGGGGGGGTGCTTTCCTGCTAAGGACCTGACCGCAGAAGTAAAAATTTCCTCTGCGCTTCAGAGCCAGACTGGGCGCGTACCACAAAACAACAAACACAAAGCGGGGGGGAGGGTGGAGAGGGGGGGGGCCAAGGGTATGCATAACCGAACGACTTGAGGGGAATCAGATGGGTTTGGAGGGAAGGCCTGGACAAAGGCAGCACGAGTAGGCAGGAGGGAGAACGAAGGGATGAAAGGGATGGGTCATTAGAGGGGGAAAGGAAAAAACCGCAAGAGTCCTATTTACGGGGGTGGTGTGTACGAAGGCCATGGTCCTTAGAGGCCTCCAGGCAAACCAATTAAGAATCTGGGGTGTGGATATACAAATTTTGTTGAGTGGGGAGAGGGGGAAAAAGGGTCTGAAAAAGTAGGGGAAAGGGGGGTAGTAGACACGCCGGGATGAAGATCCATTTGAAGGACTTGAGGATGACTCTAGGAGGAATTGAACAAAAAAGGCACGCGTGAGCTCGCGGAGAGGGGGGGCATTAAAACCGGTTTCAACATTCCTTATTAATGAGGGGGGGGAAGGGGAGGGGTGGATCTAGGAGGAGAGCTGGAGATCTTAAGGTACCCTAGTGGGGGGGGGGTCTGACCCTCGGAAAGGAATCAAAAAACAGATTAAAATACGTTCGTCGGGCAAAGCAGTGTGAAAAAAGCAGGAAGAATCTTCTTTTGGACCTAAGGAAGGTGGAGAAAAATCGCTAGAGGGGGAGGGGAAACTGTTGTTTTTGAAATCTGGCAACTCAACAAGATGCGAAAAAAAAATCGACAGAGAAGGCAATAGGAGGCCGCGAAGGCGATTGACAGGAGAGTACTGAAGAAGGAGATTACAGAAAAGAAAAAGAGGGGGGCGGATCCGGGTGTGTGGGTAGGCTGGGGCGAGTCACAGGGGTAAGGGAGATGAAGACCTCCGGTAGAGGTCAGGAGGAAACTACTATCGGGAAGGGTTGTTCGTTGGCCCGAGCAAGTTCAACCGACATGATCCCAGAAATGAGAAACTATTGGGATCGGAACGGACTGTATAAATGAGCCGAACCGGCTTCAAAAGGCCACCACAAAAAGAAAATCTTCTGGACAAAAAGCCAGGGGAAAGAAGGGGGGAAGGATGGGCTAGGGGGGGGGGAGCAAGTGAGACTGCATACTAGGAGGGCTTCGACTCACATGGAGAGGCTCAAGTTCATTTGAAAAGGGAGATTGGAACAGGAAACAGCCGGTGGGGGTTGTATGCCGTCTGTAACCCGGATCCCGGCTGGTCAAAAAAGGAAAGATGGTTGAGGGAAAGAGGACGCCGTCAAAAGGGGTTGGGAAAAATCGTCTTCAATGTCGGATACCGGTTCTGTCTGGGAACCACGCGCTGGACGTTTTGGGAAGGGGCGGGGGGGGGGGGGGGGGGGGGGCAGACTTCGTGGAGGAGGACACAACAAACTTGATACATTCCTAAATCAAGGAAAGGGGACCTTGTGCAAAGAGGGTAGAGAAAGGTAACAAATGGGTAGGGGGGAGACCTATTTTAGGAGATCCGAATTAAGCGTCTCAGATAACTCTCAAAGTCTGCGGTATTCTCACGAACAAATGTGGACGGAAGGTGGCCATTGGGAAGAAACCGGGCAAAAGTCTACACGGGTAAAAGAAGGTAGGAAAAAGGGTTTCCTGGAAGGGGAAGGCGGAGAAGAAATGCATTTTCGAGAGGGGTTTCAACGAGGATAAGAGGGGAGGCCTAGGATAACACAACGGTAGGATCCCGCAAAGAGGAATAGAAAAATAGGGAGATGGAAGGGGTAATCGCATTGAACTCAGGAGAACGACTTTCAAGTTCTAGGGCTCGGAAAAAAGGGGGAAGTCACTTCAAAGGGGAGAACCGAAGGAACAAACAGAGGAGGGGAAGCCTTCAAAACGCCGTTTGAAGATGACTACCTTGACACGGCTCAGAAAAAAACCAAAAAAATCAGGAAAAAAAACACAACCCACGAGGGGGACAGGGGGAAAAAGCTAAAAGAAAAAAATGGGGACTCTCAGTATGGAAAGGCGCAGGAAAGGGTGTTTGAAAAAAAAAGTAAAAAAAAGTGCGAGCAACCACAAAAAAAAAAACCAATTCCCAAAAGAGAGTAGAACGCGGAGGGACAATAAATTACTAAAAAGAAAGAAGAGTAAAACCGACCCTTCTTGTCAAAGAAACAACAAAAGCCTCGTAAAACCGGAATCGCTGAATGAACGGACAAGGACTGAGGTTCCACGGAGCTTAAAAAAAGCCCAGGGTCGTCAAAAATTTCCTGACTGACAGAGTCAAGGTGCGCACGGACCTAGGTAGTAATCAGGGGGAGAATAAACCAAATAGGGAAACATCGCCACGATAGAGGGGGGAGTTAGGGGTTGAACCAACGCTGAGTCCTGACTGAAGTCACACAAGTCGGCAGAAAAAACTCCAAGAAGACGATCAAGATGGAAACAGGGGGATGGGGATTCTCTGGAAATGTCTGGAATGAACACGACATATCAAGAAAAGTCGTTACTACTAAAACAATGGAGGTAAATCAAAAACTGGGGCACTGTGAAAAAGGAGAAAAAAAGGATCGAGATGGGGAAAAAGTGGTCTGGTCAAGAATATCTAAGAATTCGATCACTCTCAATCGACCCATAGGCCTTTCTCAGAATGAGCTGGCAAGCCGGTGGGTGAAACTCTGCGACATAGACACAAAACAGAAAAAAAGCATCGCAGGGAGGTTTTTGTAAAAAAAAGGGTGAGGGGAAAGCTTCCAACAAACTGGATTACACCTGCCGCAAGCAAGCACAAAGAAAGGGGACAGCCGGAAAAGGAGCAGGAGAAGAGGGGGAAATTAGAAAAAACTAAAGGGGGGGATCCAACAGAGTTAGCCTAGAGCCAGCGCGACCCGCCATGAAGGTCAACAAGTCTCCCAAACAGCAGAATAATTTAAAAAGGAGGATGAACCACGAGAAAGAGGAGAGAAAAACGATAAAGAATCCTTTTGGGGGGGGCAGTAGCGATATCATGAATCAAAAAGACCATTGAGATCATAACGCGGGCGATCAAAAAAGAAAGGAGGAAAGGGGGACAAATAGAAAAACCAAAAACAGGGGGCAACAAAAAAATGTAAGGGAGGGTGAAAAAGGTAGGGGGACTCTTTTCAGGAAAGACTAGTAAAAAGAAAGGAAAAGAAAAAGGAGTGCAAGTGCTCTCGATCGGAAAAAAAGAACTTCAGCCGGGCAGGGAAGAAAGAAGAGGGCTCTGGATTGACAGTGACAGGAAGACAAAAAAACCATATAGGAAAAGAAGGGGGTCGGTGCGGAGGTTCTGCCATCCAATGGGGCAAAAAAAGCCACGCCGAAACCGATCCAACCGCTTACAGGCTGGCTCACCCGCGGGGGACAAAGGGCAAGGAGGCATTGAAGTTCGCGGGTCAAAAAGTTAAAAAAACAAAATGGGGTACGGAGAAGTAGAAGCTTGGAACTTGGAAAGGAATGCGTTGGGCGAAGGGGGGTCGAAAAAGCTCGGGGGGAAGAGGGACAACCGAAATCATGTGTTTTGCATGGAGAATGGGGGAAAGGAAACTGTAAACGTTGTGAGGGAAAGTAACGGCGAACGTCAAAGCGCAGATATGCTGACCAGCGCACGGGCGCCCAGAAAACAGTCGTAATAGTCCGAAATCCCGCCAGAAAGAGGAAAGGGGAGGGGAGGAAAGAGAGCCGCAAACACAAAGTTCAGGTCCCAAATCAAAGAAAAGGTTATATAGCAAAACGAGAAAGAAAGGCCCCGCTTAATCGAAGAGGAAAAGGCGACAAGACTCGCAGAGGGAGAAGAAATAAATACCCAAAAAAAAAGTAGGGGGGATTAAGACGGAGGTATTGACTAAAAGGTTTTGGGCCAAGTCCGGTCGGCGGCAAAGCGTCGGGAAAAAAAAACAAGAAGGGAAACCGTTCTCAATGAAACTTGAAGAAGTCGGAATAGTAGGGCGGGAGGGACGCGAGGGGAGGAACGGAGTATGAGTTAAAAATCCGGGTTTGACACTCCTGCCTGGCCAAGAAGGAAACGAGAAAAAATTGACAGAATGAAGGGAAAAGAGAAACGCGGATGGCGAGGGGCTGATTTTTGGGCGTATCCGGGGGGTCAACCATGTGTTCCATAAAGAACGGACCTCCAGACTCGCTTTTGCAAAAAAAAAACGAATGTTTGACCAGGACAGGAGGGAGAAAAAAGGTGGGAACAGATCAGTAGGAAAAAATGAGGGCTGAGAGAAGAAGGTACCTAGGGTCGGGGGACAATTGGTTAGAAAGAATCCCAGGCGTCAGCCTCCAATTTCAGTACCAATCCGGTAAAGAAGAGAACTTGGGACTTACTGACACACGACCAGAGTGACGTGGCGGAAGGTTTTTGTGGGGCTGTGAAGTACCTCCATTCCAAAAAAAGGGGTACGAAGGACAAAAAAAAAAAAACGAAGATTCAAAATTAAACTTTACTTTGGGAGCGAATATACTGTAAGGAGGGAGAATCGTGGAGGGGCTTGGCGAGATGCCGCCCCGGGAACTGCACCATAACAAGGGGGGGATAAAAAGGGGCGTATGGGGAAAGAAGGAGGAAGAGAAAAGCCGCTTGTATTTACGCCAGCGTAGAGGCTAGAAGCGACTTCAGGACAAAAGGTGAATCACTAAAAAAAAAATTGATGGGGGGGAAAGAGGAACTTCAAACGGGACGGGGACAGGGAGGGGCCGACCGTCGGAGTTGAGGAGGGAACAAAAAATAAATTTCCGACGGCACGAAAGCTAGAATCAAGGAGGAAGGGATCGTCTAAAAGTTACCCGGAAAGAGGGAGAGAAAGTTAAAGGGCAGAAGAACACAGACGAGATCAGTCAGGCCATAAAAAAAGGGGAAGAGAAAATGGAGAGTGAATAGGACTGTCTCCCATATAGAAGGAGGAAATTGGGGAAAGTAAGGGTCATGTTGACAAAGAAGGAAACTGACCTCGACTGGAAAACGAAAAAGTATGATCGCACCTAAAGAAGGAAAAGTACATCGTTCTCCTGAAGGAAAGCATCTGGCGCGCGTCAGAAAAAAAAAGGATATTTATCACTATATAAGCAGAGTGACGTCCGAAAGTGGGATGTTACCGGGAGGTGATTGAGCCGCACACTTATATCCCGGGGGGAACTGGAAAGAAACACAGTGTCGAAAGGTGTGGAGGATTGGGGGGGGGAAGGGGGGAAACTGTTAAAACTAAGGAGGGGAGTGGGGCCTACTAAAGTAAAAAATCATGCTAACGCACGGGAATGAGAAGGAATACACTGTGAAACGTGAAAGGGTTATAGTACTGCAGGACCGACACCTCTACTGACGGATAACTCGGCTAGGCAGCCGAGCAAAAAGAGGGGGAGACGATGAAAAAAGTTGAGTAGGAAACATGAGTCCTCCTTTGGAGGAGGGAAAGCAAGATTCTAAAAGAAAAAAAATTAAGGATTAGGAAAAAAAAAAGAGAGAGAGGGGGCGGGACTAAATCCCATAAAAGATAGACATAACATCGGCATAAAAAAAAGTTGGGGGGGCTCATTGGCCTACGCCAGACGACCGCAGCTACAGAGCGAGGAGTGAGGTCCGAGTACGAGAAAAACCGACTGGTGAAACGGAGATTAGAAAAAAAGGAGAGACAAGAGGGGAAGGTCTTAGAACAAACGACTAATAAGATCTTCAACGGGTGTAAAAAAACCCAATCCAGCAAAAAGTTTGAGCAACTGGGGGTGAACTCAGACAGAGAGACCAGTGTGTCATGAAAACAAGAAAGGGAAAACATACCCTGGAACATTAAAAGGGGAAAAGAAAAAATATCCTCTTTACTGAATCTAAGCGCCCGAAGAGCCAGCAAAGCGTGAGGAAAAAACTATGGAAAAAAGGGGCAGAAAGGGCAGACTCCTAGCGGAGAGCCATGACCGGCTGTCATTGGCAGAAAAGGTGTAACTTTCACAACTGGAACTGGCGCAAGAAAAACCTAAGTAAAGTATCAGGGCTCAAAAAAGGACAAAAGAAAGATAAGGAGGCAGGACAGAAAACCAGAGGCTTTGACTGCGTATCTGGCTCAATGTCTAAGAATGTGAAGAGGCCGACGAAAAGCACCCTGGACGGCGTAGAGAAGGAGGGGGTGTTGCCTTGGCAACCCGTCGGACAAGTCAGGAGATTCGAAATAACAGACAGGAGGGAGGCTCAAATAACACGGGACCGGAAAGGACAGGGAAGACATTCCATATGGACGGGACTCACCTCTACGAATTCGCGTGATACGTTCCGAATCGCTGGCGAAAGCAAAGACTGACGGAGCGGCGTACTCAACCTGACCACCAGAATAGGATCAAAAGGAACTGGGTGCAGTTCCCGGAGGAGAGATCGGCAGAAATCACACGATACGAAAAAGGGGATTAAAAAGTGTCCTTAAGAATCGGCGCTCACTAATGGGGAAGAAAAAACGGGTCCCAAAGACAAAAAATTCGCCACGAAATGGATAACGATGAAGCAAGAGAAAAAGCTGAAGAAAAAGTGGTTATCTGAAAAATGGGAGGCGAAGTCGGGGAAAGTCGAGAAAGCGTAAAGAAGGCAAATCTCGGGAAACCCTTTTTTCGCAGCGAAAAAGAGGCAAACAGGATGGGCAGACTAGGGAGAAATTGCAGGGAGTTCGGTCAATGTGAAAAGCTTTCAAGGGTGAGACTTGAGACTATGGAACAAGAAAAAAATCGAAAAAAATAACAGACTTAATCGCGGCTTAGACCCATTTTGGAAAGGGGGAAAGCACTAAAAGATTCATGCAAACAGAAGGGATCGGGTAGACTCTCAGAAGGGGACGCAATAGGGAAAGGGAAAAAAAAAGCTTCCCTTGAAATTCATGAGAAGAGGGAAGGAAAGGTGGGATTTAGAACCTTCTAAACGAAGAAGGAGGGGACAATTTAAACAAGAGCGAGAAGGAGAATCGAACTACGGGGGGGGGGGGCTGCAATTCGCACGACCTGTCTGCAGTTAAGGAATCGGTACACGTGACTTTATCGAAATGTGCGACATATACAAAGAAAAACGAACGAAAAAGGGTGTGGCGAAAAAAGAGGGCGAAAGAAACCACCCACGCGCTGGGAGGAGGAATAGGATCTTCTGGAATTGAAACGGCGTTGGGTCAAAACAATAAATCGAGAGGGAACGTCGTCCGAAAAAAGGGACAGACCTTCAAAAAGCTACAATGCAAAAACAGGGCGTGAAGAAACTGACAAAAATCGATCGTTGACACAGAAAAAAAAAAGAGAGTTCATACTCTATTTCAGATCTGCAAATTGTGGGGGGGCGAAAAAACCAGGGGAACAAGGGAAGTTGGGCCTGCACCCGCGGGGCATATACAAAAAGAGAAAAGGGGAGGCGGGGGAGTGGTTGCAAAAGTTGAGGAGGAAAAAGAAAAGGAGTTTACTCAGTACCTGGGGTGGTTTGCCTCAAACTCCGGGGCAAAAAAATGCAAACTCGGATAGAGCGCGACCTGGAGTGAAGAAAGGGGCAGAGCGATCGGAACAGAGAAAAAAAAGGACGGTAGGGGGTGGTTTTTACGCAGGGGAATTACAAAGAGGCCTCAAAAAACAATAACTACTTGGACTTGGGGGCCGGGAAGGGGGTTGGGGGGAGATGACTTTGCGAAAGGAAGGGGATGAAAGACCATCGGGAGAGAAGGGGTCGGCTTGACTTAAGGGAGATAGAGGGATTTAACAAAAAGGGGGCTTCGATTGAAGCGGACCCGTTGACCGTCCAACAGTTTCCACGAGATGGGGCCTTATGCTTGTGAAAATCGGAAGAGGAACGGCGAGAGGCAGGAACCTATGGTGATAACTCTCGAGAAATCGAAAAAATATATATTCTTACTTCGCCGTGAATAGAATGGTGGGGGCTTGCGGCAGAGGGGGAATACCAGTCGGAGGGGGGCACTGAGAAGTAACTTGGGGGGAAAAAAATCGACGAAATGATTGGGGGAGGTAGTGGTTTGTAGCATCGGCGGCAGAGAACAAAAAAGAGATGCCATCTCTAAAGGGAAGAAAGGAA
>Ga0179593_1288019_pt1 | contig 11010 bp, 15 predicted proteins | sample CZODoug2_1_08_16_FD_185931 | JGI IMG/M metagenome (GOLD analysis project Ga0179593, IMG submission 185931) | Vadose zone soil fungal communities from Angelo Coast Range Reserve, California, USA - CZODoug2_1_08_16fungal (PacBio error correction) | ecosystem: Environmental > Terrestrial > Soil >...
GAAAGAGACGACGCAAGTTACGGGGGCAAGAGAATAAAGTAAAACCGAGAAGGGGGAAGAATCCTCGGGGAATAATACAGGAGGAAAAACGAGCCCAAAATGAAGGGAGAAAAGTAAAGAAAAAGGTCAGTACAAATAGGGAAAAGGGGGGAAAAAAACGAACTGAGAACAGAATAGAGGGATGATAGGAATCCAGGGGAAATAGCATTGAATTCAATTAGCGAAAATTACAATACCACACCAAAAGGAGCAGAAAAGAAAAGGGGAACATTAAGAGGAAAACAGGAGAAAACTGAAAGAAAATTGTGGGGAAAATATAAAAGACAGCTATCAAAATAAAGAAGGGAGGGACCTAAGAAATATAAAAACAGAACCAGGTGAAAACTAGGGTGAAGGTGAAAAGGAAACGGGACAGAAAACAAAAAAACCTTCATAAGATGTAAAAAATAAATGGCCAAGAGAAACTACTACTCAAAATCAAAAGGAATGACATATTGGCCTGAACAATGTTAACAGAACAAGACCATACATTGACAAAATTAGGAAAGCCCTGAAAAGCAGGGACAAAAGAATTGAATGAGCCGAAAAAAGGGTGATGTCATAAAGGTGATGCATGTCCGATGGTTACGTCAACAAGTTGAATCGGGGGGGGACTTGAGAAAGAAAACTTAAGGATGAAAAAAAGAAAAAACCTCACTACAGAGCGAAACACCGATGATACCTGGCTAAATGCAAAGTGGATCGATTACAGAAAAGAAAAAAAGGGGGGGAAAAAAAGGAGACAAAAATGGAAAAGGAAAAATGAGTTTAAATGGAAAACCGTCCAAAAAAAAAAATAGCGGCAACTCAACGGGAAGGACATGAAGGAAAGGGATTACCATTCAGTAAGGTAGAAAAAAAAGGAAATTGAAAAAAAGGGTCCCACTAACAAACTGGAATAAACAAAGGGTGAGATTGAGATCCCTGTAGGTCATGAATGGGCAAAAAAAAAGATTACCGACCCTGTTTTGGTTTTTGTATGGGTTGGGGTGGGTTGGGGGGGGGTGGTGTTTGGGGGGGGTGGTGGTTTTTTTTTTTGTGTGTTGGGTTTTTGGTGTTTTTTTTATTTGGGTGTGGGTTTTTTTTTTTGTGGTTGTGTTTGAAGTTGTTTTGGGTGTGGGGTCCATTTTTGGTGGCCAATTTTGGGTTTTTTTTTTTGTGTTTTTTTTGGGGGTCGGGGGGTTGGTTGGTTGATTGTTTTGGTTGGCGGTGGGGGTGGGGGGGGGGTTTGGATGGGGTTGGGGGGGGGGGGGGATTGGTGGGGGGGGGTGTTTCTGTTTTGGTTGTGGGGGTTTGCTGGGGGTTTTTTGTTGGGTTTTTGGGGGTTGGGTTTTGTTTTGGAGGGGTTGGTTTTTATTTTGGGTTTCTTTATTTTTGGGTTTTGGGTTGGGTGGGGGGTGGGGTGGGTTTAGGTTGTGCGGTTTTTGTGTTGGGTTTGTTTTCCTGGTTTTTTTGAGGGAGGTGGTTTTTTGGGTTTGGGGGGTGGGTGTTGTGGTTTTTTGGGGGGGGGGTTGGGGAGGGGGGGAGGGGTTTGGTTGTTTTGTTGTTTTTTTGGTTTGGGGGTTGTGGGGGGGGTTTGGTGGGGGTGGGGGGGTGTTGTGGTGTTTTTGGTGTTGGTCGTTTTGGGGGGTTTGGGGGGGGGGGGGTTTTTTGGGTGGTTTTTTGGCCTTGTGGGTCCAAGCAGATGACCTCCGGTGAACCAACATCTCCCACAGGTTCCTAACACTCCCACCCTCTCACGATCGGAAACCAGGGGCCGCAACCGCCAGGGCGGACAACACTTGGGCACCACTCCCTATTGGCCCCTCCCACACAGTCGACGTCCCCTGGCGGTTTTTTAGCAGGGAAAGTAAAACTGGCCACCAGATTATAACAGGGGGAACGTCCATGGCAATAGCAACAAATGGAACACATTTCAGCAACTCTAAAGAAGAAAAAGGAGGACCAGATATAAACAATGAGACTGGGTGCCAATATTTAAAAAGAGAAAAAGAAAGAAAATTGTACAATCGGTGAGAGGTGTATGAAGAGAAAAGGAAGAAAACAACACGTTCAGGAATGAACAGCATAAATTAGGATCAAAGAGAGAGAAAGAAGAGGCCCCTGGAAATGATGAAAATACTAGGAAACCCACATACATTGTTGGTAACCCACAGTGAATAGAAGGAATGCTTGGGACAAGCAAAAGGGTAGACTGAAGAGTGGGTCAACTTCAACATCAGGTAAGGGGACATGGAATGAGTACGGTAGGGGTCAGTCAAAAAAAAAGAAAACAGGGAAAGAGGAGGGGACAACCCTACTTAGCGGTACCTTAATACCTGATGGTGAAACCTAATGAAAACATTGTTTGAAGAGAAGGGAACATTGAAGGGAAAGAAGGATAGGCCTGGGGTTGGTCTTACCACTCTTGGTCCGAGAAGGGGGAAGAAAAAGAAGAGGCCCTAGTATTAGAAACATTCTGGTGTCGTATACTAAAAACTAGTGAGTTGGGTGTCTGTTGAAGGGGACTTAAGAAACCGAGGGGGCTACCTGTCTGCCAGGTGGCGACCCTTAACATCGATCAAGAGGCCAGGGATCGATGCACAGAATGACTCTTGGTCATCTTGAGGAAAGGGGCTTGTTTCTATTTGACAAGGGGAAGCACGCAGCATATTACGGTTTAATCATCGGAAAGCAGACTACAATGTAGAGGATACAAAAAGCTGAATGGTGAAATGGGGGGGTAATCTGTGCATGGCACGGGTCACTGGGAGGAAAGGGGAGAAGTGTTCACAGATTTGGTCACCTAAACACCTAATAGTGGGGGAAAAGTTATGTGGTCAAAAAAAATCTATAGGGAACGTTTTGAAAAGAAGAGACCATTTAATGGGCCGTGGGGAGGTTTGGATGAGTCTGCATATTGGGAAGGGTAAATTTGAGTCTTGTTCAACAATTAGAATGGGAAAACCTAAAGGAAGGGGGGACTGGGTAATCTGAGGAAAAATCAGAGGCATGGACAGGGAAACCAAAATCCGCAATATGAGGGAGAACTTTTCGGTTAGTTGGAACCCAATTGGGTCACCAGGTAAAGTTATGTTGAGGAAAAAGCCATGAAAACGTGGGAGGGTCTTTTACAGTCAGGGGGGGTTAACCAACCATTTAGGAAAAGAATTCTCGTGAAGGTTTTGTCCAAGGCCAGAAATTAGGGACATTGTGCACGAGGGGGCATGGGGGGGGACTCAATCTTTACAGTTTATTTTGTGTGGTTGAAAGATGTCACATCAACTTACGGGGCAGGGGGAAATCTGTAACTGTGGGTGCTTCCGCATAAAGTAGAAGTTTGAGAGCATACTTAAAGTCTTTCTCAAGTCAAAACTGAAAAGCGGTTTTCAGAAAAGTACCAGATTGACAGAGCTAAGGGATGACACAAAGTATTCGAAAAACAAAGGGTGCAGGAGGGAAAAACAGTTATCCAGGGATTGACGAACCTTTTTAAAAATTGTTGGGATGAGGGCTGTTTCAAATCCTGCAACCAAGAGGGGGGGGGGGACAATGGCAGGAGAAAGGGGGGAAAACGAAGGGTACAGAAGAGTCAGGTAGTGCTATTGGATGGGAAAAAAATGGTCGTTAATTATTATGACTGGGGTTGAGGATCAACGGAGTTCGTGTTGGGAGGGCAAAGGAGGCTTGAAGGCTTCAGTACCATATGTGTATTTGGGAGGGGTTCTGGTTTGAGACTCTGTCAATAACAGTGGGGAAAAATCAAGGGGAGGGGACTGGGAGAAGGTTGGTAGAAATTTGGGATTCCTTAGAAGGGAGCTTCCAGGGAAAAAAACTGAGGGACCTCTGGGAAAGGAGTTTGAGGGGTGACTCCATTATACACTGAGCCCTCCTTGATCCTCGACGACCGAAGAAAGAATCTTAGTACTCAGTCCTCTTGTCCACCAGAGGGTTTCTAAACGTGGGGAGATCAAGAAAAAAGCTTGTATAACTATTAGAAAAGGGGGAACTTCGGGGATTGGGGGGTTCGTTCAACAAATCTTCTTAACTTCCAAGGAAGAGAAGGTATTAAAAAATCCTAGGGTGAAGACTCTTCGGAAAAAGGAAAAGCTGGCACAAGATCGGGGGTATTTTGGGGTATGGGGAAGAGGCTCTCAAAAAACACAATAAAAGAATTAATAAAAAGAATAACAAGCAAAAATACAGAAGAGATGAGTCAAGAGGGGACATAAGGAGGGACAAAATAATCTCGAAGGAAGAAGGAAGGTGAAACGAAGAAGAACATAGATGAAGAGGAATCGGGTTAGGAGGAGTTGGACAGATGAACTGTCATAAAATCTATGGAGGCATCGCTAGAAATAGATAGAGAAGGACAATCCCTACAGAACCAACGGAATCATGAGGGAACTCAAGTACGGAAAGGGAAAGGGGGGGTCTAAGTGAATAACTCCGAAAGAAAGAGGGGATGTCCGCCATGGAAGAGAAAAAAAAAGAAACCATTGAAAGAAGAGGTAGGAGGGGCAGGTTTGGAAGACAAAAAACGACGAGACGAACCAAAAACCTTAATACTAAAGAAAAATAAAAAGCAATATCAAAATACGATCAAGGTACAAAGGATATCTCCAAGGGGGGTACAAATGGACCGGGAAAAGGTCAGGAACATATACCCAGACATTGGTCAATGAGTGAAGAAAATCGTAAGTCAAAAAAGCATCAGAAAGGGGGGAAGAATGGAGAGACATACTTGGTGGGGGGGATGTCGATGTAGATAAAAAAAAAAAAAAAAAAAAAAAAAAAAAAAAAAAAAAAAAAAAAAAAAAAAAACATTTCGAGTCAAGAACAACCGTGAGAGGGTTGGTCCTGGGAACCAGTAAGAGTAACAAACTCTACACGTTTATGCGAACAATACTCGAAAAAACAAGAGGGGACATAGCAAAACATAAAAGGAAGCCAAATGACGTGGTAGAAAGGGGGGGACAAATTTACATGTGAGGCAAAACCTCAAAGAAGATTAACAAAGGGATCAAGGAGACCCGACCACTATGGAAAGAAGGAGGAAACTAGAAATAGGGAAACAGAAAGGACAAATAAAGAAAGTGTGGATATATGGCCCTCCCTCACGTGAAGGTGGGACTGTAAGGACATCAGAAATGGGCAAAAGACAGATTGGTACAGACGAGAAATACCAAAAAAAAAGGACAAAGACAAAGGAAAAATAAAAGTCAAATGCCCCTCAAAAAGATATGCCATATAGATGAGGCCTCATGTCAATGACTGACAAAAAGTAAGGAACATGATTGAACCATAACTTCAAGGAGGGGGGGGGGAAGGGCCAATCTGCACACGGGTCATCCAGATTAACATGGGAGCACTGGCAATTGGGATTAGCAAAAAGGAAAAAAGGACTATGGAAGCCACATGAGAATGCTGTCCAAAGCATAGACTTTAGTATGGAAAAAGTTATTTCCCAAAGGGAAAAGCTGCTCGGAATAAGGTGAAGAGGACCGAGGGGGGAAGAAAACCTGGGCCACAATGTAAACAAACAGGGGTGAATGTCAAGGAAATTAAAACGAACCAACCACATCAAGAAGGGGGGGAGGGGACTAAGCGCAAAAGGCCAAGACTGAAAAAACAAAGTACGATACCACAGAGGGGGAAAAAAACGCGCAGAGGGATGAAAAGGTACTGGGACCAAAAAACAGATGATAAAAAGAGGTTCAACTTAACGACAGGAAAGGTCCTAGTATGGACAGATCTCTCGTCACAAACAAGGGATGACAGAAGATCTGAAACATTATTTGTAAAATTTAATGTACCTGGGAAGGACTGAGAGAGGGAGATCCAAGCTTGGGGCCTGACTGTGCAGAAACAATTGCAAAAGGGGACTTGTGGAAAGTAACCAAATATGTGGTGGCAAGGAGGGTGCAAAATTTCAGGCGGCCTATAGGCGAGCATCGAGAATGTGATTGGGGGTGTGACTGGGTGTTCCAGAACAGAAAAAGGATGGAAGGGCGCAGGGGGAGCACTGGCCATACAAGTCGCTACCCTCAAACATATCGATGCAAACGGGGTAAAAATGACGCCTATTGGAAAAAGGCGGGGGTTTCAGACATAGGGGAAATCCAAAAAATATTGCCCTTTTATCATCTGAAATTTAAGAGGTAGGCTCCATTTAATTCGTGGGAAAAAATGTTGGGGTGTGTCAGAGGGGGAAAGCCATGGCATGGTTATAGAGGGGGAAAGGGGAAAAGGGGGATATTGAAAAAGCAATAATCACAGTAAAGGGAGGGAAAAGGGTGTGGAAATTTTAGGATATGGGGCCAGGGTCACATCAGAAATTGAGTGAATTTGGACATCTATCTGGCAAAATAGGCTGTTGGTGAGGAAGGCATCTGGTAAAGGGGTAATTGGAGAAACTGTCCAGAAATTAGGGAATCATGTGCAGAAAAAAATGGAGTAAGACTGTAGGGAGCCGACATGGGGATGTCCTTAAACCTTCCAATCCTCATCAGAAAGGTATTTTTTAGTTGTAGAAAAGTTGACACTCGGAACATTTTGTGCTCCCATGGAGGAACATTAAAAGGGGGGGGAAGTTAAAAACAAGTCTGGTTAAGGGATGGGCAGTTGGAAGGGTGCTTTTCGTAGAAAGTTTTTCAAAAAAAAGACAATTGCTGCGATCCAGTCATTTGTTCTCACTTGTGGGGGAAAGGGGGGGGTTGTTTTGGGCTTATGTCACCGGGGGGCAAAAAAGTGGAGTATTGACAAAGGGCGCATAAAGGGACAGAATTATTGGTCAGGGCTCAAAGTCACGAGGAAACATGGTTTATAATTTGGAAATCGGGGATCTATCAATATTATCATCAAAGGTGGGAACGACACTATTCCAATCTTTTCCATAGGTCGGAACATGTTAGAGGGGGAAAATGGGTACAACACTTGGGGGGAGGGTAGGAAGTGGGGTTAACTGGTGGCCGGGAAAAACTATTTGTCACCATTCCTTATATATTGCCATCTGTGGGGCACTGAGTCAAGTGAGGGGAAGATGGCTTGAGGAAAGGGGTCTTTAATTTATGAAAGGGTTTTGTTTCTCTGCCTCTCGTGTTGGAGGAAAAATGCTGGTATTAAGTAACATCAAAGTTGTTTTGCAATGGTTGGAGGGGGGGGGGTCCGGAAGGGAGGAGGGAACCTCAAAGGTCTTTTAGTGGAGGATAATGCACTGGGGTGACAAAGCATTGGGTATAAGGTTTCCGTCCTTCCCTTCTAAGGAATGAGGCTCTGTGCTTGTATGGATTGGAATTCTGATCCTCAACCACTCTGGACTAGCCTCGAATCATTCATCAGAAAAAAAGGTCCCTTTGGGATCAGCCTCTTGTAAACTCAAAACTGTGTTTTTCATCAAGTCCGGATGGGGGATTCTCTGTTAAGAGTAACGTGCTCAACGTAAGATATGGGGAAATTCGTCAGAAAAAGACTCGAGAGAAACTGACGATATGTATTGTGCCGACGTGGTTCCGCTCTAAGGGCAAATCGAGTGCAATGTAAATTTGCACATGTCTCGACCGGGGTAATTTAGAGGGTTGTAAAGTCTCTCAAACAAGAGGAGGAGAGCGAGATAATAAGGCGAACAAGGAGACTACCCATCAAGGGGAACAAAAGGGGAAAAGGATGAGTAGAGAAAGAACCAGACGGGCACAAAGCACTCGGAAGACGGGTTAAAAAAGGGGGATGGTCAGACCGAATTAAGGAAAGAAAAAGACTTGAGAAACGAGGTTTGGAAAAAAGGCCTGATGAAAAGGAAGAGGTAGGAAGAAGGCTCGGACGAGGATGTCAATGAAGAAGGAAATCCCATAATATTCAAAAAAGAAAAAGGAAATATGACCAAGTCAGCGGAACTTAATAACTGTAACAATTGGAGGAAGAACAGTTTTAGAACCTGAAAAGAAAGAGGGAAAAAACCAAAAGAAGAGAAAAAAACAAAAAAAATGGACAATGTTGATGGGGTGGGGAAAAGCCCAACACTAACTACGGGCAAAAACAAAAGGGATAAATGGAGATAAATGGCAAACATACACTAAGTTGACTAGAAGGGGGAACACAGAGGGGATCGCAATGTTACAATCGGGGGCATGAAAAAAATAAAGCAGAAAAAAAGAACACCTAGGGGGAAATTGGAGTAAAAATCAACAGAAACTGTGGACAACGAAATGCATAATTGGAAAGAGGGAACAAATACTTAAAAAGGGGAAGAACGGGGTGAAAGAAGAAAGGGGGAAAGAGTACGGCTGAAAAGAAAAAAGCAGGGACGGGTGGGGATTGAGAAAAAAAGGGAAAAGGAGGAAAAAACGAAGTAGGGGCGTAAAGCCCAGCGATACCCTTACAAGTACTCAAGGTGACATACAAAAAAGAAGAAATGTAAAAAAAAATAAAAGGGGGAAGAAAATTGCAAGTGGAAGGAAACCTTCAAACGAGAAACAAAGGATCAAAAGAAAAAAAAGATAAAAAATAAACCCAAAGGAAACAGGATTAACATTTGGTAAGAGGAACCATGAAAAGTGACCAAGGGGAAGAAAAAAAGTATACCTCAAAGGGATTGGAAGAGGCCTGTAATGACAGTGAATGACCCACTAAGATTACAGCCATTACGGGAGTAAGCACCATATTCCACTAGGGGGGGGGAACAGAGATAGCAACCACATGGAAAGGCCCGAATAAAAAAAAAGCCAGAGAACCGGGCACAATGTCAGAGATTCCAACGGAAAAGAACATGATGGGACGACAACATAATTCAAAACAAATATGATGTTTTCCATGTAGAGAGGCCACTTCTACGATATAAAGTTACACTTCCCCATGGCAAGGAGCAACAGGAACAAAATTCTACTGAAGCCACTACGGAGAACTGGGACATAACTGTAGGATACCATAAAACAAAATGAACAGTGTAGAGGAAGACATAAGGGGGATTAGGCTCTATTGGAAATGGTATAACCTGGGGAAGGAGAAAAAGGGGCAAAAGGTCGGGAATTCACAGACACCCAAATCACTATTGAGGAGCTAACAAGAAAGTCTCAAGCTAGAGCCCTCAAAATGGGTACCACATACAGGGAGCGGAAAAAAAGAAAGAAAGCTTTCAATGAGTGGGGAAGGACATCCTACAAAAACAAGAAGGAGAGAATGAGGGAAGAAACATCAAAGGGACCGAGTAGTGATAGATAACACCACAAAAAAAAGGAAAAGAGAGGAATAAAATTACAGGGTACCGGGGGGGTACCTGGGTTGAGGGGGAAGAGAGAATAGTCGAACCGGGGGGAGATGGTTCTCCACAATAAGCTGAAAGATTCTAGGCGTGGTCCGTTACAAGATGTGGGGGAAAAAGTAAAAAGGGTTCTCTACCATGTCAGAGGCATCTAAGAATGGAAGAAGCGCGAAGGGTTCTTATGTCATAGAAGGGGGGGGGGTGTTGTTTGACCTGGGAATGAAAAAAACCTGCGATACAGGCAAAGGTTCTCAAGGCATACATCGGCAACAGTACATATTGAGATACGACCTACGGTTCAATCAGGCTGTTGACTATTGGAAATAGAAACTACATACGATGAGTGGGAAAGAGGGGGGAGAGTAGAGGCTTAAGAGAAGGGGTGAAAAATTGTTGTATAACTTGAAAGAAAGGGGGATATAGAGGGAGGGGGGCACAGAGAAGGCCCAAAAGAAATATGTCTTGGAAAAGAATTGGTGTCAAGGGGGGAAATCATGTAGACTGCGGGTGGTCAAGCATCCATGGGGCCTTTGTTATCTAAGCAATGGGGAAATGTGTAAGAGTAAGGGCAATTGACCTGTGTGGGACGGTGTATCGTTTCAACAAATTAGTGGAAGAATGGGTGGGGTAAAAAGACCTAATGCGGTAACTGGAGGGGGAGCCAACACCATCGGTCCAATCAAAGAAACATTTGAAGGGTAGATCCTTTATGGTGAGAAAAGGGGGTAACTCGGGGGGTGGCGCATTACAAGCAAGACACCTTGTGAGAAATGGGGAAGGAGGGGGTATTATCAATTTGTCTTCTGCAGATTTCAATTAAATCGTTGGGCCCCTTAATACTGGGGGAAGAGGGACTAACCAAACATATTGTTGGTAATTTTTATTTTGTGATGTTTTACTATAAAAAATCGCTTAAAGAGTCCTTGCAGGTCTGTAATGTGATCAGAAGTTAGACGGTGGTGGGGGAAGATCACAATGGAGGGGGAATTCGAGTCAACAATCCATGCTGTTTCAGAAGAAATATTTAAGATCAATAGGATCAAAGTAGGATGTCTCCAATTCCTTTATGCAGCTTTGCCACGGAAAGGGAAGTTACTTATACAATGGGGAGGGGGTATCTGGTCTGTAAGGTGGCCGAAAAAAGAAAGTGGGGACCATTGGGGTCACGGTGGAAAAAAATACTTTGGGAACCTAGACAAGTCTAATTGGAGCGGGCCATCGGGCCATTGGAAAAAGAGGTTTGTTTTCTTGCCTTCGTGGAGGGGGTTGGGTCATTTGTCAAAAGATGCAGGTGACTGGGCCCCACAAAAAATTCAGGAAAGGAAGTTATGTGTGGTCTCTTTCAGGGCCCCGCGGGGGAGTGGCGAGAAAGGGAGATTCAATACAGGAAGTACAGTTTGGGACCGTTCAAAAGGGAAAGGAGGTCTAGTCCAACTGTTGGGAGAGGGGAGGGGGGAGGTCAGTCCCTCTGAATAAAACTCGGCTACTTTGCTCTACAGTATGCTGAATAACACTTCTTCGTTAGCATTCCGAGGGACCCTCCTCGGGGGGGAGGAAAGGAGTTGAATTCCTATGTTCGGGCGTATGCACCGACTTTTGGGGACCTCTTAAGAATTCGTTCAACAAAGGCCAAAATCTTCTCCTCCCATGATGTGTGTAATTGAACCGAATGGGAAAAACATCTCGCTCCAGAGATTAAAGGGGAAGGGTGGTCACCTTTTGAGATTTGGGAATTT
>Ga0179593_1361204_pt1 | contig 11010 bp, 9 predicted proteins | sample CZODoug2_1_08_16_FD_185931 | JGI IMG/M metagenome (GOLD analysis project Ga0179593, IMG submission 185931) | Vadose zone soil fungal communities from Angelo Coast Range Reserve, California, USA - CZODoug2_1_08_16fungal (PacBio error correction) | ecosystem: Environmental > Terrestrial > Soil >...
AAGTCAGAAAAGGCCGTGCTATCGATCGAAAAAAAATAAATTCTTTTATTGACCAGAGGAATGGAGTTGGGGGTTCGAAATGTAAAGAGGAAGTTCACGAAAGAAGGGGGGATGATTATCGATAACACAGGCAGAGCGCCCGTGGAGAGAGGGAGAGGCAGGGAAAAGAGGCAGGCGGGATATTGCTGAGAGGACAAGGGGCCGGAAGGAGGGGATATCGGCCGAAAAAGATAAATAAACAAAAAAATTAGGGAAAGAGATACGCTGGGAGCTCCCCTAAAAAGGGGGGCAAAGAGGTTTTTAAAGGGCGGGGTTCCCTCTATGCGGGAGTCATTAGGAATGAGTCCGGACGTAAACAAGAGGTGAAAGACCCTGCGCCTCATCGCGCCGCCAAACGTCTCGCCACGGGCCGGCAAAGATCAGGAAAGCGGAGGACACTAGGCCAGAAATATCTTCTAGGCAGAGCTCTGAAGGAAAACGATCCGATCTAGGGAGCCGTGGCGCTCGATCAAAAAGGGAGAGACACGGAGGGGGGGGGTCTTCGATGTCTCCCCTAAATACCAGGACTTTAAAAAGAGATGGCGACCAGTGGGAAAAGGGGAAAACGGAGAGAGTGTTACAAGGATCCGCCTTGGGGAAGACGGAGATGACAAGGAGGAATCACCGGGAAAATATCGGGCCCCCCAGAAAGACCAGAGAGTTTCCGAGGTCCTTAATGGCTCTAACGGCCAAAGGACGTAGACTAACCTGTGGGGTTAAGAAAAACCTCTAAAGTCAGCGGGGAGCACATAAAAAGGAAGGGTCTTAAAGAAGGAATACTGTTCAGCTGCCTGCCGTCCAAAACCTTCAAAAAGAGTAGGAGTTAAGAGTCGTCGCGGCATAAACTCTCATCGTTTCAGGTCCGTACCCGAGAACCGGAGGAAGCGGGGACAGACAATACGAAGAGGAGGAATCCAAGCATTGAATTCGCCGACGCCCATGCAGAGGGAAAAGTAGGGGTGAGAGCAGGTCCTTCTAGAATATCTTCCGAAGGAAATCTACCCTTTTGTTAAAATGCGTCCTGCGGGCAGAACAGTAGTAATCGTAGTGGGTTACGGCCTGATAAGGGGAAAGGGAAACGCGGGGGATGGCTCGCTTGAGACAAGGATTCGTCCTGAAAAAACAAATCTTGAAGGGAACCGACGAGGAAACAAGGAAAAGCCTCCATCGGCTCAACTCCGAGGGGCGCCATGCGATATCGACCAGGGCGGGGAAAGAGAAAAGAAGATGCGGCTCTGCTGTAATTCTGGTGCTCAAAGGAAGAAGACCAAAAAAGCATGCCGGCCAAGAATCTATCAGGGGGCCATATCGCGCAGAAGAAGAAAAGCATCCTCATGGAAAAGCCTGAAGATGACGGCAAAAAAACTAGCGCGAGACCGGAAGGGGAGGCGGATTAACGAATCAAAGAGGGGAAGCAGCTGAGGGGAAAACTAAATCTGACAAGTTCTTCCAAACGTCCCAGCCCGGCGATTGGTGTGCGCAGAACACAGGGGAGCTCGCACGGGGCGGGCTGGAGAAAACGCGCAACCATGCAGAGAAATTGTCCGACAAATGGAGCTGGGGGACGGAAACGACGCAGCCTAAAGAAGACCCGGCACGCTAGCCGCCGACTAATGGGGGGAGGAACGGGGAATCGAAAGCTTCTTGGCAAATTCTGATGTTGGAAAAAGGGGGAGGGAATATCGAGAGTAGGATGAATCAACCCTCAAAACCACGAGCTTTCAGGAAGGAGCTTTCCGCTTTCGTATGGAGGGGAGTCGTGCAAACGGGGGGGGGGAGGGGGGGGGATTGAAGGGGTAGGGGAGTCTGAACGGCTCTTTCCGCACGAGAAAATTCTATTTAAGAATCGTCAAAGGGAAAGCGGCACGAAAAACCAAAAGAGGAAGCCCAGGGGAAGGGGGGGACTTCCTACTCAATTCGGGGAATAAAAACGAAAAAGAGAGCCGGGGTAAGGTCGGGCACTCCCAGGGAGACAATTAATTTGGGTATGAAAAAGTCTTGAAAAATAGGCAACGAGAGACTCGATAGTCATACTCAGAAGGGATGCCAAGCACAGAAAACGGATAGGGGGAAAAAAACACTGGGCTCTCTTCAATCGAGCACTTAGGTACCATGGGAGCTAAAGGTCAAAAGAACTTAGGGAGGGGGGAATTGTCAGAAAGCCATCTTGAGAACGGCGGAGGTCAGGGGACAGATTCTGAGCGCAAGAAAGAAGATCATAGAGACAACAAAAGGAGAGTAAAAATATCGCTGGTCAGAGGGCGGGAAAAGCAAAAAAAGGCCGAACCTAAAGTGCCAAGAGGTCTTCCCGAAAAAGATGGCCTCACCACGCCGTGCCGCTCCCGTAAACGGAGAGACGAGGAAGAGGAAAGGGGGTGGCGAGAACTGTTCTGGCTCGAGGGGACTCTTCTATTACTAGAAGAAAGAAGGGAGTCTACTCGGGGGAAAGATCATCTCAACTGTCCTGGTGAAGAAAGGACCAGCGGGTAGAGCAAGGGGGATTGAAGGCCCCAGAGAAAAAGGAAGAGGGGAACGGGGGGGGTTGGGGTCTTTCCGAATCTGACAATATCGTCACGACAGAAGGGGGAACGGCAGCAGCGCGGGGAGGGAAAAAGAAAAAAACCAACCAAAGACTCCCTCTCCCCAGGGGCCTGGGAAGAGAGATTCAAAGGTAAGCACGGAGAAGGTAGACTGATGTCCCCTAAGGGGGAGGGGGTTTGATGAGGGGGAAAAAGCCGCGGCTTGAGTAGGGAGGAGAGATCCACCCAGGAGCTATGCGCTCCTAAAGCAGGGACGCGCAATTACGCAGGGTGATTCGTGTAGGTGAAGAAGGGATTCTCAGAAAAACAGAGAAAAGAAGGGGAAAGAAGGGAAAGTGTCAGAGGGGGGAGGGTCTTACTAGCCAAGAGCCTCTATCCTCATGCATCGACAAAGGAAGCGAAGAACTGATTCTGCAGAAGGGGAATAGAACTTGAAACTCGGCTTATAGATGACAGAGACCCTGAGGGAAATAGGACAGGTGATAGACTCTCAGATTCGGGGTTTCTGAAGGAGAGAGAAAAGAGGGAGGATATGGAAACTCCAGGGGGAGATGACACCAGTAAGTCATCCAGTTGAAAGGGCTTTAGCTCAAAAACAACAGCAAGAAAGAAGTCGAAACATCGGAATCCCAGGTCTTCTAAAAGGAATGAGCCAGAAAAAGAGAGGTGAGCGAAGGGTTGGAGGCTGTCTTCTTGGTCTGGAAGTTTTTGGGTCGGGGAATCTGGAAGGAAGTACATACTTCCGTCGAGGGGGGGGGGGCAGGAAGGTCATAACCAAAAGGGCAAAAGACTACCTAAGGCCAAGTAAAAAGGGTAGGGGAAAATAGAAGGATGGAAAATATGCGGGGATCGGCCAAACCATCGAGTTGCCAATCGAAGAAAGTCGTTCTTCGTAAGAGGGGGGGGAAAGGAGGAGGGAAAAGGAAACTCGACTGGAGGCGGTGCCTTCAGAACAGAGGGTGAGAAGGGAGCCGTCAATCACTATGACTCAGTGGAGAGAAATAAAGGTCAAATAAATAAGGATAAAGAGAGTCCTAAGAACTTATGGGTCTACTCCTCCTCAGAAATAAGGGGGAAGGAAAAAGTGGGGAAACGACGTTGGGGAAAACACATACGAATCTGTTCTTATCCAAGGGCGAGCAAAAAGGCTTATGAAGCAGATAAGGGACCGGAGGAGTTTGTCTCAGAATAAAGGTAACAAAAGGGCGGCGGTTTATGTCCCCAGAAAAGAACTGTGTAACGAAAAGGAGCCATTATGGGGGCTTTGCAAAGGGAAGGGAGAGTTAATATCCTAATGCCGGGTTCGCGCCTGATAAAAGCGATATCGGCTCCCCGCGATCTTCTATGGTGTACTAACCGAAGAGAAGAAACGCTATATAAGACCTTAGGGCAGAAAGAGAGCGCCAATAGATAGTGAAGCCCTTGACGGGGGATGAGGCGAGGCCGCTCTCTTACGGGAAGGATTTGCGCTCCTGAAGACTGTGACGCATGAAGGAAGGAGGAACTCAGTCAAAGTCCACTCAAAAAAATATCTGGAAAGTGGGGTATCGACGAGAAAAAAAGATCTGTTTAATTGAACGGCTTGCATAAGTTTGGAGCCTGCGGGCGTCCGTATGCACGGGGTCGGCTCGAACGCGGCGGACGTGGAAGCCGCGAGGAGAGGCTAAGCCCTTACTGATGAAGATCCGCGTCCAGAGAAGAAGGGAAAAAAAGGCATGAAGGGTGGCGTGAAAGGCTTAAACTAGGAAAGGCGCAACCTACCCGCGGCTTAGTCAAGCGCCAACAATCAAAAGGAAACCGCGCTCGAAGAATGGAGCAATGGCGGCTTATCCCCATGAGTAGAGAAAGGGAAAGATTCGATCAGGAGGCGCAAAAAGAGAAGCCTGTCTACAGAAAAGCTCTTCCATAGGGAAGTTTCGACGGAAGGAGAAGGCAAGAAGAGTTTGAAGTGGCAGGCTCCCATCGAAAACAAAGAATGACCCAGGAAAAAGAACGGGAGAGGAGGGATAAGGGAACTGGATTCGGAAGAGATGGCAAGTAGGTAGAAGAAAAAAGCAGGCAGCGACGTAGCAAGGGGGAGAAGGGGAAAAGAAGAAGCAAAATGATGAAAAAAGACTATTTACGGATTTCAGCGACCCCTAAAAGAAAGATGGTTTGAAAGAAGGAGAGAAGCTTTCTTCCAGGACTCGCAAATCTGGCAGGAACTAGGAGAAAAAGGAAGGGAGAGGACTAATGGCGAGGCCCGGCCTGAAGAAGGACTCCCTTGCAGACTCTACGACAGGAAGGGGAGAACACCGGGGGAAGGATAGAATATTGACTCGAGGGGTCCTCAGAAGAATAGGAAGAGGAGAGGAGGGTCTTCTATGAAAAGCCGAAGCCCTGTGGAATATCAGAGGCGAGGCTCACCAATACAAGGAAGGGCAAAATAATAATGGAGACAGGGGGTAGGCCACATAGGGAGTATTCTTTAAAGAACATGCCGGAATTGGGGGGAAAAGTCTTCATTGAAAGATCCCGCGCTTTCCTAAGGACGAGGGAACGTAAGACCTACAACTTATATAAAAGGAGTGGTCTTTGGGAACGCGTGAACCCATTCATATCACGGTGTCGAGGGCTTCTCTCTCCCTCCCCATGCAGCAGGGGCCAGAACATGCCCCACGCCGATCTGCCTTCCGGGAAGCGAGAGGGAGACTGGGACACAAGTGATTCTGGGAAAGAAGGAAGGTGCTTGCCTCTGAAACAGAACGACGCATCGAGAGGAGGAAACTCATCCGACTTTCCAGGGGGGCGAAAACTAAAGGAAAAGTTCAGGTCACGATAAGGTTGCGTCACGTGATAGGAATCTCGTAAGACAGGCGGAGGAAATTGTCTAAGGTGGGTCTCCTAAGTTTAAATCTGGAGAGACGGGGGAAAGGGTTGATGGGAGACCGAAGAAAGAGTAAGGCAAGGGATTTCCCGTCTCCTTAAAGAAGGATCAGCGGCACTCAAATCTTCCATAGCCGCTAAGAATAATTCCCTAAGTGAAAAAAACAATAGGAAAAATGCCTAATAAGGTTTCGCTCTATACTGGAGGAGCTGCTGGGGCGGCTGGTGAGATACTCCTTCCCACCGAGGGAGTCCGAAAAAGATTAAAAGGGGGGAAGTGATGAGAACATAAGATAGCTTCTATGGTAAACTCAAAGGGAAAAAGGAAAGGACAAAGGAGATCGGGTCATATTTCTGAGGCTTTAGTGGAAAATCAGCGGAGTGAAAAATCTTTGATTACCATCCACGAAGGGCCCAGTCGGAGCAGGGAGATTCTCAGAACAATAAAGAACTCTCTCGAGCGATCGAATTAAAGACTCTCTACCTGGGGTTTCAGTGCTTTTTCGTGAAGAAAAAGGGGGATACCTACCACGCCCTCGCCTCTGGAGGGAATCTGAGCTAGTCTGATCGAACTCGAAGAAGAGGATGGGGTCGGAGATTTTTACCTGGGAAAAGTTCAAGAAGCTTAAAAAAAAAAAAGCTCAAAGAACCTCTCGTCAATCGAAGGCATCTTCTTCCGGTGAAGCATGCTTCCCACGTGGGTTGATAGGGGAGGGGTTTGGGGGGTAAGTAGCGTCTGAATTCTCTAGATGAAGCTATAAAAATTAGGGGGGAATATCTTCAAGAGGGGGCAGAAAACGAAAAAAAGACAGGGAAACTCTCCCCCACTTTAGCGAATGTCTAGAAAAGGACGACAAAGCGCTCGTAATGACGGGAAGGGGAAACCAGGAGAAGGAAGAAAAATCACTGGAGTCTACAGATCTCGGCAGGATCAAGAACCGGGCGCGAAAACTCAAGCACCGTCTAGGACACGAAAAGAGAGCGAGACCTCAAAAAAAAAGAAATTTGACAGGCCGGACTCGATAGATTAGTGGGCAATATTCGAAAGAGTCGTCGATGAGTAGCCGTAGGGTCTATCTCGCCGCATGGAAGAAGACTGCTCTTCTAAAAAAAAAAAGGGAGAAGGTCTCTTGGTCCAAATAAAAAAAGAAGAGAGGAGACGGCAAGATGGTGCGCAGATTTCGCTGGAAACCGAAAACGCATGGAAATAGAAAGGAAGTTCCGATGGACTACTATGCCTGGGCCGAAAAAAAAATTTAGAGGGGGGGGACTGCGAACCGTCAGGCCTGACTATCCAAGGGCAGAAGAGGAAGGAGAATATAGACGAGCGAGCAAAATAAAAAAATAGAGGGTCAGACATGTTCACTAATAACGAGGAGGGGACCCGGGGCACTTTAAAAAGGAATAGGGGATCTTCCCCCTCTCCCCCGGAGGCCGGGTAGAGCGCAGCTGCCATCATTCACCAAAGGGGGGGAAAGTCAAAGAGAATAGGGGAAACGCAAAAACCCTCAAAGAAACCAAAAAGGGAATACTTCACCTTCAGAAGGGGAATTTCAAAGAAAGGGCAAAAAAAATTGGAGTTTTGACGTTTTAACGCTTCCGACGTGATGGAGAGGCCAACCAAGAGAAAAATAGCTCATTGGAGGCGGATGCGTAAGTTCAAGCTGCCTGCGCAACAGAAAAGGGGAGGTTTCGGAGGAAAGGCCGGAGTAACCGACAAAATAAGTTCCTTAAAAAATTTGGGTATTCCGGCCTGGAGACTGGCGAATGAAAGAGCGAGGGCTCGATCTCAATGGTCCTGACTCACTAATGAATGGTCTCAAATTGAGGGAAAGGCGTTGCAGAAATTGCAATAGGAGGGAGCCACTAGGCTGACTCGTTCACCAGCGACCGAAATCGGAGGGGAAGGAAAGCTCGGTGCACACTTCTATTAAGGGGCTTGGGGGCAAAATGAAAGGGGGGGAAACATGTAGAGAGGGTGGGACTTTGGATGAGCAGCAGAAGCAAAGGGGGGAAAAAGGTGGAGATCACATCCGAAAATCAAGATCCTCCACAGGAGGGCGAGGGGGCACGCAATTGTTCAAAGCAGAGGTGTCGTAGGCATGGCATTCTATAGGGGAGGGGGAGAAAGGGTAAATGGGGGGATAAGGCGCTCTTGATAACGGAGGACAGAAAACTTTCGTAATCAGAATTCATAACAGGTGAATTACTACCGCACCGAGGACGGGTCGATCGAATTGCTGCAAGGAATCTTCGAGCGGCCCGAGCAAGGCAAAAAGGAGCGTTGCCTCGAACAAGGGTCTTGAGCGGGACCAAAGATAGGACATAGGGAGAGTCCGGGCGGCGCCGTCAGCACGCCGTGCCGCAGGGTCGTATCTAAGGCAGACGCTGAGCGTGCATCCAGGGAAAATGCGAAAACAACGACGAATATTGCACGTTCGGAAGGAAAGCCTTATTAACAGGTCCTTAGAGAAGCCGACCGCCGAATGTGCCTATGAGAGAGGTCCAAGCGTGTCAAAAAGGGAAAACTATGGGTCCGGGGCCGGAAAGCCAATGGAGACGAGACGGGGAGAAGAAATGCTGCGACGGGTCTAATAGAAAGGGGCTTCCAATTCAGGGGGATGTCCCGCTACGCATGGCAGAACCCGGGCGCCATGAGGTCGGGTTGGACCGTAAAGGGGATAGGGGGGGAACCGCCGATCAATTACAGTTCTCTTCTGATAGAAGCGACGCGTCAAGATCGATCTTAAAGGATTTACACGGGACTCCGCGAGGACTCGTGCACGCGCGCCGACTGGCCAGCACGCCGGGAAGGACTCCAGGGAAGTGGAGGAGAAAAAAAAAAAAGAGGGTAAGACTCAGCAGTCTGAAGCCGCACGATTGAATCCTGACGACTCCTTAAGGTACTCCTAAAAAAAGAGCCTCCAGAAAAAAAACGCCAGGGGGGGGGGGGGAAACGGAGCCGGCGTATAACTGCCCGCTGGGGTCAAGTTAGCGGCTGCATTTGTGGGGGAGAAGCAAATTAGGGCGCGAAAAGATTCAAAAGACTCGCCAACTGAAGGTGAAGGAAAAAGATGTAGGAATTAGAAAGGCCGCGTATTCAGAGGCGCTCCCGGCGCTCCTGGAAGGAAAGGGGGACAGTGGTGACATGGCGCAGAAAGGGATTTAAGAAGGGACAAACCCAAACAAGGAAGGCTGTCGGAAAAGACAAGCCGGTCAAAAATCAAGGGACGAATGGCAAAAAATCTAATAGAACTAAAAAAACAGATATGAGATTCGTAGGCTTGAGAGCCGCGGCGAAAGAAAAGGAAAAGGGCCACCAGAAATTGGGGCACGTACCTTCTTAATGGAACAAAGACGTTCTCGCGCCAGGAAAAAAAAAAAAAAAAGCATTCCAGAAACGCGGAGAGCCGTATAATTCAGGAGAGAGGCCTGCGAGATTCCAAAAGAGGGCGAGGCGATACGACGAAGAAGGCGCTCCCTAGTCTCACAAGAGCGGGCAAGCGGTCTACCCCGAAAAAAACCCGAGAGATTTTTGAGGAGGGGGAAAGTCGGGGAGGGAGGGCAGGAAGAACCGTCGAAGCTCCACTATTCAGCAAGGGGAGGAAGCTCGAACGCGGCGCCACCGGAAAAGATGAACCTGAGCGGCCCGGGGAAGACGGCGTCACTGGAAAACGAAAAGGCCGAGGTCGGGGCTGGGATTCATAGGAGGAGTTTCGAAAAGGAAGAAATACTAAGTTAGCAGCTATAAAGCAAAATCCGCCTAACAGTTTCATAATCGGGCCTCATGCACAAGATAAAAATAGCAAAGAAAAATAGGGGACGGGGGAGGTAACTCAGCTTGGGGATAACTGGGATAGTAAAAGACCTGAAGGGGGGGTCCATGAAGCAGGAGAACAGCAGGCTCCCGTTTCCCTGGCCGAGTTAATCAAAAGACCGGGCGGAACAGAAACACTATTTTACGATGTGGAAGAAGACTACATCTCTGGAGAGCAAGAAGAAAAAGGTAAGGGGAACCTCCAAAAGGGGGTCCTGAATGAAGGAACGACTTTAACCCCTCTTCGCGGGAAAGAGAGAACGAGAAGCGCAAGGGATGAACGGAGATTCAGGAATAAGTTCGGGATGCTGCGTAAAAAATCTAATTTCTAACTACATAAAAAGGGGGGCCTAATCTAATTTGGAAATCACGGGAAGGGAAACTCCCAAATGCTCTATGTAAAAAAGAATCAAGGTTGCGGGGGCGCGGCCAGCCGGAAAAAGTTGGCCTCCCTGAGGGGCGAGAAAACGGGGGAACCCTCTCGGCGAGGGAAAGTATGGGAACCGCTCCGTAATCGAGGTGATGAAGATTCCAGGCTAATGGAATGAATCGTATTTGCAAGGTCAAGGGAAACAGCGCGGAAGGAGGGAAAACAGCTTCAAGAGAAAATCCTCGAAGGCCGCGAAAATCGCAATGCCTAGAGATAACCCTATGTCGGGGAAGAAGAAAAAAATGGGCTTGAGGATCCTGGGAGGCTGCGAGCTACTCCCACAGGGCAGGACTGGAAGGAAAGACAAGGCCAGGGAAAATTGTAGACAGTAGATCTCGAAACTTCATGGGGAAAAAAGGAAAGATGACTTAAAGAAGGACTAACATTGCGAAGAGGTCGGAGGCGTTTGAAGAGATCATCGAGGAGGGGCAGATGAAGAATCAGAAAAATAGGCAACGCCTTCAAAGAGCCTGGGAACTATCTAAAAATGAGAGATCGTAAGGGGGGGGAATATGACGGGACGTCCGCACATCGCTACCGGGTAAGGGGGGGTCACCGGAAGTGTAAGGGGGGTTAACGGGGTCAGCCAGAAAAGAAAAAACGAGGAGGGGGGGACCGTCCGCACCGACGCCTCGATAACCATGCGGAGCAAGAGGGGGGTGCATGAAAGCCGTCATGGGCCGTAGAAATATCAAAAACTCTCCCTCTCGGCAAGCAGAGGGGGACCGGAGGGAGAAGTGAATCGATGGAAACTGGGCCCCTTGTTGGATGGGGGAGGTTGGTTGGGGATCGAAAAGAAAAAAAGCAATTAATGAAGAGGAAAATCTTCAAGAGGGCAGGTCACCCCCCGGCCCTCTCCCCAGGAAAAGGGAGTTCAGAAAGAATAGTGCTATACCCGATCCAACTCTGCGGGGTGGAGAACAGGCTCACAGGGAAAGCTCACGGATAGGGCAGACTCCGGCAGGAGTCACACAAGAAAGATCAGCGAATCAACCCTGAGGGAGAAAAAATCGACGAGGCTTACCTGGGGAAAAAGTCGAACCGATCGCACGGAGAGCGAACATACGGAAAGAGAGGGGCACATAGGTCTCAAGCTGGCAGGGGGAAGGTTAAGGGCGAGGAAGGTCGCTTAGCCTGAAAGGGACCTAGTTAAAATATCACACACAACGGAGGATGAAAAAATGAGAGGGACTGGTCAAACTCGCCGAGCAAGGAAGCTCTTCTAGACTCTTTGGGGTCTCGCAGAGGGTCATGCCGAAACATGCGGGCCTTTCAAGGAAATAAGGGACTCGGCCGCCTAGGGGCAGCTATCGTAGGAC
>Ga0179593_1401219_pt1 | contig 11010 bp, 14 predicted proteins | sample CZODoug2_1_08_16_FD_185931 | JGI IMG/M metagenome (GOLD analysis project Ga0179593, IMG submission 185931) | Vadose zone soil fungal communities from Angelo Coast Range Reserve, California, USA - CZODoug2_1_08_16fungal (PacBio error correction) | ecosystem: Environmental > Terrestrial > Soil >...
GGGGGGGGGAAAAAAAACGGACCAGGAGAGACCAAACGATTTGCAAAAAAATGGGAAGAGAACACTCCTAGACAAGATCAGGGGGAGGGAGGGCAAACGGGAGGGAGAGTGACGTTGATTCAGGGATCTGAAAAAAGAGTGAGGAGCTAGAGCGATCGGGGCTCCTCGTGCGCAAAGGGAGAAAAAAGAGGGGGCCTTAGCTGGGACGGAGGCGCTTCAGGGGGCGGAAAAAAAATCACTAACTGTTAGAGACAACCTCGCGATCGGAAAAAGCGAAGGGGCTCACTGAAGGAAGAGGCACAAGGCAAAAAGGTTATCGCCAAGGGGGGCAATTCACCGCCTAGACCAAAAAACAATGGTTGGGAGGCATTCCTACATGGTGGGGTAGACTTTTACGGGCTAAGGGGTTACGCGGAGAGAACGAAGAGGGTCCTACAAGTCAAAAAGATGACTCTGCGGGCCGCCCGAGGGTTGTGTGGGGAGGACAGCGCAGGCAGAGCAGGGGGGGAAGGCTTTGGACGAAAAGAAGCGCTAAATGGCGGCCGTGGGGTCTAGGGGGCCGAAGCGAAGGGGCAAAAATTCTGGGGGGACTTACGAGAGATCCGCTGCGTCGACCCTTGAGTGGAAAGTTTTTGGGTCATACGTTGGGGAGTGGGGAGAGCAATCTGGGTCCGAAAAAAGGGATGGGGTTAGAAACAACTGCAAAGAAAGCGAGATGAGAGTAAGAAAGGAAAATTGTGGCAAGGTTATATCTCAGTGGTAAGCATAGAAGGGGAAAACCGAGGGGTCGTGGACCCACAGGACCTAAACAACCTACCGAGAACAAAAGTGCTGGTGGGGGAAAAGGGGCCCGGGAAACTCTTTTTGAAAATTGAAACATTCATTCCGGGAAGCAAGGAAAATGGACTTGGGAAAGAACAACAAAACCAATAGGCGTCATTTAAGGGGGGAGATAAGGTTTATAACAGGTTCCGATCAGACTTCGAGCTGATAAGCCGTAAGGGAACACTGGGGCTAGGGAAAATTCAATATCTTGGCTCCTATATGTAAGGAGGGAGGTTTCTTCTTGACTTACAAGAAGGGATTAGGCCCTTCGGGGAAAAGGAAATAGCAAGGAAAAAGGAGCGGGGAACTCCGCCTCGAAACTCGGAAGGGACGATGGTATGCGAAGATTGAGGAGATAGAATGGAGAAGAAAGAAACACATTGATAGAGAGGGCCCATGGTAAATAGGGGAGGATTCGGAAACTTAATCAAATACGGGGCGGGGGGCTTTGGGAAGACTCGAAGGTTGGCGGACTCGAAAGAATCTGAGAGAATTCGCTAATTGCATCGCAAAGAAAATGGACATCGAAAAGCTCTAAACGGGAAAGAACTGTAGTATTAGCAGTTTGCAGAACGTAACCAACAGCTTACTGTTTTTGGATAGGGAGATATCCGCAATAGCATAATCAGAGTCAGGGGGGTTCAAGAGAGGGGTGAGAGCAGACAGTGTGTCTTTCGAATAATGAAATCGGTAGGGGGGAGGATTCGGAAACGCCTATTTTTATAAGGAAAAGGTTAAGGGCATTGAAGGGCTGTTTCATATGGGCCCTTTGAAATGGGTTGGACACCCACAAAAGGGGGTTAAAGGTTCCCAAGAACAAAAAAAAAGGAACGGACGTATTCGAAGAGACAAACAAAACAAAAAGAAAAAAGAGAGAAAAGGACGAAAATCGAAGAGCAGGGGCGTTGCTTATGAAAAAGGTTAAAAGGAATTGGCGGGGGACAAAATGGGGGAGAATGGACAAATACCATCCAGGGGAAAACGAAAGAAAAGGAAAAGACGAAAAACCTTGAAAAAGTTCTGGAAACTAGCTTCAAATGGGAGCTAGGGGAAAGTCAGGAGTCACGAAACTTAAAGGACAACGCGCTAAAAATCAAACGACGCGGACATCCGACAGGGTAAAATTAAAGAGAGGCGAATGGGGGGAGAGCAGCCGTGAAAACATCAATAAAATGAAAATGGGGGAAATAGTGCTGCGAACTGGTACTAGGAAGGGAACGGAAAGAGAGACTCGGGGGAAATTCAGTTTGAAAAGTGGCGCTCAAACGGAAAAAAAAAGAAAGCGAGCGAGGGAAACGAAAAGTGTCGCACAAGGTGGAAAATACGTAGGCCTGTTATTTTGAAGGAAAAAAGGGAGGGAGGGTCTTCCGCCCCAGGGAGGGAGCGAGCTAAAAGAAAGGGGGGGGACAGGGAGCCCAGGGTTCGTAGGCAAACTCAGAAAATCAATCGAGGGTCCCATGCGGAGAGATTTTCGCGCTGAGTTTAGGACAGAAATCAAGGGTACTGGAGCGAAAGATGGAGGAAAACGAAAAGGAAAGAAGGAAAAGGGTAAGGCTGAGAAGAAACGAGAAAAAAGCGCAGAAACAGTCTCGCAAGGAGCGGATGGAGACGCGGGCCCCTCATGTAATTGTCGGAAAAAAAAGCTAGGAAGGGAAAAACATCTACGGCCGGAGAAAAAAGGACAAACGAAAATGGAAGGGGAGGGTAGGTGTGAATGGCTAAAAAACCATCGCCATGTCGGGTCGTGGAAAAAGGGGAAAAAGGAATTAAAGCTGTCGGTGGGGCCGAGGGAAAGAAGGGCCCGAAGGGGGGCAAATATTAGTTTTTTGGCGGGAAAACTTCGAGGAAAAGGGCCCGCGACTTCTCCAGACCCAATGTTTACTGAAAGTTGCGCAAAAATCGGTCAGGGAGGGTGTAGTGGTGGGAATTGGATCAGGACCCACGAACAGCAGGGAAAAAAAGATGCTCGGTACAGTCTCGTCAGGAAACACAAGTGAGGCAATATCTTCCAGGGAAGCCGGAGGGACAACAGAAACGGACAAAGGGGGGAGGGGAGGCTGAGAAAGTTCTGACCGGCGCGGGAACACATCTTTGTCGACCAGGAAAAGGTTCAGCGGCTCACCGTTGCACGACTTTAACAACGGTCGGGGGCGCCCCGTTTATAAAACCCGAGGCACGCAGCGTCATGAAAACGTGGGATGGACTCTTCTTGAAAGCGGTCGAAAACATCAACGGAAAGTCGAATTTCCCAGGACGGCCCTTGAAGAAAAAAATGATCACATCGGGAAGGGCAAAGGGACCAACGGGACCATAACCATTCGGAATTTCTTGCATAGACCTCAGAGAGAGTTGGAAAACGCGGGCGATGGGTTTAAAGGTCGAGTGGGAGATAAAAAGGGGGGGGGGGAAGGGATCAACGATGAAAGCCACATAATAAGACAGCTACTGCGATTGTGTTTACATGCGAAACGAAAAAAAAAAAAAGCGCCAGGGGGTGTAAACTGGAATGGGAAGAGGGCACGTAAAGCTTGGGAGTAAAAAAAGGAGGGGGCCGGAACTAAGGCGGGAACGCTCTGGCTCTTCTGTCAGGAATGAGGGGGGGGAAAGGGTACGAATACATCGCTTGGAGAAATTAAAAAACCCAACCTCTTCGGATCTGCATAGACATAAAAAACAGAGGAGGGGCAAAGATAAGGGGGAAGAGAGAAAGAGGGGGGGGGCTCGAAACCAGTGAAAAAAGGCTAGACAAAGTCAAGGAAACTGGACGGAAAAGAAAAATCCTTATGGAAAAGCAGAGGGCAGGATGGATGGGAGAAAGGAGCAAAAATCTACGGGACAGAAGTCTATCAAGAGAAGCTCCCTTTTAAGGGGCGAAGCGGGGTAGAAAGGTCGGCCAGGGAAAACATAACGGGCAGCGGGGCGAATTCTGGCTCTGGGCATATGGAGAAAAAAGCTGTTTCGATGTCATGCATCGAAAAAAGAAAAGGTCGCTAACCTAGGAAAGGGGCGAAAAGAAAGAATGGATCGAGGAAAAGGGGCCTGGGAAACTCCTGAACCAGGAGAACCAGCAAATCAACTTTTGGGAGTGAAAGCCGCCGTGAAATAGGAGAAGGTTTAACGGTTAAAGAAACGGTACCAGACCGGTCCAAGCGAATGACCGGGGGAAGCCGAGTGAAACCTAAGCTAGAGGCCTTGTTTGCGGAAAAGACCGGATCCGCTCGAAAATGGAAAGGAAGACGAAGGAAAGAGCATGTCAGTTCTGTGGGGGCCCTAAAAAAGACAAGGTGCGAGCCGGCTATAAAGGAAACGAAGATATTTTCATAAAAAGGGGGGGCAGGGGGGAGGCAGTAGAGGAGAGTTTGAAAACTGCATGCGTGGTCGAGAAAAGGGAGCCACACGGAAAAAAAAACGAAGAGGACGGTTGGCTAGCAAAGTTTGGAAAGGGAAAGGGAGACGCATTGGGTAGAGCGGAAGGGTAAAAAAGGTCAGGGGGGGCAGGACACCGCCCAAACCGGATTGGAAAAGCAGGGTGCCTGGTAATAAAGACCCGGGGTGTACCAAACCGGAAAAGGGTCATATCTTGGAAACCGGGATAAAAAAAGCGGGTCAGCGGAAAGATCACACACAAACCAAAAGGCGTCATTTTCGTTTAGTACGGGGCGGGACGGAGGAAGGCGCCAGGGAAGGGGGGAAAAATAACTCCGGACAGAAAAGGAGGGGGCGGCAACCGAATAAATGCCGCTCATTTGGGGGAGGAAAGCATCTATAGTCGTTCGGAGGGTCGGGAGGGGGGCATGCGTGCATTGTAAACTTACTTGGGGGTCAAAATTACGTAAGAAAGGGAAAACTGAGTCGGGATTAATCATCAGAGGAAACCTTTCGAGGGGGAGACTGATCGAGGAGTCGCTACTAGGAAGACCGGTAACAAAAGGAGGGGTTGAAGGAAAGAAAAAACAGGGTACCAGGGGGTCCATGCCGACCCTCACAACCAGGGTCCTAGGGCGTCGTTAAAAAGACGCTAAAGAAAGATAAAGCGGGGACGGAAAAAAATCCGACCCTCTGCGGAGAATTCGAGATGCGTAAGCAAGACAGACGGGGAAACAGAAGGTAATCGAAGAAGGGAGAAAGTCTCGCAGTTCAGGAGGGGGGAGTGGACCGCAGCACGTACCCACGGGAACTCTTTCGGGGGGTGGGGGGGACAGGGCGCAAAGGACCCCGACAAATGAGGAATTCGCGCCGAGAATATGATTGGGCAAAATCTTGCGCGTAGGAAGCGAATAAACAGGGGTCTGAGAAAAAAAGGTTGGCGATCTTGGCCGAAAGAAAATGGAAAAGCCTAGTTGGGAAAAAGGGAAAAAAAGGTCATTCAGATGAGTCTAGACCCTGGTAACCAAAAAGAAATGGTTATGTGTGTTTCAAAAAAAAACAGTGTTAAAAGAAGGCCTGGGAATGTCCCTGTGGTGAGCTATCAAAAAGCGGGGGTCGGAATGAGGCGCAAACGTATTGCTAGAAAGAAAAAAAAAGGAGGGTGACAATAGAGAGATCGGACAGCAAAGAGTTGCAAGAAATTCTATATAGGGAGGATGGGACACGGGGTACGGTCCTCCCAGGAGGCGGGGGGGAATTGGTGGTTGAAAAAAAAAAGATCCCAGGGGGGAACCGGTAACACTTGAAAACTACACTAGGGCTTGAACTTCGCTCGAAAAAAAGAAAAAAGAAGCTATTTCCTAGATCATTCATAAAGAGGAAAAAAAGCGGAAGGCGCTCCTACGCATCAACCGAGAAAGACGAAGACGAATTGAGGGATGCCGTTGGGGGGGAGAGCTCGAACCTGGGAAAAAAACGGTGACAATGGTTGGTACGGGCGAAGGGAAGGAAACTAAATATTAACGGGGGGGACAGAGAACTTGATAGGAAATTGGGAACCAAGGTTTTTGCGCTCACTCCCTAAAAAGGAGGGGGGCGCTAGAGGGATCCGGATAGGGGACAGGGAAAAGAGTGGGACAATTTAAGCGCGTATGGGAAAGCTCACTAAAAGAAGTTTGGGTGAATTGGAAACGGGACCATGGTATTAAAGGAGGACCGAGAAAACATCATTTTGGGAAATCGTCCCTTGCTGAGTTGAGAAAAAAATCGATAAAATCCCATCGAGGGGGGGGGGGGAGTTGACGAGTGTCTGGAATAAAAACGAAGGGGTAGGTTCTGACTCGAGTAGGAGGGGGGAAAGGCACGCCTGAAATTACAGGGGAAGGCTGAGAACGACTCGAACGACTCAGGAACTCTCGTGCCTGGTCGCTATCGAATTTGAGGCGAGCCCCTCAGGGCCTTGAAGCTGGAAAGATCTCAAAGAAGAAGAGGAGAAAAATCAGGCGACAAAACGTAAAAAGAGACTCAGAGGAGAAAGTGGGTTCTACCCAGAGAATGGTTTCTCAGTAGGGGAAAGGAAAGGGGCATCGTCGGTGGAAAGGAAGGGAAAGGAAAAGGCAATACTTGCTTTTCAATCGTTCTTGGTTTGGGGTCTTTTTTAGTAAAAATTGAAGGAAAAGGGCGCTACTTTAGCTAAAAGAATTTATTGCACAACAAGTTCGCTGAAAAAAAAATAGGCGCTGGTGGCAGTTGTGTGGAAAGGGGGGGGGGAAAACAGGCTGCAGCTTGTTCCACGAAAAACAGATGGAAAGTCGGAATACTCTTAGGCAAAACAGGACAATATCGTCCAAAACTTGAGGAGAGGTGAGAAGACGCTCGCATGGAGGGGTCTGGGGAAACAAATAAATCTTTACGGAAACGGAAGAAACGCCTGTTGGCCAGGGGGACAGCCCATGGGAGGAGGCTCCCGGTACAGGAGTGAAAAGGCCTCTGCCTTCGGGCCACCGTTTTCACAAACATCAATGAAAAAGAAATCAGCGGGACGTGGACTAGGGAATTCGTCGTCCACTTCAGGAAACAAAGAAAACGTAAAGTCTACCATGTCCAACGGGCTGGATGAGTTGCCCTGCAAAAGTGTGGGGGAAAAGTCTACTAGGGAAGTGGAAGCCACTTGGCCTCGAGAGTCGGGAGGGAGGGCAACCTCAAACGTACAAGGTTATTGGTACGAAAAGAAAAAGGTCGAATCGGGGAACAGTTAGGTCCGAATGGGTCCTTATAAAACTCTGCCGGAAAGAAAAACCAGCTAGCTATGAAATTTTTGGGAAGGCTGCGAACGAGAGCAACGATCGCAGAACTGTTGGTGGGCAACTTTCAACTTGGCTGGGAAGAGTCTGAGGAAACCTTACGGGCAGTCCTTTGGCGACTGCCCCAGTTGCATTACCTATAGGACATACTCCCTAATCGGGTGGGATGGGGGGGACTCAGGAATTGGTTTGAGAAGAGGGGGAGTCGGCTTGCGATAAGGGTCAGGGCGACCACCCCCTCTTTCTCTGCGCCTCAAACCACACAACGGATGGGAAGAGGAGAGGAAGACAAAGGGTGGGGGTCGAGACCCGTGAAAGGCTAGCCAAAGTAGAACAAAATCTGTAACCGTGGGAAAGCAATTCCTGAGTACACCATAAGACAGTTTCGGAAAAAGGGAGCTTTCCCAAATAGGAGAATAATTCTGGGAAAGGAAAGCTCCCGTTCTACAACCCCCGTTTACGAGAACGTTCGCAGTAAAGGAGACATAGAGGGCCGGCTACTTCTGAGAGCAGAGTGGAAAAAGAAAAGACTAACGGTTCGATGTCAATTCCCAAGCCGCTTTCAACATAAGAGGAGGGGAAATAGGAAAGAAATCTCATGGGAGAAGGAGGAATTGGCCTTTGACCTCCAGATTTGAAATCGCATCAAAACTGTTGCGGGGAGGGCAGTCAACAAAAATCACGTGGGACAGGGGGGACCTTTTCGTAGGAGGAAGAGAAGGACTAAGAGGGAACTAAGTAAAGCAATGACGCTGGGCCGATGAGGGTTTTGCAGAACCGGGCGGAACGTGTGTGGACTGTCCCCTTTATAAGCAGAGAAACTGGGCACCCTGGGGGAAAAAAAGCTGGGGGGAAATAAACGCATGTCATAATTCTTTGCGACTAGACAGCAGGTGCGATCCTTCCTGAGGAAAGAGAAAAGGGAAGATAGGTCAGACCTTGGGGGGGGAGGAAGAGGAAGAGGAAGAAGAACTGCATAGTTCAGAAGAATCATGCAGTGTGTCCCTCTTGAGAGAAACACACACTGAAAACAGCAAAGAGGCTTACTTGAGAAGGGGGTTATAACCACTTGTAAAAAAGAGGAGACTAAGGGAAGGCATCGGCCTGGGGGAAGGCTATGGTTCCGACCCAACAAACAAAAAGAAAACGATTGAAAAGCTTGCGGGTTAACTGGGCGTCTCTGACCCAAAGGGGGGAAAGCTTGAAGAATGAAAACATAGAATCAGGGGACGGGAATTGAATACAAACACGCCAAGTCATGAGGGGGGTCCTATACGTTTGTCAGGGATTAAGGAGATGCGCAGTCAAGGAGGAAAAGAAAAGAAGGGACCAACATGCGGTGGGAGAAAGAAAAAATAAATAAGAGAGATGTGTCGAGACCTGAAAATAGTACGTTCGAGGCGTGCTAAAAAAGAAGGAAGGCGTGCATTGCCCTTCGTGGATTCCCAGAGCGGCAGAAACTTCTTGGATAGATTAACTCGCAAAAAGGGAAAAAAGTCTATGGATCGAAGGGGGAGGCAAGAGGCAATACGAAAGGGAACCCCGGGCAAAAAAAGGAGGGTTTTACTGACGCCATGGTAATGACCAGGGGTCTCCGGAAGACCCTTCATCAACAAAAACGAAATAAGGAGGATTATAGCGCGCTCGAAATGAAGGATTGCTGGAATCGAGAGAAAACTCTGCGAGATTCGGCGAGGTCGCAAATACCGGGGAAACAAGATTGAATCTTAAGGGAGTCTCTCTCGAATGGGAGGGATGAAATTGAATTCGTTAGGAACATAAAGAAAAACGACTTTACGTTGTGTTTGGGTAAATGCCGGTCTAGGGCTAACTTCGATGGTGAAATTCGAAGATGGCGTATTGTGGGTGACACAACTCAGGGCTGCGCGTAAGCGCAGAGGGATGGGCGTTTCCTGAAGGGGGGGGAGTATATAGATCAGGAAGGAAGATTTCGAGCCAGAGGCCAAGGGAGAGGAGGGGAAGAGGTGACGTTTTCAACCGGGGGGGTGGGAAACAAAACCATTTGAGAAAGCCTCCTGGGAAGCCCTTTCCCAAAAGCAAAGAAAAGGCTTAACGGCACGTATTGAACGATCTGCTGAAAAATAAAAAAAAAAAGGAGGGAAGGAAGAAGATGGGAGGTTGAGAGAGAAAAGAAAAGAGCAGTCGAGGGAAAAAAGACTGGACAAAGGAGGATGGGGTGGCGCAAAAAAGTGTTGGGGCAAAAAAGAGAAGGGGGGAAAAGGGCACCCTATGAACCGACTCTGAATGGGACGAAAAAAGGCTGGCTCAGAAAGAAGGCGTCCAGTCTGGAGTTTTGAAGGAAAAAAGGAACCTTCGAAGAAGCAAACAGGGGAAAAAAAAAAACTAACAGAAAAAAGGAAAAAAGAAGCTTGACAACGCCCGCAGACTGGTCGCAGATATGCAGGGGAAGGGAAGGGAGAGAAGCGGGACAAACACAACGCAAGGGAAAAAAAAGTTTGGGAAAAAGGGAGGGGCGAGGGGGGAAAAAGACTAAAAGAAAGAACTTGACGGAGACTCGTGGGCGGGTTGAAAAGAAGGGTGGAGACTCTCAAGCACGATTTATCGAGTCAGGGAGGAAGGCAGCAAACTTGCATTACGAGGAGGTAAGAAGGGGAATAAAGACAGTTATGGGGGAAGTAGTGGGAGGAAGACCACATGTCTTTACAAGGGCGCCGCGCTAAAAAAAGGGGGGGGGGGGAAAAGGACATCGACCGGTGAAGTATGTGCAGGAAAAGGAAATCGAAATGGGGCAGAGATTTTGCAAAATCGAGAGAAAGAAAGGGTTTCCCGGTCTGTCTCGGATGTCAAGGGAAAGGACATCAGATGCTGGTAAAAGTAAAAGAAGAAAGAAGATTCTGTAAGTCGCTAAATAGAGAGGGCGAGCGCCCAAGAGTTTGAAGAAAAGGACGGGAGGGGGGGGAAAAGCTCAAAAAAGAAAGAGGACACCGGTATAAAAAAACGAAAAAAAAAAGAAGGGGGGGCGGGGGGTTAGATTTCAAGCGACAAGAAAGGGGACGATGAGATGCGGGTTCATAATGAATGAAAGGAGGAGGGGGGGTTACAACACAAAGGGAACAAGGGAAAAAATCCACAAAAATACTTCTGAAAAGAGGGGTTGAAAGGCAGGGGGGGGGGACCCAACGAAGGCTGAAAAGGAGGCTGAGAGAAAATGAACTGAGTTGGGAAACAATTTGAAGAGACAAAAAACGCTAGCTTCGGGGGGGGCGTTGTTTTGGTCAACTGGAGCAAAGAAGGAACCAAAATGCCCTGTTCGGCAAAAAAAAAAAGGAGAGGAAAAAGCCTCGGCCTCGTCCAAACTCTTAGGAAAAATAGATTCAGGAGGGAAAGTCAGAAAGGAGAGGGGAAAGGGGGGTGTCGCAAACCAAAAAGAAAGTGCTTGACCTGCGGACTATCGGGGGAAGAAACCAGTGAAGCCAGTTGCGAAGCGTCCACATCACACCGACATGGAACCAACGGCCTCCTTAGGCCCCTTTAAAACCGACAGGGCGGAAACCGCAGAGGACCATGGGGGGTAGAGAGAGTTCTTCTTCCGAGGAACGTTAAACACCGACCCCAGGATAAAAAAAAAGGATGCCTTCCGCAAAAAGGGGGGCGGGAAACAAGAAGTCAAAAGAAAGGGCAAAGGAGAACAGTCGAGATGGGAGGGAAAGCAGTGAGAAAAAAAGGGGTACGCGGGTTAGGGTAAAAGCGCGAGTTACGAGGAGGGGAAAGAGGGGGGGGACAGTGGTCCGATGTCCTTGATAAAGCGAGGGGGAAAAGGAACAAAAAACCAGCTAGGCGATATTTTTACGCGGAAAAAAAAGAAAGACCCCTGACTAACGGGGAGAGAAGGGAATAGACTTCAAGGAAGATCGTTGGAAAGCCGAAACCAGGGGGGGAAGGACCTAACGACTCTCGAGAGAGTGTATCATAAGGGGGGTCTTGGCGGAGGGCAGGGGGGCGAAGAGGGTGGCTAGACGAAGGGAGACACCCC
>Ga0179593_1493934_pt1 | contig 11010 bp, 15 predicted proteins | sample CZODoug2_1_08_16_FD_185931 | JGI IMG/M metagenome (GOLD analysis project Ga0179593, IMG submission 185931) | Vadose zone soil fungal communities from Angelo Coast Range Reserve, California, USA - CZODoug2_1_08_16fungal (PacBio error correction) | ecosystem: Environmental > Terrestrial > Soil >...
ATCGGGGGGGAGCCGAAACCAGGAAGGATTGCTTCGAACCGAATCTGATTATCTGTGGAGAAAAGGGGATGGGAAATCTGGAACCATATCGACATTAAGATAACAAAGGATCTAACAAAACTGCAAGAAAAGCCTGACCGGCACTTATGTGATTTAAGTGATAATCCGCCTGATATCTAACAAAGGGACCCTGTTGCACTGGCATCGGGGGGGAAAAGGGCAGCTTGATTGTCAGACAAAAAAAAAACCGTTAAAGAAAAGAAAAATCCATAATCGGGGGGGGGAGGCTTAATGGAGGAAAAAAGTCTGGGTGCTGGGGAGAAGAACCATGCTCTTAAAAAAAAAGGACAAGGTCGTAGGGTCTGAAAAAAAAAAAAAAACGCCCGCTCAGGTCAAACAAACAACACCCGGTGCGGGGGGGGGGGGGGGGGGGGCGAGGGGGACATGCACGAATTCCCGTTAGTTAGGGGGGGGGGGGGTGGTTTCTGGGGTGGCAGTCGAACACGCGGGAAAAAAAAGAAGCGAAGTTGACGGGGGGAGGCTCTTTGACTACTGGTGGACGCGTGAACCGGGTCACGACCAAGTAGTGGGGGGAAAAATTGGCCTTCCACGGAAAGATAGGAATACCCGGGCAAAAGCTGGGACCTACGACAAAAACTTGAAAGAAGAAATCAAGTCAATTCACTTCTAATCAGAGATTTTCTTTCGAGGGTCACCGGGGGGGGGGGGGAATCAGGTTACGCTATCCTCCAACAAAAAGGGTTGGTAAGTGGGGTGTGATCGTATCAACAGTGGCGTGAACAAAACATGCAAGGGTAAAGAGTGAAAAAAACGGATCATTGTACGAAGGGCACGGTCTTGGACCGGACCATTATGGTCCTTTGGAAACACCTCTCGTGGGGGGGAAAGGTTCAGACAACGCAGAGGATGCGAGCTCCTAATTAAAAAGAAAATGTCAGGGTAGGTTCTCGACTAAGTTCGTCGTTTAAAAAAAAATAAACATGTTTCCAAAGGCCTCCAGTGCAATGTCCAAACCCGGGGGGGACAAAGAACTCCTAGCAAGAGACACCCTCCCGGGGGGTCCGGGAAAACAATGTTCGTGGGTCAAAACTGGCGTGGTACATGAAAAAAAACTTCCAAGTTAAACACAAAAAACTGCCGGGGGGGGGAACTAAGAACAACCTTAACAAATAGGTGGTTTGGAAAAAATCTCGGGTCTAAGAGGGGTGGGGGAAATTGCTTACAAACCGTAGACTATTCAATGGGGTGTCAGTGAAAAAAGTCGGGTAAGTAGAAAAAAACATGGTTGGTACCAGATGGGGACATTTCGGGGGCCCGTGGGGGGGGTAAAAACGGGGGCCTATGTTCTGATTAAAAACATGGGGTGGGGGTGGGGCTGGTTCTGGGCGGGAAAATCTCTGGGGTTAACGGGGGGGGGGGATGGTGAAAACGATCTGTGGGCGTTGGAAAAGGCCTGCGATGAAGGTTATCAGACCGTCTGCAACTATTCCCGTATAACACACGCGTCAGTAAAACCCGCAGGGGTGCAGCGGCTAAATTGGGGGGGTGGACTTTGGGGGCGTTGCGTCAGTTTGTAGGTGTGAGCAAGGGGGGGAGTGTTTAAAGCGCTTACCGCATGGAAGGGAAGTAATACATAACAGGGGGGGGGCAGTGGTGGGGTTGTCAGGGGGACACTCCTGTTTTTCGTTGGGCGCAGGGTCATTGTGTTCAGATATGGCGGGTTGTTTTGTGGAGACGGGGCTCTGGTGGGGCTGGGCAACTGTGGTTTGCGAAAAAAAACTAGACATTCATGAATCGATGCTGCAAGCAAACTCGGGAAGGACAGGAGATGTCCGGGAAAAAGCACTGACTCTAAGACTCACTTGTGTGCGGTCGACTGTTGGATGAATCTGTTAGTTGGTGGGGGGGGCTGAAGCAAAAAAAAACAGTTCTGTTCGGGGGGCAACGCCTTCGACGAAAAAGTGTCTGTTTGTAGCGCAGGTGGAAAAAAGTTTACCACTCGGGACGTCGTAAGGGGTGGAAAACGTCGCCCGTTGAGAATCTGCTCGGTACGCGTGTGGCGTAACAGAAACGCGATGAGGGGGGGGTGCCGTTACTAGGCAGGAATCCGGTACAAGGGACGGGTCTGGGACGGCTGGTTGTCGGGGTTTCCGCGGAGGGTTCTGTCCCTTGAGTCGGAGGCGTAAATGGCTTGGGAGCTGTTGGAGGGAAATAAGGGGTGATGTGGGTTGGGGGGAGGGGGGGGGAGGGGGGGGTAGAACAAAAAAAAAAAACTACGAACGCGTGAACTCGGCATGGTCGAGAAGGAATAGTAAGAAAAAGTACGCAAGTCCTGGTACAGGCTCCGTGACCGGGTATCGGCTGGGTGCCAAAAGAAAAGGAGCCATGATGGGCGCCAGATCTGTGAGGGTGAAAGACCGGTGGAAAAAGCTCGACGGGGTACAGGACAGGATTTCGCTTGCTAAAGGACTAGGGGAGAAGATCACAAGGCAGACTGTGGCTGTACTGAAGACACAGGCAAAGACAAGGGGAGGCCTGAACGAGTTCCTGACCGGACATGACAGGATCTTTAAGTCTGGGGACTTCGGGGTCTGTGTATATGTGGCACCCAAGGATTGGGCGACTGGGAAGAAGTGGGTCTCTGGCTCGGGGAACAGGGGTGGGGGAGCGGGACAGTCGACGAAACTGTGAACGCAGGAAATCTCGTCAATGGAGGACGGGCAGTCGAAAACGACCGAAAAAGAGTCAACCGAGCCAATATAAGGGGGATTGGGTGTGGGGGGAGCAGACTTAGCGACGGGGGAAAAAAAAAAAGGTCGGGTTTCGGGGGGGTGCAAAGGGTGAGGCGGTTTGTAGGGTTGGTGGGGTCGGTGGACATGGGGTTAGAAAGCAGGTAACACCCCCAGTGATGTCGTGGGTAAGGTGAAACACAGGGTGGAGTCCGAGTTGGGGTTCAGTAGTGGGGTCGTGGGCGAGATCACCAAGGGGGGATGGGGCTGGATCTGGATGTTAAAAAGCCATGGTGGGGGTCGTAATACAGTCAGCACGGAGGGACAAAGTAGGGGGCGGGGTTTTGGGCCACGTGTTGGCGCGAAATGTGTGGAATACTTATGTGGGCAACCCTTATGAGAGAAGCCCATCGGGAATCAAAACAATTTGCGATCTAACAGAGGGGAAATGGAAGTTGTGGACGAAGCAAACGGTTGGGTTTGAACGGGGGGGGGAGAAGAAAGAACTGGCAAAAACAAAAAAGTCTAGAGATATCCAGGGCGTCCTCTGGGTGGCCGCGATCATCCCGTGAAGGCACGACGGGGGGGGGGATTGCCTGGTAATTATGCAGTTGGTCTTATACAAGGGGACGGGAGAAACTCAAGGGGTCAAAAACGCGGGTCTAAGTAGGGGGTAGATCCTACGCCCCCCAGGGTGGCAATGCCGGTTCGGTCCTTGACAGGTCGGGGTCTATTGGAGACCAGCGTTGGGACCGCAGACCGTAAGTCAGGAATTGTGCACGGGTCCAAGTGTGAAGGCAAAGACACCGCCAAGGAAAACTGGGAGGCTTAACGGCAAATGCACACGAGCAAAAGGGTAAGAAAAAGAAGGTTCTTTGCCGGGCTGGGGGGGGTAACGTCTTGTCAGCGGCGCCTTGGGGGGTCACCTGTGAAAACGGGGGGGGGGGGTGGGGACCGGGGGGGGGGTGCCGGTTTGGGAGAGGTGACTAACAAGTGAGTCGATCCGTGGGCGAACAAGGGGGGGGCTGGGGGTTTGCGTATATCTGATCACAAAAAAAAACCTGGGAGGGAAATAAAGGGGATGGGTGAATCGCAAACAGCGGTTCCAGGAATCGACGGCCACTTGTTTGAAAATCTGGGGGGGGAAGAAAAACCGGGGGGGGGCAACGCGGGTGTCTGGGAACTCACTGGAGAACGTGAGGCAGGCTTTCGCTTCAAAGGGTGCCAGCGCGGTATAGAAAACGGGGCGGGGGGTGGTGGCAAGACGGGGGAGACGGGGGGGGGGTTCAGGACGGTGGGGAAGTTGTACACGAGGCAATACCGGATCTTCGGGGCCTAAGGCTGAATTCACCGCAGAATGAAACTGGGTGACGCAGGACAATGGGGTCCTGGGGGCGGTCAAAGCTAAGGGGGGGGGGTGGGGGGGGGCTCTCTGGTACGGCTTTTAAAAGGGGGGGGACGAAAGGGGGGGGGCGTCTGGGTTCTACTCACTCTAACCTGGACATAATGTGCAGGCTGTATAGGGGGGGTGTCTGCCTTGTGGGCGTATCAACAATCTTACTCCGGGGGGGGGGGGGGGGGGGTATATCGACCTTTGGGAGAAAAAATTTCTTCACGCAACTGGTGTCGTTGACGAACACGCTGTCTTTTCACAAAATGGTTACAGGAGCAAATGGTGGCTGAAAAATGTCTCGTAAGAGTGGAAAACCGGTTTTGGAACTGCGTATTCAAACCCACATTCGAGCTCAAAGGTGGGTGTTGTCTAAAACGGCCCGGGCCGCATGGCCGAAAAAAAAAGGAGAAAAAAGAACCCACCCCAGCAGCCCCAAACCAACCCCCACATAACAACGAGAGAAGAAAACAACCTTTCTTAATTAGAGTTAAAGTACTACAAACTTTGAAGACGCATCGGAACGATCAACAAGTAAACCAGCAAAACAGTGTGATCGCGGCAAAACTAAGAAAACGTTCAGCTGACGAAACGCACCTGAGCGTTGGGGGAAGTGGTGACCGTTCCAGAACGGTCCTCAAATCAAGCAACGGGGGTGGTTAAAATGAAATGGTGGGTAAGACCGACACCAACACATACAAAAAACCGAGCAACCTGGGCCGGGCTAACACGAGAGGGTAGGGGGGGGGGGCGGGGGAGGCAAAAAAACAGAGAAGGATCAGGGTGACTTAAAATGTGTTCGAACTGGGGGGGGGTGGGGCAGGCTATCTTAACGGGTGGCCGAGAAAACGGAGGGAGCCGGACGAGAAGCGCCGGAACGCGCGGTCGAATCCGTCGCCACAGAAGAGGGCGCACAAGCAAAGAACTTTCGAAGAAAAAAGAAACCTAATCTAGGGAAGCGCTGCTTTGTCCTGCCAGGGGTTGGAAAATGGGCGGTAGGGCGGAAAGTACTTGGGAGCGGACACGCGGGGGCGACTGAATATCGGGGGGGCGAAGGTCAAAAACCTGGGAAGGAACTGGGGGGTCCTTGTCAGGTAGGCGGAGAGAGGACGAGTTCCGCACCTCCCGGCTTCAGGGGTACGAAGATTTGGATTCAGATCAAGGGGAGAATAATTGGACGGGTCGGAGGGCGTCGAGGTCTCACTCTGACCGAGATGAAGAATAAGGACTCGGAGAACGGGTGGCTGACGACCTCGACAGAGCTATGGAGAAAGACACGCTCAATTCAAAGACGCAGCTATAATTGGCTATAACTAAGTCTCGCCCGAACCCGGACACCAAAGAGGTAAGATCACTTATCCGGGGATGGGGCCAAAAAAAAAAAAAGAAGGAAAGACGCACGAACAAAAAGGGGCTTGGTAATGGACAAGGTTATTTTGTTTGGGGGGGGGGAATGGGTTTGGGTGGGGAAGAAAGGTCTTCAACTTCAAAAAACGTTCTGATCTACGAAAAAAACTAGTTGGCAACGGCGCAAGTGAAAAGAAGAATTAACGCTCTATCACGGAGGCGACTACTGAAACGGCGGACAATTCACTGTCTCCCGATGAAGACCCAATTCGGGGGACGAAGAGTCGAGTGGAGGGTTAGGTCTGAAGAAAGGGCGTTCCTAATGGGCAGTCAGTTGGGGGGAGGGGCAGACAAGATGTCCGGGAGAGGGGGTTCGGCAAAAGGGGGGGGGGGTACTGACAAAGAAAAGAATAACAGGACACGAAAAACGTCCATCAGAAACCAAAAACCGCAGCTCCAAGGGAAACACAACGGAGACCTCCTCAGTTGAGTGGGGGCCATGTACGTAAGCGGGGGGGGGAAACACATCACGGCGAAAGAGAGTCCCATGTACGGCAGACTCAAAGTATACAAAATGACCAAGGCGGGAAAGATGCAGTGTTAGGAAAAAAAAGACAGTGGGGGGAGGATACTGCTTAGAGACACTTAATAAGAGATTGCCTAGAGAACATAAAGAGTACGAGGACAAAAAAAATCTAACAGGCTAGATAAGCAGGGGGGGGAAAAGGAACTCACGGTTGGGGCTACAACGGGGTCGGTCCGGTAGGGATTGCACATCATGTGAACAAATTATCGCCTCTGGAGAGCAACACAGAAAAAAGTTAATGTTCTACGGGGGGGAAGGCCATGAAAGATCACGGACGGGACCAAATGGGGTTCAAAAGGAGAAAAGGGTATTTCGGCAAGTATGTTGGGGGTGGGACATTGGGGACCGATTTCCAGCCATTCAAAAGGAGGGGGACTCACGAAAAAGGGAACAGACACACGTAGGGGGGGGGGGCACATGGAAGCAAGGGACTAAGCAAGGACTCAGTCGTTTCATTTAACGGAGACGAGTCTCTGCTGGTGGGGCGGCTCGCGGGGGGGTCCACGGGGGTCGCACCCAGAAACGGGAAGAGGAAACCAATTAACGGACGCCTCAAACGCGTGGGTGAAAAAAGGAGAACTCGCCAATCAAGTGGTGGGGGAGTCAATCGCATTATTCGTTGACAAAGTTAGCTTAGTAAGGAGAAAAGGAAAGTGTAATGGGTGGGCAACGGGTATTCATCAAAGATGGAGGTTGCTAGAAAGGTGGGCCGCAAATTGAAAAAAAAAACCTAAGGGCAGGACGGGGTCATTTGCGGGTCACGCAAGGGGAAAGGCATCGAACTGAATGATAAGCTGCGGTCGGAAAAAAGACAACAGAAACACCTCACTATAAAACTGGGCATGGGTTGATTGCCGGAGAAGGGACGTGAGGCGGGCTGGCGTAAAATTGCGATAAAAAACCAACCGGGGGGGCAAATGGAGGGAAGGTCTATTCGAACTTTGCGAAACAATGGTTTGTATCTTTTCGTACAGAATAAAATGAGGGGCACCTCAAAAAACATAGCAACCGTTTTCCAGTTTGAGAGTCGTTCTGACTGAAAAAAAAAAAAAATCAGAAAAGGGTAAGAGACTTAGGTATAGTCGAAGAGCAAGTGGGAGATCGCTGTGTATGAATCCGTCGGGGAGGGGAGTAAAAACAGACAACATTCCGTACCGCTACTGGAGGGACTGTAGAGCAATTACGCATGGTGTTCGGAACCAAAAAAAAAAAAAAAAACAAACAAAAAAAAAAAAAAACTCGATGATCAGAGCAACAACAACAATCACTGAGAGGAAAATAGGAAGAGACATCATCGGAAAGAAAACAACAGGGTCGTCGGACCCCGGGGGGGGAAGAGAAAGGAAGGCGGATACTGCTGGTGGGGCAATCCGTCTCGCCATGCGGGGGAAAAGAAAATATACCAGGATCACAAAACTGGGCTCTCAAAGAAAGCCGTACACGAGACACGGAGGGGGGGGGATTAAGTGAGGATCGACTTATAGCGAAAAAACCAAGGGCAGCGGGTGTGCTATAGGGTTCATCTGAGGTTGTCAGGTGAGTGTCGAACAAAAGAGAAGAAAAGAGGAGCAAGTGAAAGAGGGGGATGACCTGCCAAAGTAAACTTCGACGTAAAGGGGGGGGAAACGGGGAGTTACGCCCCGCAAACCGCCGTGGAGAAAAAATGAACATCACGGCAAAAGCCATTTATTTGCGTGTTTGAGGGGTCGGCGGGGGGAAAACGGGTTCAGAATTAATAGGGTTGACGTGTCGTTTTCAAAAGTTGGAATGACGTCTGTTGGGTGACAACTGTTACCCCGAAAGGGGGTCACGGCACCTTAGGTTTGCATGGGGGGGGGGCCATTGGGAAGGACCAAGAGCCGAAAAAAAAAACGGCATTCTTTTGGGGGGGGGACCTACGGACACGAATCAAAGGAACTAGCGGACAGGGGCACCGTGGGCCGACAAGGGTGTGACCAACCAAAGGTTTTGGAAAATTGATCGAGAAGAAGAAGAAAACCGGGAAAATAACCACCGGCGGTCAGGAGGACAGGGGGGGGGGGATCTCACATGTGGCTGACGGGCACGGGGGCTTGTCTAAAAAGGGGGACTTGGGGGGGGGAAAACGGCACCCAAAGAACCCGAATGACCTGAAAAACATCTTGGAGATGGGAGCGACAAGGGGAAATAGGGGGAAATGGCTGCAGGGGGGAGGTCGGGATCATTTAGGGTGAAATTTGACAAAAAAATCCGGGGTCGGGCACAAAAAAGTGATGTGGTCTAGTAAGCAGGTCCTTGAATACGTGGTAAGAAGAGGTAACAGCAACCAAACATCTGGCAAAGGAACTACAATCTTGAAAAAGATAGGGGGGTCGAAAGTTGGGCTGAACCCCTGAAAAAACTATTCTTTTTCAGGGGGCTAAGTAAGGGAGAAAAAATCTTGGGGCGAAATGATGTGCAAGGGAAGGGGGGTGACAAAGTAACGAAATTGGAACAACCGGGGTAGTCTGTGCGGTGGGGGGGCTGGGTGAAATCGCGGGGGGGGGGCGCGGTGTGAACGGGATTTTGGTTGGCCGAGTGGAGGGGTGTCGGGGGGAAATCCATCTTCTGAAAAGGGGTCTCTACAGGAAGACAGGAGTCAAAACGAAATGGGGGGTATACAAACCCGCAGGTGAGGAGGGGGCCTTGGGGGGGGGGGGGGGGGACTTTGGGGGGACGGGGGGGTAGGCAACGCATTGGGGTTTCGCCGGGGGAGGGGTCAAATGCTTCCACTGTCATGGCCACGGCATTCGGGGGTGTCGTGCATCCTGTGGGTTAGTGGGACGGAATCTGGCTTGGGTGGCAGATGGGGCGTTGTGTTCTGGCGATGTGGGTTTGGTGGGGGAAAAGGGGTGGTGGCAGAGAGAAGAGGGACTGAGTCTCGCACCTTCAAGTAGAAAACGGCAACATGAATAACCAATTTCAAAAAAAAAAATTTAACAAAAAGAATCAAAGAGAAAATTCACGACTACGGGGACCGGGGGGGGGGGAGATTTCGTCGAAAGGGGTGTAGAAAATCTTTATTGGGCAATGAAGTCAAGTGCTGGTCTGTCTCCTAGGCAACGTTCTTTTGGGGGAAAGGGGGGATGAAAAAAGTTCCCAATCGGGCAGGAAGGGGTCAATAGGAAGGGGGATCTGTTGAAGAACGGGCTTCTCGTACGAGGTGCGTCAGCAGCCAAGGCTGTAAAGGGGACCTTGTCGGGGCAATGGGGCAGCGGGGGGCAGGGGGTGGATGGTTCGTGGGACGCTGGGGCCGGTTTCGGGTCTAAAAAAGGGGGGTCTGGGGCACATTAATGAGGGTTAAGAAATGTGCCTTGAGTGTTCTAAAAAAAAGCATTGGGAAAGTTTTTGGCGAGGGGGGTGAACAACAAGGCTCGGCTTTGGAAGAGGCGGAGGGGGAGAAAGATGCCTAGGGGGGGAAGAACTTGTCGGGAGGTCAAGACGGGAGATCGGATCGGTCCACAACAGTATTCACGAAGGGGGGGGAAAGATGTCGGGTGATATCTTCTGGAGATACCTTACATTACAGTAAAAGCGGTAAAAACGGACAAGGTCATGTTGGGCTCTGGGTGGGGAACGAGAAAAAAAAGAAAAAAAAGATAAAGTAAAATAGCCTCGGGAAGTGAATCATCAAGGTCGGGCGGGGGCCGAAAAGGTCCTCAAGAATGGTGGAAAGAGGAAAATAGTATCTTTAGGAGTGGGGCTTGGGTGTGGGGGGGAAGAATCCAAAAAGTGGGTGGGTGCTGACGTTGGGCCGAAAAAAGGGGGGAAGGCACCGCTTCTTACTAGAGCTTTTGCTCTGGCATCAGGGGAAAAAAAGTAGAAGGGAGTGAAGCAAGAAATCAGTTAGAACTAACCCCGCTCAGGAAAAAAAAATCTAAAAAAGGGGGGGGGGGGGGTTGGAGGGCAACGCGAACAAACTACGGGGTCTAACGCGGGGGGGTCTTTCAGGGGATAGGTTGGTGGGGGGGGGGCTGTGAAAAAGGCAAAAAACGAAAAAAAACCATTTTGTTGAACTTCAAACACCATGGTGATGGGCGTGTGGGTGTAAGGTGGGGGCCACGTACGTACTTCGAGTGGTGGGGTCAGCGGGGTTAAAAATTCAAACGCGCTCAAAGTGTTTGCTGGTGGCTTATCGTTGATGTGGGGTGCTCGTTAATCCAAATGGGTGTGTAAGAACTCATCAGCGGGCCTGCGCGCGGGAGGTTTTTTTGGGGGGTGAAATGGGTTTCTTCTGAAAATTTGTTTGACCCGGAGGTTCAACCCGTCGTGGGTGATAGCACATCAGGGTAAAGGGCGTCATCGCCCATAAGGAAATGTCATTTTGGGGGGGGTGGGGCATTAAGAACTTGGGGTGGACTGGGTTAAAAAGGGGCCCACGTGGCGCGAATACGACTAGAAGAAGGTGGGGAACTCGGAGAGGTGTGACTAGGGAGCACAACGGAACCTAACGTGGGGGGGGTAGAGGTGTCTGGACCGGAAGGGGGAAAACAGGGGGAGGGGGAGGACAAGCTAAGGCAGGCACCGCAAAAAAACACCAACAACAACAAGGGGGGAGTATAGATATTTAATGGGGAAAACCCAACTGGGTTGGGGGCCGATCAGGCAATTGGTAAAAAAACGGATTCGAGTAGCTGGTCCGCGGTGAACAAGCAGTCAGTTCTGGATTGGGGGGGGGAAGGGGGACTGCAGACGGCCAAGTACTACCTGGAACGTGTCCAAGTTTCTGGAGCAGCCGCGTAGAAAAAGGGGGGGCTGCCGGAAGGGAAAAGGATGTAGAGGCAGACATCTGTGTGTCACCAGTCATCGATGGCAAGGGTTTGGGGAGGGGGCGAAAAAAAAAGTACCGAAAGGGTTGAAAAAAGAATTCGAAAAAAAGGGTCTAATGACGGGCGAAAAACACTGTGAGGGGGGGATGG
>Ga0179593_1591611_pt1 | contig 11010 bp, 12 predicted proteins | sample CZODoug2_1_08_16_FD_185931 | JGI IMG/M metagenome (GOLD analysis project Ga0179593, IMG submission 185931) | Vadose zone soil fungal communities from Angelo Coast Range Reserve, California, USA - CZODoug2_1_08_16fungal (PacBio error correction) | ecosystem: Environmental > Terrestrial > Soil >...
GAAAACGGAGGGAGGAAAAAGAAAAAAAACGCTGAAGGACGAGCGAGCGATTAGAAGAAACCCGCGTTTTCAAGGAAGGACCGGGGGAGGGGGGGAAAACACTGCACGGCTAGGGAAGGCGGAAAAAATCGACCAACAGGCCGGAAGAGTTCCTTTGTTCGGAGGTCTCCCAACAAATGTCAAGCGATCAAGAAAAAAAAGATCTTATTGGGAAGAGGAAGAAATCGAGATGAGTGGGAGAACATCGAATTGCCAAGGCAGCGAGAACTCCACTCTGATGAAACCGCCTGGCCGAGAAGGCGTTGACGAATTGAGAAGGGTGAGGTACCGAAGACGCCAGGCGCCGGCCTTCTTGGCTTATAATGGGAAGCTTTTCTCGAGGTCGGCCAAAAGGAAAGTGGATGCAGGTGGGAAAAAAAGGGTGATGCTCCCTATTGGGAGCATAATTCCAACACCCTGCGAGATTGTCCAAGCAGGGGGCGTCATGACAAGGTTTGGGGGGCGAATAGGAAGGAATACTTAAGAGAGTTGGCCTTCCTCCGCTCTCGAGAAAAGTCTGGACGACCTCCGAAGAAGGGGATATGCGGCTTCGTCGAAAAGGAACTACGCGAGAGGGCTATAGCCGCTTTAGGAAGACCTCCACCGGGGATCACTGGTGGCGGTTCCCGAGGTGCTGGCCGGTCGTGCCGGGGGGGAGATCTCGCTCCGCCACGCACGTTTCAAAGGAGAGGGTCGTCATTCCGAAGCGAAAGTGCCCCAGGAAGCGCGCATTAAAAGACGCGGACGCGGCCCTGGCCGGGGCCGGCGTCAGGCGGGAAGTGACACGGGGAAGGAACTGGGGCGGCGGGAAAGGGTTGTTAAAATATATTAGAAGAAAGAAAGGCTGACGAAGACAGTCCTATGACACAATGGAGGGAAGTTTCCATTCCTTTGGGTGCCAAAAGACCGGTAAAGCTAAAGGCGTCGTTGCGAACTCACCGAGAAACCCCATCACACGGTAGCCTCGAAAGAAAAAAGGTATTCCAGAAAGAAGAGAAACTGCTAGGGGGAAAGACGCAGACGCTGTAAGGAGAGACGTAAAAAGCCGAACGACGCTGCCGGGGAAAAGAAAAAACAGCTTGAAGCTGTGGGAATGCTCCGGAGGTGGGAAAAAGAGCGGCAAAAGAGGGGGGGCATCATCATCCATTGCCCCGAAGAAACCGTCAATGAAAGATCACGCACGAGCAAGTTTTTGGTGGGAAACACGATAAAGAGCATAAAAGAGTCGACCGCGATCGCAGGAAAGAGGAAGAGGCCTATCGAGGGAAAAAAAAAAAAGAAAAGTGGCGTTGAATAGCGCAGCGAGCAGGCCGCGACCAGCCGCGTGAGACGACGCTCGCTGGAAGCAGGGGAAAGGAGGGAAGATCCTGTGCTATGTCGGGAAAAAAGACACAGGTGCTGGAGAAGCCTCGACCGTGTGGAGACGCGGCTCTGGAGCATTGTTTGGGAAGAGGGGATGGGTGACCGATAATCGAATAGAAAAGGGGGGCGGAGGAGGGAAATCGTCCCGGTTATACAAAACCCACCCGAAGGAGAAAAAAAATGCCGCCAATATCCGAGGAGGAAGGAGGCTGCGAAAAAAAAGAGGTTTCTCCAAACCGTCTACGTCCTAAAGCTGAAATAATCGGAGAAAATAAAAGAAGAGGAGCGTTCGAACGCGCGCTGGGGGGCGCGCAGGAAAAGAAAAGATTTCAACTCAAAGAACGCCGCGAATGCCCAAGACCAAGAAAGCTACATAGACTAAGGGAAAGTGGTCTGCGGGCTCAAAAAACTATCGGAACGAAAAAAGCGTGACTACGTCCCGTGACGCCAAGGGACGCTCATCTCCGGAAAAAGAATTGCCGCGGCCGAAAAATTGTAACTCGGAAAAAGCGGAAATCATGTGGTATAGGAGCGTCGTCGAGCAGAGAGTCCTACGGCGCCCCAAGATTCACTCTCTGGGTCGGAACAGCTCGAGATTGCGGTCCCTCGAGGCCGAAAGCGGAGGATACCGTGCGATGGCGGGGAGGAGTGGGAAAAAGAAAATTGTCTCTGTTTCTCTTAAGGGCGAACGCGGCACCCACAAGGAAAAGGCGTCATAGGAGCAAACGGCGGTCGGAACGGGGCCGGGAGTCTACTATATAAAATTAAACCAGAAAAAAAGAAAAAAGCCCATACCGGAAAAAAACGCCAGGAAAGAACCTCCAAGGCGTCAGGTAGAGAAAGCAAAAAAGTCCGAAGAGAGAAAACGTCTGGCCGCTAGGGGCAAAACATGGAAAGTCTGGGGGACAATATCGGAAAACTTGAAAAGAGGACGAGATCGCCTACAGAAAAAGGTCGCCAAAAAGGAAAAAAAAGGGCCGTTTGGCGGCGTAAGTGCACGGCGCAAAAAAAACTTAGGCCGAGAAGGGGAAAGGACGGAGAAAACAGAAGAAGGCGGTCGTCCCAGACGCGAACCCGGGAAAAGGGACAGTAACCGAAAAAAAAAAAGTACCGTCACTCGCCCCACTCGTGGGGAAAGCGCTTTCATGAAAAATCGCCAATAGTCCGGGGGAAGGACGCTTTTTGGTCACGAGGAAAAAAACTCTCGCATCACAACTCGAGCAAAAGGTATCCACGCCGAAAAACCACGCTCGCCTAACCGAGGGATAAAAAAAAGCGATGCGCAATCGGCCTAGGGAGAAGGACGACAAAAAAAAAAAAAAAAAGTACATGCGCTGAAGGGAACGCCCTCGATCTCAAAAAGTTCGCCTTTCCGGAAAGAGAATTCGGGCTAAAAAAAGTAAAAAAGAAAGAAAGCGTGCGTTAAAAAGGCTGCCCATAAGCTTGGGCCCGAGATGGGAGAGTCTACGTGAAGGGCGACAACCAAGCACAAAAACCGGTCCTGTTGGTCGAGAAGGAGCGGCAAAGAAAGGGGCAATCACGATCCTGTCTCGAGGGAAGGGGAACACGAAGGGTTTCGATGTCCCGGAGAAAAAGAGCGGAAGGAGGGAGAAGAAGGAAGGGAGAAAAGAGAAGAAAAAACACACGTATTCGCGGAAATATAGTGAGCAGAAAGGAAGGACGAGCGAGCGATGGAAAAAAAAGAGGAGTCTCCATCGCGACAGGGGGATTGCAAGCGGAAGAAACGTAACTCCCTGAATCGCCTAGAAAAAAAAAAAGAGTCGCGTGAAAAAAAGAGCCGTCACTCGACATTCGAAGAGAATCCTACCAAACTCGAGCGAAAAAAGCATCGGATGAGGGGAGGGGGGATCGGCTCCATCGAAGTGCGCAGGAATTTGCAACTCCACTCCGAGAAAGTTCCTCCGGCAAGAAAGAGCAGTGAATGCAACGTAGAACACACACGGGAAGGGAGCCGCTGAAATGCGCCGGCCGGCGGGGAAGTAGTCGGTCTAAAAAAGTGTGGCGGCCCAACGTGAGATGGAGGTGACCTCTAGTTGAAAGGGGCGGACCGAAAAAGAATGCCAAAAAGCTCGCAAAAAAGGAGGGGGGCCGCGGAGAGGAAAAAAGCCTTTTCAACCCACGAGTGGGGCAGGAAGGAAAAGAGTGCGGTTACTTGAAAAAAGAATCCGGAAAAAAGCGCGTCTGCGCCGCCACGAGGGAAATAGATAGCTCACTTTGAGTCAGGAGGAGGCGCGTAGGACGCAGGAAGGGGGAAAGCAACTCTCAACCTTTTGAAAAGGGGGAAAGGCAAAAAAAGGGAAAGAAAAAGGCGCATGTCGGCTGATCTCGAGACACTCCGGGGTGGTCTTCCTTCTAGCGCCGTATTCAAAAAAATAGCTGCAGACTAGAAAAAAAGGAGTCCTGGGAGAGGGCTGTCCTCCGTACCGGCCTTCGAGCTTGGGAATTGCTTGTACTGTGGCGGGCGTAAAAAAGCGAATGGGGTTATGGGGGGCAGGGAGATGGGAGAATCCTGCCGCCAGCAAGCGCCGGAAGTCCCTTCCCTTGGGGGAGCAACGTACCTCCCTGAAAAAGCTAACCGAGACAATGAAGGGGCGGTATGACGGGAAAAGGGAGTAATGACACTCCGAAGAAAACGCGAGCAGTTTATTCCAAGGAGAGGGTGCTCCTTGTAGGAGAATCGGAAGAAAAGTTTCGGTTAACAAGACGGTTGGAAAGACGCTGCAAAAAAAAAACCTGCTTGACTTGTTTCCGGGGAAGATAGGAAAAAAATCGTGAAGGGTCATCACCATTGCACCGGAGGGGCCGGCGCAGATGAAAGGTAGACCCACGCACTCACTATCCTTCCTCGGAAGAAAAAAAGAATCTCCGAAAAAAAGCCGCTTCGACCGCGGCGCAAGGAGAGACGTTTCTGTCCTAGAGACGTCCACGCCCCTGGAAGGGATATCGAAGGAGACCATTCCAGAAAAAAAGCCCAAGAGGAGAAAATTCGCCTTTTAGGAGCATAGGAGGGCAGGCGTCTAGTCAGCCAGCAGGGGTTTACGCGCCGGAGACTGCAAGGGGAGAAAGCCTGACCTTGTGGCCGAAACTTGTCGGCAGGGGAAAGAAGCCTCGGTATGGTGACCGATTCAGAATATAACCCGAGGAACGGAGTAGGAGGAAAGTAGAAAGATCTCGAACGGACATAGGGGGAACCATCCCGAGCGCTAAAAAAATGCCGCAAGCGGCGCGTCGCTCCAAAAGGTCGACACCTGCAAAGCTAAACTGCCATGCTGGCTGTAAGAAAGCTCCGAGAAGAAGACAAGGCGATCTTCCCGCGCGCAGGAGGGAGTGGAGCTGGTCACTGATTCTATTTCAAACGAAAGGTCAAGAAAGGGCGGCCGATATAAAAACCCAGATCAGAAAAAGAAGACGCGCTCTGGTTCTGCGCAAAATAGCGGGAACGTGTCTGAAGCGTTCGTGAAGACCAAGCGACCTGAAAAAGCTCAGTGCTTGAATTGAGAGGGGAAGCGGAAGAAGGGGCAATCTTCGCTCCGAGGGGACAAAGCGGAAAAGAAGGGGTCCATCTGAAAAAAGAGACGGAAGGAGGTTGAAGACGCAAGCCGACTCCTGTGCAAAGAGACAAGGCGCGAGAGAGTCCCCTCCGAGGCCTCGAGACAAAGGAATACCGTGCGTGGTCGGATGTAAGATCGCCCTCCACCGCGTGGGGGGGAAGGTAGCGACAGGGAAAAAAAAAGGAACGGGAAACGTCCTGCTCGGAAAGTCGAAAAAAAGGGTCTACTATATCAGGAGAAAAAAGAAACAGCGCCGCGACCCCGCCCCCAAAAAGCCATCAAAGGCGCCCCAAAGACCGGTCCGTCGGCCAGTCAGAAAAGAGCCGCGATTGGGGAATCTGGCAGCGAGGGAAAAGCGAGCTTGAAACTGCGAGAAGAGATAAAGGGCTTTGCTGAAAAAGCGCGGGGCACCGAGTCGAAAAAAAAAGGGACGCGGCCAGACCGGGCCCCAAAGAAAGGTTTGCGGATGGGGGGGGGGGTTTGCTGCCACGGCGCATTCGCTGAACCGACTGAGGAAGGAGGGCCGAAAGGGAAAACGAGCCCGCGATCCTGCGGGACGTACAAAATTGCTCGAGGCGCGGAAAAGAGAAAGTAAAAGAAAAAAAAAAAAAAATCGCCCCAACTGTGGGTCTGCACAAAAGCAAAAGACCCTCGCAGCGGAAGAAAAGGGGTTTCGCGCTTTGTTTTGGAAGTTGAAGGGTTAAGAAAAGAGAAGACAGCACAACTCGAGCCACCTTCATTATGGCCAAAAGAGGAACCGACTTGGATCAGCACGACGTCCGTCGCAAAAAAAAGGATGCTGTCCCAGTCACGGGGGGGAGAAGCTTGTAAAAAGAGGGAAAGACGGCGGACCGCCCTCGATCGAAAGATAAGTTCGCCTTGCAGGAAGGAAAAGGCAATCGATGGAGACCGTTATCCTCCCACGTCAAAAAGAAGAGTGAGGTTTAAAGGCTCGCATCTTGTCGGATGGAAGAAGATCACCGACGAGGAGGAAAACGGCGACCACCGCTCAGAGGCCTTTGGGAAAAAAGCGTACGCGTGCGCGGAGCGGCGGGCCGTTCTTGGCGATGGCCTACGCGCTGGAACAAAGGGGAGGTATAAAAGGAAGAGCGGCGAGAGCCTGCGCTGAAAAAGCAACAACAAAAAAAGGTAGATGACGTCATCGAGGCCGAAGGGCTAGACGCCTTCGCGCTTAAGGACGGCGGCCGAGTTTCAGCCGCGTCGGCCATCGCTCCAAAGGCGTGGGTAGCCACGCGATGGAAAAACGCCGAAAAAGTGCCGAAGGAAGGGTGCGTCGTTGGGCTGCAAGGAACTTTCGACTCAGGCTCAGAAAAAAAGCTTAGGAAAAAGGAAGCATCGAGATTAGTGTCGCTGACGGGGCCAGTCAGGAGGAAAAAAAAACTCGATCAGCCTGAATCGAGGAAAAACGCCGGCCGCGCCGGTAAAAAAAAGAATGTTCGAACAGGGGGAGAAAAAGCTGCGAAGAAATCCAATTCGGCTGTTCTTCAAGTTGGGAGGCCCAGTTCGGGGGAAAAGTTTTACAGAGGGGGAGGCAGGTCGGAAGAACTAAATTCCCCATAATGCAAAAGAAAAGAGTTGGCCGAAAAGCGTGCGACCACGATGGGAGGGGACGGGAAATCAGCCTGAGGAAGTGCCGTCTCCGGCGCAAGAGGAGAAAGAGCGTCTGACGAACCCCAGGGAGGGGGGGCTGCGGGAAAGACCGCTGCATATTCGTGGCGGGCAGAAAAGGAAAGAGGATAAGTTGCAAAACGGTTGCAATAATCCCTGGCGGGAGAACGGTCGGGCCTCGTGCCGAGAAGGTCGCGAAAAAATTCAGCAAAGCCCGGACGATCGGAATTCTGAAGCGCCGAAACGAGTTGGGCCCCTCGCTGCCAAAAATCGAAATCCAAAATGAGAGAAGCTACTGGAAAGCCGGCGCAGGCGGCGGCTTGGGGAGGAATGGAGGTGCGGAAGGGGGGATCTAGAGTCGTTGCTCCTAGGAGGTCTGTAATGCTCGGATAACAGAAAAGGGAAGAAAGCAGAGTGGCGCCGAGGAGAATCAACGGGGGTCCGTCTTTGAGGAAAACCAATAAAAAGGAAGATAAATCCGTGGCAGGGAAAGCTTCATGTGACTCCGCCCTCGCAAGCTGTATAACGAGGAAAGCCAGATCTCGAGAGGCCGCCTTGTCCGACCAACGCGGGGGAAGTCGACGGGAGAAAAAGAGTGGGGAACCTCCGCCGACGACGAGGGACCAAATGCTTGGACGCTGGGTGGGGGCACACAATCGTGCAGGCGGAAAAAAATTGCACGCAGGAGATGGTCGAAGAAAGATGACGTAGTCACGCAAGCACGAGAAGGGCCGAGAGGAAGAACAAGGCCATCTCAGAAAAAGAAAGAAAATCGAAAAAAGGAGATGGTTAAAAGCCATCGCCGAGAGAAAGTCCCTCGCCCTTTGATAGACAGCGACGCGGCGCGAGAGCATCCATCGCGAGCGGGAGACCAAGCCGGGGGGAGGGATTGATCGGCGCGGAAGAGGATTCAGAAGAAGTGGCGGCAGGCCGAGAAGTACTTGAACAAAGAAAAATGTTTTTCGAGAGGGAAAGAAAGCAAAGACGTCGAGGGGTGAGGTAGCGCTCTGAGGGCCCCCTCGATAAGGAGAGGAGAGAGATCAATCAACAAAGATATCGATCTCGCCGTTATATCGAGGGTGGAGAAAGCGGATAAAGGCGCGACCGAGTCCAAGAGCCAAGGAGGAGGAATAAAATGCGCCACAAGTCGAGGAGGGTGTATCCAAAGGCCCTTCTACGCACGGAAGGAACAGCAGGAGAGAACAGATCAAAGACTAGAAAAAAAAGGCGAGCGTCCTCACGCGCGGGAGGTCTGAGGGAGACTGCGCAGACTGCTGAAAAGAAGAAGGTTCAACTCCAAAACGGGAAGCTGCCGAAGATAGTAAAACAATCTCCTGCCGCTGAGCTCGAAAGGGTCTGCGACGTTTTGGGGGGAGTCTGACTATCAGGACGTCAAAAAAAGACGTCCCGGAAGGAAAATGGCCGACTAAGAAAAAAGGAAATGGCTGATTATCCAGAAGGGGGCCGAGGGGGATCTCGGCGAGCAAACAGTTCAACGGGAGTATAACTTCGTCGGCCAAAGGGAAAAACGGCTACCTTCTAAGAAATGACCCCCGCGTCTTGGGAATAGAGCGCAGCGCAAATTGGCTGGAAAAAGATACACAGATCGAGGATCCGGGGGATATGGCGAGCCCATGAGAGAAACGGATCGCCCTCCACCGGGGAGAAAGAAGGTAGTATAGGGAAAAAAAAGCACCCAATTAACGGAAACGCCTTCGAGAGAGCCCTATGAGGTAGGAGTCGAAGATCTACATATATGCGAAAGGACCAGCGGAGAAGACAATCCGCCCCAGTAACCCGGCCAAAAGCAAGTCAAAGCAAGAAGCAATGCAGGACCAGTTCAGCTCGGGGAAAAACCTCGATTGTGGGGAATCTTCATCGGGAAGCGAGAAGCTGAAAAGACTTCCCGGATTGTGAAGGGAACGCAGCTGGAGAGTCGCCGACAGGAAAAACTGCCAGACCTGCCTCCAGAAGGATAGAAAACAAGGTGTGGAGGGCTGCAAGCGGCTAGAAAAACGAAGATAAGGAAGAACCTTGAGAGAATCGAGGGAAGGAAAGCGTCGTCGTCCAGACGCGAAAGAGGGATACGGAAAGCGGGACCAATTAACAGCAACTAGCTAAGAGGGAGGTCAACGAAAGAAAAAAAGATGGGTCTGCACGCGCGGGGAAGGAGCGGCCATAGAAAAAAAGGTTGCGCGTCTTTTTGCAGGGGGATGCAGCAGTTGAAGCGGCCTCAAACTCGAGCAACCTGCGGATCGAAAAACGGGGGACTTCCCAACTTCGAACAAAGGGGATCAGAAAAGAAGCGCACGCGATGGAAAGCTCTTTCGAAAAATTGTTCGACAAAGAAAGAAAGGGGACAAACGCGGGGAGACGGCCGAAAGATCTCAGCTGATCGTTGGAGTGGAAAAAGGTCATGAGCTGCTTGGGGGGAAAAAACTGCATCGACCCTCATAGAGAAAAGCTCGGGATGAAAGATGTCGGATGCCGAGGGGGAAAAGAAGGCGCTGGAAAAAGCCGACCACCGCGCACAATGGGCGGGAGAAAAACGAGGCTCTCGAGGCGTAAGACTGAGCGCATGGAAGTGCGTGGCAATCACGATCTCAGAGCAATAGAAGAACACGGCAGGGAATGTCCTGATCAGAGAAAAGAGTCTAAGGAGATAGAGAGAAGGAACGTCCTATGAAGGAAAAGGGGAGAAGGAGAAACTATAGAGATGAAGAAGTCGAAGCCTTAATGACGAGCTAGCGATAGCATAGTAAAAAGAGTGTGAAAAGGATCTTGATGGGGCAAAAAGCACGGAAACGACGATGGAAAAGCGCCGCTGAAAAAGGACCGAAAGAGAGTCAAGGGGCCGTGCAACGATTGCCGGTAAAGGGGATTCTACAGAGGAGAAAAAAGCGGGAAAGAACGAGCTCAGAAAGAAGGGGAAATGTCGCGACGGGAGGGTCCGGTAAGCTCAGAAATAAACGAAACTAAAATGAGATCGATGGAGAAAGCGTCGGTACGCGGGGAGGCGAATGGGGTGAAGAAGCTTTCGCCATAAGGGCTCGGCCGGCGGAGAAGAAAATGGAACCGGGGTATTCTGAGCCGGGGCCTTCCAGGGAGTTTGAGGCGGGGCTCAGAGGGGGAAAGCCGATGTCTCGGAAAGTGAAGAATTCCCATAATGCAAAGAAATAGATTGGCCGAAGGCGACGTCAGAAGTGCAGACCCACTAGTAGCAAAAATGAGCTAGTTTTCGGTTAGGGCCGACCAAAATGAAATGTAGTTTCGCGAAAGCGGGAAATCGATAGGGCTTTGAGGGCTCACGGGCGTAAGCGGCGAGGGATTGGAGAAGGCCGCTTGCAGAGAGCAACGCCAGAAAAGATCATCCTGGCGGTTGTCCAAGCGCCAGGATGGGCGCGCCAGGACAGGTCGGCGGAGCTCCGTTCAAAAAAATCTTGTCGGCATTCTGAAGAGAAGGAAATACAGCGTCGAGGCGCTGGACAGACAGTAAAGGCAGCAAAAAGGGGCGCGGCAAAGGACTGAGAGGACCGGCCGAGGAGGATTGGGTATAGTGCGGGGGCAGAAGGAAACCAGGGACTCAACGCGCTGTTTTTTTATAGCCGCCGCCGGCTAAAGGAAAGGCGCCGCTGGAATAGATCGGACTGGTACGTTAGGGGGGGAGGTCGCCACGATACCTCCCGGTAAGAATCGTGGCGAAAACTGCGGACATGGGGAAAAGAAAAGGCCTCGAGAGGGTGAACTCGGGCAGGAGGGGATCCAAAAGAGGCGCCTTGTCGATGCATCCTACCCTCGCAGGGGAAGCGCGTAGGGTAACCGAGTCCGGAGACACGGCATTGACTCGGGAAGCGATTGAACCATCGTTCCGGCCGCGGCCCGGGAGCATTCAGCCATTGCGTGGTGCGGTCGGAACAGGTCCGTCAGGGAAAGGTCAAAACCCTCGGTCCCAAAAAACCACGAGAAAAAAAGGAACCCAGCCGACGCGTAAGAGAGAGGCCAGGGGGGTCGTGGGGCCCGGGGCCTCGACAAGGCCGACCAAGAGGACTGTCGTGAAATAGCGAAAGGAGAAAGAAGACGAGAAAAGGCAGCATCCAGCGAGGTAGAACGCTCAGTCGGATTCAGGGATTGGGAGGGCCGGAAGGTTTGCTATGAGTGAGAGCCGTAGAGTATCAGGTTAGGCCGCGACCGGTGGAGCAGATCCAAAGAAAGGGGGCGGAGGGTGCTTATGTAGACGGCGGGATGGGGGAACAAGTATCCCACCCGAGAAGATCTCTCTAGGAGATCTCGCCGGGTAGAGAGGTGGGAGAAAACGCTACCCTCAGCAGCAATGCCGCGTAACTCTGAGAAAAAAAGGCCTTCGTTTAACCCTGCGCAAAGCCGGAAAAAAAGGTGCTGGCTGAGAGCA
>Ga0179593_1628210_pt1 | contig 11010 bp, 15 predicted proteins | sample CZODoug2_1_08_16_FD_185931 | JGI IMG/M metagenome (GOLD analysis project Ga0179593, IMG submission 185931) | Vadose zone soil fungal communities from Angelo Coast Range Reserve, California, USA - CZODoug2_1_08_16fungal (PacBio error correction) | ecosystem: Environmental > Terrestrial > Soil >...
CGCGACGATCGAGAAGACGTGTCGGTCGTGATTTAACCAACAGCACCGGTTCGACGCCGGAAATGAAAACGCGCCGTGCGCTCCCCGGATTCGCGATGTCAGAAAAAGGGGAAGCCCAAAGGAATCCCAACGGAGGGGGGGGGGGAACGTGCCGATCGCCATAAGGCAAGGTTTTGTGCAGGCCGAAGGAATCTCATAAGACGTCGAAGAGGCCGTGGGGGGGAACCATCCCGAACACCGGGACCCCCTCCTTGCAAAATTAGCACCTTTCCGAGAAATTGCTGCTGTGTGAGTGGCGCGCCGCGCCGAACATAGGGCGTGTGCCCTTCGTGGGAAGCATGCTCCGAAGGGTTGTGGCGAGCGGCTGGGACTGAGAATCGAGGATCGGCAGAGGCTCCATTTCTGCCGCGGGCCATGGAAGACGAGTTGCCTACTAATCCGCCCAGAAAACTGGGAGGCACGGATCAAGAGGGAAGAGTCCGAACCCGCGACGGGACCAACAGATCGGACGTACGGGCCTCGACCCAGAAGGGTGGGCGTAACGTCGCAAAAAAGTGAGTTTCGCGGGAGAGACGGATTTTCGGGGTCATGCAATTCTCAAAAGTCGGCAGCATCCTGGTGATCTGCGCGACCCGGTCGGCCGCGGCGGGGAGAAAAACCGGCGGCGAAAAAAGGATGGGGACCAGGGGAAGACGTAAGCCAGGCGGCAAGGCCGAGGAACCGTAAGGACAAGTCCACCTGCCCAGGGGGAAGGGGGGAGTAAGGCCGAGCGAGCAGAACCACTTGCGCGAAAGGACCGTTGCCATGTAAAAGGGTGGTGTCTGCTGGTACAGAAAAATGGAGAGCGGCACCATGCAGGAAAGGCGAGCCTTCCCTCAATTCAGCACCGGCTGCCCCGACATTCCTTTCACGCGGTCGCGACGCCGTAGAGAAACAGGGGGGGAAGGAAAGGTAAAGCTGAGGGAAGTCTCGGACCAGTCGAGGACTTTCCGGTTGCACCGTGGCAGATGAGCCGCCACGAAGGCCAGGATCAAGGTCCGGAGAGAGCACTCTGCGGTACAAGCATAGCCAAGAAAAAGCCCGAGCGGCAGGCAAAGGGAGCAACCCTCTAACCGCCATCGAAGTGCGGCCCGGTATCGAATTGAATGCCGGGGAAAAACCGCTAGAGCGAGGGCACGATAATAAGCGGGACGCTGAAAGCTCGGTGAAAAGAGAGGGAAGAAAGCTAAAAACGGAGAGCAAAGGAAGAGCGCTGATAGCGGTGCAGCATTGCCGCGACAAAGCTCTTCTAGGGAAAAGCCCCTCCCAGGCTGAAGATCAAAACTGAGGAGACTTGGCTCAAACGGTAGGGGTTCGAGCGCCACGGGTCCGATGCCAACCGCAAAGGTCCAAAAGAGACCCGCAGCAAAAAGCCCCGATAATTGCGGGCGCGGTCCAGGAAAGGTGAAGAACTCTACAAAAAAAAAAAAAAAAAAGCAGGGGGACGATTCCGGAAGGCGGCCGAAGCCAGGTGGGCCCGAATAGACGTCGGCCAGCGAAAAATCAGCCAAAGCTGCGCAAAAAAAACCGCAAGCGTCTGCAAAAGACGAAAAGGAAAAAAAAAACGAAGGGCGCGGCCATCACCTCGTCTTAAGCCTTTCCTTTAATGGGGAAAAAAAAGTTTCCGTAAGGAGAGTGGTGGGGAAAGAGGACCATGAGGGAGGAGCAGAAGGGGGGTTGTCCTCGCGACGAAAGGGAATCCACTTGGCCACCGCGAGGGGAACGCTTATCCCGGCCTTCGCAGCAAGCAGGCGTATCTGACGCATGATGCGACCGAAGAAGACAGGGTGACCATCACGATATTAAGCACCTCAATCACGCGGGGGGGGGAAAGGACGATGTCGCAAAGGAAAGCCTTATATTATCTGGTAAAAAAAGAGGCACGCGCCGATCCAAAGGTAAATGAGTGGGAGGAGAGCTGGCCGCCTCTGGGATCACCAAAAAAAGTGCAAGTAGATATCTCCGAACTTTTAGGGCTACACCGGGAAAAAGGACTTCAACCCGAATCGCAGCAACATCACCATGATGAGGGAGTCTGTTCAGCCAAGAAACTCGGGTGAACGTCTGCGCGCACCTAGTTAATTACGACCAGCCGAAAGCGTTGCCGGTCAAAAGCCGGTGAAAGGGGGGTTCCGCGCTATGGGAAAGAAGATCGTCGGGAGGGAAAAAGCCCTTCATCCTTCAAAAAAGGCCAGAAACTCAGCAACCATCCGGTTCAGGGAGAGCGCTGCAAGCACGGCACGAATCGTGTCCGGTGTTGCGCTGTCCGCCGCCGTTCAAAGGCACGGGAAGGGGAGCAGTCAGGCGCCAGAGGGATCGGAAGGGATAGGGGCACGGGTCATAGAAAAACGGCAAAAATCGCGGCTGCTCCTTCAATGAGCGGATGCCGAGATGGCGCTTTCGCGCGAAAAAAAAAGCATCAAACACCAAGAAAGAAGAGGGAACGCCATCTTGCAGAAGGGCCGGGAAAAAAGGGGGTATGGGCAAGACGGTACGCGCGAGAAAAGCTCCCCTACCACCAGATTGGGGGAGAATCGTATGCAAACGAGGTCACCGATCGCCAGGGGGAAGCGCCGCGAGGGGACCACTTAAACCCGGCGCATACAACCTGCGGAAAAAATAGCCGACCAAAAAGACCATCCCTAGGCCAAAAACCAGGGCCCAGGAGAAACTGCGAGAGGAGCCAAAACCAAAGAACGTACCCGCTTTAGCAAGTCGCTCAAAGCCCGATCTTTAGGAAGAGACCGAATTCCTCCGGAAGCGGCAACAGGACGATAGAGAAGGGGGGATAAGGGGAAAATGGCAGCAATGAGAAACGAAGCGAACGCCCAGAGCTTCGCGCTCAGGGCCTGCGATCGAAAAGTGCCAGAAATCAAGAAATTCCCCACCAAGATATCTTCCACAGGGACATCATACTGGGGAATTGGTCTACGGCCAACGGCTCGGAGAAAAACCCGCAGGAAAGAGAAGTGGGAGACATCACTGCGAGGCTCTTAGAGAGTTCTCTTGAAATTACTAGGGGAGCGAAAGCCTTGAAGCTCTCATGCGATGGGCATAATTTAAAAGATCTCAGAAGAACAACAAAACAGGAAAGGGGGAAAATTATGTCGGCGCATCTCGCGACAAAAAGGCTTCGCGAAAGTTACGCGTCATTCAAAAAGGCGTTGATCCAGAGGAAAAGAGACAGGGGAACTGGATGGGAGAGGTCAATTACGGTTGGAATTTTTTCAAACCGTTGCGTCGCGCCCACTATGACAGTCTGAGAAGGGGTTCATTTTCTATCGGGGCTGGCGGGCGATGTCTATACAAGGAAACGGGGCAAGGGGGCACCCTAGCGGCGCACGATGGAAGGACCGACTTCGGCGCGATGGGAAAGGAAGGCTAATACCGAACCTCTCGGGAGTTGCCGCTGTGGGTCGAATTCTGGTCTAGGGGGCAGAGACGGCGGCAGGAAGGGGTACATTGTAAAAGGCTTCCAGGTGGCGGTCGTCCGCAAAGGAAAATCGGTGGAACCTGGTGCGGCTCGGGAAAGAGTCGGGGGGACGGAGAGAGGATCGCCGGTTAAGGGGTCTGGGGGGACCTCCTCGCGGCTGGTCACGGCGGCATCGGCAAGCGTGCAGAAAAAGCCCGATGCCGCCAGGGGGAGAGGCCCCACCGGGGAGCAAAGCGCTCGCCACCAAAATTTTTTCGATCTCGAGAGGGCGTTCCCGAAGAACCGCCGGGGGGGTGGTGAGGCAGGCCGGTGAGGAGTAGACGGGAGAAGGAGAAACCCAATCGCCGCCCTGCATATCCGCCTCGAGGAGAGGGTGCGCGTCTTGCCGAAAACGAATCGATCAGGGAATGCCGAGAAGAGGTCGAGGGCGACCCTAGGAACCAAAAGAAGCCGATGATTTCCAGTGAAGGGCCGGGCATTGTGAAGATCGACAGCGCGAAAACGGATGGGTTTGCGGTTCTTGCCGTGAGCTGCAGATAAGGAAGAAATCGACAAGAATCGCGCTGACCAGAGTTTCAAAGCGGCGCGACCTGGCAACGGTGTGGGGCGGGGCATGCGGCCTAAAGCTCAGTGCTCGAGGTCCTTAAAGGGTGGGGGGGGGTGGGGGGGGGGGGGGGGAGGGGGGTTGAATGGAGATTGGGGGGGGGGAAAACACCTTTGTATTATAAAAGGGGAACGCCGCTGCATCTTGGGGGGCCTCTTCTCTCAGGGGCCCCGGGCTTATGGAAAAAATGCCCGGGGTTTCGCGCTCAACGGGGACGTCTTCGATCATAAGACCTTATCTGTCTAACCGAAGGGCGGGGGAAAAAGAGCGGCTATACCGTTGGGGTCTTCTCCGGCGAAAGGGGACCTATCCCTACGGTCTGGAGGACCCTCGTCGACAGGGGGGGATTATTTTCTAAAGGGGCAGAGGTGCTGGTCAAAAAAACGAGGGGAAACCTTGCGGCTGCGCCCAAGCTGCGCCCAAAAGTGGTGACATCCCCCCGGGGAGATCCTCTTTCACCTGACGAAACGGAGAAGTGATAACGGCTTTCGTCTCGAAGATATTGCCAAATGCCTCTAGGAAGTCGGGACGCTTGTAACGCATACAAAGAGGAACTTTACGGGGAAACGACGGAAAAGGGAGACAGATGGCGGCCGCCGGGGAGGCTTTCCTGGTGGCCGTTGACCGTGCGGGTTGGGGACCAGCTTGGGGCTTATGCGCAAAGAGGGAAAACGAGACCGTGCCCCACAGGGGGTGGGATGACCGGAACCGTGGTAATCGTCAACAACGCGGAGTTTTATTTTCCAAAGGACCCTACCGGAGGGCCAGGTCCTTTAGGAAAGGAGGCAGGGAGGTAGTCTGGAGGACGGCGGTGCATCGAAATACCTTTGCAAAAAGAAGCCGGACCATCGCCGCGTGGTATCGCGAGGCGCCCCTGGGCAGGGAAGCAACTAGCTGGGGGTGCGGAGGAGAACGGCGTCGGCTTCGCCGTGCCTTCCTCTATTCCTCCTAAAACGATCCGGCGCAAGATCCAGCTTGGGTCATGACGTGACCAAGAGCACGCGTCGTGTGGGGGACCGTCATGCCCAAAGTAAAATCGCTGAGGGGCGGGTCGGAGGGCTCAGGGGAAGTCTCGTGATGGCCGGAGGCTTAACAAGTCAGCTTGTGCGCGCACCGCATTAATCCGGATGGCCTGCGTGGACTCGCGATAAACAACGTTAAAAAGAGAATGGTCGAGATGGATCCGTCAGTGACGGGACGGTTTGACTCAAAACGGCCGCGACCGGTTAACGTAATTCGGGGAAGAGCCTTGAATTATCTGATGCTGGATGCGCGCCTGAGCGCTGGTGAACGCTGTTCGCAATTTGAAAGGGACCTTGTCCTAACCGAAAGTGAGGGCGCACATGGCAACGGTAGGGAAGGCGGCCAACTTGGTTAGCGGGGATCGAAGTTCCCGGAATAGTGGCGCTGATCGGCCGTGGAGGGCGACCGTTCTCGGCGAAAAGGCTGCCGCGCGCGGCCAAGCGGCTCGGCGCCTCCGGGGGAAATAGCCGCGGCTCCCGGGGAAAGAAAGGCGGATTCTGCCGAAGGAAGGAGGCACGAAAATCCGAAGACTCGAAAGAGGAACTCACCATGTGGCGGAGATAACTGACCCACCCCGGAGGAAGGGTTCAAAGAACCCTTACTCCCTAGGGACGACAAGCTCGTCCGGGTGAGGGAGGTGCATCGGGGGAAAAAAGGGGGGGGGTCGTCGGTCCTGAAAAGACGCCGCGACGATTGGAATGTCCTACATGGGGGGCCCTGCCGAGCAAACAATTTAGAACATCGCGAAAAACACCAGGGTCCGGATGAAAATAGGACGGGAAACGAACGGCAACATAAGGAGAAAAGTCGAAAAATCTCGCACACGCCAAAATTTCTACTTCAGCGGTGCAGTCAAAGCCGGCCGGAGGGGCTCGTATGGAGGCGCGGATGAAAGGGGACTGCCTCTCGAAAAAATTAGAAACGACGATCATTCGCAGAAAAAAGCCGGGGCTGCGATGCGAGGGGTCTCAAATCCGCCGGGGGCGAGGTCGCGCGTTTTCGACAGAAGGCAATCCCCTTTCTGGTATCGAACGCGCGGCCCGAATCCGGAGAGGAAAAGGGCTGGTGGGAGCAAGCTCTGCAATCGATGAGGGTCCGCGGGTGAGGAAACAAAAAACGAGGAGGAGGAAAAGAAAGAAGCCCGCAAGTTGCTCTCGACGAGAAAGCGCGGTTCGTGAGGGCTCCCAACCAGCCCGGGTCGAACCGATTCGGAGAGCCCGTGCGCTCCCCGCCGTGGAGAGAAGAAAAAGGAGCACCCCCAAGTCGAAAAAAAAGGGGGAAGTGCCGATCCCAGCCCCGTGGTGCATAAGATCGCGTCGCAGGGGGCGCGAAGAGCCGGAAAGAACGCGAGCCACCAAAACTCCGCGTCCGAGGAAAAGGCACCGTGCAGCATGGGTCGGAAAGGGTGAGGATGGCGCGCCGCTCCGAGCAAGTGTGCCCTTCTTTGGGAAAGGAAATCCGACCCTTGTGGTGTCGAAGGTCTAAAATGGTGGGAGAGGATCGGCCAATAATGTCGGCCAATAGGGCCAAAAAGCGAAAATTGCCCGACATGGGCGTAATCCAACCCGGTCTTTGAGATCCCCGTCGAAGGAATCGATGCCGAAAAGGAGAGGCGTGTCGCCACAAAATATGGAATGGTGTCCTCGAACCCTAGCTAAGGGGTGCGTGGATATCTGCGCCGCCAAAAGTTCGTCGTGAAATGGGGCGTCTATGGTCGGGACGAAAAGTACAGTCGGAAAGGTAGAGCGCGACCCTTGGGAAGTCTACTTTGTGTTAAGTCTTCGCGAGCAGAAGCCGCGGGCCGCCTCGACCGGGGAGACTAGTACGGTAAAGAAGAACCGGCCAGGAGAAAGAGAGGAAGAGAGAGCGCGCCGAACAAGCAATCCTTCACCCGAACCGTGCCGCCCAGAAGGGTTTTCTGTCGTAGGGGCTAAAAATTCTAACAGCTGTAGAGAATCCATGCTCGCAAGAAAAAAGTCCAGCATCATAAAAACAAACGAAAAATTCCGTTCAACGCGGTCTCTAAGGAGGGATCACACTGCCGCCAAGTAGCGTCATCTCGACCAAGATCTAGCGTCGTTGCATGATGGGATCGCGAGGAAAAAGAGGAGTGAGCAAGGCTCCAGCGTCCGCACAACCATCGGAAGGGTCGGCATAGCCGGAGGGCCATCCGAGAAGGGAAAAGGAGCCCTCACAAAGCCAGAGCGGCGGGAGGGGATCTAATTTGCAAGCGGGCACCGTCAGCTGCCAGGGTCAAAATTACCATCTGGAGGGGGGAGACTCCGGTAAATATCTGCACTTACAAACACGGCGAATCAAACTGATCTCTTGCAAGGGGGGCACTCTACCAAGCTCGTCGAAAAAGAACAAGAACAGTCCCGACAGAGAGCGCTGGTCTTCTACGAGACTGGGGGTATGAATCTCCAGCAGATTCCCAACGAGGCCGTCTGTCGGAGCGCGATAACCCAAAAGAAAGCGCCCGAGAAAAAGAAGGCGCGTTCTGGAAACGCGAAACCCGGGGACCTATCCACTTGGGGTACCGGTCCGGAAAAAAGAAGCCCACCTTTGTGAACCACAAAATCTCGTCGGGAGTCTCGAAGCTCAGCTGCGGGGAAAAAAAAGGCCTGGCAACTTCCAAAGGACCCGCCCTTTTACGAAACCATCCTGCTCGGGAAGTGTCCTTTCTGTTCATCAAGGAGGATGTGGGGGGGGTAGGGGGGGGTTACAAAGAACCACGTATGGGGGGTCGCGTCAAGGGGGGGGAGCGACGAAGCGGATCCACTTAAAGCCACCCCGAGTCGGTGCGGGGGGATCCCGAAAAAAAGGATATCACCGAAACGATCGGGAGGAAAGGGGAGCATGAAACATTCCGCTTCCAGGGGTGACCAGCAGGCCTCGAGAAAGCAAAAAGCAGACACCGTGTAATTTCAAGGGTCATTCAGAAAACCGATAGATCTTTAAAAGATCTCCTTAAAAAGCCCAAAAGGTAAGATGAGTAAGTACGAGGGGGTTAGAAATCTACCCCCTTCTCTCAAAACTTTTGAAGAGAGGAGACGGACGAGGTTTCCTGTGAAACGCTACACCGTATGCGCACAAAAAACCCGTCAAAAGAGTCATTCTTCAACATCAAAGCACCAGGATGCCTGTCGGCGGTCAATCCAAGAGGAGTCGTCGCAGCCACCAGGAAGCGTGAGGCCGAGCCATCCACGAAAAACAAATTGCTTTTACCGAGGGCCGTAATCATTTTACGCAGATGGCCGAGGGGATTTCGCGAAGAAGGCCAAAGAAACGGCAGAAGCGAACCCACCATCCTGGTCGCGGAATAGAAGAAAGCATCGCGGAAATAGAAGCTCTTTGTGCGGCCGTCTGGGGGCCGTGTTCGAGACTGCCCTTCGGAAGGCGGCGGCCTCGAGAAAAAAGGCTCGGAAGACCAGGGAACAGGAGGAGGGCAGGCTCCGGCAAGGGAGATTCCTTTATCGTCCGGGTCGCCGCCACTGCACACATCATCAACAACCAGTCGCCTCCTGAGCCCGAAGTGCCGAGAAGCAAAAAACGGGGAAAAAAATGGGGGGAGGTCTGAAACATCGAGCACCGAAGGCCTTCTCCACAAGGATCTATCTGAATTCCCACTACGCTGACCCGATGCCGTGGGAAGAGACCACCAATTAGACGCTCTCCAACCTTCGAATTCCTACCCCGACGAACCCGATCCCTATCCAGAAAAGATCCGCTCGTTCAGGAGAAGCCCGTCAAGACCAGGCCATCTACCCTAAAGTAAAAAAGAGCAAAACATCCCTCTATCGAGATAGTCCTAGCCCGAATAACCTGCCACAGCAAGACTAGAGAGAGGTATCCCGAAAACATGCTCAACGCAGGCGACGCCAAGGCGAAGGGTGGCCGCGAATGCCAAGGACCGTGATCAGAGTCGCCCGCCCCCAAAAAAGAACCGTCATCAGGGTCCGTTGGCGAACAAACGCCGGAGAAGGGACAAATAAACCCTTCATGAAGGAGAAGCGTTAAAAATGCAAATTGGCGAGTTTACTCTGGATCCCCATTTCGCGGGGGAGCGTAACTGACTCCCCGGGAACGATGCCGCTGCGAGAAAAGGGCATAATTTTGTCCAGAAATCTCAACAACCCAACTGAGGGAAAGAGAGGATACAGGAAAAGGCCGATGAACATCGGACTCATCAAAATGGAGGAGGGAAAGAGTACGCGTCAATGCCGCGAAAGCGGGGATCCCAGCCATAAACCGACATTTGACTGTGAAAGGACGCAAAAAAAAAAAAAAAAAAAGAAAAAAGGGCATGACGGGGGGGGTCGGCAGCCGTAAGTGCGACCACGGAGAAAAGGTTCTGTGGAGAATCCTCGGAGGCGGGCGAGTGGATTGATCACGAATTTGGGCAGGATCAACCACGAGCGTGCGCACAAGGAAGACCGGAGCGCATTGGGCAGGGGAAAAACGACCTTGCGAGGTCCTTTTCCGGTGGGCAGGCTGAATTCGCTGGTAAAAAAGGGAGATCGCTGTTGCAAGGACGCGGTCGACAAGCGTCCAGGTGCCATGCATCGCGGCGGTGGGCCCCTGTGAAAGCGTGCTCGGGACAAAAACGGGGTCGCGATGATCGCCGGTTGGAGGGTTTCTGTAAAGACCAGCGCGGCGCTGGTCAAAGAAAGGACATCCCCCCCCCCCCCAACAACACCCCCCAAAACAAACAAGAGTAAACCCTCTTAAGAAATAGCCTTCCATCTGGGGGAGGAAATGCAGGACCCTTTTCTTCATCTATCGTCGAAAACAATTTTTCCTTCTATAAATATTTCTTTCCCGTGCTACTCCTTGTGGTTGATGCTTTTGCCTTTTCTCTAGAAATACTACTATCCTAAACTAGAGGGAAGAGGGGGAAATTATCACTATACCTCTGAGAGACCGAAAGGATATCTATCCTTAAGTTCCGATAAATTCCTTCTCTTTCTAAAGGATACTTCATCCTCACAAACGAACGTAAGTTTATTTCCGCTGAATGTCTAATTTGCTATATCTACGAAAAGGGATGGGTGTTTCTGAGGAAAAATGAAGGTGCATGAGATGAGGAAAGGAAACGGAATCTTCAATAGGGGGACTTTTCCCCTTAGCACTCGTCGTAGGAACCGCAATATGGGTGGGGCGAAAAAAAGACGTCATAAAGCATCGCGGTCGACGGCCTGACCGAGGGATGTTACCTCCGAGCAATCCTGGTGTCTCGGGAAGGATCTTTTGTCAACTGGCTTGGGGCCTGCCGATCGTTGTAAGCAACGGCAAACGGAGATCATCAGAAAGTGTGAAAGGGGGGGGAGCTGGTCGAAAGAAGGCGGCGAGACTAATAGGAGATACCGGTGGGAATTCTCCGTGAGGGCCCCGATCCTCTGGCGGTCCTGGTCACCGTCTACATCGGAGGGATGGTGGAAAAAGGGGATCTGCCACTTACTGTCAACTGCCGCACACAAAAAAAAAAAAAAAGGAAAAAAAAACCAAAAATAAGCCTAAAAACGGCAGCCAGATCGCCGCTTAAGAAAATCAAGCAGTCCGGTAGAAGGCAACTCTACCTAGCGGTCAAAGGGTGGATACGGTGCGGGAGATGCAAAAAAATGCCGCTCGACAGCAGTAAAACTTGTGTAACCTCATAGAACAAAAGGGCTGGATGCCCATACCGAACGGCATAAACGAGCAGGATGGAAAGTACCACGTCGTCCCTTGTGGCCAGAAAAAAGTGGGACGGTTTGGGAAAAAACTTTGGATGATGCAGATCAAAAAGAAGAGAAGTGCGGGCCACAGGGTGGAGGGAGCAGGAAACCGTGGGAATTCGTCAACTGACCGAGGTTTATTGAAAAGGGACCCCGACCTCAAGGCCTTTATCGGCGACTTCGCAGACGATCGG
>Ga0179593_1635777_pt1 | contig 11010 bp, 14 predicted proteins | sample CZODoug2_1_08_16_FD_185931 | JGI IMG/M metagenome (GOLD analysis project Ga0179593, IMG submission 185931) | Vadose zone soil fungal communities from Angelo Coast Range Reserve, California, USA - CZODoug2_1_08_16fungal (PacBio error correction) | ecosystem: Environmental > Terrestrial > Soil >...
TCAGCTTCGGAAACTCACAACTTGTCCTACGCAAGGACTGAGTCACCGCGGAACTAAAGCGCCATGGGGACAAAGGGGGGAGACAGTATATCAGCAGGGCGTCGTCGACCGACTACAAGCATTGTTCCCGGCTCGGAACGACAGGAAATACACAACACTCCTCTTATCCTCGCGGTGATGAGGAGCCGGATTATCATGGAAGTGGACAGGCGAAGTATAACTCGTTTGTGGTCAGCCGTTTGGGTCGGGGTAAGGAGGGCATTCACGTCGCTTATCCGTGGGTGAGGCTTGTGTGAAAGGGAACCAAGAATTCCGGAGGGGTAGTCAGGAAACCGCCTTGGCCGCCTGATGTCAACGTTCTGGGGGTATGTCCCGCAGGGAGGAGTGTGAAATTCGGCTATCTGAAAGATGGAGGAAAACGTAAGAATGAACGGGAGACGGCGGTTTTGGAGTTACATCGGTCTCCCCACACAGCAACCCTCGGGTATAGGGGAGTTTACGGCGAAAAAAAAATCAGAAGAGAGGGCGGACTGGAGCCCGGCTGTCGGTTCTCAGGAAAAGAAGTACGGGAAATGCCGTAGAAGACAGGGGGTAAGGATAGAAAAAGGAAGGTGCGGGGCGTCTGGTTCGCAGTCGTAGAATCCACCTGGGACGGTCACTGCGACCACCCTGTAGGGGGGTGGGGACCGTACTTAGAAGGAGAGGTGAAATGGATCAGCTACAGACTGAACCTACTGAACGGACCACCAACTGGAGGCAATAGAGGCAGTCGCTTACCATTCCGAGTCCGGCGAAAGGGGCCGTTCTTCGGAGGAAAAACGAGAGGGGAGCCCGGCTCTTGTAACTCCCTTGCAGAAGAGTATTTTCTGAAGGCAGGGAGGGGAAGAAGGCTTGCACTGCCAGAATCAGAATAAAAAACTTACGGTACCCTCGGGGTCAGGCGATAGGCCTCCGCGGTTCGAACGAGGGAGGGGCCTTGTAGAGATGCCGCTTCCGCCCCCGGAAGAAGCCAGACAACAGGTGGGGAGGTGTAGCCTCGGGAGGGAACAGGTTATTCCAAAAGTTGCGCTTGATCGTCCAGGAAAAAAATAGTTCCACATCGAAAGGAGGTGATTAAGACCGTACGGTTCTCAGAATTCTGGAGAGCCAGGTGTCAGAGAATTGAGGAGGAGTGAAACCAGAAGTGGTCTTCCTCGTCGAGAAGCATCGGAGAGGAGGCTTTGAAAATCTTTCGGAAGATTCGAAGACCAATGTTAAGAATACCTTTAAAATAAAAAGGAGGGAGTAGGCCTCGTCAGCAGTCGAGAAAGAAAGTAGAACAGGCGGACCGCCGAGTCCGAAAGGACCGCATCAAGCGTCGGGGAAAAACGGGAGATGCTCAGGTTCTCCACTCTCAAGCCTTCCAAGAAGGGTCAAAAGGTCTCGAGGAGACGTGCAACCGCGCCCTGACTAATGGTTTTCGGCACGGGAGGAAACAACTATAGTTGCTACATGGGAGGGGGAAGAACGGAGGTTCCAAGCTCGGCTCATGGTGTTGTTGAAAAATGGAGAGAAGAAAACTCAGAAGAAAAGAAGTCGTGGCGGGCAAAACGGCCCTTCGAGAGTGGGGACAAAGTTCCAAGCGTACTGCGATCTAACTGCGCGAGACTAAGAACGAAAAGGCAAGGGGGTAACGCGTTGCAGACAAGCACAGAGGTCCGTGCAAGAAAAATGTCTGCAGGGAGGACTAAAAAAGAGTCTGTGATAAACCCCCCTGGGGAGTGGCTCTCTTCTAAGGAACGTTTCCAGAAGTACACTCATCGAGAACCTCAAGGACGACCCTCTGAAATTAGACCAAGACCAAGGAACGTAGTCTCCTAGGCTCTCTAACCGTGTGACTCGTACATGTACCTCGTTACGCCTCGCCTATGAAGGTGTGACACGCGAGGGAATGGAACGAAGGGCGCAACGGTCGACCCCAAGTGGTCGACGACAGGCCTTCCGGGGTGGGCATCCTGAGCCCGCAGCAAGGGAGGCACATCAAAAAGTTACGAGACGTCAGAGTCATGTCGCAGTATTATGAGACAGGGGACCGGTTACCCGTCTCACGTGAGTAAATCTAGAAAAACAGCATCTCACGTGTACGTGCAGGCTCGGTGGTCGCCACGGAGAGTCAGCCATCATAACAGCTACATGTCCTTCTAAGAAACATCAGGTGGGGGTTAAGGAAAAATAATCAAAAGAGGGGAGAAAATATAGATATATCATCCAGAGAACCCATCGCTGGATGTGGGGGCCCTCTATTACTTTACATACGAGTGAGCTTTGGAAAAAGAGAATGAGATACGTGATGTCGGAGCAACTTAGTTCCAGCGAGATAAGGTTCACGGGCGAGAGCCTAATAGTTATCCTTGATACGAAGAAATCTGAGGTAAAACGCACCGACCACCGTCCGTGCGATCGGCGCCGAACCCACCGAAGGAACTTCTGACTGTCTACTTTGGGGAGAAAGGGGGGGATAGCGAAGGGCATCGGGGAGGCGAAGCGTGTTAAAGGTCACCCGGTTTAGCCGACTCTCGACGGACTCCGTGAAAAGGGCAACGGGGAGGTTGTGGAAAAGCAGGGTTAACTGCACAAGGCGGTGATAGCGCTGATCTTATAAGAAAACACCAAAAGGGAAGGTCGTCAACAAGCCCCGGTGTCGTCGAGGCCGGAGAGCCCGAGGAGCAATCCCCTTGCAGGAATAACGTGCTCTGCCTAAAAGAATAGGAATAGGTGAGGATTACTGAAACTCAATCCCCAGATCAGAGATGGGACGAACGCCTTGTATAAAATGTTGCCATACTATCTGGAAGGACGTTCTGGGAAAGGGAAGAAAAGCAGGAGAAGAAACAACCGAAGACAGGACCTCCATGTAAAATCCTCACTTATCACAAAGATCCTCCTTCCGAAAATCCCAACATTGCACTTTTTTGCAAGGACATTAAGAAGTGAAGCGGGGGTGAAAAGGGGGAAGGAGAAATGAAATATATCCGTTGCTCCTAGAGGGAGTGAGGCTGAGATCTTCTTCCTCTGCTCAAACAGTTCTGGGAGAGAAGGCGCCTCAACGGGAAAAGGGAGGAGGGACATGAAAACCGTCGCATGAATAGGGTAAAGGCCTGATCCGCTGACCTCGCAAGAAGGAAAAAGACTCTCTAGTCGAACTCGAAGGTTCCAAAAGATACACCACCAATGTGTGTAACGCTTCGCCGAAAGGCGAGAAATGTACGGACTCGTCCAGCACATCACGGGCAGAGACCAAGGCCTTTTCTGGACATCATAACGAAGTCTGGGGGGGACTCTTATAAAATACAAGCTGACGAAGAGCGGATGGTGGAGCTGAACTGCACGCTTGGTTGGATATGGCCTAGGCATATCTGAGATGAATCAGAGCAAACAAGACATCCATCTCTACAGCGGCCTTAAATGCATTCAAGGGGGAAGGATTCATGGGGAAGCCAGAAAAGCAACGGAAGGAAGAAATACTCGACGTGGGGAGTAAAAGCTAGTGGAAAACTCCTAATCTATCTTCTGGCTTCTAAGCGGACGAGGGGAGGAGTGAAGAAATGGGGAGTAAAGGGTGGTAGACAGTCATGGCCGTCGAAGCTGAGCGAGAAAAAATAAATGAACAGAGAGCTTACTTCATCGAAAAACTTCCGCTGATCCAACTCGAAGTGTTCGGGGACGACTACTAAAAAAAAAATACGGATAAGAAACGACAACTAAGGGGGGCAGGCATCACGGCCTTCAGTGGACCGCCGGCGAACCCATCTGAAGCACGGCGAGACCTTCTCTACATGGGAGTGCCCTGCTTGGTCTTCAACACCGAAAAAAAACCTTCCAAACAGAAAGAGTTAAGGGATAAACCCTCGGGATGGAGGAAGTACAAGCTCCGCCCCTCGGGGTCCATCGCACCCTTAAATACGGAAAAACATGATCAGACGATAGACAAGGACGCTCACCAGCGCTCGTCATCCCGGGTCGAAGTTCCAAGGAACCGGAAGGCAATGGTACTAGGGAATTCGGCTCCATGAGCTGATGCCTTCAGGACCAGCCCCGGCATGAAGACTCTGATGTGCATAAAGGAGCTTTTAGGAAGACAATTTCTAATGAAGAAGGAGTGGCCGGAAAATTAGGGACGACAAGAAGAGGAGGGAGAGGGGGACGCTGTTCCTTGAGTGCCATGAAAGTGACCTGGAGGGCGACGAGATACCATCTTCTTCCATAATCAAGGGAACTGACGTGCAGGGAGGAAAAGTACCGGGGGGGTGGACGGAAGAAGGGAGGGAATGGGAGGAAAGCTCCCGCTTGAATCTCTAGACACGGATGACGAGGAAATATAGTGAGGGAGGAGGAACAAAAAAGCGGGGGGCCAATCCACCCTCCGCGCATTCAAAAAACGAAAAGGGGCGGGTGAGAGCCCGTCATCACGGGTGCAGGAATCAGGGGCCGAATCGTCTTCTACAAAAAGAACAACTGGAATTATGTGACTCCATAGCAGTGACATAAAAACAGTATTCGGAGGGGGGGTGGGAGAATAAGATTGTTTTGATTGACTGAAGGGGGGGGGCCCGCCATAATGGGACCAACTACTCGTGCAGAACGAAGCCTCACGTCCAGGACGGTAGAGGACAGCGATCTCTGAGAACATGACTTCTCCTGAGAGGGAAAGGTAGGTCCGAGAGGGGACGGGTCGGGCCGTGCAGGGCTCAAAACGTTGGCAGTGCGCCGTGGGAAACAGCTGTACCATTTATCTTGACTTTGGGGCTTGTTCTTCACTAGTCCTTGGGGAAGGGTAGGAAAAAAAAGAGGTGTTGAGAAAGGCTGCGATCTGGCGCGCGGGAAAGTCTTGGACGTATGCACAAGAAAAAAGTGAGTACCCGTGACGCTATAAACGCAGGGGAGTAAACTCCAAAAAAAAAACCGAGAAAAGTGGCGGTGAGATCTCGAGGTAGAGGTTGGCGACTAGGCCCGGGAACGAAACAGTAGCCATTTCTCTTACGCCAGTCAGAAGGCTTGAGGGGAGTTAGGCCGTAAAAAGGTCGTTTGGGGACGGAATCTGCGAAAACCAAGGTAGCGTGCTTTCGTTTCGCGTCCGTATAATTCAGGAATGGCTCTCGCGCACAGACGTTGACGTCGGAAAAAAGGAGAACGTAGGGGGACGATGAAGTCGCGCCTGTGAAGTGAGTGTGCTCGCGTGGACAAACGAAGTCCAGCGAGGACACCAATGACAAGGAAAGGCCGAGCGCAGAAGCAAAAGAGGGAACGGAGGGGGAGAAAGTCGCAGAGATAGGAGGGGCAAAAAATTTTCTCACTTTCCAATGACGAAGTTCGTCAGGCTGAGGTAGGCACATGGGACGATCCGAAGACGGAGATTATACGGCCCTTCAATGAGGGGCGCTCTGGCTCGCAAGGAATTAGATCAATTTAAAAACGAAGAGGGAAACTCCGGGGCCGTTCACCGCCATCTCCACGCTGAAACGCAGGGGTGAACCGCGTTAGGCCGGGCTGGATAGCTCGCAAAAACACGACGTTAGGACATAACTTCAGGCGTGACCGTGCTGGTGCTTCTGGCCGAGAAGTACATCGTCAGAGCAAAGCGTATTCCGAAGGGGGGGAAATCCAAGGGGTGAGAGCCGCCTTTTAGGAAAGCCGGCCCCAGAAGTTGGCTGCTCACTCAGGAGGCGGGAAGTCGGAGTGAGCGTGCAAAAATGGAAGAAAAGTCAGACAGGAGGCCTCGAACGGGCCTAGGTGGTCAGGCGTCAAGCAGCGCGAGTCACCGTCTCAGAGGGACGCACGATCCGGAAAGGGACAACGATAAAGCTTCGGCAAAAGGGTCTCCTGACGCTCCTCTGCCACCATCTCGCCGTTCCCCTGGACCGCTCGCTTAAGGGGGGGGACTGAGCGGAAAAAGATGGGGAAACGGGGTTTAGAAGGCTGCTTCACTAAAGGGTGCAATGAGGGGAGTGACATTTATGTGCCTGTAGAGGTCTCAGAGAAGAAGGCGGGAAAGAAAGCCCTAATCATCGTTGAATCGGTGCGATCAGCAACGAGAGTCGCTGCAAAAACTCCCTTCGACTTGTAAAAAAAATGACGGGAGGCCTGAGATAAGGAACTGGACGGCGACACTCGGGGCAGACCTCTAACATGTACGAAGACTCCCTTTCATGGAGAAAAAAGGAGAAGGCGGCTCGACACGGGGATCTCTTTCTTTAAGAATACAACCGTGTGCTGGATCGTCGAAATAGTTCAAAAAGGGACATTCAAAAGAGGAACGAAAGACCTTAAGGGGTTGCAGAACACAGAGTGTCTCACGAAGCCCAAAGTAATAAGAAGGGCTCGGAACGGGTGTTCCGACGGCGGCGCCTCGCCTACGATGCTGTGGTGACCAGAAGCTAGTTTTCTCTACTCACCGTGCGATTTCGCGCCCCGAGTGAGGTAAAATATCTGGGGCCTCAAAGGGTCAGCATGCGTGCGTGCATCCGAGTAGTCCGCTCTACTCCAATCAATCGCGTCGGAAGAAGCCGCTTAAAAAAATCTTGAAAACCGGACACGGAGACCCAGGACTCACGCGAGGGTGGTCTGACGATGTGCATGAAAACATCACCAGGGGAAGGGGGGGACCGGGACGCAGCGGCATCAGCATGAGGGGGAGACGTTGAACATAAAAACACTGGAGGAAAAAGGAGAGATTGAAGAAGAGGGACATCTCGCGCTGGGCCTGATGCTTAATGTTCTTGAAGGTGAGATGGTAGAGCGCCCTTGTACCATATGGTAAGAAAAGAGATCCCGGGTGGAACGCGGAAAAGGTCACCGGACAAGAGAGAAAACGAGCGATGTCTGATGGACGTCGGGGCTACGAGCGGCATGCCCGATAGTCCTCGCCTTGCAAACGATCAGGGGAAGGCGGAGGCAACGACCAACCACTGACTGAGACACATAGGAATTCGTGAGAGGCGCACTGTATCGAGACACAGTCGAAACTAATAAGAAGGAACTAGAAAGAGACTGAATAAGGTTAAAGAGTTGGAACTCAGTGTGATGACGGCCCGTGACATTTCTTTACTAACTATTGCTTACGCGGAAAGCTTGAACGACGCCCCGGCCCAGGTTCGTCAGGACGAAGAAGAGGATATGCGACCAAGGGGGGCGTTGAGTACGCGGTCTGCAAGGTCGCCGTCTAGTGTATGCTACTCGCCACCTCCAAAAAAACACAAAAAAAAAAAAAAGAAAGCAAACAAAAAAACTAAAAAAAAAACAAGAACCCTTGGGGAGAACAGTGGCCACAAGATCTAGACGGCGTGAAGACGAAGGAGGAGGGAGCAACGAGTTGATTCGGGAGGGGGGGAGGGACAGAAGCCAAAAAAATGGCGGAAACTAAAAATCTCGTGAATCAGAGAAGAACACCAGTACATGCGCGGTGGGAGCGCGCATTCCATAAAAGCGGCCTCCCGAGAGGACGGCGCGCGATTGGAATATCATATAAAAAGAGGGGAAAAAAGGGCGCGAAGTCGGAAGAGAGACGGGATAAAAGAGCTGCTTGAATGCCACCGTTCAGCGTCAAGGATTCATGGACGATGACCTGGGGCTTGGGGGGACAAGGTCGACTCCGGGCCGAGGAACCCGATAAAAGCAGGAACTGAAAGACCAGAGAAGACGCTAACGCGGTCGGCAACACCACGCCTGGAACGAGCTTCGAATAAGAAAGGGCTGATAAGTGTCGGCACGGCCAGCACCTCACGGGGGAAAAGGCCGGGAGGTACATCTCAGATCAATCAAAATAAAGAAATAAAGAATGATTAGTGAGACACTTCGAAGGCGTGTTAGCTTTGCACTGAACGCACGACTGGTGCATTATTATCCCGTCAGAACGACTAATGTTCAAACTGCTACAAGAAAGAGGCGGGAATTGGACCGCTTCTGGAAGTGAGCTGCGTACCTCACTGAAGAACTCCTCGCCTTGTGCGATAAACTCCTTCTAGAAAGGCTGCAAATACAGGCCACTGACGCAAGACGTGAGTTACCGAGAGGAGTGGCCGCCCCCAAGCGATGGTAAGCGAAATGGAGATGGAGGGAAAGTGGTTGAGGGAGCATCGGAAAGCGGTCAATCGTAAACAGTACGGCCCATTTACCACTCCTGACCATAAAAAGGGGGGGTTCTACAGACCCTCCATTGGAGGAGAACGACCAACAGAAGGAATGTTGGGAGACGATGCACGGCAAGGAAGATGGGGGACTGTAAGGGAGAAACACGATCTGAATGCGTCTTCCAGAGACCTTCCTACTGGTATCCCGGTCCTTGAGGCACACAGGGACCCTCTTATATAAATAAAAAAAAAATGATTTCAGGGCCCTAAAAGAAAATCAAAAGGTCAAGAAGTAAAAAACTTATTTTCTTGTGAGGCTACGTTCAACGAAACTTCTAGGGACCATATCTCAGACGGAATACAAAAGAATCGGGCATCCCGTGTGGAAGGTTCCCGGAAAATCCAAAGTTAGGGAGGAGAAATGGAAGGACTGACGCCTTCACTGCTCTAAGGTGCATGCCTCTCTGACCCTACGTGAACGGGACCAAATATTGTCTGGGCGTTCAGCAAATCTTCCGATACTGGATTACGCAGTCCTTGCTGAAGGGGGAGAAAGTAGGACGGAATGAGGGGAGGGTAAGTCGAACGAAAAATACTCTTCTCCTTATCTCCTTGACCGTGCTTACGGAGGGCGACAAAGACCGGTCATAGGAACCTGCGGGCGCGGACGGACTCTGGAGGGCTGTACGAGAAGGAAAAAGGGTATATAGAAAGGGAGGATGAGAGAATGGGAGGAGAAGACGGACACGTACTTCTAACAAGTCAGTTCCTTCCCCACTCGCGACCGTCCTTTAGATACTACGTTACAGTTGTCTCCCTCCTTCAGACAGGGGTTCCTGGAATAAACATTCGGAAGAAGAAGGACATAAGAACGAAATCGAACCTGGTCTCCGCTCTCATCAAGTGATCTGCTTCAGGCGCGCAGCCGCATGTATTACCGGTTCATAATCTGCCTCCGTAACTACCCAGCCGGGAGAAGAGCGGCATTCGAGAAGAGGCGCAAGGGACAGGTCTCCGAACTGTAACAACATGACTTCCTGTTATTCTTTATGAGATCTCCTGCCGTGGAACCCGAAGATGAACTTGTTCCACGGATGCAAATTATTGACCGCGAGTAGGGAGGGTAGGGCAGTGACTATTTCGAACAAGATTCGGGCGCCTAGGTGACTTCCCGCCAACAGAGGGCAGTTTGAGTTATGACATCGTCCAGAAAGGCAGGACCGGATGGGGAAGGGTAGGTGACGACCTCCGGGCCCCGCCCATTAGGGCATTTCTACTGCAGCAGCTCAACGGGTTGGATGAGTATGAAACAAGTGGGGGAAGGTCTGAAGAAAGGAGGAGGGAGTCGTCTTTGTGTCGGTTTCGTCGAAAAATTGAAAAAGGCGACCACGGGAGGGGCCGGGAGGGTAAATCGCGTACTGGTGTCCGGGGTTATAAATCGCTGTGAGGTGTTTATTGTGTGTTCGAAAAGTCGGGGGACACGACGCCAACTTGGGAATGTAAAGGGAGAGGAAGTCGGAGCAGCGGAGAACTTACACATCGACACGCGTCAGTGAATAAGAAGATAGGAGGAGAGGGGAACCTCGCTTTGGAAGCCTGGAAGAGACTGAGGCAAAGAAGAAGAGAAAAGACGGACGAACACCGTAAGCATCTGTGGCTTACGAAGTCAACCCAGGGATCTCTTGCCTGCAGAAAAAAAAATCTTATCATGCCTGAAGAGGAGGGGCCGGAAAAAACGGCAAAGGGTTGGTACACACAGAGGGGTAAGCCTCGTATGGATACAAAGGGATCCCACCTCGGCGTCAGCATGTCATGTTCTGACAGGACCTTCTTGTCGTTGCGCAATCAGACGTGCGGAAATGTTCAAAAGGTGACGATTGCCAGCACGACGTGTAGCTCAGACCGCCACCTCATTAAAGTGGCGAGGAGGGACAGCAGGGTGAGGAATCCAAAACTCGTAGAGCGAGCCCCCTGAATGAAGCTTGCAGTGGCTGGTACTCTCGCCGGTTTCCAGGCGCATCGAAGCAGCCTCACCCGTAAGAGGACCGGGAAGATCCGAAGTAGGGGCCAAATAGTGCCATGGTCCTGACGGACCTCGAACTCCATGAGCTCCTTCCCGGAGTCCGCAGGGAAGGTGCCTTGCATTGTTGGTGATTAGTAGCATGAGGAAGACGGGGGTTGAACGAGACATCTGGTGCAGGAAGGGCGTGCCCTGTCTCAGGTTGTTGCACAAAGATCGGGTCGGACGAAAGGGCCGAGCAGTGAAACGAGGGGGGGCATCAGACAAGAAACGTTGGGTCATTCCAACTGCCGCAGGGCTTGGACACCAACTCCACGCCAACGAAAAAATGGAGAGTGGAAAATCAAAGTAAGGGGATCGGAGAATGGTCGGGAGACAGAGGGAAACGACAACGCGCATACTCCCAACTGAGGGGAGTCGTCATTGCGAGCAAGGCTCGACCGCCTACTCTTTAGCTAACCTCCGTGTGACGTACGCTCTACGAATATAAAGCAACGAGGGCTACCTCATGGAAAATGAACCCTCAGCCTCCTGCCGTTGAGGGATGGTTCCAAACTCAGTGAAATGGAACGTAGGCGAGCGTGGCGCGAGCGGAGGGTAAAAGGTCGACAGTGACAAAACGGAAGCAGGGGCGCCAGTCGCCCACATCGATATCAGTTCAGACTCAGATCCGTTGTGTAGGACGGCAGCCGATCACGGGACGGATGGGTGCCAAAGAGGGGGCCGCTGGTCTAAGAACAGAGGGGAGGATATCTGAAGGTGACCCAGTCACGTCTCGTTCACCCTCCGGGGGGTTATCAAAATCAGCCGAGGATACCCGCAGTCAGAGGGGAGAAGAAATCATAAATTAGATGAAAACCGGAGATGATTTGGATTGCTGCTCAG
>Ga0179593_1645225_pt1 | contig 11010 bp, 15 predicted proteins | sample CZODoug2_1_08_16_FD_185931 | JGI IMG/M metagenome (GOLD analysis project Ga0179593, IMG submission 185931) | Vadose zone soil fungal communities from Angelo Coast Range Reserve, California, USA - CZODoug2_1_08_16fungal (PacBio error correction) | ecosystem: Environmental > Terrestrial > Soil >...
CAGGAAAAAATGTCCCTTTTGAGAAGGGAGATACAGTCGCCTCCGTGACGCACTTTTTCAGATGTCGGCCGTCGGGGAGTTTACAGCTTTAGCATCACGTAGCGGAGGGGAAGAAAGAGTCGGAAGAAAAAAAAATCGAAGAGCTGCTAAAACTAGGCTCACATCCCCGAGAAGAAAAAAAAAGTTGTGCATTGGAACAGGGCCGGAGAACAACGCGGTAGGGGGTGGGATGGACATACAGCAGAAAAAGGCGAACTGACTGTGATGGGGGGACTGCTTTCATCCCAAGAACGCGAATTGGGCACCTCTATTCGCTGGAAAAAAGACTTGATTCCCAATTCAAATAAAGCCTTCCTCTTAATTGAAGGTAGGGGGGGGACTCTTTAAAAGTACATGAAAGGGGAACATAACACTAAAATCATCCCTCCGAGCAATCTACAAGGAAAACCAAAAATCCGAAGGATCTGAACCCTTCCCCTAAGAGGAGGGTACCAGATCTGCGCCTTTAAGGAAAACACGTGAGGGGAGTCGTTAACTTAAAAAGAAAAATTCTTGGAAGGGGAAACATGTGAGAAGGATCAGATCAGTCCCAGGGAGGGAAAAAAAAAACGGTTCGAAAAAGCCCGAAGGAAAGTATGAGTAAAGGAAGCTCTTGTCCTGCCAAGAAAATCAATTCTCAAGAAGAAAAGGGACGATGAACAGAAGAAATCCAAAGAGTCCCGGGGCGCCTCGGAAGAGGGCGAGCCCGTCGGAAAGAAGGTAATGAATTCTATTAGGAAAAAAGGCCTCCTACTAAGGAAAGCAAACACTCTTACTGAGCTAGAAATGGTAAGAGCTCATCTCAGAGAGACCAAACCCTCTAACAAAGCCTAAAACCAGGTGGTTCCTCTTTGCGGTTCAGAAAAACCTGAAGCTCAAAAAAATCCCCCACACCAAAAACGTAGTATTTAGGCGCGAAGGAAACTCCAATCTGCACTACAAGGGGGGTCTCTCGAGATCCCCCCAAAAAGCATTCGGGGGAGGTCCAGAAAAAAGTTTCAATGAAAAAAATACCCAATAAAAGGACGGATCATCTGCTGGTGTAAGGGGGGATAATTGAAAGGCCCCAGTAAGGTCTGGAGACTACCTCGACGTCATTCCCTTTCGACGCGGCTCGCCATCGGAAAAAGGGCTGAAATGGGCGTGCGCTAGGGAAATGCCAAGGAGCGACGCCCGCTTTATAAGGGGGAAGGGGCCACGCCGTTTACCTCCTCAACGGGGAAGAAGGGGGGGGGTAACGCGGACCGTTGTCACGGAGAGCTGGGCTGCTCAAAAGGATAATGAATTCCGTAGGGAAAGGAGTGTACCGCAGAAAGAAGGTGTCCCTCTAGGAGGAAACCCCGATGGACGCAAGGAATGCATCAAAAAGGAGGGGTGGGGGTCACGAGGGGATGGGTTACCGACGGAAGGACCGGGCCAAGAAAGTAAGAGGAATTCTTTCCGGGGAGAAGGAAGTTACAGAGGTCGCCGGAGAGGGCATCAGCCATGCAAAGGGGACTTCAGCGCACTAAGGACTCAGGAAGAATCGGGGGACTTCGGAAGCACCTAACTCTGTGGTAAAAAAGCCGAAGAATGTATGTGGAGGAGGTATTGCACGATTGGGATGGGGAGACTAGTGGAGGAAGGATCTCCGCTTATGGGGCGTACAGTTGAAGGGGAGTACGCCATCTCTAACGAAGAAGAAAGGAAGAGGACATCTTAAACTGGCTTACCTTTAGAGGAAGAAAAATGTTACATTTAAGTGACAGCGCTAGCGTAAGCTAAAGAAGGAATAACAAGAAAGCCGGAGGGGATTTTTAACACACCAAGGGTCAATTTTCCTGTCACGAAAAAGGAAACAAGCCCTACGAATGAGACCCAGTTGAATTTGAAAAAAGCGATTTTCACGAGAGAAAGGAGGCGCTGACAAAGCTGCCCGTCGGAGAGGGATTTGCGTCTACTATACAAAATAAGAGTCTCCAAACGGGGTCACTGAGAGAGATGGCCCGCTACTTCCACAGTAAAAGAATTGTGGAAAAAGAACTTCAAGTTTTTAGAGAGCATGCTACAGCTAATGAAAGGTGAAAAAATCGGCTGGGGACTCGGCCCTTAAAGAAAGGGGGGCTTTCCTCCCAAAGAGAGGGGACATCCTCGTTGTGAAGGTGTCGTCCTCCTTACCACCGCAGGAGTTGTTGCCTATATGAAGAACATCCAGGAAGGACGCATACTTACGACCGCCTCCAACAAGGAAAGTTCACGCCTAACCGCCCAGAGGAGTGGAGGAACCTGCACTGAAGCTAGGGGAAAATCGAATATTCCACGCTTGGAGGAAAGAAAAACTCAAAAGATATTATTATTCCTATCTGGATTGATGATTTCTCTGGAGGGCCCGTGAACAGATCACGCAGGAGGAACTTCCTTACACTTAGAAAAAAAAAATCTGAACCCCTTTGTCGTGCGGTGAGAAGTCCTCCTATCAAGGAGTTGAAAACACATGATCGCGGAGTCCCAACCCCCGAAAAGAGCCGACCTTCCGACCAGAAAAACCTAACAAGAAAAAACGATGACGAAGACACAAACCTACGAGTAAGAGAAGATGCTTATGAAGCGGAAAAAGGACCGAAGGTCTTTATGAAGGGAACATAGCAAGGGGGAAAACAAGGCGGCCGAGCTTAGAAGCCACGCCTAAGACAGGACCCGTGGCCTTCAAAGGTTGGGAGGCGATCATCGAGTCAAAGAAAATACCGCCCCGTGTGTGGCACGTGCGGGTGTGAAGGGTGGGACTCCGAAATCCCCGCGCAAAAAAAAGGAGAGACCCGTTGAAAAAAAAAAAACCCGCCAAGGGGGGAGGCAGAAAGAAAAAGGACCGTTTCGATTTTATCCCTAGAGAAAAACAACAAACATAGGGGGCCCGTAGGAGGGGGAGATAAAATGGCCTCCCCATTTTTCGGTGGGGGAAGATATGCTGTCCGTGGGGAGGAAGACGCGGGGATTTGGAAAAACTCCTTATTTTACTTGAGAAAGGAGGAAATTACATAAAAAAGGGCCTAGGGAAAAGAGGGAAGGAAGACGACCTTTGTCCATCCTCATGGGAAAGTAGGCCGGGAAAGTCCTCTCGTCCCTCTCCGAGAGTCGGGTCCACGATCACCTCAGGAGAAAAGGGAACAAGAGCAAGGACTCATCATCACTCTATCACGTGAAAAGAAAGTTGAGCAGGATGACGTTGTAGGAAAGGGATGCTTCTTAGTCGTCAGGAACTCTTTGGGAGAAAAGGGTCGACGCAACGGCTTCATGGCGGAAAAAGAGAGGACGGAACGGGAAAAAAAAACCTCCCTCCCAGGTCTTTCGTGGGGAGGAGGGAAGACTGAAGAAACTGGGAATGAACGTTGAGGGAACGCCATGCCGCGAAAGCTGTCCACAGGGAAAAAAGTAGTAATCATCTCTAGGCGAAGGTTTTGTCGCGGAAGGAGGAGCTTGCAAGGGTCGATCAGCAGGGCGCTCGCTGGGCTGGGGGGCCCCTCGATGTGGGGGATAGGGAGACATCGTCACGCATACGATGGTGGGAGGGAGGGCTTCTTTCAGGGCGAAAAACCGCCAAATTGTTTTCTTAAAGATTTTTGGTGAGAAGTAACCCCTCTTGCTTCGAGCACCTGCTGAGGAAAGACACATGAATCACTCGAAGAGAGAGTATTGAGATGAACGGTGAGAGGGGGGGTAATTTCCGGCGGAACCTTTAATGAGAAGAGGGTCTTGGGGGGGAAGGGAGGGAAATCGAAAATCAGGGCACTGGGAGGAAAATCTTATACGACTAAATCCTCCAAGGAACGTTCAGTTCCATGGAGGGGGAATCTATCGGAATGAAAGACGCGTTTTTTTAAGAAAATTCAGATGGGGAAATCTCCTTATTCGTATTGATCCGGAGGGAGTGACGGGGAAAAATCCGGTGGGCAAAAAAAATTAAGCTGCGGAGCAGTTCTGAGGGCGAGTCTCGAGTCCTCCAGGAAAAAACAGGGGAACACCGGCTGTCCCTTCGTCTCCATGTAGCCCTCCTTTACGGGGTCGGCGTAGTCCGCGTTCAAAGAATTTCGCAATATGCAAGTAATCGGCAGAGCGGGTCAAAAACTAAACTCAGGAGGGGAAAAAGAAAAATACTCCGAAGTTTGCAGGAAAACGGTTCCAAAAGGACCACACTGTGAGGGGGGAGCGACCGCAACGGTGATGGCGAAAGGAGGGAGAAGCCCACTTCTTGCTGCCTTGAACGCGTGCGAAGCGAGGAACCTCTGCAGTAAAGAAGGGAGGAGAGCCCACTCCACTGATTCGTTGCCGGGGGGACGGTCACACGTGTGATTGCCCGACGAAGCGTTCCATGCAAAACCGCCTAAGGAAAAAGCAACAGGGCGGGGCGGTCTCTGAGGATCTTGGATCCTCGATGAAAAAAGAGAGTGCCTGTGGTGTTTCGGCTGGGGAGAGAAAATTTCCAGGAGAGACCAGCGATATCCAAGAAGCATCCCAAAAAAACAATCAGCTCGTTATTAACTTCCTTCAAAATGGATCAGTCAGCTCAAGCCGGAGGAGATAGGGGAGGAAAAGAAGCGAAAATTCAGCGCCCTGGACCTCCACTGTTCCGGAGATCTTCCGGTGATGAGTAGAAGTATTTCGAAGAGGGAAGTTTCCGACCGAGGGAGGAGCACACTCTTACCAGATGAGCGGGGGATGGTTAGGGACGCATATGAAAATGTTCAATGCTCCAATAAAGGAATGGACCGGGGAGAGGAGCTACCATTTGATGCAGCTTTTGAAAAGGAAAAGGATATATAGAGAAAAAATGATTAGGAAGAGAGCCCGTTGAAAAAACTGGTAGGAGCGCCTTCCTGGGAGCCTATTTCACAAAGTTTGCAGAACAAGGAAAGTCAGCGGGGGGCTCGAAGGCCAAGGAAGGGGGCGACTAAGACTTCATTCCGGTGCCAGCGAGGACAGGCGGAAGTTGGCGGTGACGGGAATATTGATGGCCAATGTAGAAAGACTCCCGCTTGAGGACGGAGTCAAGAAGGCTGAAAAAACTGATGCAGGGGGGGAAGGCGACCTTTTGTCACTCAGAATGGTCCTGCTCGAAGGATAAATGGGATCGCGTGACAGAAAATCATGAAAGGGGCCTCGAGGGGAGAAACTGCGAAGACCGCGGGTACCCGCGAGGAGGAGCCCTGAAGGAGCACGAAAAGGGGGGGAGGGAGTCGGGAAACCGAGGGGAGGGGCCAATAACATCAAGAAACGAATTTCCTATGTGAGAAGGGAAAGGTTGATGACAAAGGGGGGAAGCTAAAGCGATGTAAAAAACCAGAGGGAAAAACAGCAAGGGGAAGCTAATCATAAGGGGAGGGAAAAGGGTCTTGTCTCTTGAGGGTATAAAAAACTCCACCGTCCCTCTTGAGAAGGAATACAGAAGGGGAAAAGGAATGTCGTATGATATGAAATGTAGCCTCAGAAAAAAGGGGGACCAATCTCGCGAGAAAAAGGAGAAGGCGAATCCTTTCTTTCTCCAGCTCGAGAAGGGAAAGAAAAGACCCTACATCCCCAAAAAAAGGAGGTCTAAAGGGGAAGAAAAAAAGGAAGAAAAATTAAGGTTGATCGGTGGGTGGACGTGGCGGAGATCAAGTCTCTCAGAAACTTGGTTCCCAAGGGGGTCTGGGGAAAAAAAGATGGAAAAGGAAGCCACTATTAAGAAAAAACTTCTACCGCGTTAAAAAATCTGAATTAAAGCTGAAAAAGAGACGGATGAAGAGTCAGGAATCCATAAGAAAAAGCCCATTAAGAAGGGGAGGGGAGAGGGGGGACGAGACCTGATTACCAGAGAGGGAAACTTTTCTGTCAGAAGGAAAAGGAGGCCTCTATTGGGAAAAGAAGTGAGACCACAAAAGGACGCATGAAAGGGGGTGTTAATCCGCTGGGAAGAAAAAAGCGAAGACACTGGGAAGTGCTTGTACACCGAAGAAAAGGGACAGGCGAGGGGGGCGGCCAAAAACATAGAGAAAAGGAGGGTTCCTTCTCTTCATCAAACCTCCGAGCTTGGGGAAGACAAGTTTACGGTAAGATGCGGGGTCAGACAGGGGGGGCGCAGCACCTCAGAAAACGTGAAGAGAGGAACCTGCCACATCGAGGGGCTCGACCTTCTGCTGGAAAAGGAAGAGAGGAAACACCGACTCGCGAGAAAGGAAAGCAAGCGAAATATTACTATGGGGGGGAAAAAGGGGGGAGGGAGTTCTTTACCATCTCACGTTACAGCCGCTGAAGGAGGAATGGGGGATGGGGGGGGGGGGGGGGGGACGTGAAAGGTGAATGGGCACTTCCTGAAAGCTTCTTAAAAAAAGAAAGGGTAAAGAAAAAAAGGGGGAAGCCGCCGTCCGCCTCAGGAGGATCTATTCTAGTCAAAAAAAAAGGGACCTAAACCACTCTTCCGGAAAAAAAAATGCGGGACTCTGGAAGGAAAAAAAGAAAACGTCAGAAGAGACTATAAACAACGAGTAGAAGAGGCGGGTGAGGGACCACCCTAGAAAGGTTCCCGATACTGCGGGGGAGGGAAGACGACTATCAATGTAGCGTTTCCGAAAAACCGGCCCAAACCAAAAAAAAAAAAAAAAGCCCCCCCGAAAAAGCCACATTAAAACCGGAAAAAGGGGGTCTAGTACTAGCGGGGGAGGAGGGGGGAAAGAGAATGTTTTAATTTCCTTCCGAGATGGCCCATTACAAGCGGCGTGGAGCTCCCCGCTGCAAAGAAAAAGGGGAAAAAGTTTATACGCGGGGGAGAGATCAAGGCCCGTTTCTGATGTGAAAAGCTCAAACAACAACAAAGGGGAAGGAAATAGAGCTATTCTCGCTTCACCGGGAGAAAGGGCATTGGAGAGAAACTTTCCGAGGTTCCGGGACTTCATTGTAAAAGAAGGAGGGGGAGTCATCCTGAAGTAGGAGGACCTATTTTGCGGAGGGGAAGGAAAAAATCACCAAAGGAAGGGGAGGATTGGATAAGAGGGGAAAAAGGTCAGGAATTCAGGAATTCCGGATGGTCCAGTCTCTGAAAAAAAAAAAAGGTCTCGTCTTGTACAAGGAAGAAAAAGCCTGCTTTCTCGAACCTTCGGGGAAGAAAAAGTCCTCTTGAGAGAGGGGGAAAAAAAACGCGGCAGTCATAGAAGAGTAGGGGGTGTCGGCTCTTTTGGGGGATTGGGGAGGGGGGTCTATTCCTGCCGGGGAATTCAGTAATCGGGGGGTCTTTGATTAGAAAGGAGAACGGGCACTCTTGTCTCGAAAGGAGGGGATCACCGCCCGCAAAAGGAGAAAGTCTAAAGACTGTCGGAACTGGGGCCCCCCTGCGGGGGAAAAAAAGGGCGCGGAGGGGAAGTCTTGTCACGAATCCAGATAGTATAATAGGGGGAATCTTTATTGCAGAAAAAGCGTTGGACGAGGGGCCGGGGTGCGAAAAGGTAGACCAGAATAAGGGGGAGAACCCTCGATTTGGGCGTCGGTTCGCCAGCGGTAAAAAGAAGGGTTGGGGGGGGAGTCGGCGGAGAGGAGAACGCAACCAAGGCTCTTGAAAATCGTCGTTTGGTTCAACTTCTGAAGGCAGAACACTCTTCGGGGGCTCACAGTGGGGGCGGGGAAAGCAAACTTCCAATAAAAGTAGGGGGGTAAAAGAGAGGGAGGTCTTTCGCTGTAGCGAAAGTGGGGGGGGGGGGGGGGTAAAGGAATCAACCTTTCATCTAAAAGGGAGAGGGGTCTTTTGAAAGGGAGTCTCTTAGGAGCCTGCTCCGAAAAAAAAGGGGGTTTTCTCAGCAGGGATGGGGGCATGATAAGGGCTAACGTGCAGCCTCCCGCGCTGGGAAAGAAAAAGATTCGCTGGAATCTCTTTTTTTCAGGTATCTGGAAGAAGAGAAGGGGGAGGAACTGGGAGAGAGTAGGAGTTGTGAGGTGGGGGTCGGGGACGTTTCAAATTTTTGGGTTGGGTGAACGTCCTTCACGTCTTATTGATTTTCTTCGATAGAAAGGAAAAAAAAGAAAAACCGCAAAACAACGGAGCGCTGTAAAGGGGGAAACTGTCCCTTTTCAAAAAGTCGCAGGGGAGAGAAAGGATATTTCTTCGGACGGGGAAGAGACGAGCTGGGCGAAGGAAAAGGATGAGAAGTCAATCAGTTATTCTTCCGGTAAAAAGAAACAAAAAAAAACGGCCTGAAAACAAAGGAGAAAAACACAGCGGCAAATGGGGGAAAACAAAAACCACGCGGGAGGGGGGAGGGGGGATCCCTCCGCATGCTCCCGAGAAGGTTTATGTAGGCAGTGAGAGAAAAAAAAAAAAATTACCGAAAAATTTCGGAGATAGAGAACGGAGGAGAGCCTTCAGGAAAGATAATTCTTTGTCCTTTCTTGGGGAAGCGGTCACGAAGGATTAATGGAACGACAAGGGATAAACGGCACCGACGAGGGGGAAAGGGGAAACACGAAGGGAGAAATAAAACCTAAGAAAAGACCGACTTTCTATAATTTCCCAAGGCTGAGTCTTTAATTAGGGAAAAATGGCCCAGGAAGGTGGTAAAGCTAAAAGTGGGGGGGGGGGTCCGAGAGAAAACCATCTTAAAAATGACAAAACTTTCTAGCATAGACTTCTCAGCGAATCCACTGGAAAGCGGTGCCAGAAAAAAGAGGGGCATTCTCAGGAAGGGATCTTACCGGAAGAGCGCCTCCTTCAAAAAAAGAAAAAAAAAACTAGGAAGAGAATTCGAAAACCAGGAGTCGAAGGAGGAGAAGAACCTTTTCCTACTCGGGCGAGAAAAAAGGAAAAGGAAGGGCTTTGAGGGGGTGGAAGGAATCGAGGGGAAAAAAAGAGAAAGCGAAGACGGAGAGGGAAAAGGAAAGAAACAGTTTTTCTTTCAGCTTGAAAAACAAACCACGGAGAAAAACAACAAAAGAGGAAGAGAAGAAGAAGCCAAAAAATAGAACTACAACAGAGGGCCCCAAACCCCCCCCCCCAACCCCACCAAAAAAACCCCCAACCCCCAAAAACGAAGAGAGGGGACCTGGCCCAGAGGCTACCCAAGAAAAAAAAAGCGAGAAGGGGGTACTAGTTTTGCTCAGGGGAGAGGAGCACAGGAAGGGAAGGGCGACACACAAAATCCCTAAAGTCTCTCCCATCGGAAGAAAGGGGAGGTCAAGAAGAATTTTGGATAAGATCCTACTGCTCATGACTTACTGAAAAAAACTCAAGGACGTGGAAAGACTGCAACGCTGGATTAGGGGGATGATCGATTGTGTCCAAAGATAGATTTCGATAGTCTTCGGAAGGGGGGAGGAAAGCAACTCAAGAAGGAAAGAATTAATAAGGACGAAAAGGAGGAGAAATCGAGACTCGGTTTCCCCGAGAGGTTTCTTAATTCAGAAAAAAGTCTTGGGGAGGAGAAGTGGATTGAGGAGGTTCACAAAAGTGAAAAAAAGAAGAAAGGGGGCAACTGAAGGTGAAAGGGGGGAGGGGAATTGGTCTCCTTTCCTTTTAAGAGATGTTTTCATCGAAGGTCAGCACGCCGTGTGGAGGAAAAAACTCCATGAAGTAGGGAGCTTGAGACGTCCACCGAAAGGGAGGTGGTAGGCAGTCCTCTCTTCCTATTTTCAATGTCTGAGTATTCCGAGTTGGGTTTCAGAAGATAGAAGAGGAGGGTTAAAACTCTAAAGAAAAAATGAAGAAGGGAGGAGCCAGCTCGAAAAAGAACATCTTAAAATGGAATCGGAAAGGAGGTACCTGTATAATTACTAACATTTACATGGCGTGACATCTCTCTTCTTGAGATCTCGCTCCGAAATGTAAAGGGGGTGATCAAAAGGAGTTTAAAAGGGGGGGAGTCCTCCCGAGGAAGAAAGAAATAAGACTTCTACCCTTTCTCCCAGAAGTGAAATCGGACCTGAAAAAAGGTCTACCGATTCGAGGAAAAAAGGGGTCTATGAACTTCAATGGGAAAGGGATAAGCGAGGAATCTTCGCCACGGTGATGCCGTGTTACATTAGCTTCTAAGGGGGCCAGATAAATGTCAAGGGGGGGGGTGTGGTTAGTGAAGAAACTAAAATGGGAACTGGCGAGTGGATAAATGGACTAGTACTCGAATTCAAGATAATAAACGGCGTGAAAAGAAAGGAAGTGGACAGGGGAGCCTTGTGAGGGAAGCTCCCAATCCTTTTTATAGACATAAGCGTGGGGAAGCATCACTTGAACACTACGGGGGGGAAAAAGAAATCCATTCCTGGGGAAGCAAAGAACATCAAAAAAAGACCAGGACGCCAACAAGCAAGATCGACGTGGTAAAGAAGGGAACACATCTATTTGGAAGAACATGGTCTACCCTCAAAAGAGTCAAAGAAAATCTAAGAAGGGAAAACGCGCGAGAGGAGAAGAAAATCACCCTCATCGAGGAGGTGATTTAATAGAGGGATTTATGAATTGGGGAAAAGATGTCCAAGGTCTACGGACCAAAGAAATTGTAGGACGAAGAAGATGAGGCCCAGGAAACTTTAGGGTGGGGGGAAGACACATGACTCAGGGATTTTCCCGCCAAAAGGCGATCACGCGGGGGCTTAAGGAAAAAAGGCCGGCCGGCGGACTAGAAAAAAGAAAGGAAGAAAAAAAGGTTTAAGAAACTACTATACGGGGGAGATGCTGAAACGTTCGTAAAAAGGAGGAAGCTTTTCTGATGGGGGGAAAAGGCTCATTTGATCGGGGACAGAAAAAAAAAAAAAAAGGGTAGGCCGAAAAAGAAAAAAAGCTAAGAAAAGGACACCCGAGGAATCGATTGTCGGCGAGAAGCGAGCCCGGCCGGTTACATCCATTCCCCAGAGTGTGGAATTTCCTTAAAAGAAAAATTACAGCGAGGGGAAAGAAAACCCGGGCCCAGGAAGAAGAAAAAGGACTTCGGGAAAGGGGAAAGGGGGATTGCTCTCCAAGGCCTTTTTTTTCGGGAAAGAGAC
>Ga0179593_1667748_pt1 | contig 11010 bp, 8 predicted proteins | sample CZODoug2_1_08_16_FD_185931 | JGI IMG/M metagenome (GOLD analysis project Ga0179593, IMG submission 185931) | Vadose zone soil fungal communities from Angelo Coast Range Reserve, California, USA - CZODoug2_1_08_16fungal (PacBio error correction) | ecosystem: Environmental > Terrestrial > Soil >...
GGCAAACACTCGGGGATCAAAGACGGAAAGAGACTAGCACGCGCACACGCGATGCTTCTGCCAAATCCCGTTCCAAGGAACAGATGCACCCGCTTGATTCAGATGAGTGCTACCGTCTAATCATTGGGCTAGGCCGTTCAGGGCTACTGGAATGAACGTAAGAGGCGACCATGGTCAAGACGAGTTGGTTGTTCAAAACGGCCTAGGGGAGAAAAAGGGCATTTCCCATCGTGGACCGAAAGCGAAGACGCCGGCGGAATATTTCCGCCAAAGAAAGGAAACATGGGTCAAAGGCGAGACTTGTCAGCGAGGAGTTAGCTTTGGCTTCTTTGCCGATGGGCCGCAAATGTGACGATCGTGGGCGATATCGATGTACGGTGGCCATTGGGCGCGACATCTTCAGTACAATGGGGAGAGCGCGGGACAGCAACCCCGATAGAGTGCTTTAACGGAGGGACTCCGCCGAGTAGAAGGGACGGAGAAAGTCCGCATAGAGACAACGAATAGTCTAGACCCGACCCAGGTCGTCAATGTGGGACCCCGTCGTAGTAAAGGTAATAACGATGAACAGCCGTATGAAAACAAGCGGAAACAGCCATCAGCCGTAAATCGAAGAGAAAATTAAATGGGATAGAAACGCGCAGCCTTTGAGGGGAGGGAGGCGGTCGGCGTGCGCTGTTGAGTGCAAACGGGCCAGCGCACTAACCTACGGGACAAGAACCTGAAAAATGAAGGGAACGGGCATCAACGCCCCAATCCTAACCCTTATTGCTTGGGGCTTTAAAACCGCAACGATCGGGATAAAAAGAGAAGACGTTTCGCCGATGACGGAGGAGCTCTGGAGGGCCCGACCCCAAGCCGGAGCATAAATGATTTGGAATGGGTTTCGGGGCTACGCGGGGAGCAACCCATTTCACCCTTACGTGAAAATGCGCAAGTTCCGTGTGCCGGCCACTGCAATCCGGGATGCTCGAAAAACGAAAACCGGTCTCTTAACCTCGACAGGAAAAACCCGGTCACGGTAGCGAAGCGATCGAAAGTAGGGATCCATCGAAAGGCAAGGTGGGCATGTCTACAGAGCGTGGTTCCGGGACTGCTCAACACAACAAACAAGGGGGTGTGGCCTCTCTCAAAGGGTACACCTGCAGTAATTTTTCCCCGTGTGACTGCCTTCGGGGAAAACATTCACAGGGTCGTCACACAGAGAAAAACCATAAACCGTCGGCCTGGGTCCCGAACAAAATCTCTGGTACGCAATTTGCGCTGGGACGCGTCGAAACATGGGGGAATATGGAAAACTATTTGTCCCGAACACGGTGCGTCAGGGGAAGCGCATCACTTAAAGCAGACTGTACACGTCAGACGCTACAGGGGGCTCGATCACGACAACCGGGCGTATGTCTCTACGGGCCGGAAAAAGAAAATACGGAAGAACCGACGAATTCATCTCACTGTAGGCACGACTGAATTAAAGTCAAGGCCCTGCTTATTTGTGCTCGAGGGGAAATCGAAAACCAAGGACGGATCGGCCTGAAAAGTGAGGGGCCTGAGAGAATTACATCATACGGTCCTATGCCGATGGGCTTCCTATGGAAGAGGAGAAAAGGACAGAAGGGACTGGCTGAAAAAACATTCCCTTTGCAATGAAGGGAGAAAGGGCGCGTCGAATAAGTCCCCCATTGGAACCCCGAACTGAAGGCAGGAACGTAGAAGGATCATATGAAAGAAAGGCTCTGCCGATGCGCGGAATGTCATTCTTTATCAATTTCCCCGCAGCCGGGGAACCTTCCCGCGAAGAAAGCCGAGTCGGAGGGGAGGGTAACGTGCAGGCTTTCATGGGCTGAGCTTGTTTCGATCGCGGCCTTTCTTTCTCTGGAGGTGATGGGTAAGATAGAAGCTGGTCGGAGAAAGCCCTGGGGTCGCTTGAAAAGTCGTCCTACGGTCGGCTGGGAAATGAACTGGCGCGCCGTCGTCTCATCAATAGACCGTCGGGGGCGGAGCCGGAGGGTCGGGCGCATCGCGCGACCTACAATGGAAAGAGATCGTCCTGGAGGTAGCCACTACTGGTCTTTGAGCTCTTCTTCGACACTCTACTGGGGTCCGCGGCCGTGGGAAAAACTATCTGCCGCAGCAAGCGTCAATCAGGTGTAGACTGGTGATCGAAGAAGGGGCGGGAGGAGCGCAGGCATTCCTAGCACCGAGAGCATCTCTCAACAGATTAAAAGACCGCCTCTGGCTTAGGTAATTTCCCTTCCGCCACGACAGCACCCAACATGGGCGAATAACCACGCGGAGGAAACCAGACGTCGCGCTGGAGAGAGCAGCGCCGTGCCGTCAACTGTAACCCAGTCTCGTAAGTCGGAAGAAGAATAAGAGGCAATCGGACTCAGCGATATAAAAGTTAGCAGGAGTCGCCGCCACCAAAAACGAATAGCCGTGCGCGACAAATCCTATGGGTGAGAAGCTCGGACGCGCCATATACGAGGATGAGTTCCACGATGAACAGTGTGAAAGAGGAATCGCACACAGGACCATGCCTGCAATGTTCAGGGAGATTAACACGATCGGCCAATCTCAACAGCTAGCGAGCCACACAGGTCTACAACACGAACTGTTAAAAAGACGATGGAAGTACTATCGGGTCTCGCGTTCGTAAATGTTCACCCGCGGAACGTGCCGGTAAATAATGACTATTAAGGCAGAGGAATGTTCTATCAAAGACTTTCAAGAGAAGCAAGCTTTAAGAATGGTAAATTTGGATTCGGTCGCCATCCCGTTAGTAGCGTGTCTTAAGTCGAACATTAGCTAAAAGGGTCTTTGCGCACGTTCCAGACATAGAAGAATCATGCCATCCTGCGGCGACAGCAGATAGACCAGCCGTCAGGACTCTCAGTCTACGCGTTTGTAGGAGTATCGCGACCACGCCATACGAAGCTGCGGACAAAGATGCCCATCCGATTCATTCTAGGAAGAAACGTCTTATTTCTCTGAAGTAGAGACCTCCGTACCACCGTATTGTTTTGCGGACGTGCAGCGCCGTGGAGTTCTTATCGTTTCAAAGGAGGACGGAGGCGGGGGCCAGCTGTGACTCCAGAAGAGTCGCAATAAATGGACGCCATTGCGGGTAACGGCGCAACTGACCGGATGCGGTGTTGTTCAGGAAAAGAGGTCCAGAGGTTTTGGTTCTCTTTGCGACCTGTCGAATGTTAGGAATCGAACGTCCAACGTTAAAAAACCGCGTTGGACCCATCCACCATGACGTTGTTTGTGCTGGAGGAGTCGGCGAGCCTACCCGCTGCGAATAGAAGTACGAAACGGGCCGGATTGATTCGTGATTAGCTCTCCTATCGGCGCCAAACACCGCGTCCGAGGAAAGGGTGGCGGGGCGCACAATGAATGCCGCTGACAAAGGGGATAAAAACGGCACAAAGGCTGTTGATGCAACCTTCCCATGGTGATAGACACAGCAGAAATGCCTCAAAGGGGCTCGACTTATTGGGACGCTTCTACCACGATAGCCCCGGATAGCGCCCACGTCGAACTTTCTTCGTCGATCAAGGAGGGGGAAGCGGGGAAAATGCTCAAAGCCCTCAGGTCGCGGAGAATCGGCGAGGGTCGGAAAGTTCTTTATGGGACGCCGATGAGGGCGCTGCAATGGGCACTCAAAGCGCACGATGCAAGAAGAGCGGGAGGCTGCGCAGGAGCTAGCCATTATGTCAGTGGCTCCTGGTCAGCCGGAGGCGACTTTCCGACTGATGGTTCCGAGTTTGTTCAATCGGGGCGGGAAGAGGGTCAGTACATTTCCTCGAGGTCCTTGAACAGGGAAGAAAGTTGCCTCAACTGGCGGGTCGGGGTATCAAAAAAGGAAAAATTAGGGGGCGGATCTGGATGCGAACGGGGCCTGCTCGAAGCGACGAGGATTAGCAATTCTCCCCGAACATTTGATGACTCGTGGGTGACTGCCGAGGTGATCCCTTTGGACGACGTTGGTAGGATCGGCCATATCTGAGTCAAGCGCTCGGAAAGCGGCCATCGGGCAAGATGACCTCAAGTATACAAAAGGGTTCTCGATTTCGCGGGATAGACTGCAGCGGGGGAAACAGGTACCTTCTGGGAAAATTGCTGTGAGCACCTCAGCAACAGATTTGGGGAAAACCAGCGCGGACACATCGGTCGGGACTTGGCCAGGAAGGCAGGCGAACATACCAGCAAAGATCTCGCCGGTGGAGAAGAACTTTGGATAAGCGAACGCCGGAGTCTCCGTCCTTTGCGCAGAAAAGGGTGCTCTTTGATGCAATAGGTTTCAAGTGACGCCAAATGGGGGCCAGAACTCCGGCCTAACAACGAGGAAAGATAGAGATACTCTGGCAAAATTGGGATCAACAATATCTATGGCAACAGGGTGAGCACACTCAGGCTCTGACCGCCGTGACCAGTACGCCTCCGTTTTAGTTCAAGGAGGGGTGAAGGCAGATCATGCTAGGGGCTGTATTTTCGGAGAACGAAGCGACCATAGGATGGAACTGTGGGTTGGTCACACTGGAGGAATGTCTGAGGGATGCCAACGGGCATTCATTGTAACGCAAGAATAGAAGGCACGAGGGAACGAATAATTTACTGACTGTGATCGGAGACTCCGGTCTCAGCGGCGGGTTAGTGCCTAGGCCGCAAAGTGGAAGAGAGCGGAAGGATCGATTTCGCCGGTTGCCTTTGGGCTGCCACACCGTCGTCTACACTATGAAAGACTCGCGCCCACCAAAGAGTCAAAAAATTGCTCGGTCGGTATGACGGACGGCGAACGCTGCTCGTCCGATTCGAAGCAGACGCCGAAAAGCATCCCCAAGGGAGCGCCCGCCGCTAGACGACCAGCAGAGGTCATCTGCTGCACCGGGGCAACTGTGACAGGGGACCAACCTGAAAATGTACGGGACGATGACAAAGCAAACTCGGAACTGAAAACACCAACAGCGTGAAAAAAAGTTAGCTCGCTGACAACAAGGAAACGACATAAATGTAATGACTTCCCTTCGTGAGGAAGGTGCCGCTGCAAGTTGAAAAGGGGGCCCAGAATTCTACATCAACCATCACCTGACCGTTAAAACGAGCTGAATTCCTATAAACGGGCCGCCTGGGAGGGATTGTTCTGTAACGCGCAACGAGGGAGTGGAGAATGGACGCTCGACGATTACGGGCTTAAATGCACTTGCGACCCCCCCAATAATGAAGGCCCGAGCAGCGACAATTTTTCTGGGCATCCTGTCTAGCACCCATGGACTGGGACAGTGGTCAGGGGAAATCCTGGGGGTTCCGGGTTCACCCATTCACGAATTGAAGGCTCCCGGTCTGAAGTCCTCCTTCTTCGGGTGTTCGAAGGTGATTGCGAACTATCGTCAATCAACATATCACCCCGGGAGTCGTCAAAAGGGATTGCAGGAAGAAGGGTGGGAAGGGGATTCCTGGTGCCGAGGCGATGAAAGAACACACTCAGTGTCAATATCTAGGTCACCTGGGCCAGGGTCCTTTGCCACGAACTATTTAAAGTAACGCAATTCGTCCAGGTCGAAGGGAAAAAAAACCGAGTCTTCGGTACCCTACGGGTGGACAAAATCTAGGCTAGCCGTGCTCTTGCCGCTACAGGACCCTATGTGTCGAACCTATGGATCACCGTGCGGCGCGTAGCGATCCGCTTGCAACGAGAACGACCATCTCAATACATGCAAAGATAATTACGCGAGGGGAAGCGGGCTCAGAGCAGGTCCAAGCCGTTCGCATTCATAGTAACCAAAAAAAGAAAAGAAAAAAAAAAACAAGGAAGGGACACAGGAAAAATTTGGTAGAAAAGGAGACAATGCTGCGTATGAAACGGGGGGGAGAAGCGCGACAGGTAAAGAAAAACGTCGAAAAAAAAAGTTAGGGTTTTTTTAAGGGGGCAAGGGGCCAAATGATCGAGATGTCGACGCCAATTACGGTCCGCGCTCTACGTTCTGGAGGCTCTATTGTCTGGAACGTAGCGCAAGAAAATGGCCAGGGGAGAGAAACCAACGCTTAAAAGTAACGTTCAATTAAAAAGGGCGGAGGAATCCCATTTCCACCGGGAAAACCTGGAAGGTGGGGAAAGGAGAGGGCGCTGACGCATCCTCACCTAATCGAGCTGAGCCGCACGTCATTCTTAAAGGCCTGCCCGTGGGGCACAAGGCTCTGCTATCTATACTTACATGTGGTGGATGTTATCCGTGTGGAAGAAAAAGAGAGTTGCTAAGCCAAGTGAGACTCTTAAGGGGCCATCACATTAATAGAGGAACTGGTCGGCGAGCCGTCTATTAAGAATGGACGGCCTCGCAATCTGCAGAAATCAGAGATCGTCTTGGGAAGCTTCAAAATAGAAGCGCGGTCGTCTGCGCACGATTCGTTGGAGGTGCGGAGGCGATCAGACTACATGGATAAGGGAGGCGTAAAATCGAAGGTACTTACTGGTCAGCTCTCAAAGCTGTCAACGAGCCTTGGGGAAAATTCGCTGCACGGAGAAAACGCCTGACTGGAAACCAGAAAGCCAGCTCGTCGGAACTTCAACGGCGCCTGGGTGTCGCAAGAATTCTTCGGTAGAGGGCTGGAAAGAGGAAGCAAGTCCTAACCGAGAGATCTCGCTCAAACAACAGAAGAATAGATCACGCTCTCTGCTGAAGGATTAAACGGAATCGGTCACCAGGGATACGCCGAGGGGAGCACAAAGGCTAGCGACCACGATATTTACTTGAAAAAGTCGAGAAGACGAGAAAGCAGTTTTTCCACTCCTGTGCCTGGGGGAAAGTGTACAAACGAAGCAGAAAAGAGGTCAATACGTCATCAGGCTCTCGCGAGATCCCAGGAGAGAGGACGACGGCACGAAATAGCCGGCTACGCCATATTTTAACCTCGGCGCGCCAAATCCGAGGAATCTAGATTTCCGCAAGGCACGGGACCTACGTGCGAGCCAGAAGGGGCCTCGACGAACAGACCGCGAGACCATGAGAAAATCAGGCCCTCAGAGAGAAAGGCAAGCGCACGATTTGATACAGATAATCACCGCCCTACCCGGAACTGGGAAGCCGACGTATAGCGATCTCGCAAGGACTAAGTTAAAAGGGCCTGTAAAGAAATTACGATGGCCGGGGCCTCTATCAATCGTAGGGGGAGGTGAGAAGGACGATTGCGTCCCATCTGACGGTTTTTCCAGGGGGCGGGGAGCGCCTAAAAACATTTCACCGGAATTTAGCGTTTACTTCTGGTCATCAGCCATCCCAGGAAAGTTTTTTGCTCTACGTTCCAGAAAATAGAGCAAAGATCGGACGTGAATGCGGCTACATCACGAGAGAAAACTCTGGAATTGTCTACCGGAGCGTTGGAGAAGCTGACGCGAAAGGCCCATCCTAAATGAAAGTGAGAGAGAGTTATCTACAAGGCATAGCGTCAGTAGAGGACTTCGAGGACGAAGTTTCGTTGTTCGTCTCAGTCGTACTCAAACACAAGGGGGAGGGTAGATCGTCATAGGTAGGGACGTAAGGTGCGTGATCTTTGCCGAACGAGCCGTCCTTCAGGGCCTCGGTGACGAAACGGAGAAAGACAATAGGGCATGTAGCCTGAACGGGAGCAAGCCGAGAGAGGGGCATACCCGTAGGGACCGACGACCGAGGTTTGTGACCATTTAAAAAGACCGAAAAGCGGTGAAACGGAATTAGTAACGCCCCGACCGGACAGTGTAAGCTATTCCACCATGAGGTTGTGCTGAAAAGGGCGCGGCAACACATCTAATTGGAAGACGAACCTAGTCGGTTTATAGAAGGGGAAATAGACAATAGGAACCTCCAAAATTCGAAAACGGTAGGAAGAAGTGTCGAGACGCATCATGGAGGAGCGGGAAGTGTGGGGAAACACGACTTGAGCATTGCCACGTCCAGGTAAACCTGGGGGATCCGGAAGCAGCAAGCCGAAAATCCATAGAGCCCTGCTTCTGGCGGCTGCGAACTGAAGAGAGGCCGTAAGAAATAGGAGAAGAGTCCGACAGTCCGGCGATCCCAACGCGAGTGAGCGCATTATGTAAAGAAAACCTAACCAAAATCAGGCGAGCGGTCCCGCGGGTCGGTGGGAGGGAAACCCTCTGAGGTATTAGGGGGGAGATGTCCCCTTTTGCACTCAAAAAGGCAAGGGTCAAGAAAAGCGAAAGCTCCATTTCATTGAGTTTCCAGTAAAGAAGCGTACCTGATGTTTTCGAAGTGTCTAGCGGGAGGTACCCTGACTCGTCCTGTATACTAGTTGGAATACATTTGCGCCGCGACCTTGGTATGTTCGGGGTCGTCCTTGGATAGGAGGAATTCTATCGCGACGCGTAAGGGGCGCGTTCGCCTTCGCGAATCTCCATTGGGTAGACTGGAGAGCGAGGTGAAGCCATGACGAAGGAGACCCAAAAAACCGTATCCGGATCTCGATGAAAAATTTTCTCAGGGGGGAGATAAATAAAGTATCTCATTGAAAGGTTCTCGATGAGGGAATCTTCCTGCCGTCGGTAAAAGAGTCAGGATTGACTGTCCAGACTCGCAAAAGGTTGGTCAAGCAACATCTCATTTTGGAAGTCGGAGACGCACCTCCCTGCGCCTCTTCGGTCTTCCCGAACATTCGCACGTGGGAGAAAATCGGCGGGCCCAAGCGCACCTCCTTGGATGGGGGGGTAGACTCTCCGGGTCGCGTTCTATTGTGGATAGACACGATCGGTGGAACTCGGTGATGCACCATAGGTCGCACCCACCAAAATGTTTGCAAGACGCTCTCGCAAACAAAGGAGGTAAGAGAGAGATAGGCGCGGCAAACAGGGGGGAGTAAAGCTTTCAGAATCCTATGGCATCACCGGGAGAAACAAGCTCTCGTGCTCTGCAAGAGAGAAGGGCCAGGGAGCCGGATGCCTTTCCGGCTGATAAGAGGTGGCGCTTTGGGCCGACGGGCAGAATCAGGAAAAAGTACAGGGGGGAAGGACCGTCTACTGTAACGAATATGAGAGCGAGGGAGGGTCGCGAGTTGGGGTTTCACATGGCATCGGGGTTAAAAATGGCCACGCTTCACCTTCAATAGGGGGAAAACGGCAAGAAATCATGTACCGCGAGGAAAGGAATTTCCCAAGCACCTTTAAGACCTCCTTTATCACGTAAAAGGGCCGTATGGCCGAATTTCCGAGAGGAGTGGGAGAGATGAGCGGAGAAGGTTAGATTTGCTCTCGAAGCGTCACGTCTACACTGGATTCAGAGATAGCGCATAATCATCCAATTGAGCGGGCGGGAGAATCTGAGAAGGGCAACTCGCGCGGTCGATCAAGGCGAAGAAGGACGCATCATCCCCAGAGATCGACCCCGAAGAGGGCGATACCCCCAAATCGTCAATAGGCCACTGTATGCAAGTTCAGGAACACTCGTCGAGTGGGGAAAAGGGGACTGCAAGCCGATTACTAGCACAAAAGGAAGCCAAGAAGCGGAAAGGATCATTCCGCAAAAAGGAGGAGAAACGATGATCGGCTGGCACCTGGGGAAAGAGTGGCCGTGGCCGCGGGCGATTTGAAACAGCGTCGCTAACATCATAATACATCAACCGAAAGCCGAAAAAGTAGAATGAGTCCTATAAGCCGACCTGGCCGGTGGGGGGAAGACTTTACACAAGATCGGGTCGACTGAAGAAGTCACGGGAAAGACCTCTAGAAATGGAGGGCTTAAGTCCGGATCGTGAGGGCGAAGCCGAGGCAGGTCTAGAAGAGAACATGATGGCCATTTCCGGGCTGAACTCGAGCAAAAGTGACCTTTTTGAGGTGAATAAGGCGTTGCGGGGCACCACATTCAGAGGACTTGATGAAAAAAGTTGGACTCGAGGGATTACGGGGCGTCTAGATGGGCGAGTCAGAAGAAGACGTCAATGTCCGTCGGAATTAAGGAAATCGTGGTGGCCTCGCCCGAGCCGAAAAAACGAGGGTGGATAGCAAGTTGGACGAGGTCATTTCCCGGAAAAGAGAAACGCCATTCGCCGTCGCACGAAGAAAAAACAGAACGTCTCGACACTACGGGCCGGGAAAAAATCTCTTGAGGTAAGCAGGCGTGAGCCTTTCGTCATACATGGGCAAGGTCTCGACTCACCCCTAAATGGAGAAAAGACGGTGCCGCGCAGCGCGCGGCAACGAGAAGAAAAAATAGGACGTAAAGCGAAGCTACGACAACAATAGTGGGCGTAGCACGGCAGAGGCGGCACGGGAAGAGCATCAGTGGATGGCACTCGCAATTGTCTCAAGGGCCGGCGGATGGACGGTGGACGCTGAAAGAAGACGGGCATCAACACCTCAGGTAGTATGGCATGACAGGTATAGAGATTGTCGCCGAAGGAGAACGTCCGAGCGGAGGAAGAACGATCAAGGAAAAAATGGAGCCGAAGGGGCGACTGGCTGAAGAAAGAACTCTGTGCAGGAACGTTTGTGAACGGGGGGCGAGACCCCATGGGAAACCCAGGGAACACCGGCCGATGGAATTTTGAAAAGGCTCAAAGGACTCCGCTGCTGCGGCCGGGGCGTCATTATGTACAATGCCGTCCGAGAACTTCGACCCCGGAACGATCTCTCGGCTACGGTACATTCGACATGTGAAGCTCAATGCGCTGGTGAGCGTGCGGGGGGCTCGGTCGGAAGGGAAAGAGATATTATGTCGGCGTGCTGGCGGCGGGCACGTAGAAAAAATGTCGGCACGTCACCTCTGCATGGGCTTAATCACATACTCGTGATCATTGAACGCCCAATGACGGGCTATTTTGCGCGGCGGCAAGCGCTCTAAAGCCGCGGCAAGGGGATAAGCCCTTCTTTAAGGGTCTCTATCTCTTCCCGTTCAAAAGCCGGTGGGAGCGGCACTGCCGGAAACGCGCTGCTCGCGGAATCCAGAGAAAGCTCGTCGCTCTCGCCTGGGGAAAATCATTTAAGCGTGAGGAGACGGAAGGGCATGGCCTAAGCACCGTGGG
>Ga0179593_1295043_pt1 | contig 11009 bp, 13 predicted proteins | sample CZODoug2_1_08_16_FD_185931 | JGI IMG/M metagenome (GOLD analysis project Ga0179593, IMG submission 185931) | Vadose zone soil fungal communities from Angelo Coast Range Reserve, California, USA - CZODoug2_1_08_16fungal (PacBio error correction) | ecosystem: Environmental > Terrestrial > Soil >...
GGAAATAAGGACCATATGGAGAAGTGATGCAGAAGAATCAACGATAAAGGGCACAAGAGTCCAAATTGCGTAAGACATTCTCAGAAGCATTCTTACGGGGCGCAGGACCAACATTCTGGCGAGCTGCAGAAAGAGCGGTCCCAAGAAAAACATCCAAAAATCCCCGATCTGAGCTACAGACAGTAAATACCCGGGGCACTGAGCAAGAAGGGGGGGTAACCGAAAATCTGAGCGAGTGGTCATGCCTCAGTAGTCCTGATCCATCGAAGGTGAACGTGGGGTTGAGAAGGGAAAAAAGGACCAAAGCGAGGGTCGCACTATCGAGAGAAGAAATTGGCCCCGCTGAGAGAGGACGGCAACGAAAAAAAAAGGAGCTCAGAAGCAAAGCTCAACGACACGCAAACAGTGTGGAAACCCGGAAAGAACAAAAACACCATCGACTCAGCCGATCGGGGTGCTATTTTGGATCAAGACAACCCACCGGGGCTCAAGTTGGGGTTCACAGTCAAAACCAGAAATCAACCTTATCACACGGCCGTCCCACCGAAGAAGGATAATGGCCAGCCAGACTAGCGCCTTTCGGTACGCGCTCGATCAGGAGTAAAAAACGGGGCAAACTTTCGGGTCTTATTCATCGGAACTTGAAAGAAGAGCGAACTCGAAAAGTGGGGGGGTAAGTAAACAAAAATAGTACGGAAGGGGAGGCGCACAAAAGGGAAATTTTCGGGGGGGCAGGCTTCGATGGATTGAAGATTGGGACTAAGGCAGTGGCGACGTGGCGGCCACACCGAAATGAGGGGGGGTGCAAGTATGACGACCGGCAAAAATTGGGGGAATAGCAACTACCCAACGCCGGACTCAGAAGCAGCCGCGGCAGACTAGATTAAAAGACTGCTCGGGGAATGGTGTGCCATAGGAAAACGACTTACAGGAGCATGAGGCGCGGAAATATGGGGGGGGGAGGAAATATTCGGAGAAAACACAACAACGGGGAGGTTAACAGGAGGGATATATCAAGCAAAAGTGCCGAACCCGAATGAGATAAACACAGAGATAAATGTGAATGCCCAATGAAAGGGGCATCAGATAGTCAGGTTTAAAAGACGGGGAGACAGGCTGCGGGGTCTTAAGGGAGCAAAAGCGATTGACCCGCTTGATTGGGACGAGTACGTCAGGGTGCACTGGGCGGATCTCGGCAACAACAAAGCCAGCTGATTAAGTCGGCTTACGGGGAGGCCAACGAGACGCTAGAAATGGGAAAAAAAAAGAGACGACGGCAACTCCTATCCTAGGGGAGATGTGGAAGGTAGAACAAATGTATAAGAAGAAGAAGAAGTACTATTGCTGCACTCGAAAAAAACGTTCTCGTTTGGGGGGGACAAGGGAACAAGGGGAAACGAGTAAAGAAAACGGCAAGTGTCCTGTCTTTCATGGACTACGAAAGCAAAAGTGGGAAAGGATCATGATCTGTGGGGCGGCCCTCCTGCTTCGGTCGATCCTCGGGGGGGGGGAGGGTGGAGGGGGGATCAGAAGATCAAGGTAAAATGGCGAAGGTGGTGGGGACGTGGTTAAATATCACAACACTGGTCTCTATTTGGCGTGGACGAACGTATATGGTAAGGGTCTGTGGAGCGTTCGTGGGCTGTGATTGGCTCTGGAGGGGGGACGGGTTGCCGAAAAGGGGATGCAAGTTTTCACAAAGTTCGCCTGAAAGATGGGGAGAGTAGAGCGGCTGCTCGGTTCACCTGAAAAGGGACGAAGGGTACTGGATTCTCGATAGGCAAGGGGATGCAGTAGTTTAGGCGAATTTGGGTGAATGGAGGGGGGGGGTAAGGGGGGGGGCGGTAAGGATTTTAGGGGCAAATGAATCGGGATTATGGGAAAACTTGAGGGCCGCGATCAGGGCTAATAATCGGAAAATAAGGCATTGCCCCTGTGGCCGCTGCTTCAGACCAGGCTGGGAAAGAATAGGGGATGGAAGAAAGGAATCGCCTCTGAAGTCTTGGCAGGTGGGCGGATTGGGTACTTAAAACGTCCAAGAGGAAGATTCAAGGTTTGGAAGCTATGGGGTGTGCGGCAAACGTGAGAAAAAGGGGGTTTCTATCGTGACGCTGAAATTGGGCCGTGGCCGCGGCTGGCCTATCCTCAAAAAAGGAAACTCGCGACGAAAGGGGGAGCGATCTCGTAGGGGACGACAGTTTGAGATGTGACAGGGGCAGAGTAGAGGGTAAAAACCAGGCGATTCAACTCTAGATCCACAAAGGGTGGAGGGACCAGGGGGAATTGCAGCTTGCGGGGCCGAACTGGAAAACGGCGATGGCTTTTAGACGCATCAACCAGATAGTTGCTAAAAGTTGGGGGTTAGGGAAGCACCATTACGGCAGTGATGACTGTGTCGAAGGGCTAGGGATACACAAAAATTGTTTGGGAAAAAAAAAAAAGGCAAGCATTCATTTTGGAATGCAGCATATAGTCAAAGGAAAGGGGGGAATAGGAAAAGAGAAAGTGCGTGATTCCTGCCAGGGTTTTCCCAAAGAGCAGGAAAGGGTCTGGAAAAACACCTGAAGCAAATCAAGTAACCCGGTGGTACCCTGACAAAAACTGGGGAAACACCCGGGAAAACTTGGAGAAAAACACGGGGTCCAAAAGGAAGTAAGAATCCATTCCTGTTGAAGGTTACGAACCCTCTCATACAGATTAACCCTTTCTACGTTGTGACAAAGGTTCAAAGTAGAGACTCTGGTGTTCTCATGCAATCAGGTACTGCTCGTCGAGGAGGCGAAACAAGAGAAACAGACTCAATCGTTCCTCGAGAGAAAAGAAAAACTTCGGATGTCAAACTGGTTGTCACGGAGTTTCCTCCTCCGATTGAGATGTGTAATTCTAACGAGGACTCGGGGCGAAAATAGAAGGATTCGGGAAAACAAGTTGAAACGCGCATTTGGAATCCTGGAAGTAAGAGCACTTGAAAAAAATCTAAAAGTGGTTTTAGAAATACGACCTAAGCCCAAGCGGAGTGGGAATAATGAACCTGTACGGTGTGTGTGCCTCGACGGCACAGGAAGAGTGGGGAGCCTGCGTTCTGGAAGGTGGGTGGGGGGTACGTTAAGGGGCGCCAGGTCCTCATACGGGAGTGATGACAGCTTTAAGTCCAAAGCAAAGAATGGGGGTAAAAACAGCTCGGTGGGTACAGAGTTGATTGGAGAAGGAAACCAGAAAAGGAGTCAGTGGGGATTTGTCATATTCTAGACAGGTCTCCGCAGGGTTCGTAGGAGGGGTGTTCCTAGGTCATTAGAGAAATCCACGAATAAACTGTTGTGAAGAAAAATGTGAAATCCAGACAGCGTCTTCAAAATTTCGCATATCGAAGGGCAAGTGGGTGAATAAGGGGGAAAAGAGGAAACAGGAGGACGATGAAAAGCGAATGCTCTTTAACAGGCGGAAAAAAGGGACGGGCGCTAGGAAGAAAGCCCTGGAAAAAAAGCGGCCCTTGGTGATCCTGTGGGGGGGAAGGTTTTTTGGGGGAACTGGTGGACAGTGACTGAGGGAGGGAATGTACAATAAAGTCTGGTGAGTTCAGGGCGAGATAGTAGGGAAAAGCAAATAGCGCCAGGTCGTTTTTCCATCATGGTAGGAACTGTTAGGAGGGAGGCTAAGGGACCGAAGTTCGAAACTGCGTCCCCACCCAGGACTCCTGCCATTACGTGAAAAAAGAAGATAGTTGGGGTAGGAAAGTTCCAATGGCGGCACGTACGAGGCACTCAGTGGGGGGGGCACCACGCGGTAGTAAGACCGAAAAAAGGAAACGGTGACGAAGCGGAAACGTACGGAACCAATCACTATACAGGGTTTAAAGGTGGGGGGTTTATCATGACTGAATAGTCAGTCCCGGGACGTGTTGATTGTGGGGAAAGATCCAACACGCATGCATTTGGCGGAGGTAAACACGATGGTATCCATAATAAAAGAGCGATAAATATAGAGGGAGTAGAGGGATGGTCATCAATGACTTCGCGTAGTTAATTGTTCGCGCCATGACGAGAAACGATCTAAGGGGGCTTTGGGGTGTGTTTTTTCGCTGGCGGGCGTGCAGCAAAAGATTGCTGTGTGTGGCGAGTGGCGAGTGATAGGCGAGCTGCTTGGGGTGACAGTGAACTCGGGCCCTCTGGTTCGCTCTGCGAACTATCTCTGGCCGAGCGACTCCGAAGAAGGCCAGTCAGCAAGGGGGGAACGCAGAGGGGGACCAAAGGGGGGGGGAATGAAGCTTTGTCGGAGCACGGAGGGTTTTGATGATAATACCATCAATCCTGATTCGAATCAATGAAAGAGGGAACCTTAACAGAAAGTCTCGAAACACTCCTACAAACAAAAAGTAGTTGAGAGAGGATGGCGTACAAGAAGTGGAATTAGACGTCTCAAGGGGAAGGGCCAGGGCATCAAAAGGAACTCCGGAGCCGCCGGGAAGTCAATCATAAGAGCAAACCTGAGGATGCATTTAAAATAAATATAGCATGGGGAGGCGACGGAGGCGCTCGGTCAAAGAAGCCGAGGCCAACAGAAAAGGAGTTCAAAAGTAAGCCTATCGAGGGCCGGCACCTCACACAACAGCAGACCTACTCCGGGACCCATCACATCTCAGAATCAAAGGCATCGCGCACCACAGGAAGGCGAGGGGGAAGAAAGTGGGGGGCGCCCACATCTCCTCAGTTACAACAAAAGTGTAAAAGAACACGAGGTCGTTTAGACAACTGGTTTGTCCAAGCCAATCCGAAAGGAAGGGGGCGGCCATATAACAAACACACTACACCCGGCACATGTTGGGTTGAACAATACCGAGTCAAGTTTAGCAGCCAGTCAAAAAGTGGGGAAAATTTTTCCTCAGAAGTTTAGAGGGGTCGCGTACTGGGCGTTTGGTCGTAAAGGGACAAGCTGCGGTGAACGCATGGGGTTTGTGGGCGGGGGGGTAATGGGGTTTGGGGGGTAATTTCTTAGACAAAAATAAAAAGGTAAATGTGAGGCAGGCCAGAGAACCCTACCCGTCCTGGAACGGTTATGGGGCGGAGAGGGGGGGTGGGGAGGACATGAATTGGCCGCACGCTCGACTCTCTGCAGCACAACATGTGTCCAAAAGGCAGGACAAAAAAGGTGAAGTTCGAAGATCTCAGCCGAAGAAAAAGGGGACAAACGAATCCCGCATAATAAAGGAACCAATTTGGGGCCAAAAAACAACCAAAAAAAACAAGCGTTGGACAAGGGGAGGAAAACCCAGGACTGGCCGATCGGGGGGCGCCGGTCCACTCATGCTCAACTGCCTGCACAATCATGGGAAGCATTTCATAAGGGAAACCAACGTGAAGGAGAGCAACGCGCTGAGAGGGAAAAGCGAGGGATAAACAATATTTCAGTCACAATGATTGAGGTCGGACAGGATATTGTGTGACAGGTAAAGAATGAGGACGGCGAAGAAGACACACTAAGCGAACATTGACATGTTTGGTTGGGCAATTGAATATAAAAAAATTTGCTACAAGGACCGGTTAAAACAGCTGGCGTTTCTGCTTGTACGTGGGAACGAGAAACGTCCCAAAGACCGCACATGTCAAACCAGGCGGTCCAAAAGAGGGGTCCGGAGTGGCCGCGGAGGAAACCGGTCTCTCAGAGACGGGCAAAGATTCTAGTTTGTTCCCCAGTACCGATGGATCAGGAGAAAAGCGACGCGTTGTAACTGTGGTGGACGTATCCTGGGTCCAAAGGGTCTACGCTTCAGGTAATTAAAGTCAGGCGCCAGATCTTCAGAAAAGAAGGGGTGGAATTGAGCGCGACTATCAGCACTTGGTGAGGAGGGGGAGTCAGTTATGGGAGGCAGCATCCTGACCTGGGTGAGCGGGAATGAAAAAGGATCTGGAGCGCAACAGTCAAGGTGTCTAAGGGGGGGCAGGTCCAAATGTACACACTGACTGGGCCGAAGGTCATCTGGGGAGGGGCAAGCATCGGTAACTGTAAAGTAATTCGGCAGGCATTGGGTTCGAAGCGGGGCTGAAGCTCGTGGTTTTGGCGGTCAGTTCCAGGGGGCAAGTTCTCAAGGAGGTACTTAACTGGTGTGTGGGGGATTGAATTGGATCGTGATGTGGGTGTGCATCGAGGAAGCGGCGGAGAATGAATAGGAGGGTAAAAAGTTCTCTGACAGTAATGTCAAGAGGGGGAAGGGGGGGAAGTGTCAGGGCGCATTTTTCAATGAAATGCTTTGGGGGCCGGGTGGGAGGGGAGTAAAAACGTTGGTAGAGAGAATCGTCAAGACAAACGAAGTTGACTGAGTGCGGTGGAGTCAAGAACCTCGAGGGGAACCTCAGGAATGTGAGGGGCGATACCACTCCGCCCGGCACCAGCAGGAAACCGGGGAAAAGAAGGAATAAAGGGAACTAGACAAACCGAATTGGGGCTAGGGGGGGGAATCGCAGACACCAGAGTCCGAGCGTGATGTCCTCAAAAGAAAAGGTAGAAATCGGTTCACGTGCAGTCGCGTCGTGCAGGGGAGAAGGGGGAGTCAGACAAAAGCGCGCCACTGAAACTGAAAAAGCAGAGGTCTAACGGGTCAAACCAAAATCCTAGGGCCGGAACAAAATAGCGCACAGGTGGCTTGGACGCAGTGGATGCAGACAATCCAATCCGCAAACAAAATGACACTCCGTTTCGAGAAAAGAGGGCGGGAACAGAAGCAAGAATGTCAGGCCAGCCTCTCTAAAAAAAACTTTCCCTGACTGGTAAGAGAAGGAGAAGAAAGGGTCCAAACAGGTACGACAGCAATCCATATCGGAAAGATCGCACGACAGAAAACGCCCACAACCCGAAATCCCAGGCCAATGCGAAAAGAAAGTTATCCCAGCGTGCGACGTACCTTGGAAGAGCTAAGTTACGTTGACCCAACCGTATGGCTACAAAACTATTATCGCAGACGAGAAATTTGAGACTGACAGAGGGGAGCAGACGCAAGAGGTGAAGCTGTACGAGGGGACCATAGCTCAACGACAAGGCCCTACACGGGGCAAAGGAAAACCATAGGAGTTTCGCACGCAAATCGACAGGCCAGGACAAGGGAGGGAGAGTTTTTGAAAACCAAACCAAAAAAAAGGTTCGCCATTGATGCAAGAATTCTTTCAGGGCGATACCGGATAAAGGACAGCCGGACCAAGGGATCAGTAAGGAAATAAGAACCCAGGGCAATAGGTCAATGAGTAGGGGACTGGGCACTGCAGGCGGGCCGTCCTCCGGAATAAGCAAAAAGAAAGAGTGACACGGGGGGTTTTGGGGGGAACCCGAAAACCGAGCTAAGGGGAGGGGGCTCATCGGAGAGATAGGCAAGAGGTCCCCGGTCTCAGGACTACTTCATGTCCAGCAGGTTGACGATTACAGGAAGAAAACCACCTAACTGCTGTTTGATTTCGTAGGAGGGAAGGGGAGTAAGGAATAGAAGCATCCACGAAGCGGGAAAATCAGAATTGACGCGGAGAAGAAAAAAGTACGGTAACGGAATCTCTGCGGTAAGTGGTGCACGTCTTGGTTATCATTCTGGGCGCAGATAGATATATCATCTCAAAAAAGGGAAGGGATTGAAAAAGAGGAGAGGGAGATGATGTGGCCGAACCCGATGATCCGGGCAAAATCAAAACATAGGGCACACGTTAATCATATATTCAAGTTTAATCGGGGGAAAAGGGGGGGGGGGGGGGGGGTTCGGCACGGGGACCGCGCTAAAGGCAGAGGTCCAGGGAGGGGGAGGTTTACTTACGGGGGTGGTACAAGGGAAGGTCAGCCGTGACGCAAGAAAAACGTGGGAGAGGGGCGTGCCTAGAAAAGGCGTACCGAGGGGGAACATGAGTAAAAACCGTCCCACATAGCCGCGAATTTGAAAACGACGAAAAGTGGCCATCAGCCCGGACCGATTTGAGTGGGGGTATAAAGTTCCAAAAAAAAGACACGCGAGTGAGGGGCGCTTCTGAGGGTCTCCTTCTTCTTGAAAAGAAGGAAGAAACGGCAAGTGGGGGGGACCAGTCGTATCATTACGAGGCACAGAATGGAAAGAGGTGGCCCGATCATGAGCGGTGGGGAAGGCGGAGATATCAGTGGAAAGGTTTGCGGAATCGGGGAAGGCGGGAGAGAATGGGTGGGAGGGGGGAAAAAGGAAAAGAAAAACGTGCAGTCAGGAGGAGATGGGAGTTGCCTCACGTCATAAGGGGGAAAATTTTCGTCGAAGGGGGGGGGCTGTGGTAAGAGTGCGAGAAAAAAACTTCTTTTTTGAACTGGGGGATCAATAGGGAAGTGACGAAATTCTGTAGGGGGAGCATGTATCAATAGCCGTACGAACAGTAAGCCCGGGGAGTCTTCGTAAACTTCACTGAAAAAGGGGGTTATAGGGTGTATGCATCGTCTGGTCGAGTGTCGCAGATTTTTCACGGTCATAAGTGTGTTACAGTTTGGTGGGGGTACGTGTTCTGGTTAGATCGAGGTCTTATACGGGGGGGTATTGCTTCCAGAGTGGGGGGAAAAGCGATCATCTTCAGGACAAGGAGGGAAAGACACGCATCACCGGGAAGAGTCTAATTCTTATAATTTGTTCTTACGCAAGGTATCGCTCCACGGCCGGGGGAGGCCGGGGTTTTGGGGGTGGGATGGTTCTGTCTTTAAATCAACAAAAAAAAAACAAAAAAAAAAAAAATAAAACACTCGTGACGAATGATTAAATTGGGGCTCTATTTGGGCGGCCGCCCAGGGAAAAGATTTTTGTCAAGAATCGGGTACGGCTTCTTTTTAATGTCGGTGCATCGACTAGATCCCTCAAAGCGCGGGCTACGAAAGTTACCCGATGAGGAGGAGGGACCGTAAGGGGAGGACATAAAAGGGGTTCTGACTCTGAAAAAGGCCGAAGGAAAATCGTGAAATCCTATTGTTGGCACTACATGACCACGTGGAAGGGGAGTCGGTTGCGGAGCGACCCCGTGGAGGGTAGTGGGAGTAAGATGTGAATAGACTCTCCAATCAGAATTGAGCGGTGGTCGAAACCGACGAGATTCAGAGGAACGAATCACACGTTCCGCAATCTGGCTGGCGGCTGAAACGGCCTCATATACCCCCAAGGTGTGAAAGAACAACGAAAAATTCTTCTTTGAAAATGCGCATGAATCCAAACTTAATGATGACAAAATAAACTTTCGTGGAAACCTGCCTTGCTGGGAAGGATGTCGGAGAGGGGGGCAAAAAAAAGGCAGCGGAAAAGCACACGAAGGGAGGAAACTCACGGCCCTGAGAGCAAATATCTGGGTGAAAGTAGAGGCAAGAACAAAGTCAATAGAGGTCCATGCTGCCGACCGAGGGGACAGTGGGAAATTCAAACATCGAAGAAAAAATAAACCCGAGATGAAGAAATGCCTCCACGGGGGGAAACATGTCCTAAACTGGAAAATAAATCGTGCTGTTCGGAGGATGCCAGACGTACTTCTCGAAGGGTCGATTAGGGAAAAGAAACCGTGAGCTCGGTGTAAAAAAACTCATAGTCGCGCTCAACTAAGGACGATTCGGTGGGTACACCTCGCTGGGGAGAATAATTTGAAAAGGGAGGAAAAAACTAGAGTGGATACGGCGTGTGAGCATGCTGAAAACAAATAAACAGGGACACTTGAGCACACTTATAGAGGCTAATACTTTGGCCGGAAAAAGTGGCTAAGAAAAAAAAAACGCAATGTAAAGCATTAGACATGAAAGGGGGGTGTCTCAGAAGGGGAAGGGGAACAAGGAGTATAAGAATGGGTTGAATGGCGGGCTTAGAATTTTTGATAATCTCAACGGAAAAAGAACAACAAAATAATCTGTTTGAAACCATGCTCTGTGCAAAGTTTGAAGGGAAGAAGAAAACCATCAAAGTTAGAAGGGGAGGGGGGAGTCTCCGGCGCCGCCAAAGGTGGGGTCGACATGTGGTTAAATCAGGGTGGTCAACGTTCACAGGGGAAGAACATGAAGAAGGAAGCCAAAGTCAGAGGGGGCGGCGAGCCAGAATATAATTTATTGGGAACCCCCCCCAAGGAACGGTGGTTATAAGGATTTCATAGGAAGTATAGGGAGGACTCACGGAACGCCTTGTGATCGGGGGACCGTGGTATCGGTGCAGGAAGGAAAAGGGAAATGGGGGAAGGGGCCGGGTGTGGGTCACAGGCGCCTTGGGGGTTCCATGGGGGGGGTCTTGGGGCCGTTGGTCTAAAATTTTATGTCGAGGTGAACAGTTTGCGGCAGGGGCGAGATCTTAGACTACAATAATCGAATGACGTTTTGCGCATGGGTGGAACTGAAACATGTTAAGAGAGCGGGGGAAAAAGCAGTGATTATCAGACCACCCACACCTCATCCGCCAGAAAGGCAGGGGAGTTGGGAGGTGGGAGGGATGCAATTGTGGTTCGGAGAGGGAGAAGGGTCACCCTCGGTCAGGGAGAAACCACCAGAGGAACTGATTAAACAAGGGACTCACGCAAGAGGACCAATACAAACGGGGGGGGTGCCTGTCCTAGAAGAAATTCGGGATTGAAACTGTCAGGGGGGGGAGAGATGGAATCCGAGAACAACTATCCCCTCGTATTGGATCGGACAGAACACCTGTGGAAAAATAAACTAAAGATCGGAAACTCGGGGGGGGGAACTACGGAGGTGTCCAAAGGTGTACCGTATGGCGGGTGGGGCAGAGAAGGTCCCTCAGGACGTGCGGGGAATGGTGTGCTGGGGGCCGAGGCGCCAATGAAGTCACTGTTGTTTGGGAGAAAAAAAGGTCTAGAGGAGGGAAAAGCATGGAAAGGACGGTTTACGGGGGGTTAACGAGGTCTGGATGGGACGAGCGGACGACTTAAGATAAAGCAAATGAACAGAATATGCGATGGCAAGTTCCGCAGAGGAGTGAAGTCCGCTGGACTCGGCGGTGTAGGATGGAGACAACTTCGAGCATTCCTAAATGGGTCCAAGTGTGCAGAAAA
>Ga0179593_1343678_pt1 | contig 11009 bp, 11 predicted proteins | sample CZODoug2_1_08_16_FD_185931 | JGI IMG/M metagenome (GOLD analysis project Ga0179593, IMG submission 185931) | Vadose zone soil fungal communities from Angelo Coast Range Reserve, California, USA - CZODoug2_1_08_16fungal (PacBio error correction) | ecosystem: Environmental > Terrestrial > Soil >...
ACGACACCTGGATAGCTCTTAATTCGTCACAAGATAGTAGTGAAAAAAAAACCGGACGGTGACTTAAGTCAGAAGTCAGACAAGAGAGAAGAATCATAAAAGGACCAGTCATTCAGGAAGGTAGCGAGGAAGGGTAGAAGAACGCCAAGAGTATCGAGGGGGAAAACCCGTCCTTTCCCAGGGGACGTGGATGCTTCTGCTTCGGACGGTTCTTTCTCCCCGTACCTCTAAGGAGGGGTCCCATGGAACTAAGGAACGCCTGAAAGAAGAAAGAGCCTAGGAGAAAAGGAGGAGAGATGTTTGCTCTCTTGAGGGGAGGTGGAGGGAAGGAAACTCCGGTCTGGAAAACGGTACGAACAACTGGCTGTCGATTCATTCCTTCGAATATCTAGGGGAATGCTGGGGCGGGAGGGGGACGATCTCCTCGCAGGAAAAGAAGAAAAAAAGACACCGCAGGGAAGAATAAACGTCTCCCCCGCATGTTCTGGGGGGGGGCGGAATGAAAAAAAAAAAGGAAACGAAGCACTCGATTATCAGTTGGGTTCCATCCAGACGTGCCATTTTGAGAGGAGACACGAGGGAAAAGAAGGATAGGCTTTTCGTCGGATTCAAAAAGACGTCCGGCGATTGGGAGGGGGGGGAAGGGGAAGGTCTCACAGCTCAAATTTGGGAGAAACGAAAGACGAGAGAGAAAAGAAAGCGACAAAAGAGCCATACGGCTTCATAAAATAAGGATGAATTGGAGAGGGTGCCGTGAAGTAAACACGTTCTTTAGGAACTTCGCCGAACGTCGAAGAGGTCCGACCTCCAAGAAGAAAAGAGACAGTGGGACACAGGGGGGGGGAGGGATCCGGAGAATGTAATGAGGGAGAACGGTCGGGGAAAAAAAAAGGCCGGAGACGTCGGTACTCAGAGCTGTTAGCTCCACGGTGGCAAGATACTCTATATTAGGGGGACAAGGAAAAAGGACAACTGGGAAGGAACCGGAAGTGGGAAAGAGGGCCGCGGTGAAGTAACCGGTTATCGGAGACGACAAGGGAAGGTGCAGAGAGAGGGGGCTGACATGGGGAGGGGGAACCGATCATATGGTAGGGCTCTTCATCGGTCCAAAAAAAGATCACACAGATCAGAGTTAGGACTGCTGCCGAAGCTTTCTCTCTCGGGGGAAAGGAGGGGGCGTGTGCAAAACCCGAGCTCTCCCAATGAGAAAACGGAGAGACGTTCTTCAAGGTCGCGGTCTAAGGGGGTTCATAGGGGGGGAGACGCAGTACGGAGAAGGGGAACTAGATCAGAAAAAAAAAAAATCGCGACGAAGCAGAACATGTTCCTTTTAAATAAGGAATAAAGTGAGAGAAAGGTCAAGAGGTCACGGACTCGGCAATGCGACGACGTTCTTAAAGGAGACGCTTCTACATTTGCAGAAGAGCTCCAAACGCTTCTGAGGGGGTGGGAGAAGATACGACGGATGCTATGGGGTCATTGGGGGGGTGGGGAATTGTTCTGGTTTCAAAATGGTTGTTTGGGGGAGTTGGGGGGGGGTGGGAGGTTTTTTTAGGGGGGTTTGTATTCCAACATTGGTTTGGGGGGAAAGGGGCATGGGTGGTTTTTGGGGGGATGGGTTGGTTGTACAACTTTTTGTGTGTGGGGGGGTATTGCCTTGTTAGAGGTAAAAGGGGTAGAATTTGGTTGGGTTTGGTGTGGGTCGTACTCCGAGGCGGGCACAGGGAATTGCCGGAGGAAGGGAAGGGGGCAGAGACGTTTCGAGATGAAAAAGATCCTCTCTGAAAATCTAGACAAAAAAAAAAAAGTCGGGAAAGCGCGGTTACGGTGAAGCCGCGAAGTTAGGTGATAATCCACCAGGCAAAAGGAGAGGCGGTGACCCACCAAGGGAAGAGGGGGGGCCAAGGAGTCATGTTCTGTCTTGGGGGATCGACAAGTTCGAGGTTTGGGGGTCATCAAGAGGCAGTAGAACAAAGTTTTGGCGCCGGGATCTTTCTGCGAAAAAAAAAGACTAGGAAAGAAAGGAAAAAGATCCGAAGCTGTGGCACCTAATGCGTATTCAAACAATCAGAGAAGAGGCCGCGGAATGGTAGTCATGGCGACAAGATTCTTTTCACCCTTACTCAAGGCCTTCATCGAACAGGAGGGTTCAATGAAGGAAAAAAAGTGGGAGGGCGACAAACTCGAGTGACAAGGAAGGAAGGCATGGACTCTGGCTTTCTGACGGCCGGGTTAGAGGGTCTAGCGATATTTCAAGAGGACCTGCGGGACGACTTTCGAAGTGGGGATGCGTAGGGGCCCTGGGGGAAATTGTCAAATATTTGAGCTGGACATGAAAAAGGGGCGCACCGGGGGGAGAGAAAGGGGAGGGAGAGTATTAAGGTGACCGATGCTCCCTCCTATCTTACAAGTGGTTTGAAGCGGGGGGGGGAGCGCAGTGACAAGGGGGAAAAGGAGGAAGAGACGTGGGAGGTTTACGGAAGAATCCCTGGATGGGAAGACAAAGAGGGGGAGGAGGAAGGCAAAAAGGTACTGCTGGGGGAGAGCGGAGTTCAATTATATACGAACGCGCATTTAGGGGGGAAGTCGTGAACGATTTCACGATATAGAGGAGAAGAAACAAAACCACCAATATAAAAATCGGAGGGAGTGAAAACTACGTAAACGATAAATAACCCCAAAAAAGGGGTTCAAGCACACACCAATAAACAACCAAAGCAAAGTATCGCCCCCACGCCGTAAACAAAGAACGCAGGCGAGGGAAAGAGGGACGCCTGAGGTTGTAGCACAAGGAGTTTCGTGAAAACCCCCAGCCTAGAGGATCGAGTAATCGAAGCGGGAAAGGAGTGAGGGGGGAACGAAGCTATGTGAAAAGGACTAACCGTGAGCAAAAAAAAGAGGAGGGGAGGGGCGTCGTCACGAGTAAGCTGGGGATGCTAAAGAAGATACGGGACAGTACTCTGGCGTAAGGGGGTATAAGAAACCACAAGGGGGGGAAAAAGTTGGCACTATGGCTAGACGCGCGGACGTGGTTTCTAGGGGAGAACAGCATATTCCCATTAAGCAAATCGAGAAGGAAAAAAAGGTGTCGCCATGAAAGCTTTCGTCAAGAAAACGAGATGAAGGTAACCTGGGGTCGGTCTCTCGCACACGTAACGTCTTAGGTTGAAAAAACGATTTGAAGGAGAAAGAGCAGGATTAGAGCTCGGGTAGACGGGAAAGGGGAAACCAGCTCAAGAAAGGAGAAAGAACCTCTGAGCTACAACAACAATAGGGGTTGGGGAAAAGAAGAGGCGCAGGGAAGGAGCTTTTCGAGTCTGTGGACGGAAACTATCAGAGAAAGAAAGGATGGGGCCAGACGAAAAAAACCGAGGGGGAAAACCAATTAGCTGAAGAGAAAAAAAAAATAAGATCTACCGTATCTCATTTGGCGTCTAGAGGCACTCCGAACCTGCTCTAGCGTATAGGTAATAACATCCTTGGGCATCAAAAAAATAGGAAAAGGAAGGGGGGCGGCTATCGACGAATGGGGTGTTAAATTCAATTAATTCGGGTGAATGAAACCCAAGCGGCACCTTAGCCTCTCGTGCTTCGAAGCAAGTGGCTCGTTTGAAAGGGGGGGGGAAAAATAAAAAAAGGTCGCGAAAACGAGAAAAGGGAAAGAGGTGACAAAATGGAAGGTTGAGACAAGGGAGGTTCGCGGATCATTTGGTAAAAAGAAGGAAAAAATCGATCAAGACGGGGAAGGTGTTGGGAAAAGGAGAAGATCAGCGGGATCAATCAAACTGAGGAAGGGAAAGAAAATCAGAGGGTTTTGGAGTTGAGAGAAGTGGGGCATATGGGAGGAACAAAGAACTGAATAGCAAAGAAGGAGAGGCTTTGGGGGGGACTCTTCCCCGATACTCCTAACAACCGTAACCAGAGAGGCTGGGAAGGGGGGTATCTAAGGAACTTGACGGAGAGAAAAAAATAAACCCAGCGCTAAAATGGGATAGAGGAGAAGACTACATCAATTTTGTCACTAAAAAAATGGATTAGAGACGTACCGAAATTCATCAGTAAAACGAATCTTATCTGTAAATAGAGGGCCTGACTCTCTATGACGGAAAGCTGTTCACTAGAGATACCCGCGGGTCTCAACGGAACAAAAGAAGAAATCTGACATAAAGGAGTGAACTAAGGAAACTGCCTAAAAATACTTCTATCCCTGTACGTCAAAAGTAAAAACTACGGAAAGTCTCAACATTCTAAGGGAATAGGAAACTCTAGAAGAGTTCTCACAACTTAAAAGAAGGCCATCTCAAAAAGGAAATGAAAAAGGGGACTCGGTCGGAGACGATGGTTCAGGGAGAGAGAAAGAGGGTCTAATAACCTAATACGAGAAGGATGAGGAAAGGGGGGGAAAATTACAATGACTCACTTACGGAATAGACGGAAGGGATTTGGGAGCACTGTTATCGGGCATTAGGAAAACATCTCAGGGACTTCCAGACCGAGGGAAGGGATTCAAAGCTTTCGAGTAAAAAGCCAGAGGAAAGGTTGTCGGATAGAACTGATCTATCCCAACCCTCTAACGGTAGAATAACAAAGGAAAGGAGGGGAAAAGGCGGCTGTTCCCTCAAAAAAAACCAACCCCCCCTGGGGGAAAAGAAAGGGGGAGGGTTTTGGTTTTTTTTTGTAGGGCAGAGAAGCAAAAGTCAATTACGAGGCAGAGAATAAAAGTAAAACCTTGTATACATCGAGTCACGGGAGACGAAGCAGGAGAGGTATTGGGGGGCTAGATTTCTTTAACGGCTATGAGACTAGAAAGGAGGGAGGTCCGAAAAGAAAACACTCGCGCAGGCAAACACTACCTGAAAAAGGAGTACTAAACGGAGAAATCTCGGCGAAAACCAACTGAGTAAACTTCGTTGAATGTTGACGGTAGGAAAAGAGAAAGACTAACTTAGAAGGGGGGGGAAGAAGTCGCCGGGTGAGCCGAAGTCAGTAAGAGAAAAGGGGGGAGGTAACTGTGACCTTTCGAAACCTCTGGAGAAAATTAGCAGGAGTTCTCAAGGGGGAAGGGGGGGAGGTGATCCGGAGGGGGTCCGGCCGACTGAAAGCAAGCACCAAGATGACAAAAGGAGGAAGATAAATGAAGGTTCTGCGGCTGGTGGAGCCTTGCGGAAAAGTTTCTCGTTTTCATAAGACCAAACGATCGGGAAAAGGAAACTAGAGAGGATGAATCGAACAGAAGGGTGGGGAGGGGAGGGGGCCCAAAGAACGACATCTATCGCCTAGCCACACCTTCCGATGGTATCTTTTTATCTGCAAACCCATTCTCTGGGCGAAAAAGAGGACGGAGTCGAAAGGAGACACGCCTAAATTGATAGCAAAGAACGGGAAAGGAAGGGGAAAAACCAGAGTTTGCCCGGTTACAGAGACCTTAGGTATACGAAACCCTTGGAACTAAAGACTAAGGTTCAAAGAAGGGGGCAGCCGAAAGGGCGCAAGGTCCTACTCCATCGCAACAAGGGGGAAAAAGGAACCGAAAAAGGAGCGGATTCCCAAAAAAAATTCTAAACAATGCGCTTTGAGGGGGGAAGGGGGGGGGTCAGAAGGGACGCGTGAAAAGAGGGAAGGAGAAAAAAAAAACGGGAACGGCTCAAGGCCCAGATCAATAAATCACTACTGTCTTAAGGGGGAATGACGTGGGCGTGAAAAAAGTGGAGGGGGACGGTAGATGCTGAGTGCGTTGCTACCAAAGATGGAGGAAAGGAAAAGGGAAAATAAGTATTCTGCCCAGAATCTGGACCAAAAGACTTGAAAGAATAACGGAGCAGATGAGTTCCAACTCGAGCAAGGGAAAAGCGACTAAAGGACGTGGAACAACCCTGTCCAAAAAAAAAAAAAAGAGAGGGGGTATATGACGGAGCAGTCTACCTTCTGCGGTCTACTTGGCTAAGGGGAGTGGCCGGGGGAGAGAATTCTCTGTTCAAAAAACCACGAGAAATGAAACCGTCTGTTTCAGAAAGAAAGAATAGGGAAAAAGCCGAAGAAGCTATGAAAGGCAAGAAAAAACCGTGTGTACTAACTCAGGAAGAAACGAAACTAGAGGAAGAACGTCCCTTTCTCACCTATCTCGGAGAAAGAAAAGAAACGAGGAAGTAAGCTAAGATCAAAAAGTCGAGCGGCAGGTGACATTGTTGACATATCTGCGGTGACTCGATCGCTTAAGGGAAAGGGGCAAGCCCGAGGCAAGAAGGGCCGGCAATAACCAGAGTTCCTAATGTTAAACGCTACCTTTGACAGGAGGACGCGCTAAAACAAGGGGGAAAAGTACCTCATTAGGGAATAGAGTACCGGCTCAGAAGGGAGGAGGAAAGGATTTCCGAAGAAAGGTAGAATCTAGGGGTCTCTTAGGGTGGGGAAAGAACATACGATGAAATACTTAAAGAGACATTAAGTTGGTAAAGTAATCATCGCAAACAAAAAAAGGAGAAAAGGAAGATGGATACGTACAGGAATGGAAAGTAAGTCGAAAGCGAGGCAGGAAAAAAAAAAGATAAGCTCGATAACCTATCTTGCGAAACGGGATTCGAACGAAGGAGAAAAGAGGCCTCATGGGGCTGGGCTCCTTTCTGAAGGGGGAAAGGAGCAGTGCGGGGTTAGCGCGATCTGTCCAATATTGTTGAAAAAGACCCGAGGGAAGAGGGAGTTGAAAGCCTTCGGGCTGCGGTAGGTTCTCAAAAGGAGACGCTCTTTGAAAAAATGTCACCTGCAGGCAAACGAAAAACATGCCCTTTGCAGTGAAAAAGGATCGGGGAGGGTTTGAGGTTGGACAGAGAACATCAGTGAGCAGGAAGGGCGGACCCGAGAGAAGAGGGGGGGAAAGGGGACAAGTGTTAGGACTGGAATTCCCGAAATCTAAGGGAACTATCTGGATGAGGGGAAAATCATCCCGGCCGCCGGGGAAAGGAAGAAGGCGACCAGACGAATCATCAAACTGGGGGAAACAGAGCCACCAGAATACTCGGCGTTGACCAGACAGAACTCCCTCTAATAGTATGATACAGGAGTTGGCCAACTTGGAAGAGTTTGGGTTGGGATGCGTCTAACGAAAACGCGGGTGGGAGGGATAGGAGGTGTGCTCTGGGAGTGAATGGAAGAGAACTTTTAATGGAATCACATTCTAAATCCTTTAGTAGTACAAAAAAGAACAAATAGAGCTCGCAGGAAGCTAAAAACGAGAAAGGGGGAGGCAGCATCGTGAATTCCGGGTGAAGGGTTTGGCCGGTACAGGGGAGGGTCAATGAGAAGAGAAAGCCGAGAGCTATCCCTCGCACTCCAGGGGTTGTGGGGGGGGAAAACCTGTGGACTTTAAGCCGAGCATGGGAAGAGGCTCAAAGGTGAATTTCCGAGAGATGACTTCAAGGACCAGGGAGCAAGGGTCTCGTCCGCGGGGAAAAAAAGGGAATAGGTCTTATGATCGGGCAAAGGGTCAATCGTATAAAGGATATGTATATGTAAGGAGGGAGAAAAGAACACGAGTGGGGGTCCTGCAACAGGGGAGGTGGGAGAGGAAATGAATACACTATTCTGGAAGACTCACCGGGTAGGGTCGGTTAGACGCAAAATTAGGGAATGGGCGACGATCAGAAGAGGCTGGCTTCCGGGGAGAAAGGGGAAAAGGAGAAGACAGACACCGCTCGGTGGGGACAGCTGCCGAGACTGGCTGGATAGAGAGCCTTCGTTTGATAAAAATGCACACTATAAGGGACACCTGGCCAGAAGAAACGACAAGAAACGGAAAAAAAGACCGGGGTCAGGTCGAGAGTTTGACGAGTTGCGCTGGGGAGGGGGCAAGACGAACGCATCACCTTCTTTCACGGCTAAGTAACCTCCATTGCGTTGATCATCGGTCGGCGTAAAAGGAAAAGTGGAGGGAGGGGGACTGCTTCATTCCGCGATTCTAATGAGGAGGAGAAAAAAAAAAACTAGACTGTCGAGGTTGGGGCGGGAAGGCTAAACGGAAAACACGAAAGGAGGGAGGTTTGAAAGAGGGGAAGTACAGGCTAAGAAGGAATGAAGCCGGCTGCAAGGGGAAGGAGTAGCACCCGGGGAGAAATAGACAGCAAGGGGTACATAGAAAAATCTCTAACATAAATACAACCTTCTCAAACAGGAGCAAGAAGCGTGTGGGATAAAGGGGAGGGGAGGAGAGTCAGCGAAGGGGGAGGTTTTCAATCCCGAAACAAGCTCGGCTAGGACAAGAAAAGAGAGGGGGGAAAGCGGGTCATTTGCTATCTTTTTGGCGAAAACGGTTGGGGTCTTATGGGAAAGGGAGAATGAAGGACAAAGTGGTCTAAGGGGGGTCTTAGAGAAGGAGGAGAGAAGAACGAGAATATCCGCCTAGGTTAACGGGAATTAGTCCAAGGTGCGCGACAAGGAACCGCTACTGGACGATGGCCCCGGGAGAAGATGAGTGCACGTCCTCCTCTGGGAGGAAATAATGAGGTGAATGAAGGAAAACGGTTGTAACTCAATAAACATCGGGTTGATAGCTACGAGCAATGTGAAAGGTTCGAGGGGGGATGCTGTACGGCCGGGTGCTAAACGGGGGGGCAGAGCTCGGAGGTACCGGAAGGGGCATTCGTCCTTATTTGTCGTCTGAGTTTGGGACGAAAACGAACCGGGGCTACAGGATAAAACCAGAAGGGCTTAGAGGCGAAGACTGGCAGGGGAGATTAATCTAGGGTGGACCAAGATTCTCGAAAGTAGAAAGAGACTTACTGGATGGGTCATTCATCTGGGGAAATTTTGCACAGAAGGGAAGGAAGCGTCTCTAGAGTCAAGAAGGATTTGTGATGGGGGAAGTGAGGGAGAGTAAGGGTGAGCCAAAAGCGTTGAGGCGTCTGAGACGAAGAAGCAAGGAAAGGAGGGGGGAAGGTCTCGCATTCACTCTAGACGAAGCGATCCGGGAAGGGGGACATTAAGTTCGAGCTGCTTGGGACAACAAAAAAAAAGGGAATTAGGGGAGGGAGCTCTGCTTGAAATATTGTCCCCGAATCCAATTTCGACAAAACTAAGCCAACAAAAAAGACCTTCTCATTTTCGAGTGCAAACCTGAGAGGTGGGGGGAAATATAAGAAATGATGGCAAAGTGAAAAACCAAGGGCAAGTAAAAATCGGGAGATTGCAACACTCAAGAGGAAGCCCATGAGGGGAAACAGGAAAAGCTCGTGAAAAACATCTTGTGCACAATTTAGCAGGTTCAGGGAAGGGGGAGGAAAAACGTCACCGAGGGGAAAGTCTAGAGGGAGGTGTCATATGTCCGACGTGGTAGGAGCCACCCACGGGCAGAATTGGAGAGGAGATAAGTCGAGGGACTTGGGTTGAAAGAAAAAACCGGTTAGAAAGGGAGGAGGGATCTAAAGTAAGGGTGTCGCATGCGAGGAGGGGAAAGGAAAGGGAAAGGTAAGATGGCTACTGCCTGGTTCTTGTCGTACGAGGAAGGAGTCTCTTCGTTTTACCCTAGGTTCTGGAGAAACACGTCAGATGAGGAAGGACTACGGGCAAGGCAACCGCATCCTCAGGAATCAAAGAGCATCTCTCTCACAAAGGGGGGGGGGGGGGGAAAAGAGAAAGGAGGGAAAGACCTTTAGGAGGGGCGGTGTGTCTTTGGCCGGGGGGCCTAACGAGGACGCGCCCGTCTGAGCCGCCATAACCACTATTTTTCACCGAAACGAGTTGCAAGACACGAAAGAAGGAACAGGTGGGGACAGGTCTCTTCTTGGACTCCCGAACATGCGCACTTACTTGTCACGGAGGGAGGAATACCTGATAGCCACCATCGAAAACTAAAGAGATTATTCGCTAGTCAGGTCTGACCCGTGGAATGGTTGCGCGTAAAATGAAAAAGGAAAGACGGCCGAAAAGGACTAGCAAAAGCCGATTCCGCGGTAAAAGGGTGGTAAAAAAAAAATCTGTCCGATGAAAAGAAAGGGGGACGACAAGGTTGTCAACAGCTGGTCAGGGGCAATCAGGGGTGCTTTCTCTTTTTAAGAAAAGCATCATCTCAGGACTGGAAGGGTTGGAAGCACGATGGAAAGGGAAGAGAAAAAAAGCAAGAGCACGGCTGGCACGGGGGGGACATGCTCCCTCGTACGGTTTGGGAAAAGTGGGGGGAGAGATGGGGATTAAAAAAAGCGACCTTACCCAGATACGCCGAGATAGGTTTTGGGCTAAAAACAACACCCGGGAAAGGACGTAAATTCCCGGCAGATCTTGACAGAAAGAGGGGAATGAAGGAGGAAAAGACAACCCGAAGATAGTACGAAGGGGGAAGAATCATTTGTAGAAACGAGAAAGGATCTACTTACGAGAAGAAAGACGGGCTTGAGGGCGTCATCGGAAATCAAGCACCATACGAGAAAAAAAAGGGATAGACTTTCCACCTGAGGGGGCTCTAGATCCGCTTGGAAAAAAAAGAAACACCTTAGGAGAGAGGAAGCAGGCAAGAGGAGGAACGGTACCCAGGGCCCTCGGAGAAGAGAAGAAAAAGAAAACGAATTACACGTCCCACGGAGGATTACGAAAGAGGCACCCTAACGGAGAGCTCGCCAAAGTGAGATACACGGGGAAGGGGGGAAAGAAAAAGAGGACAGCACAGGAAACATGCCGTCCTCAGGAATAGATGTGAGTGGAGAGCATCACAAAAGGTTTAAACTCGAGACGGGAACAAAGTTAGTACCGGGCAGTCCAATAAAAAAAATGACCCCGCGGGGAAGCGGCACAGTGTCGTACTAGCAGTCGGGGAAAGAAGGAGAAAAGCGTAGGGAAGGCTCCTGCCTGCTCTAAGCTTCTCGGAAAAGCACCAAACAAAAACGTGTTGGTTCGGAGTGCGAAACTTTGGAGCCTCCCACCGCCCTCGCACGGTCTAATCCAGAAAAAGATTACATGACCGGGTGAAAGTATTAGGGGGGAGGGGGGGCACAGCCGTAACTTGTAGAGAATTCTCGGAACATTCT